>Ga0335083_10002699_pt1 | contig 23309 bp, 20 predicted proteins | sample Lox_Sample_42_FD_206716 | JGI IMG/M metagenome (GOLD analysis project Ga0335083, IMG submission 206716) | Soil microbial communities from Loxahatchee National Wildlife Refuge, Florida, United States - Lox_Sample_4.2 | ecosystem: Environmental > Terrestrial > Soil > Wetlands | place: USA...
GTGAATTGCGCGAAATAGGAAAGGCTGCGACATTGGTTATGTTCCAGCCATCTGCTCCTGCGAGGGAGCCTACAGCGTGGATCCATGTACCGTCGCAGCCCTTGATGCGATCGCCGCTTTCGCGGTCCCAAACCCCAGCTCCTCCTCGCAGAGTCAGCCGGTTTTTTCGGGTCTGGTTGCTCGTTCAGGTCGCCCTGAAGAGCAGATCACTCAGCCTACTTCGGACTAGCAAATTTGATTTCGCCAATCCTTTCAGCCGTCGACGGAAGACAAACTAAACAGTTGCTCGAATGAAGTCAACGCAATTATCGCGGTGAATACAAGATTTCTGTGAATGAAATTGTGGAAAAACCGGAGGAATTTCGAAGCGGTTCCCGCGAATTCTGGCAACGATCCGCAGATCAGAACAGCATTGGAGTGACGGCTAAGGGAACTTCCTGCGCGCATTCGTGGTCGTCGTTCTCGGGCCGGTTCACACGAGTGCTGACGGGGTATTTCTTCATCAGAGCGGGATCGAATGGCTTGAGGCGGACGCGGAGTAGCGAAGGATTGCTGACACTCGGATCGAGCCAGCAAGCATAGTCCGCGACGCGCAGGATCACCGGCATCCGGTTATGAACCTCGGCAACTAACGCATTCGGGGTGGTGGTCAGAATCGTGCAGGTTTCGACAACATCGCCACGCGGATCGGTCCAGGATTCCCAGAGTCCAGCGAAGGCGAAGGTCGAGTCATCGGCCATGCCAATGCTGAACGGCTGTTTCTGTTTTGAACCGTTCGGCCGCCATTCGTAGAAGCTGCTGGCCGGGATCAGACAGCGTCGCAGGCGCAGAGCGTCCCGGAATGCAGGCTTTTCGGCGGCAGTCTCCGACATGGCGTTAATGGTCTTGGTCGCAATCGAAGCGTCTTTCGCCCAGGATGGGATCAGTCCCCAGCGAACCAGATCAAATGATCGGCGAACTGTTCTGCTTTTATGGCGGACGATGGGAACCAGTTGGGTAGGGGCAATATTCCAGCGGGGTTTCCAGGCAGGATCTTCATCCAGCCCGAAATGATCCCGGAGATATCGTTCTTTTGCGGTGAGTCGATAACGTCCACACATGGATTCACTGGTTCACTTGAACGGAGACTAGGGCCGGGTAATCGCTAGAGTTTCTCAAGCGAACGCATTGCTATTTTTTCTTCTGGGCCGCCTTCCATTTCGCCCAGCGTGCGCGTTGCGCCGCTGCAATCCTCTTCCGCGCGGCTGCTGACATAGTCCTGCGCCTTCCGGACGTCTGCGCATAGCCGATCTTTTTGTTGAGTCCACCGACTCCAGTCAGCGCTTTCAAAGCCTCGTCCAACTGGTCGATTCTTTTCCGCGCCTGATCGCGCTCCTTCCTTAACTGCCGGATCACGTTCGTTAGGTTCGGCATTGATTCTCCTCGGGCAGGAATTGTAGCAGGCGAGATTCCTCGACCGACTTCTCAATCGCCCCGCCAATCGCAGATCACCCCACCGTCTATCAGGAGAAAATTCCATGAGACTGCGCACGAATGAAGTATGCCCCATCCACAGATCCGTCTCTTGCTGTGGCCGAGAGCTTCGCTCCAAGCCAAAGCTGGTCAGGCTGGGAGTTCAGAGAGTCGAGGATCCGCATCATCCGCGAGGCTACCGGGAATTACGGTCGCCCGCCGAAATGCGGAAATTGCTGAACCGGAAGATCCGGCAGCAGGGCGGCGTATGCGCGATCTGCCACGACGAATTCACGGACTACAACGACATCGTTCCGGACCACAAGAATCCGAAGGGAATGGGCGGAGCGTGGAGAGACGATCATCCAGACAATATCCAAGCAGTACATTGGTGGTGCAATGACGAGAAAGGATCAACGAGAATGGAATGACTTACGGCCGATCACCCTCGATCTCGTGAAACGGTCTCTAGTAATAGTACTTCGTCTTCATTGTCCACTCGCTCTTCGGATAATGCTCATGCAACAAGCGGAAAGACTTTTCCGACCATTTCGTCGTCTCCGCGTCCGTGCACCCGTATCTAGTGGAACGGACCACGAGGTGCAAGGCCTGCGGCACCCGCTCGTCGTCGGGGTGCGATTTAGCAAAAGTGAGTACTTCCGCAGCTAGGATATTCGGTGCCACGGCAAAGTCGGCCAGCTTGGCCTTCTCCTGCTTGAGCTGCGCGACCTCGCCCACCGAAAGAAACGCCGGATCTGGGACGCTCGGATCGCGATCAGTGCGAAAGCGCCCGCCGCCGTCCTTCAGCGGTTCACACCACCAGTTGTCTCGATAGTTGTCGATCTCGCCCAGGGTTGCCGAGCGCAGCAGGCCAGTCCGCACATACGGGCTCAGTCCCGGATTCTGCAGCGTTACAAACATCGCTGCAAAGCGCTTCTCTTCATTTGTCTTTGCCGATCGGAGCGGCTCCATCGTCGTCCACAACGGCTTGTCGAGTTCCGCAATCATCGGCTGCAGTTGATCGGCCGCCGCCATGTTTCCGAGTAACGCCGCCCGTGCCCACGTGCTGCGCGCCAACTCCCTCCGCAGCGGAGCAGGCAGCGCTTCCGATTTCACCGATTCCACTAGCAACTCAAGAGGCATTCGCTGCGCAAGGATTTCAGCCGAATAATCATTGAAGAATGTCTTCCCCTTACCCTGCTTGCCGCCCTGCGTCAGCTCGTGCTCTTCATCGATATCGGGAAGACCATCGCCCATATCCACGCCGACCTGAGCTGGGGTTTCGGCCGCGTGGCTGAGAAAGTCCGCGAGATTCGTGCTCAGCCTCAGCCGCTCATCATTAAAGAGGTTGCGCGTCCCATTTGGCAGTTCATCGTCCGGACGGCTAAGCCACGCATCGAGTTCCTTCCGTGCGGCCTCCTGTTCTTTTCCGCGTGCCATCAGCCGCACTGCGTAGTAGCGCACGCTCGTGTACGCAGGAGATGCAGCAGGTACTTGCCCCGCCGCCTTCAGCAATTCCGCTGCGCTTGCGTCCTTCGGGTCAGCAAGATTGAGCCCCGCAATCAGCCACGCCGCAGACTTTTCCTTGCGCCACCGCTCGATCGCATGTTTGGCGTCCTCCCGCGCAGCGGGACGAGACACGCCCAGCGGATGTTCGTAGGTTCGATCCGTATAGAAGATCTTGATCCAGTCGCTCAAGTCCTCCGCCTGCTCGCCCTGCGACACCAGCATCACATAATCCCAAAGATGCTGTTTGAAGTCTGGACCGGGATCGGGGCGGGTGATCATCCGCTCCAGTTCGTCGACACGCTTTTCCGGTTCCGTACGAAACCGAATGTAGTCGAGCAGGCGTTGTGCACCCGCACGAGAAGCCTCCGTGTTCGGATCGCGTACAACCACCTCCAGCTTCGCCTGCGCAGCGCGCAGACCTTCCTTATCGAGTTTTCCGTAATCTGCAGAGCTCAGCGTGGCCTTGCGTACCATGGCGCGTGCGGCAAGATACTCACCATATCCCGCCCACGGCGACGCCCGATCTTTTGCGACCGAATCAAACGCCACTACTGCTTCATCGAACCGGCGCTGATAAAACAGAGCCGCCGCAATCTGATAATTGCGGTCCGCCTGTAACAACAGATCGCTCGACTGAAGCACTGCGGGAACCGTTCCGGCGCGCCCATCGCAATTCGCGAATACTTGGTCCTGCGCCGCCAACCATTCCTTCACGGCGGTACTCCCCACGCCATATTTCTGAGCACGCACGTCCAGCGTCCGTTCGGCGGTGTTGAAAGCATCGTCCGGACAGTTCAAGAAAGTCTGGTACGGCTGCTCCTTAATAACAGGTGCGTACATGCCGACAGGCTCCAACCGCGCCGCACCCTCGACACGCTCGCGCGCCTTCAACCAAGCATCGGAGGCAGGATGCTGGTCGGCGAATGGAGGCGGAGTCGGTCCCATATTCCGGTTCCAAACATCGATTGCCTCGCGCTGCTGGTCGGCGGTGAGCTTCATTCCGCTCAAATAGCGATAGGCGACAATCAAATAAGACCGCCGCATTGTGGGCAGCAAGATGCCGAGCTTTCCTGTGGCAAACTCTGACTGCGACGTTTGTGGCACTCCACCGGGAATGAAAATCGCCTCGTCGAACCAGGGTCCGCAACCATAGATCTCCGGAGCCGCCAGAACAGCGATCACACCGGCCGTGAGCAACCAATGACGCATCCATCGCGAATGTTCCAGTTTCATCGCCATGCCTCTAACTCTCCTACCAAGTGTTCGAAAGATGGTTCGGTCCACGGAGAGGGAGAAAACGCGTACACTCGTCGCTCCGCTGGCAGCTTGGGCCACGGTTCATCGAGCGAAATTCCGATGCTCGTGCGGCAAGCCACTTCCCGGAAGTCATGTCCCGATCGCATCCAGTTCGTAACGTCTGCTTGTCCTACACCCAGACGGAACAGCATCGGCACCGCCTCATCGATCGGCAGTCCCGTCATCCAACGATCGCCGATGCACCAGGAAGTGAGCGCGGTGATCGAAATCGGCATCGATGGAGGCAGTTGCCGCCTCAGTTCCACCAGCAACTCGCGATAGAACGCGCGTTCCGATGCGGTTGCATCGAAGTCGACTTGAATGGCGACAACCGCGGGTAGTCGTACCGCTTGCGCAATCTGTCGCGCGACCTGCCTCGCGATCTCGTGTTCAAGCTCAGCCCCGTCCGCCGTTTCGATACGCACGACAGCGACCAATTTCGTTTCCCGAGCCACTTGGAGCGGCTGCATTCGTGGACGGTAGCTCATTCCCTTCGGCCCGAGCCGGACGGTGCCCGCGAGAAACGCCACTCCCGCCTTTGTCGGGTCAAGAAAGCGCAGGTCCTCGGGCCTCTCCCATGCCCAGAGAACTAGGGGTGGCGTAGCACTAGTACCCTGTGTGTCCGCACGCGCAGTGTGGGCTTGAAGACACGAATTATTCCAGGGAAGACAGTGAGTTTCAGAGAATAGCGGTGCCAAAAAAACCGCAATGATTGCGGTTGCTACGTAGCGAAAAATGCATTTCATCGTGATCAGAGGTTGCCTTCATCTTGCATCTACCCTTCAGACGTTGCAACCTGCCGTCCAATGCCGTTGTTTACTGCCGGGTAACTTGGATGCCGGTCATTTCGCTCGATTGACGACGACACCCGCCCTCTGAAGCTGAAAATCAGGGGCTGGCTCTCGACTTACGGCCGATCAACCATTTTTAATTCAATCAGCCCAAATGTCGCGCTTCGACGCCGCACGAGTGCGCCAGTTGTGTGCCTCTCTTGCGAGCCAAGGAGGAAACTCTATGGCTCGCAAAGTTGGCCAAATCATTGCACGAGGCGACCGCAGATGGCTCATCCGGGTCTATCTGGGCCGCGATCACGAAACGAAGAAGCGCAATTACCACAACCGAACGATTCACGGCAGCATGAGGGAAGCCCAAGCATATCTGACAAGAAAACTGAGAGAGCGTGACTTGGGCCGCGATCTGGAAGGGGCCAAAATAACGTTGAACGAATACCTTGACCGATGGCTTGGGACAGCCGTAGGACCGAGAGTACGCCCGAAAACCTTTCAAGATTATCGGGGCATGCTGAACCGGTACGTCCGACCCGCTCTCGGTGAACGAGTTCTAGCCGCACTGCGACCTCTGGATCTTCAAGCGATGTATCAGCAAATGACCGAACGAGGCCTGTCCGCTCGCACTATCCGTTACGCGCATGTGCTGACGAAAGGTGCGATGCAGCAAGCAGTGCGGTGGCGCTTGTTGATTGAGAATCCGGCCGATGGACTTAAAGTCCCGCAGCAAGTTCGAAACGAAATGCGGTCTCTGACCATTGAACAAGCGAGGGCGTTGCTCAAGGCCGCGGAGGGTACAGAGTATGGTCCAGTACTCGCAGTCGCACTCACGACTGGTATGCGCCCGAGTGAATACTTGGGTCTCAAGTGGCAAGACATAGACTGGGCACGACAAACGGTTAGCGTTGTTCGTAGCGTCCGTAGACTGAACGGGAAATGGTGCTTCTCAGATACCAAGGGTTCAAGAAGCCGTCGTCCAATCAAGCTGCAGAGGTGGATTGTTTCCCTTCTTCATGATCTGCACACTAAAGTGAGTGCACAACATTTTTGTCCAGAGACCCGTGACTTGATCTTCACAACGCAGTCAGGACAGCCCATCAGTGCCGACTATCTCGCCAAGCACTTTAGATCGATACTCGACCTTGCGGGTGTGCCACGATTGAGACTCTATGATTTGCGCCATTCGGCGGCCACAATCGCTTTGGCAGCCGGAGTGTCGCCCAAAGTTGTTTCTGAGCAGCTTGGACACGCGAGCACCGCCTTTACGTTGGATACTTATGCTCACGTTCTTCCACACATGCAGGACGAGGCTGCCGCAAGAGTAGAGGCAATGCTCTTTGGAGCAATGGCTTGACGACTGACTATTGCACGACACCGTGGCACCCGATGCGATCAGCACGACGTAAGACTTGATGCGTCGGGTGCCGCTTTTAAATACGCAATCCGCGATTCGCATTGTACGGATGCCGACAATTCGGGCTTGATGGCGACCAGACCGTTTTCACGACTAATCTTGAAGGAGCGACTAACCGGTTTTCGGCGAGCGCACAGGACTGTTGGAGGCAATCGTGGCCAGTGTTGCTCCTTGTCAACGGACTGACAGCATGAGGGCCGCTGCGCTGCGCACGGAATGCTTACGCATCATACAGAATTTCGATCAGAATTCGCTCGCTTGACCTTTATTCTTGTGCTAACGCTGGCTCGCCGAACAGACGGCACGTCAACTCAACCATGACCAGAACCGACAACAACACTGGGCAATCCGCAACCGAGTACTACTGGAGCGAGCTCCCGAAATACATCGCCGCAGTGGACCACGCCATTGCCACCTCCCAAAAGATAGCCGCGCGCCCTACTGATTCTCGTCGGCAATACTGGGCTTCCGTGCTCTTCACGCGCCTCTGTTCCGCAGCGACGAGCGTGCTGCACCTCTGTCCCGGAAGTCCGGTGAACAGGGATGGAAAACATTGGGATTTTAGCTACCTAGCCCCAATCATTCGCAGCGTCGTTCAAACTGCGTCGATGCTGTTCTACTTGGGCACTGAGCGTGTAGGCGAAGACGAATCCAGGGCACGATTGCTCGTCATGCAACTACGGGATTGCGTGGAACGTCTGCTCCTTTTCCAGAACGACGGCGCCGATCAGAAAAAGATAGACGGCTTTGAAAAACAGGTCAGCGAACTCCGCTCCGAACTCAAGTCAAACCCGTATTTCGCGGGGCTCCCATCTCGAATCCGGAGATCTCTCATCAGGGGCGACCGGGCAAGTATCCTAACCGACGACCAGATCTTGGATCGGCTCGCGGTACTCGATCCGCAAGGGCGCGGCCTCCTCCGATTTTGTTCATCACATGCCGACGTTTCCCCGCTCAGCTATTATCGGACCGGGGATAAGAACCGGGGCAGAGGCGAAGAAAATGAAATCGATGTACATTACACTGCGACTGCCGTTGCCATTGCTCGCGAGTTCGTACAACGGGCAGACTCTGACATCCAGATTTTATTTCGGGATGCACTTACCGTCAGTTCCGTGAGGAAGCCATCAGCCGCACGTGATGAACGCTTCGAGAGCGCTTTCAATTACGTCAAGAGCTGGCAAGGAAGCCATCTTGATGAGTTCGCCAAAGATGATGACCCAGGAACCCCGCTGCTTTGCTGCGACTGCTTTCATGACGAAGGCCTGCGCCTGACCGCCGCTGAGGTTGGGCAAAAGGACATGTCAGCTTGTCCGAACTGTGGCTCCCAAAAGAGCATGAAACTGACCAGGAAGGATGTTGCGTTCCTGGCGCAACAGTTTTTCGTGCGGGGAAGCATACGCAGACCCACCTACGGCGGATATCCAGCCGTCCAGTTCAATACACAGCAGCCCACATCAATAGACGTCGCGCCGTGGCTCAAACCCGATATCCAGCTAATCGAGAAAACTTTGCAAGTCGGCTTTTTTCATTACGGTCCACGACTTTGGATGGTTGGGGAGGTGGAGCCCCTGAAGGCGCTGCAGAATGCGAACTCCCGAGCGGAAGCCATACGTCGCATCCTCAATGAATTTCCGGGTCGCATCCTCGATGTCGACGAGCACTTCTATCGCGTCCGGAAAGCCCCCGCGCACCCGGACAGCTTCAGCGAATACGACTCCCCGCCCCGTGAAAAGCTCGGAAAGGGCAGGTTCGACACGCCCGAACTTCCCATCCTCTACGGCTCCCAAGATCTCGAAGTGTGCCTGCACGAATGCCGGGTCGCAGCTGAGGACGAAATCTTTATCGCGACGCTTGTGCCATTAAGAAGGCTGAGGCTCCTCAACTTGGCCGAAGTTCCTTGGGAGGAACATGTCACCGAATTCGAGAGCCTCGACATGGCGATCCACATGCTGTTTCTCGCCGGCAGCCACTCATATGAAATCAGCAGAGAGATTGCATCGACGGCGCATAGGAATGGGTTTGACGGGCTCGTATATCCCTCGTACTTCACGTTGGTCCGAACAGGCGCGACGCCATTCGAGACGACGTTAGGACTATCGCATCGCAGATTCCCGGGATTCCCTGAATACGCTCGCCAGAACACAATTTCCAATCTCGCCCTCTTCGGCAGCCCCATTGCCGAAGGTCTGGTTACGATCTGTTGTATCGACCGGGTGATGCTCAATAAGGTCGAGTACAAACTCAACTTCGGTCCGCTGCTGACGGATACGTCCAGATCCGATAAAGCTGCCGCACCGCGCAGCAGCCGGGAACCGGACCAACAAGCGTAAATCGATCGGCAACGCCTCCTGAAGTTGCAGTGGCGTTCCATGAGTGCAATGCCCAAGTCACTTGTCGAGGAGACTGGCAATAGGAAGTCGGCTTGCGCCAGACGAACTGGCGGCTAATGAAGAAGAGGTCTCCCCTCCCGGCCTTAGGTTTTTTTACTGGACTGTTGAACGTCAAATCCATTCGATATATACTGCATTGCAGGAGTTAGTTCTATGTCGCTCGGTGAGTTCGAACAACTGGTGCTTCTCGCAATCTTGCGCCTCGGCGATGACGCCTACGGCATCAGAATCCGGGATGAGATCGAGGATCGAGCACGGAGGACCACGTCACTCGGTGCCATTTACACGGCACTGGACAGACTGGAACAAAAGAACCTAGTCGCCTCCTGGACGGGCGATCCCACCCCTCAACGTGGCGGTCGGGCTAAAAGGTTTTATCGGCTTGAAGCTGCGGGCCAATCCGCACTGAAGGCGTCTCTCGCAGCAACGAAGCGCATGACCGCTGGTGTCGAACAGCTACTTGGAGGTGCACGGTGAAACGGGCGGCGATCGAAACAGTAATCCTGACGCACCCCGAGCGCGATCACGTTTCTGACATCGCCTTGGTCGGCGAAAATGGGAAGATCGTTGTGTTTGATTGCAAGGCCCATTCGATGGAATCGCACATCGCGCCTGGATGGCTTAGGCGGGCGAAATCTGGCTCCGGGAAGAGCGCGCTATTTGTCGAAGGCAAGGCTGAACAGGTGCTGTTTTATGCCCTCGCTGCGAATTCGGTGATTATGGATGTTGGGATAGATTTCCCGCCGCTCATCAGTGAGCCACCCAAGCTCGCAGAGTGTCTTATTTCATTGATACCGGTTAAGCATCGCGAAGACCTGGCAGGAGATTTAGAGGAAGACTATTGGAACCGCTTCGTTCCGCGACATGGTGCGCGAGTGGCGAGACGTTTGTACTGGTTACATGCCGTGTATGCGTTCTTGGGGTTCCTGGCGCGACCACTCGCAGGGATCGCAGGTCTCGGGTTTATCCGCAAGCTGGTCGAGATCCTCATGCACAGGATGACGAAGTAGAACTTTCAGATCCGGTGCTGGTATGAAACGACTGGTTTTCATTGACGATGATAGCGACGAATTAGACCGTTTCAGGGAACTCGTGGGCGGCGCATGGAGTGTATTTTGGTCGATTGGCCCCACGAAAAGCCGAGTGATGATCGCGTTGGAGCAGCGCCAGCGCTTTCATTTCCGACCTCTATTTGCTTCCTGCCGATTGCAAGGACGATGTTCTCGATTTTGAGGCCTATGAACTTGCGTCGCAGGCAAGGATGGCGGCTGAATCAGGAAATTCGTTTCGGACACTCTATCCGGGACCTCAGCACGCCAAGAAGCGGCTCAAGCAGACGATGGACTGCCTATTGGGCGCACGATAGGCAGGTGAAGCAGCTTGCCCAGTCTCCCGACCATGGTGTGGATTTATTGCGCTCGATTCAAAAGCATCCTTTTTTTCAGCCAGGCGCCGTTCGTTTTCCATTCGAGAAAGGTTACCCCGGAAGATGTTACGAGATGCCTGCGAGCAGGCGCAACAGATGTAATTCGCAAGCAGGTTTGGAAAAAACCGGAAGAATTTCTCAGGCTTTTGGACCGCGCGCAGGATGTTTGGAGTTCCGAAGCGGCGCGGAAAGAGCGACCTGGCGGAGTAAATGGGAACGTGACGTTCGTGCGAGAGTAGTGGCCAGCGACGGCCAACATCGAAGAAAAGTCACAGCGTTAGTCGTTTGCAGAGGTGGTGGTTCTTGCCCGTTGAGAAGGTTCGCAGGTTCTTAGAAGCGCTTCCGCATAAGCTTCAGCGGTACGCCGGGCCGATCCCTCGGTTATCATTAGCAACAAGATTGCGACCCCCATGCTTACAAGTAACGGAATGTACAACGGGTTTGGAATTTCCGCTGCGCGGTGCCAGACGAGAACGATACCAACACCAAACCCGAGCGCCGATATACACAGGCCGATGGGCTTCAGTCCAAGCACGTTGCGAACAAAACCAAAGTTGCAGTTCTCAGCAAAAACTAGTCGGTAGGTTTTGCCACGCCGTTTTTCGATTAGTGCTCTCACGGCAGAATCATAGATCTGATCCGCACGCTGGGGATTTGCCGACTCCTCCTGTTGAGTGGGGAAGGATTCAGTGAATGACTTTGCGAGCATGCGCTTGTAGCGATCTTTAGTGAACGGATCTAGCCGCTGATCGGAATGCCGGAGCATCGCGGTTGTTGGTTTGCCTCCCCACTTTGTGTACAAGCGATCTTGTATACGCTTGCCACGATCTCGCGCGATTCGCGCGAGCAGGAAAAGAAACGCAGATTCGATGATTGCCCCACCAGCGATACCGCCGAGACTTCGTAGGCTAGGAATAAACGTGTACGCCGTCACTACAGCGGGCAGCGTCACTATCACGGCCGGAAAAACTCGTGCCCGAAGTTCGTATTCGTCAAACTTAACGATTTGCTTCGTCATTTGCCCACCTCTTCTCCCAAGAACGACGAGATTCCCTGTGGGGAAATGATTAGTATATGTGCCGGCAAGCCCGCAGCAGCTAGGGTTGACGAAATCGACGCGAGAGCTGCCAAGTCGGTGGCACTGGCCTTGGGCGCACCCTTTGGGTGGGTGTGCCACTCGCCTACATAGCCCAACATGTTACCCGTGAGATGGTGTATCCGATCGAGCATCTCTGGATAGTCCTGGACGCCCCTTCTAAAAGCATAGGGAGACCCCGCGGAATCCGGTGACGGCGGCAACAACCGAGTCACATAAATCGTTCTGCGCTTTTTGTGCGCAAATCCAATGAGCAATCCGCCCGTTTCATCTTTGCCCGCTGACTTGTGAGCTGTTTTCAAATCCTGAAAGGCCTTCATGCCGAGCCGAATCTTCCACGAGGAATCCGTCATGCCCATTGCGATTACCTGACGTACGACGAGGGAAGAAGACGTGGCCACGGTGGGAATCTGCTTAATGGAATTAATGTGAATAATGCCCTTGTCCACATCGCGTTGGATCATGTCTCGCATCACAACCGAAAAAAGTGATGAGTGGTACGACACGACATCATCCGCCAGACGCATCGTGTCGGAGCTGCAGCTGATTCCAATGCCAATCTCTTCCAAAGCTGGACCGCGGAGCAACGCGGTTTGTTCACGATGGCGCTTCAGCCAACCTGATACCCGCTCGTCTTCCATTGCCGAATCAAACAACGCTGCTTGCAAGTCATCGATACGAGGGTTGCGGCCTGGTCCTTCGGACAACAGAAGACCCAGTTGTCCGTCGTCCGCCAGTTCACACCGCACAAGTCGCACGAGATGAGGCAAATTGCTCTGGATAAGAATTTCCAGCACGGAGGCTGAGGCAGTAGCATCGATCAACAAGTCAACGTTCTTAAGAAGGTCCTGGTCGCGCAGAATTTCGATAGCGCCATTCCTGCGAGCGGAGAATGCTTTTACGGGATCCGTGTAATAAAGGATGTCGAGTTCATCGCGCAGAGCTTCAGCTTTGTTCTTTCCTAGACTGCTGGGCAACAGCGCATGCCGAATCAGGTTGTGAGGTGACAGACTCGCGTGGTCAGCAAAATCGATGTTCGTGAAGCCCGCCTTTCCCAGATGCATCCCTAGTTTGGACCCCTGTGCTCCGCAGCCGAGGAGCAAGATTCTGGGATCAGACTTTTTAGTTTCGCGAACCGACGAAAGATACCTCGCAAACTTTCTGGTTACCGGCCTGCGATGTTCGAGAGTTGAGACCGGCGCCGCTGGGCTGAGTTCTCCATTTTCCTGTCGATTTTCTTTGTTGCCCAGGAGGACAAAAGATAGGAATTCCGTGGACGAATTCGCTCCAATGATTTTTTGCGGTCTTGGAACCGCAATCAGGATTGGAATTCCAGCGATAATTTGGAGATCGTTTTTCTCGTAACCCGCGATTGCGTCCTGGAGCGCGAGCCCCAATGGGGCAGCAAACTCGGTCAATCCCTTGAAGTCTCCCGGAAGTGATCCGAAGTATCTGGCAACCGGTTCAGCCGGCGGCCACATGAGCATGCCGAAAATGATGCGATTCTCTCCCGGCGCACTCTCTGCCAGGTATGCATGAACGCGATGAGCTTTTTGAACCAGATCTGCAGGAATGTCTTTCACGGCGAACTTCGCTGCCCAAGCAAAGCCGACATCCTTGGTCGGATCTTGGCTGAAATCGCGTAGAAGATCACCTACTATGAATGAGGTTCCGCCGGATCCCGGCGACGATTTCCATTCGTTCTCGACATAACGACTAAATTGGTCATCGTCATAGACGCAGATTCCGAGCGAGCTCACTATTCTGGTCGCCTCAAATCTGTCGTCCTCGCGAATTAAACGACCACTGGCGGCATCTCGAAACCACCCGCGAATTCTAGAGACAAGATCGCCAACAGTGTGCTCAGCGAACCAATCATCCAGGTTGCCGCGGTGGAGACACAAATAGGCCGGAATCGCCTTTGTAGTGGGGTTGATATGCGGTAACTCGCTAACTGGAAAATCGGTCCTGTCGGAATACGCTCGGGGACAAGAGAATGGATAATTTTGCTGATGGAAGACGAGGAGTATCGGTTCTTCGGGTCGGATATCAATGTTCCCAACTGTGCCACCAGTCGGGATGTCTGCCTTGAGAGCGAAAGCGAACGCTACATGGGACGCGTTCCATCGGACAGTTCGAACGGACTGATAACCGGCGCCCAGGATTTCGCTACGCGCTTGCCTGATTTGTGCTGAACATTCGCTTTCGGGAACGTCGGAGAGCCCGGAAGAAAAGAGACCCGACTCAGCCATAGGTTTTGGGGCTTGACACAGTTGCCGCAATCGCTGCCGACGACACCACCTGACTCTTGCTTGCGTAGTCGTCTTTCACCGGCCCATTTTTTGTCATCGTGAAATAAATGGGCTCCGGCTCTTCTTCCGACGGATGCTCTCCGGTACAGATGAAATTCTTGGCACCAAAAATCTCTTCGTATCTTTGTTTCGCAATGTAATGAGGAGGATTGTCGTCGTCATCTTTAATAGGCTTCGAGGAAGCAATTGCAATCGCGCCCTTCCGCTTTCGATTCTTCAGAAAATCGAGGATCGTATCGCTCGGATCGTTTTCCTCTGACGGATTTTCCGAGAAGAATGTCCACGAACAGTGATGCGGCGCAAGGAATAGGTCAAACTCGAGGTCTGGGTTTTTGCTCTTGCCGATGATGTCCTCAAATATTGCGCACCCCGCGTCGCCACCGAACATTGCTAGTGCAGCGCGTTCGACATCACCGACTCGGAATGTCACTTGAAATACGATGCTGGTGTCGTTCCGCTCTGACCACTTTGAGTCTGTATCTTTCTTTGTGGGCGCATGAATGAACATGGAAAAATTCTGGCGAATGGCCCCGTTGATTTCGCTGATCCGGTTTCCCGGTATCACAAAGCGATCTTTCAGCTTCACAAAATCAGGATTGTCTGTGTAGCCGATGATGCGAATCCGATTCCCAGGTTTATCGGCCTGGGATTTGTCTTTCTTGTAGACATCCATTCGCCGGTCCGCTTCTTTCTTCACGACTTTGGCCATATCGCATAGATCTTTCTCATGAGGACAGAAAATGCGCGGGGAAAACCAGAGTTCATCGATGATGATCCGTTTCTTTTTTTTGTCGGTATCCGAGTATTTTGCGGGATCGCCTGTGTAGAACACCGTATCAAACCCCCGCAGATGGTCCTGATCAGGGTGTGTTAACAGAAATGAATCGGCGTGGGGAATACCACCCTCAGTACGACACTCCCGAACGAGATGATTCTGCACATCATACTTCTTGTCATCCTCACAAACGTCAATGTCGACGACCATCGTCGTGCCGTCCGCTAGTTTGATCAGGGAAGTGTCGCCGTTTCCAACCGGGAAATATGTGATTGAACTGTCAGCCACGAGTCACCTCGTTCAGTTGCAGCTGAAGAAAAGGCTACAATACCAGCTTACAACTGTACCCCTGCAGATTGTGGTTGTCAATCGTTGACCTCCATATATCGTGCTCATGCCTGGATGTGTGTCCTCTCAAGCCGCAGTTCCGACGCGGGTTCTGACAGTGTGTGAATCGATGTGCGTTTTCTTAGAGTAAAAGGCCGAGTTGTGGGCGTTTATTCCGTTTGATTCTGGAAGTCCGCAGTCAGAACATTACGATCCGGTCGCGTAGGAATTATTGTCCAGGTGCCCGACGCAGTCGTGAAACATCCGTTGGTGCCAAAGGAAAAGCGATGTCCGCAGATCAGAACCGGCCAGTACCTCTGCTCGGCAAACTAGCATTATTGGTCGTGCCAATTGTTGCAGGCGTTTTCGTGGATGGTGCCTCTGAATTATTGAAGTTGGTTGCCCACGGCATCACAGCAGAACTGAAGGACTTCTTTCATTCGGAAATTGGAACCTGGAACGATCTTTTCATCGCTCCGATCGCACTTGCGTTTTCCATAATTCTTCTCGTTGCAGCCACCTTTTTGCTAGAGAAGTTTGCTGATCCAACACCTTGGATCCGCAATGTGCTGCTTGTACTTTCTCTCGTGATTGCTGGGGTAGTCCAACCTTGGACGCTTTTTCAGCGCGGCGAGCTACTACGAGCCTTTCACCGTGTTCACAAAGGACGATCAGTTACCGAGGTTTTAACGGTAATGGGCGATGTTCCTGCCACGATCCAGCCACACGAAAATGGCGTGCGAATTCCCCTCTAGCTAAACACAGCATTTATTGTGAGCAGAGTTGCTGGCTGCGTTTAACTTACGGCGTGCCGTCCCTGTGGTCTACTCCATTTGTGGAGATTGACTTCGATTCGGATCAGAAGGTGATCCGTACAGACCACATACCCCAAGCACAAATTGTGTCCGAGTTGGCCGAGACCGTGTTCGATGTTCCAAGTTCAGGAAGCAGTCGGTGTGTTTTTGTTTTCCTGATCGTGCTCAATGCTCAAAGGTTCTAGGGTTCAAAGACACCCGCTCATCATCGAACGGTCGAGGATTGGCTCCTGCGTGCAGCATGAAGAGAATGCGGTCACATCTTTTTCGAATCTCCTCGACAATCTCTGCAAAAGACGCGTCATCACCGATGCCAAGAAACCCGCCCAGTCCGTATCGAACTGCTGCGCTTTCTGCTAACGTTGCGTAGTTCATGTTGGGTGCTAAAGACAGGCACTTGAGCAGGCTTTCATCTGGTTTGTCGAACGGATCGTGCTTAAACGAGTTTGCGAGCAGCCTCAACAAGTCGAGCAAATCCCATGAGCGGCGATCTATTGTGGGTAGCCTCTTCTCGATTTCGATTCTGCGTTTCTTGAATGACATCCCAGCAAGCCGTTCGACTTCATTCCTGAACTCATCACGGCTAAAAGCACTTGAGCCATGTACGCCGGATCGAGCCGAAGCGAGCAAAATCTCTTTCTCAATATCGTGCCACATGAACAGTAGAACCAACAGGTACAACTCGTTCGTCAAAGGGTTGTCGTAGAAGATCGCATGATCGTACGCAACCTCGGGAGACATGGACTCACGAGCGACAGCCCTATTTTGCTCCTCTGTCTGCACGAATTCGACGAGCGATCTGATTAACTTTGTATTCATCTTCGATCGTGACAACGTTTTTGATGCTAGAGAATTCCTGCGAACAGGTTTTCTTTAAAATCGGTTGAATATTTGGAGACAATTACAAAGTCCGCACAGCGCTTCCCTGGTAATGCCATTCTTTGAGCTTGAGAAGTGCCTTCATGGATGGTGTCAAGGCTTGACCGAAGCACGCGACTGGAACGAACACTTCGCTCCTTCCCTCCGCATGACAACCGACTTGGTACTCGTCGAAAAACACACGCAGTCCGCGGCCCTCAAGAACCAACCGTTCGTAGTTCTTGGCATTCGGGCCTGCACCTGAGAGAATCCAGTCGTCCTTAGTTTTCTCGATGGTTTTGTCCCCGTTGTCGCTCTCCTGTCTGCGTAGTTCACCGACGCAGTATTCAGAGAGAAGATGCAAGTACTCACTTGATTTATCAAACATATCTTTTGGATTGATTTCCAGGGGCGGATTGCGTTGAACGGTGAGAGTATATGTCTGACGAGTTGGGTGGGCCGCACCTGCGTTATAGGTCCAAGCCGAGAAGTCCATCGACAGTAGCTCGTCGGTGACAAGTGATAGCCTGTGAGAAATCGACAAACTATCCCAAGCGGCAGACGGGGAAGTCTTCCTCAGTTCCGCTTTCTCGTTAGAGCGTTGAATAGCCTGGGATCGAAATGGTTGAATAATTCGCATCACAAAAGCGGCTATGCACAAATTTACTTCGGCTAGTGATCCAGATGTTTCTGGCTCGAACCGAGGGTATTCCGCATCAATCGAATAGCCTGTTTCATTGCTTTTTTCTTCTATTTTAAGAATCCTCAACACACTTGCTGTGAGTATTTCACTTCGACTCAGACTGCTCGGCCCGTGCTCCTTATCTCTTTTTGACGCTACCCTTTTTGTCCAGTCAGTCCTATATTTCACAATCTGGAAGGCATCTAGCTTGCGGGAAAAACCGCCCCGAAGCTGGGTTTCGTTATGACAGTCGAAGCAGAGCACCGCTAAATTGTCGATGTCGTTGTTGCTAGGGTCTTCGTCTATGTGGTGAATCTGGTAGGGCTTCCCACGCACCCAGCAGACGCAGCATGTCCGGTCGGAATTGAACTGGACTTGAGCGGCAATCTCACCAGGAATCTCGATTCTCGTCTTACTTGGCATGTTCGGCTACGCGGCGCCACCATTGATTGGTTGATCTCAGCGTACACTACGTGTCGATACGGATCTTACTCAAGCAGGTCGACTGGGTCAGGCCCGCCGAGAGAACCCACAACCTCAAGATTGAATTTAGCACGCGCGGCGAGTTCCATTGGGCGAACCTTATTCACGAACCATGCATGGGCGATCCGGTCCAACCCAGCTCCTGCGAGCGGACCTACGGCTCGAAGGTTTGACGAGAGTCCGACCGCATCGATCTTGCCCCAATGGATAACGAGGTTACGGTTCTTATACATGCGAGTAAAAACAGCGGCAACCTGGCTATTAATATCCCTGAGACTTTCGTATGGGTCGCCAAGGATCTTGCGCATCCTGTCTACCGCAGCCTTGTCAGATTCGTCCCGAAGAGCGAGTACTGAATTGTTTTTGATTGCTTCCGCGACCACCTTGGCACGTTCGCGATTTGTAGCGCATCCATTGAGTGTCGCAGTCAAAGGATCTTCTGCACGAAGCCGGTAAGAGAGAGTCGTGAGCTCGGCTCTAACGAAAGAGCATGCCACCAGACTGGCAAGACGCACGCCAGCCAAGACGTCCGGATCTCCGGGGCCGCTGAGCAGAGCCTCAATGGCGGCCCATCCAGTTGTAATGGCGGTGTTCGCCGGCGCGAAATTCAAAGCCCCTATCATGTGAAGAGCTGCGTCGACAATGCTCCTTTCCTCAAGAGTGTAGAGTTTGTCTTCCCGATGGAGAGCGTGAACCTCTACGCGCCTCCGTTGGCGACCAAATGAAAACGGCTGCGAAATTCTCTCAACCCAAACCGATCGGGAGGGTTTTAGGTACCCGTTCGTTCCAAGCGTAACGCGGGAAGAAAGCTGATCAACTGTATCTACGACTGCCTCGACGGCGGCCCAAGGATCCCTCGCAGGGAGGCGGAACAGCAATGCGCCGTTTTGTTGAACGCCTGCCGCGTCCAGTCCTTGCGAGGCCAACCAATTCACAACGTCCTTGGCGGGCACCCAGTTGGATGGTAAGCCAGACTTGCTTTTCGGCACTCCCTCAAATGGCACTAAAACGCTGAACTCCTCCATCGGCTGCAGCGACATGACGTGGGCCTTCTCAACGAGCTCTGATAGCGAAGCAGCCCCTGCCGCATTTTGGGATTGATATCTGCACCAGCGATGTAGATGACGAGGACTGAACCCGGCGTCTAGAAGATGGGAGGCAATGGATCTAGCGGTACGCTCTGGGCCCGGATTCTGTCCTCGAGTGATGGCTTCTGCCCAAAGATGAAGATAGTTCGAACGAATCGCTTCAGCACCGAGTTTGACCACTCCGAAGTCGACTCCGTCCGGCACTATGCTTTTCTTTAGTGCCTGTTGGAGGGCCTTCTTTGCTTCTTTTGTTCCGACGCCAGGGTCGGGACCTGCAAGCGACAAAGCTACTTGCACCGTCGCCCCGAAGAGATCCTCGCTGAGGATCCCAGCGCGAAGTGCGTAGCTCGCCTCTAAAACCTCATCTAGGGCGAGAAGAGCACTGGAACACCAGAGGCGGCGGTACCAAGGAGTGCCGCTCCCAAAGAAGTCAAGGAGTCTTGAAACCACTCGCATTCCAAAAGGGTCGACAATCGGCATCGATTACGCTATAGTATGAACTAGGGCATTGACCCGAGATCTATCCCGAGGGTGTTTCCAAAGCGTCGCTTCTCGGACGTGGCGGACGCACCCTCTTTCTATTTGCGCTATAGTAAATCTTCAATGCAACTTCAGACAAAAGTCGAGCGTGCCAAAGTGGCATTGCAGTATCACCCGAAGCTCCGCAACATCTGGCCACCGGATCCGGGTGGGGCATTTGCCCCTGGTGCCGCAATTCCAATAGATGGTTCTGATGTCTTAGAGCGAGTTTTCTACTATGCTCCAGTGGCGCAAGCTAAGGCAAACGTCTCCCTGAAGACCGTTTACAAAGGCCAATACCACACGCGTGATTTACTCATAGATGATGCGAACTTCGCCGAACGCTTAGCCCTATATTTGCGAGAGCAAGTTGGTCGAACGATTGCGGATCTTGGAAAACTGGAGATCGACTTTTAGAAACTACGTTCATTTTGAGCCGATCCCACCGAAACGGTCGACTGATTGTAGGCCGACCTTCCTGAATGCCTCTGAGATGATGCCGACTTAGCACTAAGACTTCTAATCACCGATTGTGCCTCGAGCCCACATCATGAGTGATACTGCTTTTCGGGATCGGCAGCATCCTTGCGAATGCCCCAGGCGCGATCTTTAAACTTTTCGCGCTCCTTTTTCCTAAATTCGTATAACTCCTTCCTGTACGCCTCTCCTTTGTCCGTCCGAAGGAACTGGCCTTCTAGTGCCCAACTTTGAAAGTTCTCCGAATCGGGGCTGGTCGCTTGGATCGCCGCATTCATCTGGTCCAGGGTTGCCTGCGTGAGATACGGCAGCAAGTCTGGTTTGAATTGGTCAGCCCACCCCGCGAAATCCGTCATCACCACGTTCAGCCTCATTGTTCCGAAAGGATGAGTTGGTTTACGTACGGTCTCGGCATTGAAGCGGTTCTGAGGTCGCAGGATGAGATATGAGGCAATGCAGAGCAGGAGGAAGCGGGTAAGGAATTCATCGTGCGAGAGGGTGGAAGGTCCAAGCCGCCCAATGAGTTTCGCGGCAGTGTTTTGCTGATAGAAATTGCCAGCCATCATATGGATTGCATATCCGTCCGCATCTACTTCGCGCCCTTGATTTTCCATGTGATCTTCGGTTTCGGGAGGAAGTTCACACATGAACTCAGAATTGAATGACGTTGGCCCGCGCTTCGTCGAATGACCGTGGAAGTGATGCCCAATTTCATGATCAATTATGAACTGAATCTGCACCAAGAACAGACATGCCAGAAGGACATCGCGCTGAGTCGAATTTTCGACCTTGAGTCCCAAGACTTCTATCGTCTTGGAACTCTGAGCCAACGAGCCGCAGATTGCATTCAACAGCTCAACCATGTCAATCGTAACGCCTACATAAAAGAACTCCCCATCGGTAAACGAGATCGCATTGGCAAAACGAATGATCGGGGGCAACGGTTTGGCGATGTAGTCCAAGTGGAGTACTACCGAACCGGATGGCGTTTGAATCCTGTGCGTATTCTCCGCGAACATATCGTTTATGAGTTTCTTTATAGCAGCAAGGTGTCGGGCAAGATTAAGATCAATCTTGTCCAAGTCGAGCTTTGCTGGATGTCTTTCGTATTCTTCCTGCCTGAGATTCTCGCGATTAAAGAATCGATGAAATTCAATATCTGGATCGCGCATCTTTATCGTCCCCGTTGAGTTCAAATTTGGATCTAAAATCGCCGATTGTCGCACACCAAGAAGTATATGTAGCTAATGTACCCCCCCGGCTGTCACTTGTTCTGGTCCAGAGATGTGCCGCGACCTTTTTTCAAGAAGTCACCTCCGCTACGAAATGCGGCGGAGTGACTTGCAAACTATCTTGCTACGCGACTGACTGTCGGCAACCCGTGATTTCAGCCGCCTACCCTTTTCGCAATGCATTCGGGGTGCAGCGAGTGTGCGCATCTTTTATGGGATTGCTCGATTCCGTAATTTCCGCACCCATGGGGCGACTGACTGCCAATCAGTCGAAGAGTGCGGTTCTGCTGGCTTTTTCGGCACTGCGGCGTGCCAGTTGTGTGCGTGCGCCGGGATCAAACCGGCATGTAGCAGGGAATGAAAGAGTCCTACAGGAAAGGAGTAGCGAACCATCCTGACCTCGAGTTTTGCGGCGATCGTCGCGAGGCGATCGTCGAAGCGTAAACAGAGGCATCAGCGGGCAGGGTATTGAGCTTCGAAAAATGGAACTTCGGGGTGCCGACCCTGTGCACACATGGGGAAGGCAACATGCTCAGAGGCGTTGGATCGCGAGCCTCGACGGTGACCCCGCGTAGTCGGAGACCCCTGGCACGTTGAGAAACTACATGCACGAGAACCGGGAGACCTCCGCGATGCCTGACCCCCAAAAGGGGACAGGACGGCTCGGGAAGGCCTAGCGCCGTACGCCGAGTGCGAACGTTGCGGAGGAGTCGGACCCTGGCATAGTACCGATGAACCAACTGAACAAAGTCGGCTTGCAAGCGACCAAGGAGGTTGGGGAGGGAAGGCCTGGGACCAAGGAGAACTCTTCATCGTCCAGCATGCTCCCGACACAGAGCGGGTCCACCGTGTCCCAAGGACTGTGGAGAGTACGCGAAGCAGCGAAACGGAACAAGAAAATCCGCTTCAGCGCCTTGCTTCATCATGTCACCACTTCACTTCTCCGGAACTGCTTCTACGCCCTCAAGCGACAGGCAGCGCCAGGAGTGGATGGAGTGACATGGCAAGAGTATGAGCAGGACCTGGAGAACCGGCTTACGGGGCTCCAGCGACGCATTCATCGAGGAGCGTATCGCGCTCAACCTTCGCGACGAGTCTACATCCCAAAGGCCGACGGACGGCAACGCCCGCTGGGCATCGCTGCTTTGGAGGACAAGATCGTCCAACAAGCAGTGGTGAGCCTTCTCGAACCGATTTATGAGGAGGATTTTCTGGGATTCTCGTACGGGTTCCGGCCGGGACGCGGGCCGCATGCAGCGCTGGACGCGCTGACTGTGTCCATCGAACGGATGCCGGTGAAGTGGATTTTGGATGCAGACATTCGTGGCTTCTTCGACAACGTAGACCACGAATGGGTCATGAAGTTTGTCCAGCATCGGGTGGCCGACCGACGTGTCCTGCGACTGATCCAGAAATGGCTCAAGGCGGGAGTGTCGGAGGACGGCCAGTGGTCGGAGACGAAGATAGGTACGCCACAAGGGGCAGTGGTTTCACCCCTGATCGCGAACATCTATCTTCATTATGTATACGACCTGTGGATCCACGCCTGGCGACGGAAAGTGGCGCGCGGTGCAGTCGTGACTGTGCGCTACGCTGACGATCTGGTCGTGGGGTTTCAGTACCGAGAAGACGCTGAGCGATTCCAGGAAGAACTCCAGACTCGCTTAGCAAAATTCGGGCTGGAACTGAATACGGACAAGACGCGACTAATCGAGTTCGGTCGTAGGGCCGAACGCGACCGGAAGCGACGGGGAGAAGGGAAGCCGGAGACGTTCAACTTCCTGGGCTTTACACATTCGTGTGGTCGGCACAGGAAGGGCTACTTTAGTCTCTGGCGGAAGACGACTCGTAAGCGGATGGTGGCGAAGCTGAGGCAGATTAAACAACAGCTTCAGCAACGACGCCACGAGCCGATTCCTGTTGTGGGCAAGTGGCTACAGCAGGTCGTCACTGGCTACTACAACTACCACGCCGTTCCCGGGAACCTCACTAGCCTTTCGCTGTTTCGTGCGCGGCTTAGCCGCATCTGGCGTCATCAGCTGCGGCAGCGCGGCGACCAGCGGAAGATCGCCTGGACGAAGTTCGCTCGCATCTGCCTCCGTTATCTACCCTCACCACGGACTCTTCATCCCCATCCGTATCAACGCTTCAACGTCACTCATCCAAGGTGGGAGCCGTATGCGTGAAATACGCTCGTACGGTTCTGTGCGGGGGGCGACTCGTGAGAGTCGTCCCTACCGCGACCTCTGTTGCGAGCCAAGGAGGAAACTCTATGGCTCGCGAAGTTGGACAGATCATCGCACGAGGCGATCGGAGATGGCTCATCCGAGCCTATCTCGGTCGCGACCACGAAACCAAACAAACGCA
>Ga0335083_10002700_pt1 | contig 23309 bp, 19 predicted proteins | sample Lox_Sample_42_FD_206716 | JGI IMG/M metagenome (GOLD analysis project Ga0335083, IMG submission 206716) | Soil microbial communities from Loxahatchee National Wildlife Refuge, Florida, United States - Lox_Sample_4.2 | ecosystem: Environmental > Terrestrial > Soil > Wetlands | place: USA...
GCAGGCCGGCTCCCGTCGCCATGGTCATTTTCTTCAGGAAAGTGTGCATGGCTGGATCCCTCCGCGATCAGTATAGGGTGGAAACGGAGAAAATCAGGTCAGACGAATCGTCGATTATTGGTTGGGAAAAGGTTGGGAAAAACCAAGCTGCGCCATGAGGCGCGCATAACGTGGATCGGCTCGCAGATTATCGAAGACCGGCATCGCCGGCACCCAGAACAGTAGCGGATGCTCTTGCTGGCGGAGACTTTCGAGCAACTCAAAGCAGCGATCATTGTCGCCTAGCAGGGAATGAAGGGTGATCAGATCGAACTGATTTTTTTCGCCGAGCGCCGCATTGCGCTCCAGCAATTCCACCCACTGGCGCAAGATGGCGGTCATGCCGCCCCGCTGAAACGTCTCGCGCGCCTGATCGAGTAAGGGCGCCGCGACTCCCAAACCTTTCAATCCGGCGAGAAAAGCTTCGAAGGCCGGCTGCTCCTTACCTTGTAGCAGGTAGATCCAAACGATTCCCAGATGCACATCCGGGAAGGCCGGATTGATGTCCAGCAGCCGGCGCGCTTCGGCGATGGTCTCGTCGTAGCGGCGCGCGGCGAACAACAGGTTGAGAAGCTCGCGGCGCGCGGTGAGCGAGAGCGGGTCGGCTTCGAGCGCGCGCCGGCCTTCAGCGACGGCTTCCGTGGTGCGATTTTGCGAAGCCAGGAATCGCGCGTACCAGATATGGCTGACCGGGTCGTCCGGTTTGCGCTCGAGAGCGCTGCGGAAATCGCGTTCGGCCGCCGCATGGTCGTGATGGTGGAGCAGATGCACGATGGCCAGGGCCAGATGCGGTTCGGCGAGTTCGGAGTCCAATTCGAGCGCCCGCGAAGCTGCCACTTTGGCCCGAGGCAGCAACTCGGCGGCGCTTCCTAATCCGAAGCTGGCCATAAGAACGTACGTGCGGGCAAGACCCGCGAGTGCCGCGGCATTTTCGGGCTCGGCTTCCACCGCACGCTCGAAATAGAGCCGCGCCTGTTTGAGCGACGCTTCCGTAGGCTGCTCGGAAAGGGCTGCACGCCCTTTTTCGGTGAGTTCCTGCGCTTCGCTCGTAGTGGCGGCCGCCAGAGGCTGGGGCTCGACCGACACACGATAGCCGCGCTTGGGCAGCGTTTCGATGAAGCGCGGCTGGCGCGGATTGTCGCCTAGCGCCTTTCGCAACTGATGAAAGCTGCCTTTGATCGTTTCGTCACTAACGAAACGGCCGTTCCACACGGCGTCAACGACGTCCTGCTTGGGAACCACCTGTTTGGCGCGAGAGCAAAGGAAAACCAGTAAATGCATGAGCTGCGGCTCCAGGCGTGTGCTGGATGCGGTGGAAGAAATGGAACCATCCTCCGGACGAACGGTCCACTCGGCCAGGCGGAAGCCTTGGAGCAGCCTCTGCCGGTCCATCATGCGCTAGCTTTCGGAACGGCCGAACGCTTTGCGAAGCTCGGACTTGGCTTCAGTCAAGACGCGTTTCTGTTTGGCCGGCAGATCTTTGCCGGCGCGATTGATGTAGAAATTGAGCATCGACATAGCGGATTGAAACGGCGATGCCTTGCGCCGATGGCTCGCTTCGGCGGATCGCTTGAGCGAACGCGCGATGCGTTTGGGGTCGCTCCAGTTGAACACGCCGCGGTCCAGGTCCAGCGCATTGCTGGTTTCAGTGACCCGTTGCGACCACCGGCGCGGGCTGGATTTCTTGGCGGCTTTGGCGGGCATAACAACCTCCTAAGCCCATCCTAGCGCGCGCCATTTGAGCCGGGCGAAAAAATGAGACGGGCGATCAGGCGAACGTGCGGTGTATGCTGTACATTTCAGTTGAGCAAGGAACTGGCGTGATGGAGAATAGAGACCAGGCGGAACGGCTTTCCGGGATCGTGCACGCTTCGCTCGATCAGGAGGTGGAGTCGAGTGATCTGGCGCGGCAGGCCTATTGCAGCCGCAGCAGCTTTTTCCGGCTGTTTCAAGCCTTGATCGCGGAAAGCCCGGCCGAGATGCGGCGGCGGTTTCTGCTGGAGCGCGCGGCGTGGCAATTGGTACGCACCGCGCTTTCAGTGACCGAGATCGCGCTCGACGCGCAGTACGGATCGCTCGAGGCATTCACGCGCGCGTTCAGCAAGGCTTTCGGCGTTTCGCCGAGCCTTTACCGGCGCATGGGGCCGACTTGTTTCCATTTGCCGGCGCCCAACGGGTTTCACTTCTGCGCGCCCGGTTCCGGCTCCAAAGGAGACTCAAACGATATGGACCTCTTCGATTTATTCGCTGGCAACGATTCATGGCACACGTCCAAGCTGTTGGACAGCGCCACGAACTTGACCGATGAACAACTGGACCGACCGCTGGAGACGGCCAAGATTTTCCCGTGGGAAACAGCCGACCGCAATCTACGAGACTTACTGGATCGCCTGGTGCAAACCAAGGAAATCTGGACAGCGGCGCTGACCGGACGCAAGGTGGAGTTGAAGAGTCCGCCGGAAAGCTGTACTCCCAGAGCGCTGCGAGAGCGATTCGATAAGGCGGACGCGGAGTTCACAAACATTCTCAAGGACGTGAAGAAGCGCGGGGCTTGGGGAGACACTTTCGTCGACGCCCTGTGCGAGCCGCCTGAGACGTTCACCTTCGGCGGCATGTTCGCGGACGTCATAACGTTCAATGCGCACCGGCGGCTGGTGGCTACCGATGTGCTGCAGCGGTTGGGAGTCAAGGTTGATGGATTCGGCAGTCCGATCGAGTATGAGAGAAGCGTCGCGGCACGCAAAGTTCCAGAAGCTGTGAGCTGATCACTCGTCGCGCAGCGCGATGGCCGGGTCGATACGCAGGGCGCGCCGGGTTGGCACCAAACAGGCGATCAGGGCGATGACGGCCATCAGTGCTAACGCGAGCGCGTAGGTGGCCGGGTCTTTCGGGCTGACGCCATATAGAATGGGCGTGAAGAAACGGCCGAGCGTCACCGCCAGAGCCGCGCCCGCCACACTGGCGCTCAAGACGATTAGCGCGGCGCGCCTCAACACCAGCTGAACGATGTTGCCGCGGCGAGCGCCGATTGCGACTCGAATACCGATTTCGCGCGTGCGCCGCGAGATGGCGTAGGCCAGCATGCCGTAGACTCCGGTGGCGGCCAGGACTATGGCGAGCACTCCGAAGGCGCCCAGCATCGTGGCGGCGATGCGCGCGGGCATTAGAGGCAGGCGCATATGGTCTTCCAGGCTATCGGCTTGGAAGAATGGCAAAGTGGGATCGAGCGTGGTGACGACTTGTTGAATCCGACGTACCAATTGGTCGGGTGGCTGGGACGAGCGGGCGACTATGGCGATGGTGGAATCGTAGCGCTGGCTGCGCGCGGCGAAGTAAGCCGGATCCGACACGTCATTCAAGGATTGATATTTTCCGTCCTGCGCGATGCCGACGATTTGGGTCCACTCAGTTCGCTCGGGATTGGTTCGAAAGCGCTTGCCGAGCGCATTCTCGCCGGGAAACAAGCGCTTGGCGAAAGCTTCGTTGACCACAGCGACGCGCGTGGAATCTGCCGTGTCGTGCCTATCAATGTCCCGTCCGCTGATGAGCCGCGTTTGCATGGTCCGGAAATAGCCTGGCCCGACGACATAGTAGTGGGCCAGGGGCGCGTCATAGAACTTAGGGATCGGTTTGCCTTCGGCGTAGACCGTATTATTCGATTGGGCCAGGCCCAGTGGCAGATTATTGACCAGTGCAAACGAGTCGACGCCCGGGAGATTTGTAAGCTGGTCGGTAAGACGCCGTTCGAATGCGCGGCCGCGCTCTTCGTCGTAGCCGTTCATGCCGAGGTCGAACATCACTGCCACGGCGTGCCGCGGATTGAATCCGACATCGATGGTGAGTGCGCGCTGGAGACTGCGCACCACGAGTACGGTTCCGACCAAGAGGATCACCGAGAGCATGACCTGTGCTCCCACCAGGAGATCCTTCATCTGGACACGGCGGAATTTCTCGGACACCTGATTCTTCAGTGCCGGCACAAGATCGATGCGGACGGCTTGCAGCGCCGGCGCGAGTCCGAATAGAAGCGTCGTCAACACGCAAGTGAGCAAGCTGAAGAGAAACACGCTCGAATCGAAGGGCAATTCAGTTGTGCCCGGAAGGTCGATAGGAAGACGGATGCCGGCCAGCGCTTTAAGAATCCATAAGGCCACCAGCACACCTGCAGCGCCACCGGCGAGAGATAGGAGCAGGCTTTCCGTCAGCAATTGGCGGATCAGCTTCCCGCGAGACGCTCCAATCGCCAGGCAGATGGAAACTTCGCGGCGGCGCTCGGCGGAGCGCGCCAGCAGCATTCCGGCGATGTTCACGCAGGCGATCAGGAGCACCAGGCCCGCCACGGCCACCAGAACGGACGCGAACCCCAAGACCGGACCGCGGAGAAATGATCCGAACAGGCCGGGCGGCGCGAGCTGAACGCGCATGCCTTCGTCTTCGCGATGCGCGCGCGCGAGGTCGGCGGCAATCGCGTTCAAATCCGCTTCGGCCTGGCGCTCGCTGACGCCCGGCTTCAAGCGCCCGAGCGTCCAAATATTGTGAGTGGTCCGCCGGTCGAGCCAGGGATTGTTGCCGGGCTCGATCTGCGGCTCCAACGACATCGGAACCCAGAACTCGGGCGACAGGAGAATCTCGGTTCCGAAGAAGCCTTTGGGAGCCACGCCGATGATGTTGTAATCCAGGCCGTTCAGCTTGGCGCTCTTGCCCACTATGTTCGGGTCGCCTCCAAAACGGTCTTGCCAGGCTGCATAGCTGAGCACGATGACGGCGTGTGGTGAGGAGCGCTGGTCGTCTTCTTGAGTAAAAGTGCGTCCCAGGAAGGCATGCACGCCGAGCAGTTCGAAATAATTGCCGGTGGCTTCGTCGCCCCATAAATGGCTGTTCTTTCCGCCCTGGCTCAACGCGACTGGGGCGATACGGTAGGCGACCAGGCCGGAAAGAGTGCGGTTGCGCTCCCGCAAGTCGACGTAGTCGGGATAGGATTGCGTGAGGCTGGCGGTGCCGACGTTGAACAGTTCCTTGGGCCGATCGACCGGCAGCGGACGCAGCAGAAACCGGTTGAGCGCGCTGAAAGTGGTGGTGTTGGCGCCGATAGCGAGGGCGAGCGTGACGATGGTGACGGCCGTGAATCCTGGGGTCTTGCCGAGCCGGCGCAGAGCGAGACGCAGGTCTTGCAGCATGTCCTATATATACGCCGGCTCTTGGGCCCGAGTTCAATATAAAACGGAGGGCATCCAGACCGGCTGGGGTTGCTCGTACGGGCCGATCGCCATGAGATTCATGATCTTGACCGTCCGGCAGCCAGCCTGGAGAAAAGCGCGAAATGCAGAACCTTGATCGAGCGGGCAGAAGCAGTAGGCTCGTTCCGGCGGCACGTGGCGGGCGGCTTGGCAGGCAATGGAGACGGCATCCGCGTCGGATTCGGCCACGCCATGACCGAAAACCCCCGGAATCAGGTAACCGGTGAGCCGGCCGTCGCGCTGGCGGGTGAAGGGCGAAAATCCTGCCTGAATCGCGCCCGCCAGTTCATTCCGGCGGCTGGATTTATAGTTGCGCCGGCACAGCGCATCCAGCGCGTCCAGGTCGCCGGACTCGACCGGGCGGACGGAGCTGTCAGGCTGAGCCGCGGGTGCCAGGCGCAAGTATGCCACGGCGTGTTTGGTGTCGAAGCCGAGCGATCCGTAGAGTGAGATTGAACGCATGTTGAAGCCGTCTTGCAGCAGGCGGACGCGCTGGATGTTGTGGCCGCGCGCGTAGTCGATGACGGCCTGCATGAGTTTACGCCCGATCTCGCGGCCCTGAAACGCGCAGTCCACCGTGATGGGGCCGACGCCCGCGACTTCATCGGTGAGCGAAAGGAAATTCGATCCGGCCGGCTCGCCATCGACCAGCGCCGCCACAGAGTAGAAATCCGGCCGGCCGACCAACATTCGGATGACGACGCGGGCGAATTGCGCGCTTGGGAAATCCGGGGGAAACCCGTGCTGGTCGGCGATGTCCTTGAAGGCTTCGTAGCATATTCGCCCTAACTCGCTGACGTGCTCGGGTTTGGCTTCGACCAGCTGGACGCCGGTGCGGGCGGATGCGGGTTCTGACATGAAATCCTCCTGGCGGACGTCCAACATTATAGGACCATTAGCCCGACGAAGCGGTTTTTCCTCGGGCCTGGTGTTAGCACGGAGGCACATTATGAAACCGGTAGATGCAATCGATTCGATATTACGCGTGAAAGGCCGCGGCGCATGGTGGATCGCACCGTGGGCCACCGTTTTCGAGGCCATCAAGGAAATGTCGGACAGAGGCGTCGGCGCGTTGCTGGTGATGTCGAAGGGCCGGCTGGAGGGTATCATTTCCGAACGGGATTACGCCCGCAAGGTGATTTTGAAGGATCGATCCTCGAAGCAAATCGCGGTGCGCGACATCATGACGACGGAGCTGGTCACGGTCGTGCCGCAGAACACAGTGGAGGAGTGTATGCGCTTGATGACGGAGCATCGCATCCGCCACCTTCCGGTGCTGGATGGAGACGAGGTGGTGGGGATCATTTCGATTGGCGATCTGGTGAACTGGACCATCACAGCGCACGAGGAGATGATCGGTCAGTTGGAGGGGTATATCGCGGGGAAGTACCCGGGGTAGATCTGGCGCCGGCCTACGCCTTGCCTAGCGCCCACAGCAGGAACGCGTAGTCGAACGCCACTTCCTTGATGCCTTCGTACCGGCCGGACGGTCCGAAGTGGCCGCTGCCCATGTTGGTCTTGAGCAGCAATACATTCTTATCCTTCTTTTGCGCCCGCAGCTTGGCCACCCACTTGGCCGGCTCCCAGTAAGACACGCGCGGATCGTTCAGTCCCGCCGTCACCAGCAGCGCCGGATATTCGCGTGGCGCCACATTTTCGTACGGCGAGTAAGACTTGATGTAATTGTAGTAATCTTCGCGCTCCGGATTGCCCCACTCTTCGTACTCGGCAATGGTGAGCGGCAAGGTTGGGTCCAGGCCCGTGTTCAGATTATCGACGTACGGAACTTTGGCCACCGCGGCGTGAAACAACTCCGGCCGCATGTTCAACACTGCCCCCACCAGCAGGCCGCCCGCGCTGCCGCCCATGATCGCCAGATGCTTGGGCGTTGTGTAACGATTCTGGATCAAGTGCTCGGCGCAGGCGATGAAATCGGTAAATGTATTCTTCTTGGCGAGAAGTTTGCCGTGGTCGTGCCATTCTTCGCCCAACTCGGCGCCACCGCGTGGATGCGCGATAGCGAACGCGAATCCGCGATCCAGCAGGCTCAGCCGGTCGGAAGAAAACCCCGGATCGATGCTGTGGCCGTACGACCCATAAGCGTAGAGCAGCAACGGACCTTGTCCGTTCTTTTCAAATCCACGCCGGTACACCAGCGAAATCGGAACTTCGACACCGTCGGGCGCCTTGGCGAAGATGCGCTCGGATTGATATTGCGACGCGTCGTAACCGCCCTTCACTTCGTATTGCTTCTTCAGCTCGCGCTGGCGTGTCTCCAGGTTGTAATCGAACACCGAAGCGGGCGTGACCAGCGAAGTGTAGACGAAGCGCAGCGTCTGGGTGCGATACTCCGGGTTGCCCGTGGCGCCGACCGTGTAGACCGGCTCCGGGAACTCGATGTAATGCGAGAAAGCACCGTTGCCATCACGGACGCAGATCTTTTCCAGACCGCGTTCACGCTCGTAGACGATCAGGTAGTCTTCAAACGAGTCGATGCCCTCGATAGTGACGCTGGGACGAGCGGGGATCACTTCCTCCCAATGCTCACGCGATGGATTCGCGGACGGAGTTCGCATCAGTCGGAAATTCTTGGCGCCTTCGTTGGTGCGAATGTAGAAGAAATCGCCGTGGTGCGAGGCGTCGTACTCAACTTCCTGCTTGCGAGGGAGCATCACGCGAAAATCCCCGAGCGGATCGTTGGCTTCCATAAAGCGCACTTCGGAAGTCAAGGCGCTGCCCAGGTGAAGGATCAAGTATCGGCGGCTGCGCGTCTTGCCGACGCCGAGCGAAAAGCGCGCGTCCTGTTCTTCGTAGACCAAGTCGTCCGACGCTGCGCCGAGTTGATGGCGCATTACGCGGTAGGGCCGGCGCGCCGGATCGATCACGGTATAGAAAAATGTCCGATTGTCGTTGGCCCACTCGAGCGAATAGTAAGTATTCGCGATCCGGTCCGGAAGCAGCTCGCCAGTGGCCAGATCCTTGACGAAAATGGTGTGAGCTTCGTCGCCATCGATGTCGGTGGAATACGCCAGGAGCCTATGATCGGGACTGACGCTGAAATTGCCGATCCGGAAATATTTCTGGCCGGCGGCGAGCGCGTTGCCATCCAGCAGAATCTCTTCGGGTGCTTCGAGGCTCCCATGCTTGCGGCAGTAAATCGCGTAGGCTTTGCCTTCCTCTGTCCGCGTGAAATAAAAATAGTCGTCGCGCTTGACGGGAACCGACAGATCGGTTTCCTGGATGCGCCCCAGGATCTCCTTATAGAGCGTTTCCTGGAGCGGCTTGAGCGGCGCCATCACCTGCTCGGTGTACTGATTTTCCGCTTCCAGGTATTGAGTGACCTCCGGGTTGTCCCGTTCGCGGAGCCAGGCGTAGTTGTCCACACGTCTGTCACCGTGGAGGGCGATCTCTTTGGGCACGGTTTTAGCGATGGGAGGAGAGGCGCTCATAGGGCTCACCGGAGCTATTGGCTCTCTTCTTTCCCCATGTAGAGCTGACTAACCAGCTCGCGATGATTTTCCAGAACGCGGTTGCGGCGGACCTTCATGGTGGGTGTCAGCTCGCCGGTTTCAATCGAAAAATCGCGCTCCAGCACGCGGAACTTGCGGATCTGTTCGAACGGCGCAAGCTGCCGGTTCACGCGCGCCACGGCCTTGCGGACCTCATCCAGAACCGGCGTCGCTTCGGCTAGCTTGCATTGTCCACTTTTCGACATGCCCTTCAGGGATTCGGCATGCGCGGCGTTCACCGTCAGCAGGGCGGTGACAAACGGCAGACGGTCGCCAATCAGCACCACTTGGTTGACGATGGGCTCTGTCTTGAATAACACTTCAATGCGCGCTGGGTAGATTTTCTTGCCGTTGGAGGAGACGATCAGCTCTTTTTTGCGCCCGGTGATGTAGACGTAACCTTCCGAATCGATTTCGGCGATATCGCCGGTGGTGAGCCAGCCATCGCGTAGGACGGTGGCCGTTGATTCGGGGTCCTTATAATATCCGGAAAATAGGGTGGCGCTCTTGATCAGCAGTTCGCCATCGCTGGCGAGCTGGAGTTCGACTCCAGGAAGCGCGGTGCCGATGCTGCCGGGCTTGGGCCGGTCGATCGGATTCAGGCAGGTCACGCCGCCCTCGGTCAGGCCATAGCCTTCGATCAGCGGCATGCCGATGGAAGCGTAGAATCGAGCCAGCTCCGGTCCCAATGGCGCAGCGCCCGATGCTGCGATGCGAAGCCGCCCACCTAGCCGCGCGCGAATTTTGGAAAATACCAGCCGATCTGCGGCCTTGAGAGAAGTTTGCATCCACTTGGGAACTTTTTTCCCGGCCGCGCGCAGCCGGTTGACCTCGGCGCCCAAGCCCACCGCGCCGTGAAACATCTTTTGCGAAATGCGGCCGCGCTTCTTGATTTCGGCATTGATGCTGGCGAAGACTCGCTCCCACACGCGCGGAGGCGCCAGCAGGAAGGTTGGCCGAATGGTCTTGATTTCGTTCGGCAGCTTAGCGAGACCTTCGGAAAACCAGACCGGCAGGCCCATGCCGATGGGGAGCAGCTCGATGACCACGCGCTGCGCGATGTGCGCGGACGGCAGAAAACCGATGGTCGAGTCGGCCGGCGTGAGACGCAGCACGGGCGGACCCATATCGACGTTCGCAAGCAGCGCCCCATGCGTCACCAGGCCCATTTTCGGCTCGCCGGTGGCGCCCGAGGTCAAGTAGAGGATGGCGAGATCGTCGGTGCGAACCTCAGCCTGGATTTTCTGAAAGGCGTGCGGATCTTTGGACAGTGCCCGTCGGCCCTCCCGCCGCAGTTGCTCCAGAGTGAGCGCGTCCTTGGCTTCGCCCGTAAGCAGGATCCAGCGAACAGGCAGCGAGGGTTCGCCCGCCGTCTCGATCAGAGCCTGCATGCTCTTGGGGTCCTCGACAAAAACAGCCTTGGCGTCGCTGGCGCGCAGATTAGCTACTTGATTGGGCAGCGGGTAACTGGTGTAGAGCGCCGCCGCAATCGAGCCCGCGGCCATGATCCCGAGATCGGCCAAATAAAATTCCGCGCGAGTCTCCGATTGCAGAGCGACGATATCGCCTTTGCCGATCCCTAAATGGCGCAAGCCGCAAGCAATCTCCTGCACCGCTTGCTTGTACTCGATCCAAGTGTAGGTCTGGTGTTTGCCGTTGCCCAGAGGTTGATGCAGGGCCGGCAAGCTGGCGTGTTTCCGCGCTGCTTCTTCCAGGACCGAGTATATAGTGCGAGAGCCCATCTGTTTATTGTATAAGCCGGCCGCGCTTTCACACCGTCGCCGTTCCCTACTAACATGATTCCATGAGTCCACGGGCCGATTCCCCGAATCAATGGGCGACAGAAGTCCAGGCTGCGATTGACGCTGCCCGAAAGGCGGCCGCGGTGGCGCTCCGCATGCAGCCGGAAATCGTCGCGGAAACCAAATCGGATAACTCTCCGGTAACGCAGGCCGACCGCGAGTGCGAGCGGCTGATCGCGGGCATTCTGACCGAAGCATTTCCGGGCGATGGCGTGCTGGGCGAAGAGGGCGCGCGGGCCGATTCGCGCAACGGCAGGAAGTGGATCATCGATCCCATCGACGGCACTCGCGATTACGTGCGTGGGAATCCATTGTGGGCCAATCTGATTGCGCTCGAAGCGGACGGGGAAGTGGTGGCGGGCGTTGTGAACTTGCCGCTGCTCGGACGGCTCTACGCGGCCAGCCGCGGCGGCGGCGCCTACTGCAACGACGTCCGGATTGGGGCTTCGTCGAAAACGCGGATCGAAGAATCCGTGCTGTGTTTCAACCGCCTCGACAAATTGGATTGTTTTCGAGCGCCGCAAGAAGCGATCGAGTGGATGGGCCGGTTCTGGGCGATACGTGGATTAGGAGGCGCGCCCGACGCCATGCTGGTAGCCTCCGGACAAGCCGAACTGTGGATCGAACCGGGCGCGGCCACGTGGGATTTCGCGCCGCTCAAAATCATTCTCGAAGAAGCCGGTGCGCGTTATTTGAACTTTGACGGCGGCTCCAGCATCTATGCCGGAAATTGCATCGGGTGCGCGCCCGGCTTGGAGGCGGAGGCCCGGCGCATGTTGGTAACTCTTTAACGCATTTTAACGCCAGCACCTGTTAACTTTCGTCCAAAATCCGCGTTTGCATGTGTGAGGAGAATGCAAATGAAAAAGTTTTTCTTGACCGTAGCTACCGCGGGACTGCTGCTCGGTACCACTGGCATCGCCAGCGCCGATGACCGGATTCACGACCGCAAGGAGAATCAGCAGGACCGTATCGCGCAGGGGGTGAAGAGCGGCTCGCTGACTCCCAGGGAGACCGGCAACCTGGAGCACAAGGAAGCGGGGCTCAACAACGAGATCCGCACCGATCGGAAGGCCAACGGCGGCAATCTCACCAATAAAGAGAAGGCGCAGGTCAACCGGCAGCAGAATCGTCTCAGCAGGAATATCTATCGCGACAAGCACAACGCCGGGCATCAGTAAACGTCCGCTGGGATCGGAGAACGGAGTTGTTCACTTGAGAAACATCGCCAGGCGCGACATGGCATCTTCGAGGATGGGGCGTTCAGCGGCGTAGCAGATGCGCACCGAGCCTTCGCCGCCTGCGCCGAAAGCGACTCCGGGCGCGAGCCCAACCTTGGTGTCCATCAGAAGGCGCTTGCAGAAATCGAAGGAGTCGGTCGCGCCGGCGATCTTGGGGAACAAATAGAACGCGCCATCGGGTTTGGGAACGGTGACGCCCGGCATTTTGGCTAGCGCGTTCAGGCAGAAGTCGCGATTCTCGCGGAGCCGGATCAGCATCTCGCACAGCGCGCTTTCGCCCCATAGCAGCGCGGTTTCACCGGCGCGCTGAGCAAAGCTGGGCGCGTGTGAGACCACGAACTCGTTGAGCTGCGTGGCGCGCGCGGCCAAGTCGCGGCGTGCTACCAGCCAGCCCAGGCGCCAGCCAGTCATGCAATACGCTTTCGAGAAAGACTGCACGACGATGACGGCATCATCGCGCGTTGCGAGCTTCAGGATGCTGGGCGCAGGCGTGGTCGGCTTGGCTCCGGTGTAGTTCAGGCGCTCGTAAACTTCGTCGGCCACGAGCCAGAGCCTGTGCCTCCGCGCGAACTCGAGCAAGCGCCGCTGATCGTCGACGGTGGCGACCCAACCCAGTGGGTTGGAAGGCGAAGTGTACAGCAGCATCCGGGTGCGCGGCGTCACGGCGGCTTCAAGCGCGGTGAAGTCGATCTGGTAGCGGTCGCCGGCCAGCGGTTGCGGAATTTCCAGTGCGACGCCGTTCGCCATCGCGACGTTCGATGCTCCGTTCGGCCAGGCGGGCGTCAGCACCAGCGCTTCGTCGCCGGGATCGATCACGCAGCGGATGCCGAGATTGAGCGCTTGCACGCCGGACGCGGTAATGACGAACTCGGCGGTGGGATCCAGTTCGACAGCATGCAGTTCCTGGTAGTAACGCGCCAGCGCTTTGCGCAGCGAGGGCAGTCCGGCGTTTTCGGTGTAGAACGTGAAGCCGTCGGCCATGGCTTTTTGCGCGGCGCGCTTGATGTATTCCGGCGTCGGGATGTTGGATTCGCCGAAATAAAGCTTCAAGACCCCGTCCATCGTCATGGCGATTTCAGCCAGCTCGCGAATGCGGGAATGGGGGACACGCAGCGCCGAGGCTGCGATCGTTGGAGTCATGCTCTCTTTAGTTTAAATGCCTTCGAAGATGGCTGAGACGGGCGCGCTGAATCCTGGCAGAACGTCGGGATCTTCGAGTATCTGATTCCGCTCGAAGATCTTCCCATTTCCGGAGCGATCAAAAATCCGGACCACTTGCCGCTCGGGATACACAACCCAGACAGACTTGCTGCCGTGACCGAGATAGAGCTCTATCTTCGCTTCGAGATGAGCGGCTTTTTCAGAGGAAACGACCTCAATCGCCACGTCGGGAGCGCCCTGAAGCCAGCCCGTCATCTCGGAGGGCTTACGACTGAAAGCCAACAGCGACACGTCCGGGATTGGAGAATTGTGCTGGTCAAGCACGAAGGTCGTCTCGCTGAGCAACTTTAGGGACCTGTTCTGTCTCGCCCAAGCTGCGAGCAGTTCAATCAGATTGGCCTTGACCCATTCGTGGCCCGCTCCGCCTCTGCCCATGCTGACGACTTCACCCCCAATCAGCTCGATGCGCTGACCCTCAGGCTCGGGGAGCGCAAGGAACTCTTGGACGGTTACCAGCGTCGTGGTCGTGCCCATGCTTTGATTCTACTACCTCGCTTCAACGATGCATGCTCGAAAACCGTCACAATAGTGGAATCAATGCGGCGGGCGATTGTCACTTATTTTGTGTTGGCATGCTCCAATGTCCTGGCGCAGTTGCCCTCGAGTCAGCCGAGATTTGAGGTTTCCACTGTTAAGCCGAGCGATCCCCAAAACACCGACTCGGGCCGACACATGAACAACGCGCGACTTGCAGCAACCGACCAGACGCTCAAGGAGTTAATCGCGTTTGCGTATGACATCGAAATCGACCGTGTGTTTGGAGGGCCGAACTGGGTTGCATCGGCCAAGTACGACATCGTCGCGAAGGCGCAGGACGACCTCGGCCGCCGCATTAGGGCAGCCGACTACCAACCCATGACTCAGGCATTACTCGCGGAACGATTCAAGCTGGCCATTCATCGCGAAAATCGAGAACTGCCGTTCTATGTGCTTGTCGTGGCGAAGGGTGGTGCAAAGATACGTTTGGCGCCGGCTGATTCGGGGAGCAATTCGTTGAATACAAACAATACTCACTTGGCTGCTTCCGGCATTCCTATGTCCATGCTGGCTAACTTTTTGTCGCGGAGATTGCAGCGGCCGGTGACCGACCGCACTGAACTCAGCGGACGCTACGATTTCAAGCTCGATTGGGCGCCGGATTCAAGCCCCGTCGTGCGCGATAACGATCGGGCGGCGGAACCCCTCGGACCGTCGCTATTCACTGCACTACAAGAGCAGCTTGGTCTGAAGCTGGAAGCGAAAAAGGGACCGATCGAAGTGATCATGATCGATCACGCGGAACGGCCGAAGGAAAACTGAGCTTGTAACGCGACTACCGCTGCCGGCCCTTGGCCTCGACCAGCTCTTCGATGTGAACCAAATCCGTCGGGTAATTCCCGGTGTAGCAGGCGTAGCAGTATTGACCTTGCTCGTCGGCCACCGCGCGGCGCAGCGCGTCGAGCGACAGATAAGCCAGCGAGTCGGCCTCGACATACTGGCGGATCTCGGCGAGGGAATGATTGGCCGCGATCAGCTCGTTCTGGCGCGGGGTGTCCACGCCATAAAAGCAAGGCGAGATAGTGGGCGGACACGAAATGCGCAAGTGCACCTCGCGCGCGCCGGCGCTGCGCACCATGCGGACGATCTTGCGGCTGGTGGTTCCGCGCACGATGGAATCGTCCACCAGGATCACGCGCTTGCCTTCCAACAAGTGCCGCACCGGGTTCAGCTTCAGCTTGACGCCGAAGTCGCGGATGGCCTGAGAAGGCTCGATGAACGTGCGGCCGACGTAGTGATTGCGAATCAGAGCCAGCCGAAACGGGATGCCGGATTCGGAGGAATATCCGATCGCGGCGGCCGTACCCGAGTCGGGAACCGGAACCACTACGTCGGCCTCCACGCCAGATTCCTGCGCCAGCAAGCGCCCCAGATTTTCGCGCGACTGCTGTACCGGACGCCCGAACACCACCGAATCCGGCCGCGAAAAGTAGACGTGCTCGAACACGCATTGGGCCCGAGGCACCTCAGGCGCCCAGCGCTCGCGCGTCATTCCTTCCGGGCCGATGCAGACCATTTCGCCCGGTTCGACGTCGTTCACGTATTGCGCGTTGATCAAATCGAACGCACACGTTTCCGAAGCAAAGACATAGGCCGAGCGTCCATAAGCCGACTCCAACTGCCCGAAAGCCAGCGGACGGAAGCCGCGGGGATCTCGCGCCACGATGACGCGGTCGCGAGCCAGGAATACCAGGGAGAACGCGCCTTCCAGTTGCAGCAAGGCTTCCCGCAGCGCCCCCGCCAGCGACCGTTCACGCGACCGGGCAACCAAATGCAGAACCACCTCGGTATCGCTCGAGGCCTGGAAGATGGACCCTTGCCGTTCCAACTCACGCCGCAATTCGCCCGCATTGGTGATGTTGCCGTTGTGAGCGATGGCGATCTGTCCCTTGTTGCAGTCCACCGAGAACGGCTGGGCGTTCATGAGCACCGTGTCGCCGGCGGTCGAATAACGCGTGTGGCCTATGGCCAGCTCGCCGGGCAGAGAGGCGATGCGATCCGGAGTGAAGATGTCGGCCACGTGCCCCATGGACTTGAAGCAGCGAACTTCGCGGCCGTCGCTGGTAGCGATGCCGGCGCTCTCCTGTCCCCGATGCTGCAAGGCGTAAAGTCCCAGATAAGTGAGATTGGCCGCTTCCGGATGGCCGTAAATTGCGAACACGCCACACTCCTCGTGCAATTTATCGAGGGGGAGGTGGTAGCTCTCTTCCGGGCGGATCATGACTGGTGCAGCATGCGTTCGAGTGAAGTTTGCCAAGGTTGCCTTAACTCAGACAGCTCGCAGTTCACCAGGGTATCGGAGCCGTAATCGATCCGTAACCGCTCTTTCATTGTAACGCCGATGCGCACGGCTTCAACACCATTTTCAGCCGCGATTTTCAGAACATTTTCGGGCTGAGATGTTGAGATCAGAATGCGCGAGGGGCCTTCATGGAACAGCAGAAATTCGGGTTTGGATTGCGCCGGAACCTGGATGTGAGCGCCGACGCCCGATGGTCCGAAGCTGGATTCAGCCAGCGCCACGGCCAGCCCGCCGTCGCTCAAATCGTGCGCGGACTCGGCGCAACCGGCCGCAACGATGTCGCGGATGGCGCGCTGGACTCGCTTTTCGTAGTCCATATCGAGCGCGGGCGGCAACCCCCACAAGCTCTTCAGGATCACTTTGACGTACTGCGTCCCGCCGAAATGGCGCCCGTCCGTCTGACCGAAGCCGCCCAGCAGGATGACAGCTCGATCGGCATTCGCAAAATGCATAGGCGTCGGTTGCGCGGTCTTCATTAATCCCACAACGCCCATAACTGGCGTTGGCCAGATCGCTTCACCCAGCGTCTCGTTGTACAAGCTGACGTTGCCCCCGGTGATGGGCGTCTCGAAAAACCGGCAGGCTTCCGCGATGCCTTCGATGGCCTCCACCAACTGCGCCATGATCTCCGGCCGCTCCGGATTGCCGAAGTTGAGATTGTTGGTTGCGGCCACGGGCAGCGCGCCGGCGGTCGACAGATTGCGGCAGCATTCGGCCACGATCAGCTTGGCGCCTTCGCGCGGATCGAGCGCGCAGTATCGCCCATTCCCGTCCAGCGACATGGCCAGCGATGTTCCGGTCTCCTTGATCCGCACGATCGCGGCGTCCGAGCCCGGCCCGGCGACGGTATTGGTGCGGACCGTATAGTCGTACTGCTCCCATATCCAGCGCTTGGAACAGATGTCGCCGGAGGAGAGCAGCGCGATCAAGTCGGATTGGATCGACGCCTTACGGTCGCTGCTCAGCAGCCCTGAAGGCGGATCGAGCGGCGCGGGACGATACGGCTGGGTGTGCGGCCGGTCGTAAAGCGGCGCTTCATCGGCCAAATCGCGATTGGGGATCTCGGCCACTAGCTGGCCGTGATCCTTCACCCGCAGGATCCCGTCGGCAGTGACGCGGCCCACCGTGACTGCGTCCAATCCCCATTTCCGAAAGACCCGGAACACTTCCTCTTCGCGCCCGGCTTCCGCCACCAGCAGCATGCGCTCCTGCGATTCCGAGAGCATGATTTCGTAAGGCGTCATGCCGGTCTCGCGCTGCGGGACATACTGCAGATCGATCTCGACACCGGTTCCCGCACGGCTGCCCATCTCGCAGGTCGAGCAGGTCAGCCCGGCCGCGCCCATGTCTTGAATCCCAACGATGGCTCCGGTCTGCATCGCCTCCAGGCAGGCTTCCAGCAGCAGTTTTTCCAGGAACGGATCGCCCACTTGCACATTGGGCCGTTTCTGCTTGGCCTCCTCGGTAAACTCCGCCGACGCCATGGATGCGCCGTGGATTCCATCGCGTCCTGTTTTCGCGCCGACGTAGATCACCGGATTCCCGACGCCTTTGGCCTTGCCATAGAAGATCTGATCGTGCCGGAAAACACCTAGCGCGAAGACGTTCACCAGCGGATTGCCGTTATAGCAGTCTTCAAAGACGCACTCGCCGCCGACGGTGGGCACGCCGAAGCAGTTCCCATAGTGCGCGATCCCGGAAACCACGCCTTCGAGAATCCGGCGATTGCGCGCAACATCCAGCGGGCCAAAGCGGAGAGCGTCCATCACTGCAATCGGTCGCGCCCCCATAGTAAAGATGTCGCGCAGGATGCCGCCGACGCCGGTGGCTGCGCCCTGAAACGGTTCGATGAAGCTGGGATGGTTGTGCGATTCAATCTTGAACGCGATCGCGTAGCCGTCGCCGATGTCGATGATCCCGGCGTTCTCGCCCGGCCCTTGCAGAACCAACTGGCTCCGCGTCGGCAACTTCTTTAAATGCAGACGCGAGCTTTTGTAGGAGCAATGCTCGCTCCACATCACGCCGAAAATTCCAAGTTCGGTATAGGTGGGCTCGCGACCAAGCAGCGCGACGATCTTGTCGTACTCCGCCGCCGTCAGTCCGTGGGTCTCGATGACCTGCGGCGTCATTCGCTTAATGCGCCGCCACCAAGGCTGCAATCATCGATTTGAAAATCACCAGGCCGTCGCTCGACCCCATCAAGGGTTCGGTGACGCGCTCGGGATGCGGCATCAGGCCCAGGACATTGCGGCCTTCGTTTAGGATGCCGGCGATATCGCGCAGCGAGCCGTTGGGATTCTCGAGATAACGCAGCGCGACGCGATCCTCGGCTTCGAGCTGATCGAGCGTGCGGTCGTCGGCGATATAGCAGCCTTCGCCGTGCGCGACCGGCAAAACCAAGCGCTGGCCTTTGGTGGCCGACGCGGTGAAGGGCGAGTGGGTGGTTTCGATCCGGACCGCCACCGGCCTGCAGACGAATTTCAGCCCGCGGTTCCGCACCAGCGCTCCCGGCAGCAGCCCGCACTCCACCAGAATCTGGAAGCCGTTGCAGATGCCCAGCACCAGCCCGCCATCCGCTGCAAATTTGCGGATGCTTTGCATGACCGGCGAGAATTTCGCGATCGCTCCGCAGCGCAGGTAATCCCCATAAGCGAACCCGCCCGGCAGGATCACCGCGTCGGCATCGCCCAGGCTGGTGGCGTCATGCCAGATGAACTCCGCCTGTTGTCCGAGATTATGGGAAACCGCGTACCACGCGTCGTGATCGCAGTTGCTTCCAGGAAAGACGACCACACCGAATTTCATCGGAGACCTTCATCTTAACAGATGGCCGATGTTCGGCGAAGTTGAATCGCATGCCTCCCGCACTGCGCGGGAAATTCACCGGTCTGAAATTTTTTGACGTCGCCCAGGCCAGGGGCGGCGAGGTGCGGTGGACGCGTCGATGACTATAGTACTCAAGACTTGAAATTGAATGAATTTCTGTTCTTGCGCCACTGGACGTGTGTTAGCCTGTCCGCACGGCTCGATAAACATGGAGTATTTCATAACATCGAGCTTTGCGGTCTGCTAGCTCCGTCCAATATTCGATCACCGTAGATACCAGCAGTCAGCTTGGAAACGGGGGATACATCGATTTTCAGTTCAATCCGGGGAGCGTGACGGAACTGGCCAGCGCCCAGGTGACCAACTTTTCTCCGGGCGCCTCGCTGGACTCTTTCGGCGCCGATACGTTTGACGGGACCAGCGGCGATGTTTCCGGCACCCTGCCGGGCACGCTCACATTCGACAATGCCCAGCCTCTGAACGATTACACGCAAGGGCTTACGTTCCCGAGCACGATCACGTTTAACCTGGATCTCTACGGCCCCGCGATTGATACGCCCAACGCGTCGCTGTATACGAGCGGCGGCGGATCCTTCTACTTGGATTTCTTCGATACTTCGAACAATCTTTTGACCAACACGACAGAAGGCTTCGTCCTCGAAGTCGACATTAACCCCGACGGCTCCACGACGGCTACCACGTTTCCGAACTCCACTGGCGGCCCATCGGTAGTCACTGTTTCGGGGCCCCTCACTGCCACTCCGGAGCCCTCGTCGATCTTCCTCGTCGCGGGCGGCCTGGCGATGATGGGCGTAATCCGCTATCGCAGGAAAGCCCGGGGCTAACACCGTGCCGCCCCCTGGTCGAGTTAATCCGATCACGTCGGCTGGGCGCTTCCAGGAAAAACGACCGCACCGAATTTCATCGGATGCATTCATCTTGGCGGATGGCGCGCTGAGGACGCAGAAGAAATCGTATTCTGTTCTAAACACACGCTGGATCGTGCGTGAAATTTTTTAAACTTTTTGTGTACGACTGCGAAACAAAACGTAGCAGACCGCGTCATCGTTAAAACAGCAAAAAGGGAGATTGTCCGGGCTATTAACGCCTGGTCAGGGACAAGAGACAGGCCTGCGTGTATGCGCAGTGTCCTTCGCTGCGTTGTTTTTTTCGTGCGTCCTCAACGCGGCATCGAGCAGGCGCTGAATAAGCTCCCGCCAGGTGCGCGGCTAGCGCTGCCATCGTAGTCCGCTCGGTGGTGCTGATGTTTGGTAGGCCGCCGGCGCAGTTTTTATCTGACACAGGTGGACATTATTTAGTGGATCTCCTAAGTTTTAACGGACAATCGCCCAGCCCGCCCAGCCCGAGCAGCCCGGCAGGCATAAACCCGGCGGCGCCAATCAGCCCTGTTCCGCTGACCCCGGCCCTGGCATCCAGCCCCGCTCCCCCTCCCCCGCCTATTCGCTGGCTAGTAGCCCTTAAGCGTTTGGCGGAACGACGTTTAGGCGTTGCCAAGGCTAAAGCCTTTCCCCTAGATGCCGATAGAACGGCTAGGGTGCAGCTCACAGAAATAGCTCCAGAACTAGCCGACGCCGCAGACGTTCTCAGCGATCAATTGCGGGTTCATTTGCAGCGTCTGGCAGTGTTCCTACTGCCGCACGCCGAATCACTAGACCGCCGCTTCATAGCAAAGCTCAAAGATCGGCGCTTCGAGCCACGGGAATACGAACCCAAAATCCTGTCGGCCTTGGCCGCGCTCACGCCGGTTGCGGCCGCGCGCATTCTCGTCAAAGGCGAACCACCGATCAAATTCATTGAACAGGTGGAGTATAACGGCCGGCGGCTGGCTAAGTTGAATCTGCCGCCTAGCATGGTGGTGGAGGCCCTTCAGGAGTACGATGCCCTGTTGACGCCGCTGCTGCAAAAGCTGCGCCCCAACGAGTACGCCAATTTGCAATGGGTCCGGGAGCAGCTCCACTTCTGCATCACCCTGACGCTCAACAACGCCTATTATCAGGTTCGAGAAGCCGAGACGCAGGCTTTTTATGAGCTGTTCCGTATCGAGCTGGAGTCCCGCAATCTGGATGAGCTGCTGCACCGTTTTCTGCACGCGCTGGTGCAAGTCTGTCATGCCGATGCCGGTCATCTCTATTTGTTGAACGACAGCCGCAGCGCTTGGGAACTGCGGGGCCAGGCGGGATCGCAGGATGAGCATCGTCCCACTTTGTCGGTGGTCCCTAACGGACGGCTCAAGCTGAAGGCGCTATCGCAATCACGGCAAATCCGGCTCACAGAGGAGTCCGCTAATCTGCTTCTGGAGCCTGGCTGGAAACAAAAATACAAGCTTTGTTGGTCCATTCCGTTAGCTGCCGAGGGGCGGACTGCGGGCGTTATGCAGTTCGGCTTCTCAAAACCGTATGAATGGCTGCCCCGCGAGCAGGAACTTCTGGCCGCGGCCGCCGAGCGCTGTTTGATGGCTGCCGAGAAGGCGCGTCTGATGGAAAACCTCGCGGCCAGCGAAGAGCAGATCCGGCAACTGGCTGAACATATGTTGCACGTCGAGGAGATGGAACGGCGTCGCATCAGCCGGGAATTGCACGACGAAGCCGGGCAGTCGCTACTCTGCATCCGCTTGCAGATGGAGTTGCTGGAACAGGCGCTGCCTTCCGAGCACACCGAATGGATCGGCAAGCTGCGCGAGGCTCGGGACTTGACCGAGCGAACCATTTTGGAGATGCGCCGCCTCATCGCGGCGTTGAGCCCGGCTGTTCTGGAGCAATTAGGGCTCGGCGCGGCCTTGCGCCAATTGGTGAACCGTTTCCGGCGCCTGCAGCCTATCCGCGTACGGCTGTTGCTGAGCCGGTTGGGTGCTCTGCCGCAACATACTGAAATTATTGTATATAGGCTGGTGCAGGAATGCTGCAATAACATCGCCAAGCACGCCTCGGCCTCTAGCGTAAACATTTCCGTAAGTTCCGCCGATGGATGCGTGAGACTGGCCGTTGAAGACAACGGAGTCGGCTTTAAAGTAGAAGAGGCGCTGGCCCGGAAGGATTCGTTTGGACTCTCCGGCATGAGAGAGCGCGTTGCCCTGCTCGGAGGCAGCTTTGAGATCAAGAGCTACCCCAAGAACGGGAATGTACCGCTGGACCGCAGGAATAAAGGGCGCGGCACCAAGGTCTGGATCACACTTCCAGTAGCCAAGGAGCCCCCGGTATTGAACTTGAGAGAATCGATCGCCGCTAAGCCGATCGGTGGGAGGCCGACGCGGCGGATCAGAGCGGTTCCGGCATAGTGTTGCACGTGCTGAGCGTTGGCGGAGAAACCGAAACCTAGAAAAGGATTGGAAGTACACTCGGGCAAACATTATGGCAAAGATTCGAATCATGTTGGCGGATGATCACACGCTTTTCCGTCAGGGCATCAGAACGCTGATTTCTGCCGAAGCCGATATGGAAGTAGTAGCCGAAGCTTCTAATGGCGGCGATGCCGTGGAAAAAGCCGCCGAAGTGCGGCCGGATGTGGTGCTGATGGACATCGGCATGCCCGGTCTCAGCAGCTTCGAAGCTACACGGCAAATCAAGAAAAACCGGCCGGAAGTCAAAGTTCTCTTCCTGACGATGTACGACGACGAGGATTACCTGGTGGAAGGCATGGAAGTGGGCGCCAGCGGCTACGTCCTCAAGGACAGTCCTTCGGCACAGTTGGTGGCCGCGGTGCGCGACATCTGCCGTGGCGGAAGCTACCTGAGCCCGCGCATGCTGTCGCAGCTGGTGGACGATTTCCGCTCGCGCATCAAGTCAGCCAATCGCCTGCCGCGTTTTGCAACCTTGACCACCCGCGAGCGCGAAGTCCTCAAGATGCTCGCCGAAGGCAATTCGGTCAAGGAAATCGCCTGCGACCTCAACCTGAGTGTGAAGACGGTGGAAGCGCACAAGTTCAATCTGATGCGCAAGCTGGACATTCACAATAAGGCGCAGCTGGTCCAGTACGCGATCCAGAAAAAGATCATCAAAATTCCCAGCCTGGCTTAGCGCGCAGCGCCAGACAGCTCAAGAACCGGCTATGCTTGCGGTGTGAGCCGCAGCATCCTCACAGTTCCCGTCCAAAAGGTCGAGGGCGAATCATCCGCGCCTCTTCAAGACCTGCTCGCAGTGGAAGAGCCCCTGGAAATCCGCCTCGGCCAGAACACCATTTCTATCACCATGCGCACTCCGGGCCACGATTCCGAGCTGGCCGCGGGCTTTCTGTTCAGCGAAGGAATTCTCTCGAGCGCCGGACAGATCCAGGACATTGTTTCATCCAAGAACTCCGTGACTGTAGACCTCAAGCCCGAGGTTGAAATCGACCTGGATCGCTTGAAGCGTCACTTCTACACCACCTCGAGTTGCGGGGTGTGCGGCAAAGCTTCCATCGAAGCGCTTCGCATGCAAGCCTGCCCCAGGTTGCCGCGCGAGTCGCCGGTGGTCGCCTGCGCTTTGATCCATCGCCTGCCGGCCATTTTGCGCGAAGACCAGCGAGTCTTTGAACGAACCGGCGGGCTGCATGGCGCCGCGCTTTTCGACCCCTCGGGCAACCTGCTGCTGGTGCGCGAG
>Ga0335083_10002701_pt1 | contig 23308 bp, 18 predicted proteins | sample Lox_Sample_42_FD_206716 | JGI IMG/M metagenome (GOLD analysis project Ga0335083, IMG submission 206716) | Soil microbial communities from Loxahatchee National Wildlife Refuge, Florida, United States - Lox_Sample_4.2 | ecosystem: Environmental > Terrestrial > Soil > Wetlands | place: USA...
GGGCGTGATCCCAACCTGTCAAGGAACGGACTTGACGCCCCGCCAGGCTCGGGGCCAAGCTGAAACCACATCGTCGTGGCGGTGGAGTCCGCCGCAACCGTCGCGCCCCTGGCGACCAATGACTCCTGCGGATCTCTAGCGAGGTACCTATGGAGCGACTGGTCACCATCTTGTGCGTCGGCGTCGGGAGCTTCGTCGGAGGCATCCTTCGCTACCTCGTATCGCTGTGGACCCAGTCGAGAGGCTGGACGAGCTTTCCGTGGGCGACCCTGATCGTCAACGTCGTCGGCTGCTTTCTCATCATGTTGATCATGACGGTCGCGACCGCCATCACGATGCGGTCGAATCTCCGGCTGTTCCTCACGACCGGGATCATGGGCGGCCTGACGACATATTCGACATTCGACTACGAGACCACGAAGTTCTTCTTCGATGACCGCGCGCCGTTCATGGCGTTCGCGAACATCGGCGCGACGCTGGTCGCGTGCTTCATCGCCGGGCTGCTCGGGCTCGCGCTGGCCCGTGTCGTGGCACCGGAGTGAAAGGAGACCCAATGCGCGTACTCGACGGCGAACAGATTCTGGTCCGCATCTTCATCGGAGAGTCGGACAAATGGCACCACGCTCCGCTCCACCGCGCGCTGATCGAGCGGCTGCGCAAGGAGGGCTTCGCGGGCGCGACCGTCACGCACGGCATCGCGGGTTTCGGCGCGCACAGCTTGCTCCATACGACGCACCTGCTCGATCTGTCGACGGATCTGCCGGTCGTGATCGAGGTCGTCGAGGATCAAGCGCACTGCGATCGCCTCGTCGAGATCCTCGACGAGATGATGGACGGCGGCATGGTGACGATGGAGAAGGTCCGCGTGCTGCGCTACCAGACGAGCAAGACACGAGGCCAGCCAGCCCCGTGACGCTGCACGGTGCTCTCCTGCGACCGGTCGCCGACACCGAGCGACGGATCGCGAAGCTCGCCGAGCGAGCGCTGATCGAGCTGCGTCACCTGTTCGACGCGGAGCAGAAGCAGATCGAACGCCGCCTCGAACACGACCGCGCGAAGTTCGTCGACGCGGTGTTCCCGGACTGGGCTCGCCGGTACAGCGAGCTGCGCGAGCTCGACACGTTCGACGTGGGACTCCGGCTGGTCACGGCGCGGCCCCGAGCGGTCTCGCCGCGTTCCCACGCGTTCACGCGGGAAAGACATCGGCGAACACGAAGCCATCGCGTTCCACGATCTCTCCGGCGCGCACCGCGATCGATGCCGCGAACATCGGTCCGTCCGTCGCGAACGTGTGGAACTCGCCGCGCTCGCCGCAGGGGTCCACGGTCGGCGGCAAGTCGCGTAGCAGGTCGGCGTCGAAGGTGCGGCCCGCAAAACTGCGGTCGAGCTGACGCGGGTCGACGCAGGTAAGCCGTGCGCGCAGGCCCGCCGTGACCATCTCGCGAGCCAGCTCCGCCGTTTCACGGCCCCATAACGGGAACACGCACGTCATCCCGAGCGCAGCGAGCTGGGCTTCCCGGTAGGCCCGGATGTCTTCCAGATATAGATCCCCGAACACGACCCGCGTCACGCCCTCGGCGCGTGCGCGAAGAAGCGTGTCCCCCAGAACGCACTCGTACGCTTCGTTCGAGCACGGCGATGGCAGCTCGACAGCGAAGAGCAATGTGCCGACCGCTTGGGCCTGCCGCTGCACGAGCTCGCGACGGACACCATGCATCGCGACGCGATCGTACGTCGTCGTAAACGTCGTGAGCAGACCCGCAATCTCGAGCTGGCCTGCGCGCCGGATCTCGGCAAGCGCATACGCGCTGTCCTTGCCGCTGCTCCACGAGACGAGTGCGGCTGGCTTCGCCATCGCGGGCTTCGTATCACAGCGCCGAGTGGCTCCGTCGCGTACCGCATGCGGTCCGGGTGGAGGTGTCTGCGATACACTACCTGCTGCCACCTGGCTGCCACGCGAACATCGCCGTGGCCTATGATACGCGGCATGCCTTCGGCTGCAGTTCTCGTGATCATTGCAGCGCTTGGATGTAGCTCGAAGGCGCAGCAGAACGCGCCTCCGCCGGAACCAAGTCCCGAGAAACCGATCGATGTTCCTGGCGGGAAGTCTCCGTCGGTCCAACCCGCTCGGTCCGACGACCCACGGCTCCATTTGAATCCCGATGAGGGCACGCTGACGATCGAGAAGGCGGAGGCGAAGGCAGGCAGCGTTGCCACTGCGAATGTCACCGTGCAACCGGCAAGCGGTTATCACGTTAACAAGGAGTACCCGACAAAGATGACGCTTGAGGCGCCGCCCGGCGTCAGACTCTCGAAGCCGGTACTCGACGGCGCCGACGCGGCAACCTTTACCGAGCAGTCGCTCATCTTCGAGGTCAAGGCGACCGCTGACAAACCCGGCGTGTACGAGGTCAAGGGAACGTTCTTGTTCGCAGTGTGCAGCAAGGACAGCTGCCATGAGAAAAAGCAGCCAATCTCGATCCAGGTCGCAGCGGATTGACACGGCCATCGAGCGGCTAGCTCCGCGTAGAGACGGTGCGCGCTCTCAACGATCACGAGACCACGCACTGCGAGCAGTCAAACAAACTCACACGCCGACCGGTGTTGGATCGCGGGAATACGCGATGACTTGCTCCACGAGCTGGATGCGCATGACGCGTCAAAGCCTCGCGCACGTCGCGGCGTGCCCACCGGTAGCGATGCGAACCCCAAGTGCGATGCGACCTGGGTTCGTCGCTACCCAGAAACCGGAGCTACGAGCTTCTGTCGCTTCTCGCAGGCTCGGGTGCTGTGCGATCGTGAGGCGATGCGGTCGGCGGGCATCGCGATCGGGGTCCTTGGATTGCTGCGAGCATCGGCGAGCGCGGACGCACCGCCGTCGCTGACACCTGCGCTGCCAACACCGACGCCGACAACAGCTGTCGCCGCGTATCCCGAAGCCTACGTAGATCGGCCGATCATTCTGTTTCCGGGCATGACGCAGCTCGAGGTCGACGAGCAAGCTCGATCGACACCGACCGGGGCGCTGACGAACACGACCCCGGACATCTACTTGCGACATTCCATCGGCTCCGTCGAGCTGGCAGCCGACGTCGGATTGGACGCGGTTGCGCAGGCAAGCTTCGACACGCGATCGGAGATTGGCGTGTTCGTGGTTCGAGTCGCTTCGGGCGCGCCACAGGCCGACCACTATCTCCACGAGTCGCAGTCTGCGGAGTTGCAACAAAAGTGGCGCTTGGTGCCGGGCCGACTCGCGGTGTTTGTGGAGCTCGGCGTTTCGCTCAGCGAGAACCGTCTGCAATTGCCGTCGGGCATGCTGAGCTGGAGCCACGCCGTCGATTCATTCGTGATGGGGCAGGCGCAACTGCAGCTGACGTCGAAGCTCGCCGTACTTGTGGGAGCCGAATACGATCTCCCATCGGACCAGTCGGCATCGCCGCACTTCGTGTCCTCGTCCGATGCCTTGACGTCGCTTGTCCTGGCGCTCGGCAGCTGGGATCTGTACGCCAACTTCAATGTCGACGATCTCGCTGGCGAGCGGCTGCTCTACCTAGAAGCCGGATTTGCAAAACGTTGGGGTCGCTGACCGCCGTTTCGCGAACGTAGTCGCACGCATTCCGAATGACGACGCGCCTCCGATCGCCAAGCCGAAGCAACGCGCACGCATGCCGTGGCGTCTACGTAGCTCCGCCAGCATGAGCTGCTTTTCGAGCGCCGACGGTGTCTCGCCGGTCCAGCACGACGTCCAACAACAGGCACCCACGACGACCATGCGCCGCCCGAATCGAGAGACGCTCACCGCGCGATCGTGATCGCGACCGGCTTGACCCAGGTCTTGTCCTCGGCGGTGTAATACAGATAAGCCGAGCTCGCCGGTGCCTCGTACGTGCCCGGGACCGCTGCGAGCAGGTTGATATCGACGTCCTTCTTCGCGCCGGGCGGCAGCGCGCGCCAGTAGAGGATCACCTCGCGCGGGCGGGTCTCGTAGAAGTCGACGAGGCCCTTGTCGCGCAGCTCCTTGAGCTGCCAGGTCTGGAACACGGTGCCGCCGGGCAAACCGATGCGCGCGAGCGTCATCGGCACGCCGTCTCGCGTCTTGTTCTCGACGTGGGCACGCAGCGTCACCGCCTCTCCCATCCTCGCGCTCGTCCTGAGCAGCTCGGTCGTCACCGCGATCTTCGCGCGCGGCGACGTCGCAGGCATCGCCGACCGGTATTCGATGTTCACCGTGTACGGCAGCGACGCCGGACCGTCGAGCTTGATCTCGATCGTGTGCTTGCCGGCGGAGAGGTACTTGCCGAGATCGTCGAACACGATCGCGTCGCGGCGCCCCTTGTCGAAGCTGATCGTGCCGGCCGGTTTGCCGTCGATCACGACCGACGCCGTGCCCGCTGCCTGCATCGTGCGCGCGTGCTCGGTGTACGCGGTCAGCGCCTTCAGGCCGAGGATCGTCGCCTGCGTGTTGCCCCACTCGCCGTAACCGCTGCGCTTGCTGTTCAGCCAATCGGCGGCGGCGCGGATTTGCGGCTCGTACTCGCTGTTCGGCGACGCCTTGATCAGCGCGAGCTCGGCGAGCGAGGTCGTCTCGATCTCGAGCGCTTCGCCACCCGACATCGTGATCGTCTGCTCGGCGCCCGGGAAGCCGCCGTCCTTGCCTTGCATGCTCGCGAGGCGCTTCGCCATCGCCGCGCCGTCGCCGGACTTCGTCAGGATGGCGGTGTTCGCGGCGAGCGCGAGCAGGTACGGATCCTTGGTGTCGCGGCCGACCGCCATCTCCGCGTCGAGCTCCTTTGCCAGCCCGCTCGTGCGCTGCGCCTCGGCGAGCGCCCACATGATGTACGCGTTCGTCGTCATCTCGTTCGCGCGGCCGAACGAGTCGAGCGCCTCCTTGCTGCGCATGAACCCGCCGTTGCCGTCGCGCCGGCTCATCAGCCACGCCGCGGTCCGCTCGACCATCGTCTTGTCGACGTCGTACACCTTCGACATGTCGGCGAACTCCATGAGGCCGTACGCGGTGAGCGCCTCGTGGCCGGGCGTGTGCCCGAACCACTCGTAGCCCTTCTCGCTCGTCTCGTAGCCGGTGAGGATCTTGTAGCCGCGGTCGAGCTTGGTGCGCGTCGATTCCACGAGCGCGGGCTCGGCGGCGTTGTTCGACTCCATGTACGCGAGCACCATCACGTTGGGATAGTTGCTCGACGACGTCTGCTCGAAGCAGCCACCGGGCTCGCGGATCATCGCCTCCATGCCCTTCGTCATCGCGGCGACCGGCGAGGGATACATCGTCAGCGTGGCCCGGATCGATCCGGGCAACGCGCCTGCGAGATCGATCGTATGGCGCGCGACCTGTCCTCCGTGCGCGGTGCCCGAGCCGCCGCCCTCCATCGGAAAGCCTTTCGGCACGACCCGGATCGTCTTCTTCAGCTCGTCGTCGAGCCCGCCGGTCGCGAGCCGGATGTCGACGTCGGCCGAGCCATCGGTCGCGACGACCTCGAGCGGGAACACGACCGATTGCTTGCCGTGCGCGGGCAGGTGGAGCGCGCCGCTCGGCGTGCTCGCCAGCTTGAACGCCGCGCCGAACTTCGCGTCGAGCTTGGCATCGAGCGCGACCTCGGTTTCGTTCGTGATCGTGATCGGCACCTCGAGCTTGTCGCCCGCGGTCACTTCGACCGGCAGGTGCGCGTCGAGCGACGCCGGCAGCTTCGACTGGAACGTCATCGTGCCGCCGCCGGCGTTGCCTTCGGCGGTGAAGCCCTCGGCCGTCGCGCGGAACGCGGTGATCGCATCCGACGCGACGAACGACACGTCGGCATTGCCCGACGCGTCGGTCTCGACGACGGGATTCCAGTAGATCGTCTCGCGAAAGTCGTCGCGTGGACCCTCGTAGTGCTTGGTGTACTGCGGAACCGGGAAGATGCGCACCGCGGCCCAACCGCCGCCGGCGACCCCGATGCGCGCGAGCGCATGCGCCGCAACGGGGCGGCGCGCGCGCTCGACCTTCACCGGCAGGATCTGCTTCTCGGCCTTGTCGGCCGGTTTCTGCGCCGCCGGTTGCGGTGGCGCGATCGGCTCCTTCGCGACGACGACGCGCGTGATCGCCACCTTCTTGCCGGTGCCTTTTGCCGGCGAGGGAGCGGGCGCGGCCATCGGTGGCGGAGCTGCCGGCGCCGGTGCGTGCATCGGCCTCGGCGGTGCGGCCATCGGCGCCTCGTTGCCAGCCGCCGCCATGTCCGGTGCGTCGAAGTCCTGCTGGACCGCGGCCGGCTTGCGCATCGCTTTCATGCGACCGCCGCCGCCACCGCCTCCTGCATACGCGCGCTTGCGCCACTCGGCCTCTTGCTTCGCACGCTCGTCGGCGAGCTGCTTCACGTACGCGCGCGTGTACACGTTGATCAACGTCGTGCCGATCGATCCGTTCGCGATCGAGATGCCGATGCTCGCCGGCGCGTACGTCCCGCCGCCGGTCGTCAGCGTGCACGCGCCTTCCGGCAAGCCGGCGATCGCGAAGTGACCGCTGGCATCCGTGGTCGTCGATTTTCTCACGCTTCCGCACTGCACCTCGACGGTGACCGGCGCGGTGACGACCTTGCCGGTCACCTGGTCGACGATCGTGCCTTCGATGCCGCCTTCACCCGCGGCGTACGCGGTCGCGGCGAGGAGGGTGGTGAGCAGGATCCGTTTCATAGCTTCCTCCACTCGAGCTTGCGGTAGCCGCGCGTCGCGAGCAGCGCGTCCATCGCCGCCTTCGCCTCGGGCTTGTCGGAGAAGTAGAAGTTCGGCTCCTCGATCGGATCGGTCGCGGTCGCGCCGAGCTCGGGCTCGAGGTACGTGTGCGCGAGGATCTTCGCGGCCTTGTCGTCGGCATACGACAGCACGGTATCGTCGACGACCGCGACCGCGACGCTCGCCTTCACCGGATGTCCGTACGGATCGGTCGCGTGCACGTGCAGGTGAACCGGATCGCGCGGCGAGTACGTCTTGCGATCGCTCGTCATCGTCACCTTCATGCTCGTGCCCATGCCGTGGTAGACGAGGCGCTCGGCGAGCGGGCGATCCTTCGCGTCGAACAGCGTGAGCCGCACCGCGCCTTGCGCCGTACGCTCGACCGGCAGCTCGACCAGCGCTTGCTTGCCGGCCGCGACATCGAACGCGCCGCCGGCAAGCCAGTTCTCGCGCAACGTCGCTTCGATCTGCACGCGTTGCGCTTTCTTGCAGATCGCGGCGATCCGCAGCGTGTCGCGCGCTCCTTGATCGACCGCGCGCAGCACGCAGCCGTCAGCTTTCGCCACCGGTACGTCGGCCTTCGTCACGATGCCGGCCGGCTTGGTGATCTCGAGATGATAGGAGCGGCCAGCTTCCGGGCGGAGCTCGAACCGGCCCATGCCATCGTGCACCGACATGAACGTGGCGACCTCGGTGCCGCGATCGTCGATCACGCGGCCCTCGATATCGGCCGGCTTGCCGAGCGGCGTCTTCGCCATGAAGTACACGCGCCCCGGCACGCCTGCGACGAGGTCGCCACCTTCGGGGAACGCCGCGAGCTGCATCGTCTTCAAGACGATCGGGATCCGCTTCTGGATCGACTCGGTCACGCCCGCGTCCTCCGCCATCACCGTGAGCAGGCCGTCGCCGCGCGCGATCTTGTCGGGCAGCGCGAACTTCACCGTCGCCTTGCCGTCCTTGCCGGTCTTGAGCGACACGCGCGCCGTCTCGGCATCATCGATCGTGACGACCGCGGTGATCGTACGCTCGGCGAACGGCTCGCCGGTCGTGCGCTTGATCTCGACCGCCGCGGTCACCTGATCGCCCTCGCCGTACGCCTTGCGCTGGAGCTCGAGCGTCTTCATCAGGCGCGGCGCTTCGTACGTGTTGACGATGATCTTCTTGTCGTCCTGCGCGCCGTTATCGCTGATCAGATGGATCGTGTACTCGCCGCCTTCGATCGCCGCGTCGAGCGCGAAGTCGTTGCGCAGGACGCCGTTCTGCACGAGCGTGCGCTTCTGCGCCACCACGGCGCCGCGCGGCGAGACCAGCTGCATGGTCGCGCCGAACGGCCGGGGCTGCATCATCGTCTTGGCCACGCGCAGGTCGGCGCGGAACCAGATCGTCTCGCCCGGCTGGTACAGCGGCTTGTCGGTCTGGATGTAGGTGCGCTGGCTGTTCTGGCTCGCGAACTGGGTCGCGATCAGCTTGTGCAGCTTGGGGGTCGCGTCGAGCGCGACCGGCGAGCTGCCGGGCCCGGCGTCGGGCACCCCACATAGCGCGAGGATCGAGAACGTGATGGCCCTCATGTTTGAGCTTGCTACGCACCTGAGGACGTTTCGATCTACTCGTGCTAGCCAGGTCCTCCCGCACCACCGAGAACCGCACTCGGGGCGTCCGGCTCCGCTGCTGTGAAGCACATGGACGAGAAAATCACCACGGCACTGCAGCGCCCGCTCACGCTCGACGATGTCGGGATCGAGACGCCCGAAGCAGCCCGCACATTCTGCGATCGATTCGCTCGACGCGTGGCAGCACGCTAATCTGGCGTTCGATGCCGGCGAGATTGCACCCGGCGGCGCCGCCGTGACCAGGCCTCTCGTACTGAAGGCTTTCGCCGATTCGTCGACAGGCTCGCTCGTGCCAGCCTTGACGTCGAGCGACTGGGGGCCGACCGCGAGATCAACACCGAACCCGTTGTATATTTGCGGCGTGGCGATGGTTCGCGTCGAGCTGGTCGATGCAAGCACGGGGAAGTCGTTCGCGACAGCGCATTTGCCGGTCGAACAGCTGCCCGAGAGCTTCGCAGCCTCGACGACACTCCACCTCGGCGACGCCGACTGGCACGTCGAGGCGGCCGAACCGGTGACGCGTGCCGAGTACACGGCGACGGGTGCGCTGAGACTGACACTGCGCAAGCTCGTCCAGGTCGATCCGAAAACGATCTTGTTCAGCCTGCCGACGCTCGAGAACGTGCTGCCGCCCACGCGCCCGGGTTCGGCACCAGTGCGCCTCCACCAAGACGACTGGCGCCAGATCGAGCTCGTCACCGCCGACCAGCTGCCCGCCGTCATGGCCGAGCTGGCCGCGATCCGCGACGTGATCGCATCCCGCAAGGGCGCCGGCTTCACGCGGATCCACGTCCGGGACAAGATCGTCGAGCCGCTGCAGGGTGTGCGCGTCGAGGTCGCCGGCGCACGTAGGCCGCTCGGGATCGGGGACGAGCTCGTCGACGGCGGCTTCGCGATCGACGACGGCGCGATCTACGGCCGAGAGCATCTCGGAACCATCGTCGCGCTGTGCCTGCGCATACCGTCCGATCACCTGGATGGAGTCGCTCGCGCGCATGGCCTCCTGGTCGTCGACTGGTGTCGCGCGACGGTCAACCGTTTCGGTAACCACGCGTGATGCTGGTTTGTGCGACGCGGCCGGTTCTCACGGCTCGACCTGGAGCGCCATCAGATCAGCGTACGTCTCCCGCCGCGTGACCAGATGCGGCTCGCCGCGGTCGACGAAGACCTCGGGTGGCCTCGGCCGGTTCAAGAAGTTGCCCGCCATGCAGTAGCCATATGCACCCGCGTCGAGGATCGCGATCAAGTCGCCGACCTCGACGGCAGGAAGCGGGACATCGCGCGCGACGATGTCGCGCGAGTACGTCGTGCACCCGCACAGGTCGCTCCGCTGCTCGAGCCGCGGCCTGGAGTCGACCGCGACCACGCGGCGATGCGTGCCGTGGACCGCCGGGCTCACGAAGTTCGCGACCGTCGTGTCGAGCCCCACGTAGCGGCGCGCGCCGTCCTTGATCGATCGCACGCGCGAGATCAGAACTCCAGCCGGCGCGACCAGCGCGCGCCCGGGCTCGATCCGCAGCTGGATCTCGCGCCCTCGCGCCTTCGACACCGCCGCGATTCGCGACTCGACGACCGCAGCGAGCTCGCCGAACGGAAATGTCGAACCGTCGCGGTAGTCGTATCCGAAACCGCCGCCGAGGTTCACGCACGCGAGATCGGGCAACTGCTCCGCATCGGCGAGCAAGCGCTCTGCAGCATCGAGATAGCGTGACACGAGCTGGCCGTGCGTTCCGCAGTACACGTGCACGGCATCGATCGGCGAGCCCGCTGCTCGTGCGATCGCGAGCGCAGCAGGCAGCTCGTCCTCGCGAAGCCCGACCCGGCTCTCGGGCAAGATGTCCGACACGTGGATTCGAACTCCGATCGAGCGGCCCGGAGCGACCCGCACGGCTCGCCGCAGATCATCGAGCGAGTCGACGTTGACGTGGACACCGCGCGAGAACAGAAAGGCCAGATCATCCTCGCTCGCGTTGCTGCCGGACAACACGATCTCCTCGCCGGCGAAGCCCGCGGCGAGACCGCACGCCGCGTCACCGGGCGTGTTCGCGTGGAGGGACGCGCCCTCGTGACGAAGCAGACGCAGCAGGTATCGATTCGGATTGCACACCGCAGCGAAGTGCACCGCGGTCTTCGGCCACCGGAATGCGCCGCGGATCGCGTGGTAGCGCTCGCGCACGATGTCGGCGTCGTACACGTACAGTGGCGTGCCGAACGCGCGCGAGAGATCGTGCACGGCGACCCCGCCGATCGAGAAGCTTCCTGCCCGGCTGTCGATCACGCTCGTCCTTTCTGCGTCGAGAGCGGCGCGAGCCACGGGTCCTTCGGGAGCAACGCGGCGAGACGACGTGCCGCGTACGCGACGATCGCAGCGGGCGGAGGCATCTCGAGCTCGGTGATCGGCTGGCGCATGCGCGGGCAGAACGGCAGCTGCGATGACGCGACGCCGCGCGGCGGCAGTCCGAGGTCGACGAACTGGAGCGGCGCGTCGCGGCGTGCGAGGGCGACGGCGGTCGCGAGCGGCTCGAACGTGAACGGGTAGAGCACGGTGGCGGCATCGTGCAGGTATCCGATCGGCGCGCGATATCCAGCGTGCAGACCACGCACGAGCCAGCGCACGACGGTCGACGGCGTCCCGTCGACGCACACGATCGCCATCCGGGCTTGCACGAGCACGCCGGATGCGGCGAACAGATCGACGATCTCGCGGCGATCGACGAGCAGGATGGCCGCGGGGAAGTACGCATCGTGCTCGCGTGCCACGCGCGAGGTGTCGCGCGAGGGCGGCGGCAGTAGACCGGGGAGGCCGCGGCCGCGTAGCCGGCGCGCGAGCGCGGCAGCGAACGAGGCATCGCCGAGGTTCCGTCCGGATAGCCGGCATGCCGCGTGGTAGAGGTTGCGCCGCGTGAACGCGCGGCTGTCGGCGCGAAGCGCAGCGGCGGCGGCGTCCACGATCGCGAGCTTCACGGTCGATCCCCGCGTTCCAGGGTTCTCAGATAGAGCTCCGTCACGAGGACGAGCCACAGCTTCTCGGCCGAGCGCGAGCGCGAAAGCTCCGTCGGCGACTCGCGTCCGGACAGGAGATCCCGAACGTACGGCCAGCGAAATACGCCGCGCTCGCGCACGGCTCGTGGCGTGAGGACGTCGCGCGCGACCTCGCCCAGCGGACCGCGCAACCAGCGGGCGAGCGGCACGGCCATGCCCCGCTTCGGGCGCTCCACCACGGGACGCGGCAACGAGCGGGCCGCAACCCGCTTCATGACGAGCTTCTCGTCGCTGCCGAACAGCTTCTGTGCGGGCGGAATCGTGAGCGCGAGGTCGACGATCTCGCGTGCGAACAGCGGGGACCGCAGCGCGACGTCGTGCGCGCCGACCATCTTCGCGACCTTGACCAGGATGTTGTTGCCGCCTTTGAGCGCGAGGTTTGCGGCCATGAGCCGACCGACGATCGTGCCGCGTGTGCGCGGTGAGATCTGCGCGAGCAGCTCGCGCTCGAGCTGATTGCGGTCGAACGCACGCAACATGTCCGGCGCGAGCGCGCGATCGAGATCGTCGTATAGATGATGGTGCGCTGTCAGGTAGCAGTCGGCGAACGGCGGCGCGTGCCGATCGGCGTAGATGTGCGACAGCACCATGCCGACGTTCTTCGGCCCACCGAAGGTCGGATCGCCACCTTCGCCGGTGAACAGCACGTCCACCGTGCGCGCGGCCTGTCGCGCTAGCAGAAAGTTCGGAACGGCGATCGGCTCCGCGAGGAGATCCTCGAGCTCCACGAGTGCAGGGATGACCGCATCGGCAAAGTGCCGAGCATCGAGGTCGAGCACGTGATGCGGTACGCGAAGGTGGCGAGCGACCGCATTCGCGTAGGGGAGCTCGCTCGGCGCGGTGTCGCCGAAGTGCAGCGTGTAGGCGTCGACGCGATGTCCGAGCTCGCGCAACCGCGCCAGCACGAGCGACGAGTCGATGCCACCCGACAAGAACGCGCCGATCCGGCCGTTCGCGGGCACCGCGCTGGCGACGGCGCGGTCGAGCGCCCGATCGAGCAGGCGCGCGGCCGCCTCGAGGCTGCGCCCGCGGGCAATGCGCTCCCGCGGCTGGAAGTAGCGATGCTCGCGCCGCGTCTTCGCGAGCTGCCAGCACTCGCCGGGACCGACCTGTCGGATCGCGGCGATCGCCGTTCGCGGTGCGGGTGCGTACCCGAGTGCGAGGCTGCACACGATCGCGTCGCGGTCGATCGTCGTGGGTGCACCGGCGGCAACGAGATGGCGCATCGACGTGGCGAACGCGACCGCGCCGCCGCGCAGCGTCGCGACATACAGCGGGCGCGTGCCGACTCGGTCGCGCGCGACCCAGGTCCCGTCGGAGGTCGAGATCGCGATCGCGAACTCTCCGTCGAGACCGTCGAACATGCGCGTCCCCAAACCCCGCCAGCGCTCGAGCACATGACGGGCGCGCAGCGAGCGCTCGCCGTCGCGTACGTAACCCACGACCGCGATCGCATCGCCGTTCTGCTCGTGCAGCTCGACGTCGATGCGACCGGATACGGCGAGCGGTGCGCCGGCCGCATGGCGCGCGCCGCGATGAGTCATCCTGGCGACGATCGACGTCGCGTCGTGTGCGCGCACGCATCCCGCGAGTGCGGCCATCAGCCGGCTCCCCCACCGGTGTCGTAGCCGCCGTCGTCTGATCCGCTGTCACCGCTGCAATCGGAGCCGCTTCCCGATCCGCTTCCCGAACCCGATCCGCTGCCGGAACCCGATCCGCTGCCGGAACCGGAGCTGCATCCAGAACCGGAGCCGCTTGCCGAGCCGGAGCCGTCCGGACAGCTGTCGCTGCACGGGGCTGGCACGTCATCCCCGCATGCCGGCAAGACGCGCGCGCTCGCGATCGCGAGCAGCGCGGCGCCGAGAAAACCTCGACGCGTCGGAGATGCGCGCGTGACCCCGAACGCGGCCATCGCGATCGTCGCCGCGACCGCGACGCTTGGAGCTTGCACCGCGCGCTGCGCGTGCGGCCGCCGCTTGCGCGGCACGGCGGGCGCGAGGAGCGGTTCGGTCTCGAACCACAGCGGATCGACGTCGACGATCTCGATGATCGACAGCGGATCGCCCGCCGCCTGCGTGCGATTGATCGCGGCGAACAGCTGGGACAGGCGAACATTGCCCACACGCAGGCCACCGCGTGTTCGTCGCAACCGGCGCTCCGAGTCACGAGGTCCGCCGTGGAGGACGACATGATCGCGACCGTGCGTGGTCGCGGCGAGCGCGTCACCCCCGGTCGGCTCCAGAACGAGCGCGCCGAGGTTGCCGAAGCGCCCCGGTCGGCGTGGATGCAGCGTCCCGGGCGGCAGGGTCGACGACACGAGGTACGTCCCGCACGGAGGGTCACCAAACGGCAGCATGCGATCGTGTTTCGGGTTTCCGTTTCGACGCGACACGAGACGACTCGCGGTGCCGAGAATTCGAAACGGGCCGCACAGCGCGTCGCCACGGCTCGACACCAGCAGTGCCCGTCCGCAGCGGTCCCGCAGAGCTGGAAGCAAGACCGTCAACCGCGCCATGCGTGGAGAGGCAGCAAGCCCCATGCCCGGCATAACCCATGGAGGCCGCGATCGCTTGCCCCATGCGTCACGGAAGTTTTTCCATGGGGGACAGGGAGAACTTCCCATCACGCGACGGACCTCGCTCATGGCGCAGCGCCGTATGACCGATAGATCGACAGCACCAGCTCGAAGTCCTCGGTGACGCCGCCGCCTACCGCCGAGGGAAACAAGACGCTCGCATCGGCGCGCAGTCCCCAGCCGTTGCCGAACGGGTCCTTGATCCCGACGCCGACATCGGGAGCCACGAGCGATCCAGACCCGATGCCGGTGCCCGGTTGGCCGCCGGAGCTGAGCACGTCGTACAGCGTGCCGCCCGCGAACAAGAACGGGACCGGCCGATCGACCACGTTACCGAACGGGGCACAGACGGCACGGGCCTCGGCCAGCACCGTCCAGACATCGTAGACCGTGGCGCGCGCCTCGGTCGGCACGACCGCGAGCTGTGCCTCCACGCCGAAGTGACCCGCGAAGTACCAGCCGAGCCGGGCGCCGAACAGCGCCGAGTCACGCAGCGAGTCGCGCGCGGGCGGCGGCGGCGCCCCGAGCGCGTTGTCGCTCGAGAACGTGTGGACGCCCGCAATGCTGCCGAGCTCGACCTGGCTCGCATACGGCGACGGCTGCGGTTGCACGGCAGGTGCTGCAGCTGGAGTCGTGCTGCCGTAGTAGCGACAAGCGACGAGCACGATCGGAAGCGCCCATCTCACGGCTTCACCACCACATACGGCGCCTCGTTGCATGCATCCGACGGCTGGTACTCGAGGCCGGCCAGCACTTCGACTCGCGAGCTCGCGCTATCGGTCGGGTCGATGTCGTACGCGGCGACCGCTTGCACGCCCCAGTCGCACGACGCCTTGAGCGTGACCGCCGCCCACAGCGGCACGTACCAGCTGAAGTCGAGCCCGTCCGGTGGGAGCGGCGTGATCTCCGCGCCGCTCGGTGTCTGCGAGCTCGTCGTCATGTCGAAGCGCATCCCGATCCCGGCGCCCGCGGCGACCGCGGCGTAGCCGAGCGGCGCCCGAGCGCCGATGCGGATCGCGGTGTCGTCCTCGAACTGATTCCGCGTGAACGGGAAGGGACCGGGTGTTCCGCCGAACGGCACCGCGCCACTCCAGTTCAACGAGCCCGACATGGTGTTCCAGCCCAACTTGTCATCCGCCCAGAGCGCGAGATGTCGGCGCTCGGCACCGAGGCCGAGCCATACGCCCTGCATCGCCGCCGGCGCGAGCGTGTAGCTGCCGCTCAGCTCGCCGGAGCCGGTCGTCCCGGTTTCGCTTCCGGTATTGCCCGTCGCGTAGCCGCCGATCATGAACGCAAAGCCATTCGGCGCGCCGGTCGGGCCCTGCAGCGCTGGATTCGAGATCGCGAGCCGCCCGAGCACACGCTCGGGATACGCACCCGCGAGATCGAGATCGCGATCGTCGGCGGCGCAGTCGGGCGTCTCGATGCGAAGATGATGATGGCCGGGGGCCGCCAGGAACCCGACGCTCGTGGCGACACTGCCGACGACGAGGTTTCCTTCGTCGTCGGTGCTCTCGAACGCTTGCAGGTTGGTTCCCAGCGCGTCGATCGGCTGGCCGTCCAGCGAGACGTGCAGCCCGAGCTCCGGCGTCACGATCGGTTCGTCGGCGCACGCCACCGCGAGTCGAAGGTTGCCGCGATCGAACAGCGAAGGAGATACACCCGGCGGCGGTGCGGCGAGTGCGATCGTTCCACGCGCGACGACCAGCATCACGAGGCACGTGCGAAAGGTCTGCGAGGTCATGATCGCGCGCAGCGCAAGAACCGAGCCGCACGTAAGTGCGCGTGGGTCATGCGAGTACCGGTCGGCAACGCGGAAGAAATCCGTTCTGGGGTGGGAATTTCTCCATGCACGATCACGGGCATCCGTACGCGTTGCACGCGCCGATGTCGTCACAGCCGTAGGCGTTGCAGCTTCCTTGCGGCGAATTCCAGCAGCCGTACGCGTTGCAGCCGCCGCCATTCGACCAGCAGCCGTACGCGTTGCAGCCGCCACCGTCCTGCCAGCAACCGTACGCGTTGCAACCGGCGGGCGACCAACCGCAAGAATCTGCCGAAGCGCGGAGCGTGGGGATCACCGCCAGGACGGCGGCAACGATGATTGCTTTGATCTGCATGGTGCTGTGATGCAGCGCGCGGCGGGGATCGGCGTTACGAAGTGTTGAGCATCAGTAGCGACCGACGCGCATCAGATCGCGTTTGGACACCGTGCCGAGAACCGCGCCGGTGTCGGGATCGACCACCGCAAGTCGATCATGAGGTAGGAGGGCAAAGCGCTGCGCCAGCTCGGCAAGCGTCATCGACGGAGCGATGGGCGGAACCGGGTCGAGCACATCGACGGCGATCGCCGCGCCGAGATGCGCCTCGTCTGGCAAGTGAATCTTCACGGCTTCCAGTGCGACCAGGCCGACGTACTTGCCGTCATCCGCGACGACGTACAGGTCGTGGCCTGCCGGCTGCGCGAGCAGGCGGACGACGACCTGCGCGAACGGAAGCGTGAGCGGAATCGTCGCCGCATCCGGCTTGACGAGCTCGGCGACGGTCGTGCGTCGCAACCAGCGGGGTGTGGCGTGCTCGGGCAGCTGGACGTTGCGACGGCGCAGCGACGCCGTGTAGATCGACTCGCGGACCAGTCGTCGCGAGATGTGGGCTGCGATCACGCAGCCGAGCATCAGCGGCAGGATCACGTCGTAATCGCCGGTCAGCTCGAACACGATCAGCACCGACGACACGGCGGCGTGCGTGGTCCCGGCGAGGATGCAGCCCATGCCGATCAACGCGTACGCTCCAGCCGGTGCGCCGGGCGCGATCGCTTCGGCGGCCGCGCCGAGCGCGCCACCGAGCAGCGCGCCGACGTACAACGACGGCGTGAACAGACCGCCGGGCACGCCCGAACCGGAGCACACAGCTGTGGCGAGGAACTTGAGCACAGGAAGCGCGATCAGCAGCGTCAACGGGACAGCGCCGAGCATGCTGCGGTCGACCGAGTCGTAACCGTTGCCGAGGAGCTGCGGAAACCAGATGGCGGCCGCGCCGAGTGCGCCCATCGCGAGGATCGGCATCGCGAATGCGTAGGGCTTCGGGATCCGGCCGAGGACGCGCGCGACCCCATCCATTCCAGCGTTGTAGAGCGCACCGGCGAGCCCGAGGATCGGGCCGAGCACGAGGACGAGCGCGAACGCGCGCGGCGTCGTCAGCGCGAAGTGCGGCACGGCGTACGTCGCGTGATCCTCGATCAAGATGCGCGAGACGAGCGTCGCGCTCACGCAGCACACGACGATCGGACCGAACAGCTCCAGCGCGAAGCTCCCGAGCAGGACCTCGAGCCCGAAGACCGACGCGCCGATCGGTACGTTGTACGCGGCGGCGATCCCGGCCGCGGCGCCGCACGCGACGAGCAGTCGCCGCTGCTCGGGATCGATCGAGAAGCGTTGCGACAGCCACGAGCCGGTCGCAGCGCTCGTCTGGATCAGCGCGCCCTCGCGGCCGAGCGATGCACCCATCGAGACCGCGACGATCGAGCTCGCGTCCCGCATGAATGCAGGCGGCAGCGCCATGTTGCCTTCGCGATGCCAGATCGCTTCGATCACGCCGGGCGTGCCATGCCCGCTCAGCTTCTCGCGCGTCGCGAGCCAGAGCGCCGTGATGATGCAGCCAGCGATCACGGGAACGACGACGCGGTGCGTGGCATCGGCTGCTTCGATCGCGCCGAGGTAGGTCGGCGCATGCGGCCACGCCACGTCCTGGACGAAGCGCAGGAGCTGCATGAACGCAGCGGCGACGAGGCCCGAGGCACATCCGGTCGCGATCACGATGATCCAGAACGCGCGTGCGCCGGTCGGGAGATCGCGAAAGTAGTCGCGGAACGATCGATAGAACGGCGCTGTCATTCTCCGGTGTGCGGCGGCTGGATGGCCTTCTGGATCTCCGCGAGCGCGATCATGAGAGCGATTCTCGGATCGGGCTCGACGAGCAAGCGCGGCTCGGCGGCGCTCATCGGGCGGGGCCTCCGCGCGGCAGCACGACCCGAAAGCGCGACCCGCTCCCTGGACTCGAGTCGACCCAGATGCGACCACCATGAGCCTCGACGAGCTTCTTGCAGATGTAGAGGCCGAGGCCGACGCTCGCATCGGAAGCCTTCGGCGCGCCGTGCCAGAAGCGCTCGAAGACGTGGGCTAGCTGATCGGAGTGGATGCCGGGCCCCTGATCTTCGACCGAGAACTGCACTCCATCCGGGCATGCTTCGGCCCTCACGCTCACGGTCGTTTCCTTCGGACTGAACTTGAGCGCGTTCCCGATCAGGTTGATCAACACCTGGAGAATGCGCTCGCGATCTGCCCGCACCGTCAGGTGCTCCCTCGCTGGCACGACCTCGAGGTCCACCGAGGCATGCGCTGCCTGGGGCGCGAGAAGCTCGACCGGCAGCCGCAGCAAGGCCTCGACCTCGCAGTCCGCGAGCTCGAGCTGGAGCTTGCCAGCGTCGAGCTGCGCGGCATCCAGGAGCTGGTCGACGAGATGCTTCATCCGGTCCGTGGCGACGCGCACCATGTTGACGATGCGAGCCTCGCGGCCCTTGCTCACCGAGCCGGACAGCACATCGGTGCCCATCACGATCGTCGTGAGCGGGCCTCTCAGATCGTGGGACACGATCGCGAGCGCCTCCTGGCGTGCCGCGGCCGCGTCCCATGCTTCGTCCAGGGCGCGATGTTCGGCGACCCACTGTCGCGACGTCCGTCGCATCACGGCCGCCGCGACCAGCGCGCTGAGCGCCAGCCCGAGCCCTGCCGTGAGCCCGACCAGCAGCCCGGCGCGGCGCGCGCCGTCGCGAGCATCCGCGAGTGCGTCCTCGAAGGCACCGCGCTCGCCGTGCGCCAGCTCCTCGAGCTGGATGCGTAGCGCCTCGCGAGGCGCGCGCATGTCGCGGTCGACGATGCGCGGGTGAGCGGCCGCGTCGGCCACGATGGAGCCCGCGACTTCGACGTAGCGATACGCGGCCTCCCGGATCGCCACGAGCTCCAGCCGGCGCGCCGGCGCGTTCGATGCCAGCTCGACCTCGTCGAGCCGCGCATCGAGCTCGACGACCGCGCTGGTCACGCGATCGCGGGCGTCCAAGTCGCGAGTCAGGAGGTAGCCGCGCGTCGTCGCGATGACGCGTTCCGCTTGGTAACGCAAGCGTTCGACCTGTACGAGCTCGTCGGCGTACTCCCGCGCGAGTCGCGACTGCCTCGCCGCGACGACCTGCAGCGCGGCGACCGCGAGCGTGCCCGCGGCGAGCGTGATCAGAAACGAGGCCGAGTACCCGACCCACAACTGGCGACGAAAACCCATGATCCACCGGCGGTCGACGCGCAGCATGCGCCGTGCCGCGTCACAAGTCGGGTGAACACGTCGTTCGAGCTCTGATCGGTGGGAGATCCTCCCGGGGGGGCATGGGAAAAACTCCCTCTAGGCCCGCTTGCGAACGAACGCGAGAAAGATCACGGGTACGAGATAGAGCGAGAGCAGGGTGGATGACGTGAGGCCGCCGACCACGGCGAGCGCGAGCGGTTGGTTCGCGGCGGCGCCGCGATCGAGCGCGAACGCGGTCGGGATGAGGCCGATGACGGTGGCCAGGCTCGTCATCGCGATCGGGATGAAGCGCGTGCGCGCGGCGTCGAGGATCGCGTCGCGCGGTGCGAGGCCGTCTTCGAGGCGAACGCGCGCGTGATCGATGAGGAGGATGCCGTTGGACACCGCGATGCCGACGACCATCAAGATGCCCATCAGCGCCGTGACCGAGAAGCCCTGGCCGCCGGCCATCAGCGCGATCACGATCCCGACCAGCGTGCACGGGATGGTGAACAGCATGATGAACGGCAGCTTCAGCGACTTGAACTGCGATGCCATGATCATGAACACGACCATGATCGCGAGCGCGACCGCGAGGCCGAGGCCCGAGAACGTGGTGCGCATCAGGTCGACCTGCCCGACGAACTGGATCGGCACGCCCGCGGTGCGCGGATCGGCCGCGAGCTTGCTTTCGAGCTCGGCGGCCGCCGTGCCGATGTCGCGGCGCTCGACCTGCATCAGCACGTGGGCGGCGCGCTGCAGGTGATTGCGCTCGATCGCGATCGGACCGGTCGAGCGCGCGATGTGGCCGTACGCGCCGAGCGTGACCGCCGCGCCGCGCGAATCGACGCGCACGGGCGCGGTCGCGAGCGTCGCCGGCGTGTCGAGCTTCGTCGGGTCGTAGCCGGTGACGACGTAATAGGACTGGCCGTTGACGCTGTCGACCCACACGCTCGGCGTATTGATGTCGCCCATCGTGGACTCGAGCGTGATCTGCGCGGCCGCGCGCGCCGTCACGCCGACCATGCCGGCCTCCTCGCGGTCGGTGTTGACGCGCACCTCGGGATATTCCATCTGCAGCGTCGGGTAGACGTCGACGATGCCGGGCACCGTGCGCGCGATCTCCGCGACCGCCTTCATGTGATCGTAGAGCTGGTCGAGGTTGTCGCCGCGCACCTCCACCGCGATCGGCGCGAGGTAGCCGTTCGAGAACACGCTCGCGACGAGGCCGCCCGGCCATTGCAAGAACTCGACGCCCGGATACTTCTTGTCGAGGATGTGCCGGATGTCGTCCGCGATCGCGTTCTGCGTGAGCCCGCGGTCCTCGGGATCGGTCAGCGCGAGCCGGATGAAGCCCATGTGCGGCCCCCAGTTCGGGCTGGTCATCGCCGCGCGCGCGTTCATCGGCGAGCCGACGTTCGTCAGCACGAGCGTGACCAAGCCGGGCGGCAGCTCCTTGCGCAGGGTCTCGCCCATCTCCTCGATCTGCTTCGCCGAGTCGTCGAGTGACGTGCCGGGCGCGAGCCGCACGTAGATGCGCTCCATCGACTCGTCGATCGGCGGGAAGAACTGGCTCGGCAGGCGCGTGGTGACCCACACGCTCGCCGATACGAGGATCGCGGCGCACACGATCACGAGCCAGCCGTGTGGGATGACCTTGTCGAGCGTGCGGGCGTAGCCATGGGCGAGCCCTTCGATCATGCGCTCGATGCGCTTGGCGAAGCCGCCGGGCTCGCCGTGGCCGAGCAAGTAGCGGCACATCACCGGCGTCACCGCGATCGACACGAAGTACGAGGCCGCCATCGCGACCGCGACGGTGATCGCGAGCGGCACGAACAAGCGCTGCGCGAGGCCGGCGAACAGCAGGACCGGCAGCAGCACCGCCATCGTCGTCAGCGTCGAGGCCAGCACCGGCAGCACGACCGCGCGCGTGCCGTGTAACGCGGCATCGCGCGCCGACATGCCGCGTTTTCGGTGGCGGTGGATCGACTCGAGCACGACGACCGCGTCGTCGACGAGTCGGCCCATCACCAGCGTGAGGCCGCCGAGCGTGAACGCGTTCAGCGTCTCGCCGTGCCAGTACAGGACCAGGAGCGTGATCGCGAACGACAGCGGGATCGCGAGCGAGACGACGAGCGTGCCGCGGAAGCTCTGCAAGAACACGAGGATCACGAGCGCGACGAGGATGAGGGCCTGCACGACCTCCTTCTTGAGGCCGTGATACGTCGAGCGCACGAACGTCGACTGGTCGAAGATCGGTTCGACGTGCACGCCCGGCGGCAGGTTCTCGAGGTGCGCGATCTTGTCCTTGACCTGGTCGACGATCTCGATCGTGTTGCCACCGGGCACGCGCAGCACGTTGAGGTAGACCGCGTCTTGCCCGTTGATCGAGACCGCTTGCGTCGGTGGCGAAGCGCCGTCCTCGACGCGCGCGACGTCCTTGATCCGCACGGCCTTCTCGCCGTCGCGCTTGACGATCGCGTTGCCGATGTCCTGCACGACCTTCGGGATCGCGTTGGTGTAGACGATCGCGTCGAACAGCTTGTTGATGAGCTCGCCCGATGGCAACAGCGCGTTCGAGTCGTGCACCGCTCCGGCCACCTGCGTCGACGTCATCCCGCGCGCCTGTGCCCGCGACGGATCGACGATCACGTTGATCTGGCGCTGGCGCCCGCCGTTGACCGAGGCGCTCGCGACCCCGGAGATACCCTCGAGCAGCGGCTCGATCTCGTTCATCGCGTAGTCGTAGATCTGCGGACCGGTCATCCCGCCGCCGTAGACCGCGACCTGCACGACCGGCGCGTTCGACGGGTCGTACTGCAAGACGAACGGCGGCAGGATGCCGAGCGACTTCGGTACGGCGCTCATCGCGAACTGCACCTGCTGTTGCACGAGCGTCTGCGCGGCGCCGAGGTCCGTCCCCCACTTGAGCCACACGTACACGATCGAAAGGTTGTTGCGCGACAGGCTCTCGACGTGCTCCACGCCGGGCGTCGCCGACACGTACTTCTCGAACCGCCAGTTGAGCGTCTTCTCGACGTCCTTCGCGCCGAGACCGGGCGCGAGCGTGCCGACGACGAGCACCGGCGGCGTCAATTCGGGAAACGTGTCGACCGGCATGCGGGGCGTGACCACCGCCGCGAAGACGACGAACGCGATGCACGCCATCGCGACCGCGATCGGGTTGCGGAGAGAGAGTTCCGTCATCCGTGCGCACTTTCCGGCTTGGGCGGCGTGGCGCGCCGCACCAGCGCGAGGAAGATCACCGGCACGAGGTACAGCGACAGCAGCGTCGACGACGTGAGGCCGCCGACGACCGCGAGCGCGAGCGGCTGGTTCGCCGCGGCGCCGCGGTCGAGCGCGAGCGCGGTCGGGATGAGCCCGATCACGGTCGCGAGACTCGTCATCGCGATCGGGATGAACCGCGTGCGCGCGGCGTCGAGGATGGCGGGGATCGGCTCCATGCCTTCCTCGAGCCGCACGCGCGCGTGATCGATCAACAAGATTCCGTTCGACACCGCGATGCCGACGACCATCAGGATGCCCATCAGCGCGGTGACCGAGAAGCCCTGGCCGCCGGCCATCAGCGCCGTCACGATCCCGACCAGGGTGCACGGGATGGTGAACAGCATGATGAACGGCATCTTCAGCGACTTGAACTGCGACGCCATGATCATGAACACGACCATGATCGCGAGCCCGACCGCGAGGCCGAGCCCGGAGAACGTCGTGCGCATGAGCTCGACCTGTCCGACGAAGTGAGTCTTGAACCCGGCGGTGCGCGGATCGTGCGCGAGCTTGTCCTCGAGCTCGGCCGCCGCGGTGCCGATGTCGCGGCGCTCGACCTGCATGAGCACGTGCGCGGCGCGCTGCAGCTGGTTGCGCTCGATCGCGATCGGGCCGATCGAGCGCGTGATCTCACCGTACGCGCCCAGCACGACCGCGGCCGCGCGCCAGTCGACCTTGACCGGCGCGGTCGCGAGCTTGGCGGGCGTATCGAGCTTGTTCGGATCGTAGCCGGTGACGACGTAAT
>Ga0335083_10002702_pt1 | contig 23303 bp, 22 predicted proteins | sample Lox_Sample_42_FD_206716 | JGI IMG/M metagenome (GOLD analysis project Ga0335083, IMG submission 206716) | Soil microbial communities from Loxahatchee National Wildlife Refuge, Florida, United States - Lox_Sample_4.2 | ecosystem: Environmental > Terrestrial > Soil > Wetlands | place: USA...
CGGGTTGCAGGTTGCCTTTTACGCCTCGCTTGGCCTGCTGGCGTCGATCACCGTAGATCGGGCTCCCACCTTGCGGGGGCGTGCGGTGCAAGTCGTGATCGTGCCGCTAGCAGTGGTCGGAGTCGCGGTGCTCATCCGTTCGATGAAGCTCGGACATCCGCCGATGCTGGCGAACGCCGTCGCGCCGATCGTGGCCTGCGTGTTCGGCGCAGGCTTGGGACTTGGGCTACTCTATCGGGCATGGAAGGCGGCGTTGTTCGTCGCGGTGATCGTGATCGGAGCGGCTACATGGGGATTGCACAGTGGCGCTTCCGCGACGTTGAGTCGCGACACGGAGGCGCACCTGCGGCGGCTCGTCGCCGCGGGACCCGGGTTTCCGCTCGGTGACGCGCGGTTCGCTGCCCTGGTGGAGACGGCGTTCGCGCCCCTGCCCGGGGACCCGGCGGGAAGGAGCGCGGTGGAGGATAACCGCGCGGCGGTCTTGGCCCTGGGCATTGCGATCGGCCACGAGCGGTTGGCGCAGCAGGCAGGTCTCGAGCCGCGGAGCGAGTTGGTGCGCTCGGCGATTTCGCTGCGGCAGGGCACTACCTTGCGGGGACGGGACGACTGGCCACGGCACTACGCGCTGAGCGCGGCGCTGGCGGTGCTGGAGCATCCACTGGTCAGCGATGCGGGCGGGCTCATCAAGGAGCAGTTGGACGCGCTGACGCGCGGGAGCGGCTTCTCATTCGGGGACCTCGCCGCTGACCGCGCCGGAGTCCGGTTCGCCGACACCGCGACGCGTTCCGAAGCGGCAGCGCTGGCCCTGCAAGCCCGCGTGCACGGCGGGTTCAGGATCGACGACTTCTTCCCGCCCGCAGGCGATCTGCCCGAGAACCTGACGCTGGAGCAATTCCGCAGCAGCTATGGCAGCGTCGGCAGTCCGCGTTACAGGCAAATGATCGCCGAGATCGAAGCGCGGCTTGACCGGTGCCCAGGGCTCTCCGGACCGTAAGCCTCGCACTCGCCAGACAAGAGACGGTGCGTGCGGCGGGCGGCCGTACAGGACGCTCGGGTCGCGGGCTAGGAGCCGTCCGAGCCCGGCAGAAAGAGCAGGTTCGGCCCGATGCGGTTATAGCCCGCCTGGTCCACCAGCATGTCGAGCGCGAGCGACGCAAGGTCGTCGGCAGGCGCCACCATGCTGGTGTTCTTCTCGAGATAGAAGATCTTGAGATAGGTCTTGCAGTCGTCGCAGCACTCGGCCTTGATCGCATCGCTGCCGGACTCGATGCTGAAGTACGAGATGCCCTTGGTCGACCCGCACGCGGAGCATTTGACCCGTACCACGTGCCACTCGGAGGCGCACAAGGAGCAGACGAGGTAGCGCAATCCCTGTTGCGCGCCGCCGATGCGGACGACGCTCGCCACGGGATGCGAGCCGCATACTGGGCACAGCCCGATCTGCGCCGGATACCCGGTGGCGCGCTCGCCCAGCTGCAGCGCCATTTTCACCCAATAGACCTGCAACGCACCGGCGATGAACGGCGCTTCTGCCGGATCTACCTCGGCATAGACGCCCGCCAGCAATGCAGAGGCCGCGGCTTCGAGCCTAGCCTCGTCGGCAGATCGCAGCCGGCTCAGGACTTCCGCCGCCGGACTCGGCAGCGCAGCCGGATCGATCTTTGCCGAGAGCTGCGCTAGCCCGTCGCGCCAAGCGCGGTCGCGTCTGTGCCCATCCACGGACAGCGCGGGCAGACCATGCTCATGGCAATGCGCCAGGGTGTGCTCATCGGGCACGGGCAGCTCGGGCGTTGATCGCAGGACTTCGTCCTGCGCGTTACAGAGCGAGGCGGCAAAGCGCAGATAAGCCTCGAGCGCGTGTCTCGCGGCGAGCGTCCCCAGGCGTGCTCCGCGCTCGGCGAACACATCGGCCGCCACCGGACGAAACGCCGGGATCTCAGGGATCTGGCCGGCGATCGAACCGTCTTGGATGATCTGCGAACTCATCTTCCTGTTCCGAAAAAAGCGAAGGGCGGCGTTGTGCCGCCCCTCTTCCCATCCTCAGTGCGTCGCCTTCCTCACGCGAGCGCAAGGCGCATCGCCGCTCCTCACTGGACCGGCTGGTTACTTACCGCTCGTGACCTCTTTGTACCACGCCGAGTGATGCTTCCTCGCCCAGTTGCGTGTGACATAGCCGCGCGTCATCGCACGCACGCTGCCCTTCACCCAGATCGCGGCGTAGATATGCACGATGATTCCCAGGATCAGCACGAAGGCGGAGATGGCATGTAGCACCACGGCGATCCGTATCACCGTGATGTTGAACGCCGGGGCGAAGTACGGCCGCCACATCACGATGCCGGTCAACAGCAAAAGCGCCAGACAAGCCACCATCACCCAGAACAGGACCTTCTGGCCGGCGTTGTAGCGGCCCACTTCGGGAACCTTGTCTTCGCGCTTGTTGACGATATCCTGCCACTGCTTCAGCCACTGTTCGTCCTTCTCGTCGATCACGTTGTAGCGCCAGAAGCGCAGCGCGAACGTGAGGAAAGCGAAGAACATCACCAGGCCGATGAACGGATGCAGGATGCGCGTCCACGGGCCGCCGCCAAACAGGTTTGTCAGGAAGAACATGGACGGATGAAACAGCGCCAGCCCCGACAACGCCAGCAGGACGAAGGTGATGGCCACCAGCCAATGGTTGACGCGGTCCGAAGGTTCGTAACGCTGAATCCGGTCGGTCTCGCTCATTTGCCCTCCTTCTTCTCGTCTTCCTCGACCTCGTTGGGCCCGACCTTGAGGTAATGGAAAAACGTGCCCAGCGCGGCGAGTCCGAGCGCGATCAGGGCGACCGGCTTGGCGGCACCCTTCCAGAAGCTCACGAGCGGGCTGATCTTCGGCTCTTTGGGGAGGCCATACAGCTCGGGTTGATCGGCATGTTGCAACACGTACATCACGTGCGTGCCGCCCACCCCGGGCGGGTCGTACAGACCGGCCTTCTGATAGCCGCGTTCCTTGAGATCGGCGATGCGCTCGCTGGCGTGGTCGATCATGTCTTCCTTGGAGCCGAAGACCAGTGCCCCGGTCGGGCAGGTCTTGATGCAGGCCGGCTCGAGCCCGACTGCGACCCGGTCCGAGCACAGCGTGCACTTGTACGCCTTGCTGTCCTTCTTGGAGATGCGCGGGACGTTAAACGGACACCCCGCCACGCAGTAGCCGCAGCCGATGCAGTTCTCCTCGTGGAAGTCGACGATGCCGTTGGAGTACTGCACGATCGCACCCGGCGCGGGGCAGGCCTTGAGGCAGCCCGGGTCCGCGCAGTGCATGCAGCCGTCCTTGCGGATCAGCCACTCCAGCTTGCCCTCGGGCTCGACCTCGAAGAACTTCATCACCGTCCAGGAGTTCTCCGTCAGGTCGCGCGGGTTGTCGTAGGTGCCGGTGTTCACTCCCACCGTGTCGCGCAGGTCGTTCCATTCCATGCACGCGCTCTGGCACGCCTTGCAGCCGATGCACTTGCTGATGTCGATGAGCTTGGCGAGCTTGAGGGCCTGACGCTGGTCGGGCGGCTGCGTAGTAGTGGCGGAGCGGCGCTCGATGTCGAGAGATTGCAGTGCCATGGCGTCCTCCTCAGGCCTTTTCCACGTTCACCAGGAACGCCTTGAACTCGGGCGTATTGGCGTCCGCGTCGCCGACAAAAGGCGTCAGCGTGTTGGCGAGGTAGCCGGGCTTGGTCGCGCCCTTGAAGCCCCAGTGGATCGGGATGCCGACGGTGTGGACCCGCTTGCCTTCCACGTCCAGGGACCGGATGCGCTTGGTCACCACCGCTACCGCGACGATCTCGCCGCGCTTGGAACGGACCTTGATCTTGTCGCCGTGCTTGACGCCTTTTTCCTTCGCCAGCTCCTCACCGATCTCCACGAACTGCTCGGGCTGCAGGATCGCGTTGATGAGCGCGTGCTTGGTCCAATAATGGAAGTGTTCGGTGAGCCGGTAAGTCGTCGCGACGTAGGGATAGTCTTTCACGTCACCGAAGTTCTCCCGATCGTCCTTGAACACGCGGCAGCCCGGGTTGTTGCGAGCCAGCGGGTTGTCCGGATGCAGCGGGTTGTTGGCGAGCGGCGACTCGAACGGCTCGTAATGCTCGGGGAATGGGCCCTCGACCATCTTGTCCACAGCGAAGAAGCGCGCCACGCCCTCGGGGTTCATGATGAATGGCCCCACGCCTTCCTCGGGCGCCGAGTCGGGCTTGATGTCGGGCACGTCCACCCCGACCCACTTCTGGCCGTTCCAGGCGATGACTCTGCGCTTGGGATCCCACGGCTTGCCGGACGGATCGGCCGAGGCGCGGTTGTACAAGATGCGCCGGTTGGCAGGCCAAGAGAAGCCCCAGCCGAGCGTGCTGCCGAGGCCGCTCGGGTCGGAGTTGTCGCGGCGAGCCATCATGTTGCCCTTGCTGGTCCAGGCACCGGTGAACAGCCAGCAGCCGGCCGATGTCGTGCCATCGTCCTGGAGCTGCCCGAAGCCGTCGAGCTGATCGCCTGCCTTGACCAGCACCGTCTGCTTCTTCGGATCCTTGGGATCCATGACGTCGGCCAGCGCCTTGCCGTTGTACTCCCTGGCCAGTTCGTCGGGCGAGGGAGCGTCGGCGATGAGGTACGACCAGGTGAGGTTCACCACGGGGTCCGAGAACGCGCCGCCCTCCTTCTTGTACAGCTCGCGCACCTTCAGGAACAAGCTACCCATGATCTCCGTGTCGGCTTTGGCGTCCCCGGGCGGGTCAGCGCCTTTCCAGTGCCACTGCAGCCATCTGCCGCTGTTGACGAGCGAGCCGTCCTCTTCCGCGAAGCAGGTGGACGGCAACCGGAACACCTCGGTCTGGATCTTGGACGAATCGACCTGGTTGTACTCGCCGAAGTTGCGCCAGAACTCGGACGTCTCGGTGGCAAGCGGATCGATGATGACGAGGTACTTGAGCTTGGACAACGCGTCGGTGAGCTTGCGCTTGTCGGGGAAAGAGGCGATCGGGTTGAACCCCTGGCAGAAGTAGCCGTTGATCTTCCCCTGATACATGTCCTCGAACACTTGCAGGACGTCGTGCGACTTGTCCAGTTTCGGCAGCCAGTCGAAGCACCAGTTGTTTTCCTTGGTGGCCGCGTTCCCGAACCACGCCTTCATGAGACTGACGTGGAACTTGGGATAGTTCTGCCAGTAGCTCATCTGGTTCTTGCGCAGGGGCTTCTGGGTCCGTTTCTCGAGGTACGCCTTGTAGTCCGCCTCCTTCTCACCGGGCAGCGTGAGATATCCCGGCAACAGATTGGTGAGCAGTCCCAGGTCGGTCAGCCCCTGGATGTTGGAGTGGCCACGCAGCGCGTTCATGCCGCCGCCTGCCATGCCCACATTGCCCAGCAGCATCTGCACCATGGCCGCGGTGCGAATCATCTGCGAGCCCTGTGAGTGCTGCGTCCAGCCGAGCGCGTACATGATCGTCATCACACGGTTGGGCGCCGAGCATTCCGCGATCATCTCGCAGATCTTGAGGAACTGATCCTGCGGCGTGCCGGTGATCTTGCTCACTACCTCCGGCGTATAGCGGGAGTAGTGCTGCTTCATCAGGTTGAAAACGCAGCGCGGGTGTTGCAACGTCGCGTCGGTCTTGACGAAGCCGTCGGAGCCCAACTCGTACATCCAGCTCGCCCGGTCGTACTTGTGCGTCTTGGCGTCGTAGCCGGAGAACAGGCCGTCCTTGAACCCGAAGTCCTCGCGCACGATAAAGCTCACATCGGTGTAGGACTTCACGTACTCGTGCTGGATCTTGTCGTGGGTAAGCAGGTAGTTGATGACCCCGCCCAGGAACGCGATGTCGCTGCCGGCGCGGATCGGAGCGTAATAGTCGGCCACGGCCGCGGAGCGGGTGAAGCGGGGATCGACGACGACCAGCTTGGCCTTGTTGTGGGCCTTCGCCTCGGTGACCCACTTGAAGCCGCATGGATGCGCTTCGGCGGCATTGCCGCCCATGATCAGGACCAGGTTGGCATTCTTGATGTCAACCCAGTTGTTGGTCATCGCGCCTCGACCGAACGTAGGGGCAAGACTTGCCACCGTAGGTCCGTGTCAGACACGCGCCTGATTGTCGAATGCGAGGATGCCGAGGCTGCGAACGACCTTGTGAGTGAGGTAGCCGGTTTCGTTGGAGGATGCCGAGGCCGCCAAGAAACCGGTGGACAGCCAGCGGTTGACCGTGACGCCGTCCTTGTTCTTGGTCTCGAAGTTCTTGTCGCGGTCATCCTTCATCAGCCGCGCGATGCGGCTGAGCGCTTCGTCCCACGAGATGCGCTGCCACTCCGTGGCTCCGGGCGCGCGATACTCCGGATGCTTCAGCCGGTTCGGGCTGTGCACGAAGTCGAGCAGCGCCGCGCCTTTCGGGCACAGCGTGCCGCGATTCACCGGATGATCGGCATCGCCCTCGATGTGGATGATCTCGGCCTTGGCGTTCTTCGCCTTGTCACCGAGGCTGTACATGATGATGCCGCAGCCGACGGAGCAGTACGTGCAGGTATTGCGCGTCTCCGTGGTGCGTAGAAGCTTGAATTCGCGGACTTCAGCCAGGGCCGCCGTGGGCGCGAAGCCCAGTGCCACGAGGCTGGAGCCGCCCATTCCGGTCGCGCAGACTTTGAAGAACTGGCGCCGGGTGAGCCTGAGGTTCATAACCTGGTCTCCCCACCTTCGAGTGCTGCGTTAAGGATGTCCGGGCGATCGCCGCCGCCGGATCGCGCTAAGTATATTTCATCCGCGGCGCGGCTTCACCAGTTTGGTGCCGCTGCAATGAGGAAAGATCGCGAGCGCGCCTGCCCGCGATGGGGAAGCAGGCGTTGCCGGCGGCTACCTGTCTGCCGTAGTGGTCGGCAGCAACTGAGCGTCGGCGTCGGGGGCGGGCGGTGCGGGAGCTTGCGCGGAGGACGAAGCCACGTGGGTCGTGCACGCTTGCAGAAAATCGCTCTCGTGCACTTCGGGGTCGCGCGGCGTGTCGAACACCCGCTCTGCCGCACGCGTGAGCAGCGCGGCATCGTCCTCGTCCTGGACGAACCAACGCAACTGAGGCGGGAACTGTTGGATGGCGGCGATGTCGGCTTGCATTCGCCCCATGAAATCATCGCGTGTGATGCCATTGTCGCGCGACATGGCGGCGTGCTTGATGAACTCGCTGCCTTCGCGACATTCCTCCATCGTGAGCTCATGTGCGCTTGCCGCGCAGGACAGTCCGGTTAGCGCCGCCGCGAGCAACATCCGCAGGGACAGTGTGGTGAGTCGGCTATCCATGTTGCCCTCCACGTGAGGACGCCAGTGGTCGCTGGCAAGTCTGCAGCACGACATGGGTTGCGCGCGCAATCACGTTACGCCAGAAGAATAGCACCGGCACGCTGCGGCGCGCGCTGCAATCAAACTGCAATCTATTCCCAACCGGCGCAAGAGGCGCGCCATGGTGCAGCGAAGCACATGCGTCGCGGCGCAGTAAACAGGGCGATCACCTCGAGCGCGCGGATGCGTTCCGAGACGATGGCGTTGCGCCGGAGGCCAGGCGATCGGCCCAGCGCGTGGTCTCCGGCAGGCGATAGCGCGAAACGCATGCCAACACGTAGCGCACGGCGGTTGCGAGGCTCACCCGGTGTCCCACCGAGACGTAGAGCGGTTTCACTGCGTCGCGCGTGCACAGCACCGCCCCGATCACCTCGTCCCGATCGGTGAGCGGCACCCACTCCCCCTTGCGTCTCGGGTCGCGGGGCTGTTCGCCGATCAGGCGTGTTTTCGCCACCCCGATCGTCGGCACATCGAGCAGCACGCCGACATGACAGGCGATGCCGAAACGGCGCGGGTGCGCGACGCCCTGCCCGTCGTAGAGCACGAGATCGGGGTCGATCCGCAGCCGGGCGAACGCCTGGAGCACCGCCGGGGTCTCGCGAAACGAAAGCAAACCCGGCACATAAGGGAAGCGTACCGGAGCGCGTGCCACAGCCCAGTCCACCAGTTCCAGTGTGGGGAATCCGAGCACCGCGACCGCGGCGCGGGCGATGTGAAGCGCGTCTTCATAGCCGACGTCCACGCCGGCCACATACCGAACTTCGCCGATCCGGTCCTCGGACAGCACGCGCCCGCGAAGCTCGCGCTGCAGGGCGATCGCCTCGGCCGGCGTGAGGTCCCAACGATGCGGCACCCGCACTTTCATCTGTGCGCCACCAACGCCTGGAACCGCATGGCGTCTTCGACCATGTTCATGTTGTTGAACAGGCAGTACGCGGTGCCCCTACCCCACCGGCGCAGCCGCAGTAAGTCGTCGTCCGAGTATCGGTAGCGATAGCCGCCGATGCCGTGCAGCCGGAAGTAGCGCAGCCCCTGCTCCGGCGGCGCCTGCTGAAATGGATCGACGATGAGGTGCAGCCCCAACTCCCCACACAGCGATTCCACGAGGTCACGCGGCCAGCCGCCACGGGGCTCCCAGCACAAGCGCAACGACCCGGCTTCGCCCCTCGCCATACGGAAGAAGCGGCGCAGATTGGCGATGTGCTCGGCGGTCGGGGCGAAAGAGGGCGGGCACTGGAAGACCAGGACCTGCGCCTCCAGCGCCCGTGCGCAATCCAGCGTCGCATTCCACGCGGCGTGCACCTCCGCGCTCGGACGGAAGCTCCCGTACCGCCCATGCGCCTCCGGCGCCACCGGCTCTCGGAGCCGGCGATAGGTGGGGCTAGAAGGCTCATGCGTGATGAGCTGCCACGCCTTCAGCGTGAACTCGAACGGCGCAGGTGCATCACGCCGCCAGCGCTCCAGGGTGGCGAGCCTGGGAGGCTGATAGAACGTCTGCTGCACCTCGACCAGGGAGAATCGCTCGAAATAGCTCGTCTGCGCCATTCCGAACCCGCAGCAGCCCACGCGAATGCGATCGGTTGTTGCGAGGCCAGCCGTACTCGCAGCGCTCCGCGTGCGAGTCGGTTCTCGGCCAGCCGCGCTCAGTACCAGATCTCCATCCGCAGGCCGCGTCGGTCCGTCGGCGGCTTTCCCGCCGGCACACGCTGTGCGGTTCCGCGCCGGACGCGATCGGCGACGTACGCCAGCACATACGCATCGGCGACGTCGTCCAGCGCGAGCTGCGCAGCGCCATGCTCCAACCGCAGGCGCACCGGATCGAGAAATGTCTTGCCGAAGATGCGCCGCAGCAGACGCACCCGTTGGCGGCGCCCCTCGGGCGTCTTTTTGCTGTGTTGCACCGGCGCTCCAGCCAGGACGGAGAACGCAAGTTCCGGATGCGCCTCGACCACGCGGGCCTGGCCTTCCACCGCGAGCGCGTGGTCCAGCTCGCGGATCTTGGGAACGATGTTGAAGGCTTCCTTGCTCATGCCCGCGCCATTCACTGCGCGCACCTCGGAGTACGCGGATGCCGCCAGCCCGGGCCGGGTCGGCGGAGTGAAGACGCTGCTGGCGCGCCCTCTGCCCAGGAGCTTGCGCGCTTCGCGGTCACATGCGCGCCCGCCCGGAAGGGGCCGGTCCAGAAGACCGATCGGCATGTCCACCGCGATCATGGCCGGCCGCTCGGGGAACGCAAGGACCTGCTCGAAGGTGCGGCACAGCTTCGTGGTTACGCGGACCGGCAGCTCGGACGCCGCCGTCATGCTCGCCAGCACCGCGAACCACCCGCCGCGGCACCCGTCCACTCCGGCCACCCAGACTGCGTGCCGCTGCCTCGGCGCAGGGCTGCCCGCGCCCCCCGATCCTATAATCGAACCCATCGGTTCCCCGTCATCCGCCCATGCGTACGATCATAGAGCTCACCACCAGCACGCGGGAAGAGCTGGTCGACATCACGGACCGCGTGCGCGGCGCCGTGCGCGACAGCGGTGTCCGTGACGGCATCTGCACGGTCTACGCACAAGGGGCGACCGCCGCGATCATGATTCAGGAGAACTGGGACGCATCCGTGCCTACCGACGTGGTGAACTTCCTGCGCCGCCTGGTCCCACCTGGCGTCTGGCTGCACGACCGTCAAGACGATAACGGCGACGCCCACATCAAGGCCGGACTGGTCGGCCCGTCGGAGACGATTCCGGTGATCGACGGCGCGCTCGGGCTGTCGCGCTGGCAGGGCGTGTTCTTCTGCGAGTTCGACGGACCGCGCCGCGACCGCCGGATCGTGTGTACGGTGATCCCCGACGCCGCGTCCGACCCGTCGGCTTGAGCGGGCTCGCGATCAGGTACGCCGACGGAGCGAGATCTCCGTACGCGCCGCGCCTGCACGCGCCTGACGTGCGCGTACCTTCACCGATCCGCCTTGGGGCGCATGGACCACCCACTCCACCTTCGCGCGTTCGTCGGTCGCATCCGCGCTCCAGCCGGCCCAGCTGCTCGGCGTGGCCGGCTTGTATGCCCGCCCCTCCAGCTGACCGAGCTCCTCGCGCGCCTGGCCCGTTTCCAGCCGGGCGCCCTCGGGCAACTCGATCTCGCAGACGACGCCCCGGATCAGCTTGCCGCTCAATGCATGCTTCGTCACGTATGTCGGCAGCCAGCCGGTGTTGTGCACGACCACGCGCACGCGCCAACTGTCGCCGCCCAGTGGCGTCGCGCCGCTTTCGAGGATCTCCAACCGGGGCGAGATCAGCGCATGCCACACCAACCAATCCGGGAAACGCGCCAGCTCCCGCGCGAGCTTCGTCCGCGGCGGATTGCTCCAGGTGTACAGCGCGTCCCAGCCGCCCAGCTCCACGGGCCCGAGCTGCGGATGCTCGAACGGGTACCAGTCCACGAACCCCTGCCCACCCAGGGCTTCGTCGTTCCACTTGAGCAGCAACAGGTCGTCTTCGACGGGGTGCTCGCGGTACCAGTCGACGAACTTGTAATCGGCGATCCCGGCCTCGCGCTGCGGGCTCCAGATCTCCACCGTCCAGGCGAACACGCCGCAATGATCGTACATCCAGTCGTCGAACGCGCCGGTGATCACCTCGCGCGGGTGGTAGCGGAACTCGTGGAACACCGAGATGTTGGGATAGCCGGTGAGCTCGGTGCCGCGCGCGCCGATCTTCTGATAGGTCCACAGGTCCTCGGCCGGCATTGTGTCGTCGGCGCGGTGCGAGTAGGGCCGCAGCAGTACGCCGCTGTACGTATGAAACGCTACTGCACCGGTGATGTTGGGATGCGAGGTGACGAAGCGCGCCACCGCATGCACCTCAGGCTCGGATGCGGGGAAGGGACCGGCCCCGGACTGCTCGTGCTCCTGGCGCCAGCCGGCGGGAAAATTGCGGTTCAGATCGAGCTGCTCTTTGCGTGGCTGCAGCTTGATCATGCTGCCGTCGTAGTCTTCCAGCCGGCCTTCGGGAAGCAGCCGGTAATATTGGCCGCCTCTCTCGGAGGGCTCGCGACGCACGAGCAGGCGCGCGTCGCGGTCGCAGATTTTCCACGGCCCGTTCGGGTCGCGGATGCGCATGGTGAGCACGCGGCCGTCGCCGTCGAGGTCCTGGCGCTTGAGGCCGCCGAGCGGCTCCTCCTCGTACGGGTAGGGGCGCGTGCTCGAGCGAATCAGGCGCGGCACGTCGGCAAGCGCCCATTCCGCACCGTCCGGATTGACCCGGGGACACACGTAGAACGCACGCGTGTCGAGACAATGTGTGACATCGGGATCGGCGCCGTAGCGGGTCAGCAGGTGCTCGAGCAGATACAGACAGGCCATCGAACCGGCGAGCTCCGTCGCGTGGATGTTCCCGTCCACCCATAGCGCGGGTTTGTCCTCCGCCGCGCCGCTGGAACGATGAGTCAGCGTGGCGAGCCAGATCTCCCGGCCTTCGAAGCTGCGGCCGATGCTCTCGAGCCGCAACAGCTCCGGGTATTCGCGCGCCAGCTGCTCGAGGATGCGCGTGAGATCCGCGTAGCGGTAGTAGGTATCGAAGCCGATCCGAGGCACGGGCCGTCACCGCCCGGCAAACGAAAACGGCCCGCACAGGCGAGCCGTTCCCGAAGCGCGTTGTCGCCGCTCAGCGCGCGCCCGCCGGCTTGGCGGGCCCAGCGGCCTTCGGCGCCGGGCGCTTCTTCTTGTGGGGACGAGTGTTGCCGTAACTGCCTGCGTAGATCTTGCCGCGGCGCGTGCGGATGTCGCCTTTGCCCATGTTGATGCTCTCCTGAAACGCGAGGTGGACAGGTGCGCGATGCTACCAGCTTGTGCGTCGCGATAGAAGTGTGGTCGTCACGGCCGTGACACGAAGCGTTCCGGCGCGATGAATCGGAGCAGAGCACGCTCCAGCGGCAGCGGCTCTCCAGAGGCGAGACTAGCCACGGTGTCGGCGAGCAGCGGCGCCCAGGCGAGCCCGCGGGAAGCGAGGCCAAGGCAGACGAACACTCCGGGCTGCGGCTGTCCATGCCAATGCAGCGCTCCGACCAGGGGCATGCGGTCGGGCGTTACGCTCCGAAACCCGACCCGGCCGGTGAGCCTCCCTGGCTCGAGGCCACCTCCGAACCCCGGCAGCAGCCGGTCGAGGCGTTGCAGGTTGTCCGCATGATCGACAAGCGTTTCGCGCTTCTCGTCACTGCCCGCGTTGTAGCTCGCACCCAAGCAATGGAACCCTCCCACCGCGGGAGCGATATAGCCTTCGCGGCAGACGGCGACGCGGAGCGTGCGCGCAGGGTGCTCGGGGATCAGGCTCACCTGGCCGCGCACACCGGCGAGCGGGAGCTGCTCGCAGCCCTCGACCGATTTCGCATCCCGCGCGTTGGCGAACACCACGACCTGCACGCGCGTGAGCGCTGTGCCGTCGCGGCCGAGGAGCTCCCAGTCTTCGCCGGCGCGGCGCATCTGGATCACATCGCGCCCGAATAAGGCTCGCACCCGGCCGGCGCAGGCAGCGAGCATCGCTCGACATCCCTCGCGCGGATCCACCCACCCGGCCGAGGGCAACCACCAACCCGCGCCGGCCACCGGCCACCCTGCGATCGCGCCGCCCTCGCCTGCGTCGACGATCCGGACCAGCGAATCGGGAAGCGCGAAGATCTCGCAGATCCGCCGCTGGCGCTCCAGGTGCGCCGCATCGCGGGCAAGCTGCAGCACGCCTTGCGGTTGCCACACGCGCGTGCCCACGGAGCGGCTGAGGTCCGCGAACCACCAGCGCGCGTAGCTCCACGCATGGACCGTGAGGCGCGTGGGCGGATTCCAATCGACCGAGAACGCCGGCATCAGCAGGCCCGCCGGATTCCCGGAAGCCTCGCGTGCCGGTTCGGAATGACGTTCGATCAAGTCGACAGTCCAGCCGCGCTCCGCGAGCTGTGCGGCACAGGAGCTGCCGGCGAGACCGGCACCGATCACTGCCGCGCGGCGGTGCGTCGGCACATGCAGTGGGTCGATCGGCTTCGCAAGCCGCGCCGCGAGCATCTGCTTCTTGCGCCCGAAGCCCGCGCAGCGCTCGACGCGGAATCCGGCGGCGCTCAGCCCCCGACGCACGACACCAGCGACGCTGTAGGTGGCCGCGGTCGCGTCCGGCTGCGCGATCCGTGCGAGCTCGGCGAAGATCTCTGGGCTCCAGACCTCCGGGTTCCGGGCCGGCGCGAAGCCGTCGAGGTAGAACGCGTCAGCCCGCGCACCGACCTCCCGAAGCATCTCCAAAGCGTCGCCGAAGAGCAGCGTCAACGACACACGCCCGGCGTCGAAGCGCAGCCGATAGAACCCCGGCACCAGCGGAGGATAACGCTCGCGCACCTGCTCTGCGAGCTCCGCCAGCTGCCCCCATGGTGCCTGCACTCGCGCCAGGTCCTGCGTGCGGAACGGATGCTTTTCGGCCGAGAGGTAATGCAGCCGCGCTCCTGCGGGCGCATGCGCGCGCCATGCGGCCCAGGTGACCAGGAAGTTGAGGCCGGCACCGAAGCCGATCTCGACGATGGCGAAGCTCTCGCGCCGCTGCCACCTGTGCGGCAAACCGTTCCCGCGCAGAAACACATGCTCGGCTTCCGCCACGGCGCCCTCGGCCGAGGCGTAGACGTCCCCGTAGCGGCGGGAGTAGAGGGTGCCGTCCTCCAGCCAGGTGGGTTCGGCGGGGACTACCTGCGCGGGCTGCGGCAACTACGTTCTGAGCTGTCGAGGATCACCCGTCCCAGTTTCCGGAAACTGGGGCCAGACCGCAACGGGCTAAGCGGCACCTCTCCGCCGCCCGCTGGAGAATTTGCTGCGGGCACGCATATTGCGTCGCACCAACGACGATCTGCTGCCGGCGGATCGGAGGCGCGATGGTCGCTCTGTCAGCGTGGCGTTGGATCCGTTTCTACAGGACACGCTGGGCGGCCCTACCCACCCATTCCATGCTCCAGGAGCTGTCGATGCTTGCCTTGCTGAAGATCCTGTTTTCGCCGCGCGACGAGATCGGTGTTCGTGCGCGGGTGAACCGCATTCACACGATCACGGGCCCCGAGCGCATCGATGGACTGGTGCTCAACGTGAGGCGCGGCATCGCTCACGTGAGCTGGCCCAACGGCGACACGACCCGGGAAAGCGTGCGGCACCTCGTCGCGATCATCGCGTAGCGCCTGCGCGTCGAGGCTGCTCTTCTCGGACGAGAACGCCGAGCGAAGCGCCCGGTGCCCCTCGCTACGCCAGCGGCACGGGCGGTTGGCTGCTCCGGGCTTGGCTCGGGACGAGCGTCAATCGGGAAGGGGAGGGCGCCGGGCCCGGTTCGGATCGGCGCCGCGGTCGATGCACGGATGTCCCGTGCTGCTACTGGTCCTCGTCCTGCATGTCGGCGGCTTTGCTCGGCGTCCCGCCGGGCTCACCGGGCGCCGCGGCCGTCAGCGCCTTCTTGCAGCCGTCATAAAAGACCGCCGCCAGGACCTCGTATTCGGGGCGTTCGCGTCCTTCGCGCACCCATTTGTCTGCCTGCTTCCAGCCGTAGAACGCCGTTTCCTCGTACTCGCGTCGCTGGTCCAGGTTCATCTCGTCGAGGACGTAGATCGCGTCGTTCGGGATATCGGTCGCCTCGCCCATGAACATTCTCTTGAGCGGATCTCGTCCGATGTATTTGAAGGTGCTTGGAGCGCCGAGGAACCGTGCTTGTGCGCCCCAGGCAGCGCGCACGCCCACCGTCTGGCAGTAGCGCATCGCGGCCAGCTCCGGCGTCTCATCCATCACGGGGTCCACGTCGTGGGCCAGAGCGGAGCAGGAAAGGGCCACCCACCCTGCCGCCGCAACGATCGACTTGCGTATCATGGATACTCTCCTTCACAGGCCGAGAATATCCTCCCTGGTCCTCATGCTCGAACGCGGGAAGCAACCTGACGCTCGCCGCCGGCGTCTGTTGGTCTTGAACCTAACGTGGCAAGATCCGTGCCGATCGAGATCAACAGGGAATCGGAGCGAGATCGGAACTTCGCCGGCAAGCTGATGTCGCCACGCGCCGGCAACCGCGGTGTGGCACGACCTCAGAGACGGGGCCGCGAGATGCTCAGGCCTTCAGCGCACATGCACCCAAGGGTAGCGGTTGCGCACCTCGCGCGGGATCAGCGCGACGCCGCCCTGCTCGCCGAGCGTCTCGATCACGACCACGTAATCGGGATCCGCGAAGTCCGTCTCCAGCTGCACGCCTTGCGCCTGCGCCAGCGTGAAGACGTGATCGGCCACGGCACGCTCGATCTCCTGGGTGGGAATCCTGCCCGCGAGTCCGCGGCGCTCGAGGCGCACGTGGAAGGATCCGCTGCGCATCTCGGCGAGCAACGGCGTAACCGCCTCCTTGATCCTCTCCTGCAGGGATTCGGGAGTGAAGGCGAACCTGCGCTGGATGGGCAGCACGCGGCCGATGAAGTCGACCCAGCTCTCGCCGCTGGCGCGAGCGGCATGCAGCCCGTCGAGGAAGGCCGTCACGTCCTGCACCTGGCCCACGCACACGTCCTTGAACGACGACAGCGCGAAGCGCCCGAGCGCACGCAAATGCTCGAGCGCCTCGTGCACATGACCGGGTCCAGGCACGATGGTTACGATCAGGTTCCAGTTCTTCATCGGGCAATCTCCGACTCGGCGGGCAGGTCGCGGCAACCGCAGGCGGAGCGCCGACGTGCCGCAGGCTGGTAGCCGCAACCGCGACGATGCCCGATTTGCGGGTCCATGTGCAAGCGGCGCGGACGTATGCGCCGGGAAGCCAGCGGGTATGCGAACGGGCTGGCAGCGTCCGCTGCCGAGCCCCGCCATCCTCGAAGCGGATCCCCGCCTGTAGCGTGGAGCTTCACCCGACAATCATCTTGTCCGTCAATCAGCTCGGCCCTATAATCCGCCCGCCGTCCGATCGCGAGGGGTCCAGGAGATCGGCATCGCACCGCTCGAGCGGTCGCCCATCGCGTCGGTCACCCAGTCCATCACCCACCCGCTGAATTCGACGCCCGGAGGAAAAGAGAATGGGAGCAACGCTGGATCTCGCGTCGTATCTCGTGGCCGCTCGCCGCGACGCTATCCCCGCGGACGTCGCGCATGAGGCGCATCGAGCGCTGCTCAACTACGTCGGCTGCGCGATCGGGGGCAGCCTCGAGCCGGCCGTCGAGCTTGCGCTTCGCGCCCTTGCTCCCTTCTCGGGGACGCGAAGCGCCGTCGTGCTCGGCCGCGCGGAACGGCTCGACCCCCTCCACGCCGCGTTGATGAACGGCATCAGCTCGCACGTCCACGATTACGACGACACCACGCCCAAGAACTATATCCATCCGACATCGCCCGTGGCATCAGCGCTGCTCGCATACGCCAGCGACAACCCGGTGGCGGGCAGCGAGTTCCTCCTGGCCTTTATCCTCGGCTTCGAGGCGGAATCTCGCGTGGGCAACGCCGTGTACCCGGCGCATTACGATGCCGGGTGGCATATCACCGGGACGGCGGGCGTCTTCGGGGCCGCCGCGGCGGTCGGAAGACTGCTGCGACTTCCGGTCCAGAACATGGTCTGGGCGCTCGGTCTGGCCGCCACGCAGGCGGCCGGGCTGCGCGAGATGTTCGGATCGATGGGCAAGGCATTCCATCCCGGGCGTTCGGCCCAGAACGGGTATGTCGCGGCGCTGCTGGCGCGCGAGGGCTTCACCAGCGGCGAGCACGGCATCGAAGGGCCGCGCGGGTTCGCACCGGTGCAGGCGGCGAGCTACGATCTGTCCAAGGTGTCCGACAAACTTGGGGTCGATTTCGACCTGCGCGAGAACACGTACAAGCCGTTCCCGTGCGGGATCGTGATCCATCCGACGATCGACGCCTGCATCCAGATCGCCCGTGCGCATGCGATCAAAGCCGATGAGATCACGGCCGTTCGGCTGCGGGTTGCTCCGCTCGTGCTCGATCTATGCAACAAGAAGGACATCAGCCGCGGCCTGGAGGGCAAGTTCTCCGTGTATCACGCCGCGGCGATCGGCCTGGTGCGCGGCAAAGCAGGCCTGTCGGAGTTCACCGACGAGACGGTGAACGACCCGCAGGTGCGCGCGGTGCGCGAGCGAGTGAGCGCCACCGCCGACCCTGGGCTGCCCGAGGATGCCGTTCGCGTGGAAGTCGAGCTGAGCCGCGGTGGGCGGATCAGCCAGCGGGTCGATCACGCGATCGGCAACCTCGCGCGCCCGATGAGCGACCGCGACCTCGAGGAGAAATTCCGGGACCAGGCTGCCCGGGTATTGCCGGCCCACCAGGTGACCGATCTCATCGCACTGTGCTGGAGAGCAGGCGACCTGAGCGACATGCGGGAGCTGATCGACGCGGCGGTCCCGCGCAGCTGACGGGACACGCTCGAGTCCCATGCGGCTTGTGCTGGCCAGTGCTCCGCTTGTATCCTGGGCGACATGGCCGCCGCCGAAGCCAACATGACGACCGACCTGTCGATGCGCGTAGCGACGGTTGCTGCGCCCGTGCGGCAACAGGTGGCGGAAGTGCTGCGCTCTGCGATCACGAGCGGGCGCTTCACGCCCGGCCAGCGATTGGTCGAGAAGGATCTCTGCGAGCTGACTGGCGTCAGCCGCGCCTCGGTGCGCGAGGCGCTGCGACAGCTCGAGACCGAAGGCCTGATCGAGACGCTTCCCAACCGAGGTCCCCTCGTCTCCCGCCTCTCCGCGCAGGATGCGGCCAGCATCTACCAAGTGCGCGGTGCGCTCGAGGCCCTCGCGGCGCAACTGTTCGCCACGCAGGCGAGCGATCAGCAGGTCGCCGAGCTGGAGGCGGCGGTCCGCGTGCTGGACCAAGCGTACAAGGCGCGCGATGTGGATCGTATCGTTGAAGCCAAGCGGCGCTTCTACGACATCTTGTTCGAGGGTTCGGGCAACAGCATGATCGCGTCGATCCTCAACACCATGAACGCACGGATCACGATGTTGCGTCGGGTTTCGCTGTCCTCGCCCAAGCGTGCGCCGGCCAGCATTCGCGAGATCCGCGCCGTGCTGAACGCCATCAAGCGGCGCGACCCGCAGGCCGCCTACGACGCCTCGCTCAACCATATCCAACAGGCGGCCAAGGTCGCGCTCGCATCCCTGTCGGGTTGATCCCGACGGTTTGGCCCGCGCCGTTCACTGTTTCGGCCAGATCGGCTGGGCGACCGCAGCCGCCGGCGGGAACACCGTCTCGGGCACGCCGTTCTGCCACTGCACGATCAGAAGCTGGGCGCCGACGCGCCGCCCCTTGTCGTCGAACTTCACGCGCCCGCCGGGATAGTACCGGGCCGGGCCGTCGGTGAGGTCCATCGTACGGATCGCGCCGGCCACCTTCTTGCGATCCGCTGCCCGGGCGCGTTCCAGCGCCTCCTTGAAGATCCAGATGTCGCCGTAGGTGCTCACGGTCTCCTGCGTCATCCAGGGCTCGCCGGTGCGCTTCTTGTATTCCGCGGCGAGCGCCTCCTCGCCTTGGATACGCCAGTTGCCCACGACCGTCATGATGCCGTCCACCATGTCCTTCCCGAGCGCGCTCAGCATCTCGGGGGCCGCGATGTGCGCGCCGTTGGAGACCACCGGCACACGTCCATGTCCGAGCCCGAATTCGTTCAGCTTCTCGACCAGGAGCTTGTCGTCGGGCAGCGCGGTAGGCAGCAGGAACAGTAGATCGGGACGCGCCGAGCGCACCTTTTGCACCAGCGGTGTGGCGTCCGAGAGCGGCGGCGTGAACGTCTCGTCGACGAGCACCTTGAGCCCATACTTCGCGAGTCCTCCTTCGCGCATTGGTTTGGCGAAGCTCACCGAGGCGGCTGTATTGTCCATGACGATTGCAACCGTCTTGGGTGCGCGCCCGGTGGCGGTTTCGGCCAGCTTGATGATGGTGGGCAGCGCCTGCGTCGCCTGCTCGTTCCCCGTGGGCGAAGTCTGGAAGATGTACTGGAAGCCGCGGGAGGTGATGAGGTCGGAATACGACAGCGTCAGGCAGGGCAGCTCGGCACGTTCGGTGACTTCGGTCACCGCCAGCGTGAACGAGCTGAGCCACGCGCCGGTACAGCCGACCAGATCGGTCTCCTGAGCCACCATCCGCTGCGCGGCATTCTTGGCCTTCTCGATGCTGTCGCCGGCATCCACCACGACGAGCTTGATCTTCGCCCCGCCGAGGGCCTTCACCCCGCCCTGAGCGTTGATGTCGTCCACCGCCATCTGCGCGCCTTTGAGCATGAGATCGCCCTGACGCGCCCACGGACCCGAGAAGGGCGCGATGAGCGCGACCTTCACCTCCTTGGTCTGGGCCGCTGCCGGCGCCGGCAACGCCGCCACGGCCAACGCCATAGCGCCAGCGACCCACACGGCTCCAACTCGCATGCCGAAATCCCCTTGCATCACCGTAGCCTCCTCTTCGTTCGTGGCGAGCGTTCCGACGCGGCGCTCCACCACAGGTTTCACATCCCCAAATACGCCTTCCTGACCCGGTCGTCCGCGAGCAGCTTGTCATGCGGTCCCTGCAGCACGACCCGCCCGGTTTCCAGCACATAGCCGCTGTCGCACGATTGCAGCGCCTCCACCACGCGCTGCTCCACGAGCAGAGTTGTCAGCTTGTCCTGGCGGTGGATCTGCTCGATGCTCTCGAAGATGAGATCGGCAACGGTGGGCGCCAGTCCGAGCGACGGTTCGTCCAGCAGCAGGAGCTTGGGCGACGACGCGAGGCCCCGCCCGATCGCGAGCATCTGTTGCTCTCCGCCGGACAAGGTGCCGGCCAGCTGGTCCTGCCGGTCCGCTAGCACCGGGAACAGGCCAAAGATGCGCTCGCGATTGCGCCGCCACGCGGCGCGCGCATCGGGCCGATACGCACCCAGCTCGAGGTTCTCCATGACGGTCATGCTCTTGAACACCTGGCGGCCTTCGGGCACATGGGCGATGCCGAGCCGCGCACGCTCTGCCGGTGGCACCGCCAGCAGATCGCGGCCGCCAAACCGAATCCGTCCCTTGAGCGGTGCCACGGTGCCGGAGATCGTCTTGAACAGAGTGGTCTTGCCGGCACCGTTCGGACCGACAATGGCGACGAACTCGCCCTCGGCGACCGTCAGTGAGACGTCGTTCAGCGCCCGCAACCCGCCATACGCTACGCTCAGCGCTTCAACCTGCAACACCTGCAGTCACCCATTTCCGGCCGAGATAGGCCTCGATCACGACGGGATCGCGCGTCACCTCCGCCGGGCTCCCCACCGTCAAACGACGGCCGTGGTCGAGCACGAGCAGCTCCTCCGCCAAACGCACCATTGCATGCATCGTGTGTTCGATGATCACGATGGTCGTGCCGTCCGCCGCCAGCGAGCGGATGGTCGCGATCATCTCCTCGACCTCCTGACGGCCGAGCCCGGCGAGCGTCTCGTCCAGCAGCAGAAGTTTGGGCCGCGCCGCCACCGCGCGCGCCAGCTCCATGAGGCGCAGCCCCTGGTTGCTCAGGGTCCCCGCCGTGGCACTGGCACGATCGGTCAGGCCCACGCGCGCAAGCGCGACGCGAGCCATCTCCACCGCTTCGGAGTCGGAGCGGGCAGCGGCGAGCGCCCCGACCACGACATTCTGCAGCACGGACATGCGCGAGAAGGATCGCACCACCTGGAACGTGCGCCCCACGCCCAGCCGGCAGATCTGGTTCGGTTTGAGTCCGATCAGATCGCGACCCTCGCAGACCACTCGGCCACGATCGGGTGGCAAAAACCCGTTGAGCAGGTTGAACAGCGTGGTCTTGCCGGCGCCGTTCGGACCGATGATGCCGAGGATCGCACCGCGCCGGACCGCGAAGCTCACGCCCTCCACCGCCTGCAGGCCACCGAACGATCGCGAAAGGTCGCTCACCTCGAGGATCGGCGCACGATCCGCGGCAGCATGCGCGCTTACCGCCACCTCGCCGATCGGACGCATCGGCGCAGGTGCGGGCTCTCTCGCACCCGGTCTTTTGCGAGCGGCGAGACGATCGCGGATGCGCCAGAACACGCCTTCCGGGGCCAACAGGATCACCAGGATGATCGCGACGCCGTACACCACCCCCTGGATCCCGGGGACCACGTTGCCGAGACGGGCCTGCAGCGTCTCGCTCAACGGCACCAGAATCGCCGCGCCGATCACCGGCCCCCACATCGTCCCTACCCCACCCACCAGCGTCACCACGAGCGCCTGCGCCGAGGTGAGCATCCCGAACACGGTCTGCGGCGTGATCACGAGCAGCACCACCGCGTAGAGACCGCCGGCCAAAGCGGCCACCGCGCCGCTCAACACCAGGGCACGCATCTTCCAGCGCAGCGTGTCGATGCCCGCGGCTTCGGCCGCCGGTTCGTTCTGCTTGATCGCGAGCAGCGACATCCCGAAGCGCGAACGCTCCACGGCCAACGAGATGAGCAGCGCCGCGACGAGCAGACTCAACGCAAGCATCGTGTACACGTGATTGTCGGAGAACTGCATATACCGCGCGGGATCGACGCGCTTCATCGGCAGCGCGATTTCCTGGTAGCCCAGCCACTCGAAGACGTAGAGCAGAGCCAGCGGATAGGCGAGCATGGCCAGCGCGAAATAATGTCCCCGCAGGCGAAACGTCGGGTAGCCGATGACCATCGCGGCCACCGCTCCGACCAACGCCCCCGCCGGGATCCCGAACCACGGGCTCACGTCGAACTGCGTGAGCAGCAGCGTCACGGTGTAGGCACCCAGCCCGAAGAACGCCGCGTGGCCGAACGAGATCAGTCCGGCATAGCCGCTCAGGAGGTTCCACGACGAGCCCATCACCGCCCAGATCAACACCAGAGTGAGCATGAGCTGGTAGTACTGGTCCGTCACGTACGCCGACGCAAGCGCGTACGCCACCGCAAAGATCCCGATCGCCGCGAGCGGGATCGTGATGCGCCCTCGAGCGCCCAGGCCGCTCACGTCCGGTCCACGCTGCGGCCGTACAGGCCTTGCGGCCGCACCAGCACGACCAGCAAAAACACCGCGAAGATGGCGACGTTCTGCAGCTGGAACGGCAGCACCAGTGCGGAGAGCTGCTGGACCAAGCCGATCGTCATGCCACCCCAGAAGGCGCCGAGGATGCTCCCCATCCCGCCGAGCACGACGCCTGCATACATGATGATCACGAACTCGAGCCCCACGTAGGGCTGAAACGGGTAGTAGGTGGCGACCAGGCCGCCGGCCACGGCGGTCACGCCGGTGCCGATCCCGAACGCGATGCGGTGCGCGCGATCGACGTCGATGCCCATGTAGATCGCGGCCTCCGGGTTGTCGGCCGCGGCGCGCAGCGCCTTTCCCAAGTGCGAGCGGTGGATGAACCAGAACAGCCCGGCCGTGGTCGCGATCGAGACCAGGAACGCCACCGCACGCGCTTTGTTTACCAGCACAGCCGCCGAGTCGCCGAAGGGCAACCCGATCTCCCACGCGCTGGCGGAGAGCGGCGTGCGCAGCGACTGCGGAGTGGAACCGAAGACGATCAGGCCGCCGTTCTGCAGGATCAGCGCCACGCCCAGGGTGAGGATCAACTGGGCATAGTGTCCTTCTCCCTCCGCCCCGACGGCGCGGGTGCCGGTGACGCGCGAGACCAGATACCGGTGCAACAGGTAACCGCCGGCGTATAGCGCGAGCCCGGCCAGCGCCACGCCGGCGAACGGGCCCGCGTAAGGCCCGAGCAGTGCCGTGAGTGCGAGACCGGTTGCGATGTAGAGCGTGAAGTACATGCCCAGCATCAGGAACTCGCCCTGGGCGAAGTTGATGACGCGCATGACCCCGAAGATCAACCCCAGGCCTACGCACATCAAACCGTAGATGCTGCCGTCCAGAATTCCAGCCGTGAGCGCCTGGAAGAAGTCCTCGACCATCGCCTGGGTCTGCATGTCTCAGTCGGCGACGGCGAGCTGTACCAGCGCTGCGGCGTCGGCCGCAGTCTCGAGGTTGGATAC
>Ga0335083_10002703_pt1 | contig 23299 bp, 27 predicted proteins | sample Lox_Sample_42_FD_206716 | JGI IMG/M metagenome (GOLD analysis project Ga0335083, IMG submission 206716) | Soil microbial communities from Loxahatchee National Wildlife Refuge, Florida, United States - Lox_Sample_4.2 | ecosystem: Environmental > Terrestrial > Soil > Wetlands | place: USA...
GCGGCTTGCACTTTGACGCCGAGCTTCGCCGCCGAGCGCGCGCGCACCGAGCGGGCGAGCACCTCCGTCGCGTGCAGGCGCTTGCCTTTGAGCTCGTTCACGACGCGGCCGGCGAGCGCGCTCGCCTCCGCGTAGTCCCCGGCGCGTTCACGCGCGAGCGCCGCGCGCGCGACCGACTCCGGATCCGCCTTGGTGGCGAAGTACGCCGCCGCGTCGGCGTACGGCCCCGCCGAGAGCTCGGCTTCGGCGCGCAGGCGCCGGATCTTCCCTTCGAGCGCCGGCAGGTCCGTCTCGAGCCCGACGAGCAAGGTGACGGCTTGGCCCGCGTCGCCGAGCTCGAGCGCGGCTTTCGCCCGGGCGAGCTTCAAGTCCGGGCGCTGGCCGAGCATCGGCTCGGCGTCGAGCGCGCGCGCGGCGTCGGCATAGCGACCGGCGCGGAACGCGGGGACCCAGGCGCCGCTCGGCGCCGGACTCGGGACGGCGAGCTCGGCGGCGTTGCTCGTGAGCGCGGCGCTCGCGAGCAATGCGGGCGGCACGTCACGATCGTGAGCGCCCGGGCGCGCCTCCGCCGCTCCTCGCTCGCAGCCCGTGACCGCGAGCGCCAGGATGAGGCCGAGCGCGCGAAGCACGGTGCACTTTTAGCATGCCCGCGCGCTCACGCCCCGGAATTCTCCGCTACTTCTTCAGGAGCGCGAAGGCGTGCGTCCAGCCGCCGGTCGCGGCTCCATACATTACCCACACGATGCACAGAGGCTCGAGGTGACGCGACGACTCGATGCCGCCGAAGTCCACCACCTCCGACCAACCGAAGTCGTGGAGGATCCGTGTGACCTGCTTTTTCGCCTCCGCGTCGTTACCGCAGATGAACATGGCGGGCGTGCCGGTCTCGTACGCGGGACGAAACATGCTCGTGTGCCCGACGATGTTCCAGCATTTGACGACGCGCGCCTCGGGCGCCGCGCGCTGCACCCGTTCGCCGCCCGAGTCGGTGTGACCCACGAAGAGCCGCGGGGGCATGCCCTTCGAGAAGTCGAGAGGGTTCGTCGTGTCGATCAAGAGCTTGCCCTGGAGCCGCTCCGGCGGGATCGACTTGAGGACGGCTTCGTTCGCGGTGCCGTGCGTGGACAGGACGACGATGTCGCCGAACCCCGCCGCGTCGGCGAACGTGCCGTGCGAGGCGCTCTGCCCCGCGTCCTTCGCCCACGCCGCGGCCTTCTCGTTCGTCGCCTCGCGCGCGCCCATTTTCACTTGGTGACCGAGGGTGACGAACGCCGTGCCCAGCGTGCGGCCCACGTCGCCGGTGCCCAAAATCCCAACCTTCATGTGTCGGCTCCTTCCCAGTCGCGTCGGTGCGCGTCGGCCGCGGGCCGATGGCGCGAATCGCGTTTCGGTGACGGCGACCAAACCTGTGGAGCGCCCCGGAGCATGTCAAGCCGGAGCGCCATGCCCGCGCCAAGTCGGATACGCTGACGCGTGACTTCTCGCCCGCCGTCTTCACCGCGCCTGTCGCGGCTCGAGACGTGGGGCCTTTTTGCGTCGCTCGCGGTCCTGCTCGCGCTCGGCGCCGCGCTCGTCGTCCCCATGCTTCCGAAAGCCGAGGCACCGGCGGGCGACGCCGACGACGGCCCCGGCAGCCCGAGCGCCACCTACCGCGCCGAGCAAGCCGTCGACGCGTGGCACGACGGGCGCTGGTATCCCGCGCACGTCCACTCCGCGAACGCGGGCCGTTACTTCATCACCTACGACGACTTCTCGATCAGCTGGCACGAGTGGGTCGGCGCGCGCCGGCTCCGCAAGCGGCCTTGAGCGTCGTCGCGCGACGCGCGCACGACGCGGCGCGCCGTGCGCGTCAGCGGCTCTTCCCGTCGACCTGCTTCACCGTGTAGGAGGCGTGATCGACCTCGTCCAAACAGCGCACGTTGAGCATGTGGGACTTCGTGCCGTCGGGGCGGACGCCCCACGAAAACGATTGGATACCGCACGTCTTGCAGAAGAGGTGGTGCACGACGTGCTTGTTGAATTGGTATTCGGTGAGCGCGTCCTCGCCGCGCAAGAGCTTGAAGTGGTCCGAGCTCACGAACGTGAGGAGAAAGCCCTTACGCGAGCAGTGGGAGCAATTGCACTCGAGCACGGTGCCGAGGTCGGTCGTGGCTTCGTAACGGACGGCGCCGCAGTGACAGCCGCCCTGGTAAGTCTTGAGCTCGCCCATGCCGGAGTTTTTGGGCGCGGCGCGCGCGCTGTCAATCGCGAGGTGCGGCGTGGGCTGGGCTCCCGCGTGATCCGGCGAATGCCGTCAACGTGAGGGCGAGGAGCGCGAGGAGCGCGCAGGCGAACGCCGTGCCGCGATGTCCGAAGCGCGACGCCACGAGCCCGAAGAGGAGGTAGCCGGAGGTCGAGCCGAGGCGCGAAGCGTTGGAGTAGAGGTTCGTGGCGGCGCCGAGCTGGTCGGGGAGCTTGTTTTGGAAGAACGTGATGGCGACGCCGCTCGTCACCGAGACGATGGCGGCGCTGAGCGCGGTGAGCGGATAGATTTCGTGCGGCGCCTGCACGCAGCCGAGACACGCGTAGTACGCGACGGCGAGCAGCATGGCGGCGCGGATGAGCGACTCCGAACGCACGCGCGTCGCGAGGAACCCGACGTAGAGCATGAAGGGGAGCTCGAACACGGGCGCGAGGCTGAAGATGACGCCCACGTCCGCCTCGCTGCCGTGGAGCACGCGCAAGACGAGAAGCGCCATGTTGTTGATGGACATCGCGTGCGCGCCGAGGATCGCCGTGAGCCCGGCGAACCAGAGCAGCACGTCGCGGCGCGCGAGCACGTCGCGGAGGCGCGCGGGCGGCGCGGCCGCGGCCGGTCGCGGCGCGGGCGGCGTCTCCTCGACGAACACGAAGACGAGCACGAAGAGCAGCACGTAGAGCGCCGCGGCCGCCGTGAAGAGGCCGGCGAACGACGACGCGCGCAGCACGAAAGCGGCCACGGCGGGCCCGACCGTCCACGCGAGGGCGAACGCCATGCGGAAGACGTTCATGTAGAGCGGCACGTCGCTCCGCTCGACGTTCGAGCGCTCGACGAGCTCGCGCGCGTAGGCGAAGAGCTGCGCGAACGTGAGCGAGGCCAGGCCCAGCACGCCGCCGCCGAGCACGAACAGGAGCCACGGCTCGCGCACGAACGCGTACCCGGCGTAACCCACGGCTCCGGCGAACGAAGCCCACAAGAGGACGCGCCGGCGCGAGAGCCGCGTGTCGCTCTGGTGCGCGAGCCACGTGCTGATGCCGATGTTCGCCGCGGCGCTCCCGGTCATGAACACGCCGAAGAGCGCGAGGCTCATGCCGACCTCGCGCGTGCAGAACAAGCTCATGAACGGCATCACGAACGAGACGCTCATCCCGAGCACCGAGTTGCAGAGCAAGAGCAACCGGAGCTCGCGGCGCTTCGCGAGGTGCGTGAGCGCGGCGGCGATTTGGCCGAAAGCGCCCTCGGTTTTGACGGCGGCGCCCGTCTTAGGGGACGGCGCCGTCACGCGCGCCCGCCCGCTCCGCCGCGCCGCTCTAAAATCCGAAGCGGTATTCGGCGCGCAAGAAGCCGTTCGCGTACGCCGCGCCGGGGTGGAACGCGTAGTCGTAGCTCAAGGCGAGCCCCAAGCCGAAGTTCCGCGACACGGCGTAATCGAGACCGGCCAAGAGCCCCGCCGTCGGCTGCCCGAGCGCGAGCGGCGAGACGCGGCGCGTCGCGCCGAGGTAGCCCGCCGTGATCGCAACATAAGGAATCCATTGAATGACGTCGATCTTGTACGCGAGCGCGCCCTTCGCGCCATAAAGGAATGCGTCGCCGGGCTTCGTCGAGTTTCGCGACGCCGCGAGCTCGAGCCGCACGTCGAAGACGTCCGAGATGCCGTAGGCGGCGTAGGCGTTCAGCGCGGGGCCGAGCTCGTAGTGGTTCGCGGCGGCGCCCCCGAGCCCGCCGCCGAGGTGCCATTCACGCTCGAAGGCGGCGGCGCCGCGCCCCCACGAAAAGACGAAACACGCAGTGAGAAAGCCGAAAAGCAGGGGCAGGCGTGCTTGCAAGACGAGCGGATCCTTCGGCGGCGGGGATTAGAGCATACTCACCGGATCGACGTCGATCGCCATGCGCACGCGGCGATCGACGCCCGAGCGGGCGACGCCGAGCAGCACCTTGTGCAAGCGCGCGCGGTCGGTCGCGCGGAGCAGGAATCGGTGACGGTAGCGGCCGCGCAGGCGCGCGAGCGGCGCGGCCGTCGGCCCGAGCACCTCGACGTCGGGGTTGCCGAAGCCGCGCGCGGCGTGCGCGAGCTTTTCGGCTTGTGAACGCGCAAGCTCGTCGTCCGTCGCTTCGAAGCGCACGAGCGCGAGCCTGGCGAACGGCGGGTAGCCGACCTCGCGCCGCTGCTCGAGCTCCTGCGCGACGAAGGCTTTCACGTCGTGCTTCATCGCGAGGACGATCGCGGGGTGATCGGGTTGCCAGGTCTGGATGATGACGCGCCCGGGCGTTTCACCGCGGCCGGCGCGCCCGGCGACCTGCACGAGCAGCTGGAAGGTGCGTTCGGCGGCGCGATAATCCGGGAGCGAGAGCGCCGCGTCGGCGTTCAAGACGCCCACGAGCGTCACGTTCGGCAAATCGTGGCCCTTGGTGACCATCTGCGTGCCGACGAGCACGTCGATTTCGCCCTGCCGCATGCGCTCGAGCACACGCTCGCTCTTTTGCCCCGCGGCCACGTCGCGGTCGAGCCGCGCGATGCGCGCGCCCGGCAGGATGTCGCCGAGCACGCTCTCGATCCGCTCGGTGCCGGCTCCCTCTTCGACGAGCGCCTCTTCGCCGCACTGGCGGCACGCCTTCGGCAGCGGCTCGTGATGATCACAGTAGTGGCACACGAGCGTGCCGCCGCGCGAGCGGTGGAGCGTGAGCGCGACCGCGCAGTTCGGACACTCGGCGACCTTGCCGCACGCCGTGCAGAGCACGCTCGGCGCGAAGCCGCGCCGGTTCAAAAACAGAATCGCCTGGGCGCGCGCGGCGACGGACTCTTCGAGCGCGCGAAAGAGCGGCACGCTGATGAGGCGCTCGCCGCCCGGACCCGGCCCGGTGCGCCGCAAATCGACGATCTCGGCTTTCGGCAGCACGCTCGCCGCCCGCGCCCGCGCCGGCAGCTCGAGCAACTCGAGCCGGCCGCTCCGCGCGAGCTCGACGCTCGTCGCCGACGGCGTGGCCGAGCCGAGCACGCAGACGGCCTCGGCGCGGTGCGCGCGCAGGAGCGCCATGTCGCGAGCGTGGTAGCGCACGCCTTCTTCTTGCTTGAACGAGCCGTCGTGCTCCTCGTCGACGCAGACGAGACCGAGCGCGAGGACGGGCGCGAACAGCGCCGAGCGCGCGCCGACCGCGATGCGCACCTCGCCCGAACGGAGCGAGCGCCACATGGCGTGCCGCTCGCGCTCGCCGAGCCCGCTGTGCAGGACCGCGATGCGGCTGCCGAGGCGGGCGCGAAAGCGCGAGACGAGCTGCGGCGTGAGCGCGATTTCCGGCACGAGTACGATGACGCCGCGCCCGAGCGCGAGCGCGCGCTCGGCGGCGCGCAGATACACTTCCGTTTTCCCCGAAGCCGTCACGCCTTCGAGCAGGAACGCTTGCTTCTCGCCGCGCTCGAGCCGCGCGACGATGGCCGCCACGGCGCGCTCCTGCGCGGGTGTGAGCACGGGTGGGACGTCGGGCGCGACCGCGACGGTGAACGGATCGATCGCTTCGTCGCGCTTCTCGAGCGTCACCGCGCCGGCTTCCACGAGCCGCGACACCGCGGCGCGCGCGCTCGGCCACTCCGCTTCGAGCTCGGTGAGCGCGACGGGGCCGCGGGCGCGCAGGTGGTCGAGAATGGCCGGCGCCTTGCCGCGGAGCTTCGGCGTCGCGGCGCCCTCCACCGCGCGCGCGACTTGCACGAGCCGTCCGACGGCGCGCGTCGAGGCCGGCGCTTCGACGGCGAGCGCCGCGCTGCGCTCGACCGCCGGCAGCGCGAGCTCCATCACCTCGCCCACGGGCGCCACGTAGTAGCGCGCTATTTCCTGCAAAAATCCGAGTAATTCCTCGGGCAGCACCGGTTCGGCGGCGACCACGGCGCGCACCGGCTTCAGCTTTTCGACGGGGATCTCCGGCTCGCGATCGCCCACCTCGAGCACGACACCGAGCACCTTGCGCCGCCCGAGCTCGCAGAGAACGCGCGCGCCGCGCCGCACGCTCGGCGCAAGCTCCGCGCTCACGCCGTAAGTGAACACCTGCCCGAGCGGGACGGGCAGCGCGACGCGAGCGAGGAGCACGCTCGGAAGCTACCGCACTCCGGCCGCGCTCACCGTTCGAGCAGGAACGTGACGACCGTGCCGACGACGAAGAGCGTGACGAAGGCCGCCCAAACGCGCACCGGGAACGCGTACTTGCCGCGCCCGCGCACCGCCGAAACCGGGCGCAACGACGCGGGCGGCGCCGCGAGCGGCGGCACCTCGAGCGCACTCGGCCCGTCATCCGGCGTCGACGGCGGCGGCGGCAGAACGGCGTGCGGACGCTCGATTGGATCTTCGGTCATCGACGACGGCCCGACGTTCATAGTGTAGCTCGAACGGCTCGCTCTCGAAGGAGTTTACCCACCCGTGCCGGCGTTCCGAGCTACGGGCAATTCGCACTCGCGGGTGAGAGATCCGCGCAGCGGCTCCGCGGCGCGACTGACCACGTGCAATAGTCGAGGGACACGAGACCGGTGACGGAGCCGAACTCCACGGGATAGCCGAACACGAGGGATTTCGCGGAGTCGCCCGGCCCGCCGAGCGAGAGGTCGCCGTACTCGAGGTCGTTGTGGATCTCGAGCGCGGTTTGCTCGAGCTGGATCACGCCGTACGGCCCGACGCTGCCGGTGCCGTCGGCGGGACGCACCGTATCGACGGCGCGGAGCCGCACGAGGCCGCCGGCGAAGCGGCGGAGGAGCGCGGCGTCCGAGCCACGCGCGATCGCATCCGCGTCGCTGAACGCCAAGTCGTACGGAGCGGGGACGGCGCGGTGCGTCGTGCGGGTGAGCGGGCAGGCGGCATCGACCATGAGCTGTGGAGAACCGGCGACGCTGCAGCCGGACGGCGCGTACGCGGCGAGGTAGCCGGCGACCGCGACGGCGTCGCCGGGTGTGAGCGCATCGGGGATGGCGTCGGTGCCGGTGGGGCACGGCTCGCCCGCGGGCGAGTCGGTACCGTACGAGACGACCAGCACGCCGCGCGGGCCGTCCGCCGCCGGATCGGTGCCGACGAAGGCGCCGAACAGGCAGCTGCCCGAGTGCGCGTGGCTGACGAGGAATTTTTGGCTGGTTGCGGTCGCGTCGAGGCGCACCATCACGTCCGAGCGCACGTCGCCGTTCCGGAGCTCGTCGAACGAGACGCTCTGCGCGTCGCAGCCGGACGCGGCACCCGCGGTGCCGTTCACGCCGGGCGCGCGGCTCGGCGTGGAATCGGCTGACGACGGAGCGCCGCCGTTTCCGGTGTCGGAGCCGGGCGAGGTGTCGTCGTCGTCATCGGCGTTCGAGGACGCGCTGCCGTCGGCTGCGCCGGCTCCGAACGCGGGCGTCTCCGGTGTTGCCGAGACCCGGCACCCGACACCCCCAAAAACCAACGCACCGAGACCGAACGCCGTGTGAAGCCGCCGTGTGGAGCGCCGCATGCTCCGTCATCGGCCGGGCGCGGCGACGGTTGCTTGCGGCGCGTTCGAGGCACGCCGTCGTGCGGCGCGCGAGTCGGCCCGCTACTGGCCGCTGACGGCGGCTTTGTCGAGACCGAAGCCTTCGTGCAGGGTGCGCACGGCGAGCTCGGTGTACTTCGAGTGAATGATGCACGAGATTTTGATTTCGCTCGTGCTGATGGCCTGGATGTTGATGCCCTCGGCCGCGAGCAGGCCGAACATCTTCGAGGCGATGCCGGCGTGGGAGCGCATGCCGAGGCCGACGATGGAGACCTTGACGATGTCGGGGTCGTACTCGACGGTCGCGTTGAGCTCGGCGGCGGTCGCCTCGATCACTTCTTTGACGCGCGTGAGGTCCGTCTTCGCCACGGTGAAGGTCACGTCGGTGCTGGCGGCGCCGCCGCGCGACGGGCTCTGGATGATCATGTCGACGGAGACGTTCTTCTCCGCGAGCAGGCCGAAGACCTTGGCGACGACGCCGGGGCGGTCGTTGATGCCGACGAGCTGCACCTTCGCTTCGCCCTTGTCGTACGCGATGCCCGAGACCACGACGCCTTCGAGGCCTTCTTCGCCGACCACCATCGTTCCCGGCTTGTCGCTGAACGACGTGCGGACGTGAACTGGGACACCGTACTTCATGGCAACCTCCACCGAGCGGATCTGCAGGACTTTCGCACCGAGCGAGGCGAGCTCCAGCATCTCCTCGTAGCTGATGCGGTCGATTTTTCGAGCGGACGGACAGATGTTCGGATCGGTCGTGTAGACGCCGTCCACGTCCGTGTAGATGTCGCACACGTCGGCTTTGATCGCGGCAGCGATGGCGACGGCGGTGGTGTCGGAGCCGCCGCGGCCGAGCGTCGTGATGTTGCCGTCCTGATCGATGCCCTGAAAGCCCGCCACGACCGCGATCTCGCCGCCGTCGACGACCTCGAGCAGCTTCGAGTTCTCGATGTTTTGGATGCGCGCCTTCGTGTACGCGTTGTCCGTGTGGACGCGCACTTGGTGGCCGAGGAGGCTCCGCGCCTTGCCGCCGAGCTTCTGAATCGTCATCGCGACGAGCGCGGCGCTCACCTGCTCGCCCGTCGACGCGAGCGAGTCCATTTCGCGCGCGTCCGGCACGTCCGAGATTTGGTGGGCGAGGCCGAGCAGGCGGTTCGTCTCGCCGGCCATGGCGCTCACGATCATCACGACGCGGTGGCCCTCGCGCTGCGTGCGGAGCGCGCGTTCCGCGACGTTCCGCATGCGATCCAGGTTAGCGACCGACGTACCGCCGAACTTTTGAACGACCAGAGCCAAGGGGACCGCCGCTTACCGCTCACCGAGGGGCGTGTCAATTTCGGGGCGGAGACCGCGAACCCGCGAGGGATTTTGCGGCCTCCGCCGGACCCGCCGAGCCGGCGCCGCTCAGAGCTTGAGCTGCGAGAGCCCGGTGCGGAGCTCCTCGGCGTTCATGATCGGCGTGGCTTCGATTTCCGCGTCGAGGCCGACGAAGAGCGGCTCGAACAAGGGCGGCAATTCGGAGGACTCCTTGAGGTCGATCACGAAGTAAGCCGTCCGCCACCCCGTGTCGGCGCCGAAGTAGGCGGCTTCGGGCTTCGCCCGTTCCATGAAATCGCCCACGATCTTCGGGATCGTGCCTTCGACGAGTGCCTTGCTCCCACGCGGAGTGGGGATCCGAACCTTGACGAATGTGCGCATGACTGCTCCCTGTTCAAACCTGGCGTCTCGCTCCGAGACGACGGGGGAGATACGCGACATCGGGGATTTCGGATCACACGGCCGCACCGCGTCGGTGGCTGCAAGCGCTATCGAAAGAAATCCACGAGCACGGGCGCGAGCACCTCGGGCGCGGGCGAGTGCGGCTGGCCTTCGAGGTGAACGGCGCGCGCGTTCGGGAGCGCGCGCACGAGCGCAGCCGCCGTTTCGGCGAGCCACGCGGAGCTCGCGGTGCCGTTCGAGACGAGCGTCGGAAGCGAGAGCGTCGCGAGCGTCGCGACGGGGAGCTCCGACGGCATGGAGAGCGCCGAGTCGTAAGACGCGGTGTGCGCGAGCGCGAGCATGCGCGGCCACACCGGGCTCGCCTTCAAATGCTCGAACGCGGCCGGCGGCAGACTCACCTGTTCGACGAGAAAGATTCGCAGCGCTCCTTCGCGATCGCTCGCGGCGACGCGCTCCGCGATGCGCGCCGTGATTTCGGGGGGCGGCACCGGACGCGTGCCGGGCAGGATGAAGGGCGGCTCGTTCACGGCCAGGCGCCGCATCGGCACGCCGCTCGTCGCGGCACGGAGCGCGAGGATGGCGCCGCTCGAGTGCGCGAAGACGAACGGCGCGCCGACGGCTTCGAGCACGGCCGCCAAATCCCCGACCTCGCGCTCGGCGGCGTAAGGCGCGGTGTCGGCGCTGTCCCCGCGCCCGCGCCGATCGTAAGCGACGACGGTGAAGTGCGGGTCGAGCAGCGGTCGCAGCGGAGCCACGCTGGTCCGATCGGTGAGCGCGCCGTTCACGAACACGAGCGCGGGACCGGTGCCACTCACCTCGTAAGCGATGCGCGTGCCGTCGCGAGAACGCAGGGTGTGCACGCTTGGGCGTCTACCACACGCCTTGCGCGCGACATCGATCGGTTCTCTCAGGGGCGAGCGAGCGCAACTCCGAGCGGGGCCGGGCTCGTCCCCCTCGCACCACCTGCGTGCCCGCCTCCCTTTGGCAAAGCTCGGAGTGCCACGGGCCCTCGGCGCCATGGGCCGGCACGAGTCTTTGGTGGATTTGAATCGTTTCTTTCGAACCATGAAACAACAGCTTCATGCTGCTCGGGCCGCCGTCTCGTGAGCGCGGACGCGCCGCGATGAACCGCTGGGTCGAAGTCGCGCGGGGGCAAGCTGGCCATGGGGCTTTTTCAGCTGAAAAGCGGCGGTTAGGCGCGGACGTGAGCGTCGCGCGGTGTCGCTTCGCGCGGAACGGACCGCGACCCATAGGGTTCCGCACTGCCGGGCACGGTGTTTGCTCATGGAATTCGGCGATGCAGGCGGCGTTTGCGAGCGGCGAGCTACCTCCCGTCCAGTTCGAGACCAGGCGTTACTTGTCCGCCCCGCCCGCCGTCGTCTTCGCCCTGATTTCGGACAATGCCACGCTGCCGACGCCCGAGCCGGGGCCGGGCCGCGTGCAAGCCGACGAAGCGCGCTCGACCCTGCCTCGGGGCGCGGGCACACGCCGAACGCTCGATCCGCTGATGGGTATCGCGGGCACCGAAGGCGTCGTCGCGTTCGAGCCGCCGTTTGGTCTGAGCTACTCCGCGACGGACGAGTCGCTGCGCGGCTTGCTCACGGCGCACGTCTCCGAGCTCCAGTGCGCCGCGTACGGCGAGGGCACCGAGCTCAGCTGGACCGTTCGCGGGCGCCTCGCGCGCTCGTGGTGGAAGCGACTGCTCGCACGGCTCCTCTTCGCGCGCGCCCTGCGGAGCGGCGTGAAGGACCTCGAGCGCCGCCTCGCCACGTAGGGCCGATTTCGCGGCGATTCATCGGGTGAGCGGCGGCGCCGGGCCGCGACGCTATACTCGAGAGATGGTCGATGCTCTGGTGATGGGAGCGTTCCTGGTCGTCGGCTGGGGGCTCGCCATCTGGGCGATTCGCCGGAAACAGCGCTACTTTGCGACTAGCTTCGAGCTCGATCCGGCGACCGGGACGGCGTCCGGCGTTCCCGACCAGGGCCGCGACGCTCATTCTTCCTCGGCGTCGCATGCGGGCCACGGCTCGCACTGGAGCGGCCACTCGGGCGGAGGTTTTCACGGCGGCTTCGACGCCGGACATCACGGCGGCGGCTTCGACGGCGGCGGTTTTCACGGCGGCGGGCACCACTGATGAAGCGAGCCCTCCCGCACACGACGCTCCGGAGCATGACGCTCGTCGCGCTGCTCGTGTCCTGCGCGGCGTCGAGGCCGGCGCCGAAGCCCGTCGATCCGCTGCAAGGGCTCGAGGATTGCCCGAAGCCTCACGAGGTCGCTCTGAACGGCGCGGACCTCGGTCACGTGCAGGACGTTCTCGCCGGGGCCGAAGCGGACGCTCGCGCCGAACGGGGACGCTGCGCGCCGGCCATGCGCGAATGCGTGTCGTCGTGCGCGGCGTACACGGCGCGCTGCTCGAAGCCGTACGTCGGGATGAACGGCCGCGCTCCGGACGCCCAAGCGTCGGCGAGCGAGTTTTGTGACGGCTCGTGCGACGGCACCGATCCATACCTCGCGCTCGCTCGCTTCTTCGACGGCAGCACGTGCGGCCTGAGCGCGACGATCGGCCCGGCGCCGCCCGTCGCGGAATGACGCGGGCGGGCCGGCTCTCACGCACTCAGCGCGTGGCGACGTGAGTCGCCTGCTCGAACGCCTGGCGCACGCTCGGACGCCCGAGCACCGTGAACGTCATGATGCCGAGCGCCGTGCCGTAGGGGATCTCGAAGCACGAGAGCCCGGCGGTGACGAGACAGAGCGTGCGTGAGCGGCGCTCCTTCAAGCGGATCGCCGTCACGAGCTTCATGCCCGCCGCGAGCGCCGCGATCCCGGCGAACGTCGCGCCGAAGACGCCGAAGAACATGAGCATGAAGGGCGGCGGCGGCGGACCGCCGCCCGTCGGCAGATGCGAAAACACGAGACCCATCACCGCGTAGACGAGACCGAAGGGGATGAAGAGCGCCCAATAGCCGGCCGAGATGAAGTAGCCGATGCGGAGTAACCGCAGGTGCTCCTCGTCGAGGATCGCCTGGCGGGTTTGGCTCGGCGGAAGATACGCTTCGGGGCCGTAACCGGCGAAGGGAGCTTGGGGCGGCCTGTCATAAGGGTTCGCCATGACCCCTCGATGATAGCCGAGCGGCGCGCGCCGGCCGCTACGGCAGCTTTTCGACCGGCGGCTGTTCGATGCGATCGGCGCGGTACGAACCGTTGTTTTCGGGCCATTCGATGGCCCACACGACCTCACCCGCGCGCGTCACCTCGAAGATGCGCGTGTGGGTGCCGGCGCCGCGCGCGCCCGCCGTCACGAGCACGTCGCCGTTGCTCAAGCGATCGGCGTCGCCCCAGATCGGCGTGCTCCAGTCGTTCTCGTACCAAGAGTCGACGTCGAAGCTGCCCGGGAACTCCCACTCGAGCGTCGCGGTCTTGTTGGGCTCGTCGAGCTGATACTCGACGACGCGCGTGTGATAACTGCCGTTGCCCTGGCCGTTGTCGTGACTCATCCAGCCTTGGTTGTCGTAAAAGAGGATCGTGCCGTCGCTGTGGATTTCTGGATCGTGCGAGTCGTTGAAGCGCGCCGAATTGTCGGGGAGATAGGTGATGTCGCCGGTGGTCGGGTCGTCGATGGCGGCGCCCATCTGCCAGATGATGGACTTGTCGGCGCGGTTCACCTTGAAGAGCCCCTGAAAACGACAGTTGAAGTAGAGGAAGTCGTTCACCTCGTCGAACGTCACCGAGTTCAGGTGGCACCAGTCGTTCGCGCTGGTTTTGGGCTTGATGTAGTCGTAGAGGTCCCACGTCCACACCACCTGATCCTGCGGGTTTAGCTCTTCGACGCGCGCCGTGGCGTTCGACTCGCGCACGATGGCGTAGTCGCCGTTCATGAGCTTGCCGGTGTGGTGCGACGCGGCGGGCGTGCCGCCGGTCGGGCCGGTCCACACGATGTTGCCCTCGAGGTCGACCTCGACGGCCGGCTCCGCGCTCGCGTTGCCGACGAGCACGTGACCGTTCGGCAGAAAATCCGTCGAGGTCATGCCGTATTGGTCGGCGGTCGTGCCGTGCACGTAGTACCAAACCGGAATGCCGTCTTCGTCGACGATGACGATGATGCCGGGCTGCGTGGACGTGTTCGAGCTGCCCGCGCCGCCCACCTGGTAGTTCGTGAGCGTCCAGCCGGGTTGCATCTTGTCGCGCTCGTTCGTGATGACGTTCGCGGCGGACGGGAGGTTCGCGGGCACCATGCCGGTCGTGAAAGTGCCTTCGGCGCTGCCCGTCGCCGTCGCGCTCGTGGAGACGGCTTTGATCTGATACGCGGTTTGCGGGTGCATGCCGACGACGTGCACCTTGTGATCGGTCGTGCTCGTCGGGTCGACCACGCGGAACTGATAGCCGCCCATGCCGAAATCGACCTCGGAATTGGCCGCTTCGCTCGTCGTCCAGCTCACGTAGCAGGAGAGCGTCATCTTCGGATTCGGGGCGATCATGAGGTTCGAGACCGTGAGCGCGCCGAGCGGCGCGCCGCCGCCCGCGCCGCTCGCCGCGACGGCTCCGCCCGCGCCGGTGGGCGAGCCGCCCATGCCGCCGAGGGCGACGCCGCTGCCGGCCACGTTCGCGCCGCCGGCACTCATCGTCATCGGCACGCCGCCGGCGCTCCCGGGCGCGCCGCCCGGCGACGACGCGCCGCCGTTGCTCGCGACGTTCGGCGCGCCGCTCGTGCCACCGGCGCTGGCAGCATTCGACGCACCGGCCGTGCTTCGGTCCCCAACACTCGGGCTTCCGCCGCCGCTCGCGCCGGACACGTTCGTCGCGCCGCTCGACTTCGTGGCGTTGCCGTCGCGCGCCGTGCTGCCGCACGCGGCGAGCAGCAGGAGTCCGACGCCGCCTACGTTCGACGCACCCCGCGCGATGCGGCGGCGCGCGCGCAAAAGCCCGAGCTCATACGACTGCACGTTAGCGATTGAGCCTCGGATCCGTCGAGACGACAAGAATCACGCGGGCGAAAGTGACGGCGTTCGGTGCGCTTTTCGAGCCGAAATTGCCACGTCGCTGCGGAGTTCCGTTCGCCGTGTAGACGCGCTCCACGCGCGAGCTCACGCGTGCGAAGCGGACATGCAGGTGCGGAGCGCCGACTTCGCGCGGTAGAGCAGCACGGCGACGTGGTTCGGCGAGACGCCGAGGAGCTCGGCCACGTTTTCGCCGGGTCGCTCTTCGAGCAAGCGCAGGGTGACGACGGCGCGCTGAATTTCACAGAGCTCGGCGACGCACGCGCGCAGGCGCACGACGTCTTCGGCGCGCGCGACGAGCTCTTCTTGCAAGACGAGCTCGGCGTCGGAAAGCTCGCTCTCGCCGAGCTCGTCGTGCTGGCGCGCGCGAAAGTGCCGGCGCCGCGCGTTGCGGGCCGCGTTGCGCACGATGGTGACGAGCACGGGCGCCGGATCGGCGTCCGCGGCGACTTGTCCCGACTGAACGAGATCGAGCAGCGTGCAGAGCGCGTCCTGCACGCAATCGACGGCTTCTTCCGGACGCAGCCCCTCGCCGCGAGCCACGGCGGCGAGTGAAGCGCGCTCGCCCGCGAGCACGTGCGAGAGGCGGTCGAGCACGTCTTCTTCCGCCGGAGGCGGAACGGCGGGCACCGTTCGAGAAGTGTCGGGCGACATGGTCCTCCGGAGAAGGTCTCGACCGAACAGAAGATGACACGCGCGACGCTGTCATCAATCGAGGGCTCGCGACCTTTACCTGCAAGGAGGTGCCCGCATGGCATCCGGTAACGTGAAGACGCTCAACGATTCGACTTTCGACGAAACACTCGCCACGACGGACGGTCCCGTGCTGGTGGAATTCACGGCGACTTGGTGCGGCCCCTGCCGCGTGCAGGCGGCCGTGCTCGAGCGGGTGGCCGCCGGGAATCCGGAGCTCGTGATTGGAGCCGTCGACGTCGACGATTACCCGGAGCTTGCGGCCCGCTACGGCGTGCGCGGCATGCCGACGCTCGTCGTCTTCAAGGGCGGCAAGGAAGCGCGCCGGCGGCTCGGGTTGGCGCAGGATCAAGCCGTGGTCGCGCTCGTGAACGGTCAGGGCGCCGCGCCACGAACGGCGCCGCACGCCGATCATTCGCGCGTGTAGACGCGGAGCCCTCGCGTTTTACTGGCGCGTGAAGACCCACGTGGGCGGTCCGGCTTGGTCACTGGATAGCGTGGGGTCGTCGAGGAAGGCGTAGCGGAGAGCGAGGGTGTCGCCCTCGACGCAATAGTCGTAGGTGTTGCGGAGAAGTTCCTGACTCACGTCGAGTGTGAGTTGATCGCCGTTCAGCGGATACGTGCCCGAATCGATGAGGGGGCTCGAGCTCGTGGTCACGCAGTAGCAACTGCCGTCCACGAGCTCGCAGCGTGAGGCGGACGAGCTCGTGGCAGTCGGCGAGTTCGTGGCGCTGCACGCGTCCGCGGCACTCATCGAGTAGAGCGACATGGCGCACGCGTCGTCGAGCACGAAGCTTTCGAGCGCGGTGTCCACGCCCGCGATGACGACGGTGCCGTCGGCGTTGAAATGCCAAACCAGATCGAAGGTCACCACGCGCGAGTAGAGCTCGCACGTGACGGCGACTCCGCTGTCGTCGACGTTGCAGTCACCCTGGGTCCGCCACACACCGGTGAGGTCACCGCCGCAGGGCGTGAAGTCGGCCTCGCACGCGACGACCGGCTCGGCGCCGCCGGCGCCGGTCGACGTGTCCCCGCCGGCCGGCGCGTTGCCCCCGTGCCCGGCGACGCCGGACACCGCGCCGCTCCCGTCCCCCTGTGTTTGACCCGACTGATGGTCGGTCGAGGCGAGCGTGAAACCGCCACAGCCGACCGTGCACGCGAGGAGCACGACGACGAGACTCCGCGCACTCCACGACGACGACACCATCACCAAGCTGCTCCCGTACGAGGAATTCCCACCGTCCACGTTTTGGATCCCGATCCGCCTCTACTTCATAGACCCAGGTGCTCGATCTTGCCGCCCTCATCGCGACTCTCGTCCCCCGTGGAGGGGGTCGCGGGTATGGTGATTTGTCGATACAATCTAAGTTGTATAGACAAACTCTCAAGCCGCAAACACCCGCCGCCCGCGCCGCGGGCTCGAGAAATTGAGGACACCCCCTAGTCGCGCTTCAGCGTGAGGAGCCCGCCGTTCCCCATGTTGGCGGAGTCGGTCGTGAGCGTGTCGCCGTCGACGCAGTAGGGGTCCGTCTCCATGTACGGCGTCGTGGTGCCGTCGGAGTCGGTCTCGACGTAGTTCAGCGTCACCTCGTCACCGCTGATCGTGTAGGTGCCCTCGTCGTCCGTCTCGCTCGGATCGGAGGTGAAGTGGCAGCTGCAATCGGCGTCTTTCGGGGCGCAACTGAGGGAGCCGCCCGTCATGGCCGAGCCGCCCGCGGCCGCCAACACCGCGCAGGTGGTGGCCGCGTCCACGCCGAAGCTCGCCATCGCGCAGGTGTCGTCGAACGTGAAATCGAGGGAGATGGTGATGGTCCCCTTCGCGGAGTAGCTGCCGTCGGATCCGAACGTGATGACGACGTCGGAGTTGGCGGACTCGGTCGTGCCGTCCGTCGCGCACGAGGGCACCCCCGCCATCCCGCCGCTGCCGGCGTTGCTCGTGTCCGACGCCCCGCACAGCGACGACATCTTCCACGTCCCCACCACGTCGCCGCCACACGGACTGAAGTCGGGACAATTGCCGATCATCACCGAGACCGGGTCGCCGCCGGTGCCGCCGCTGCCGCTCGTGCTCGTGGTGCCGCCGGTGCCGCTCGTCGCGCTGCCGCCTTTGCCGCCGGAGCTCGTCGAGCCGCCGGTCGCGCCCGAGCCGCCCGCGCTCGTCGCGTTACCCGAGCCGCCGGCGCTCGTCGCGTTGCCCGTCCCGCCGCTCGCTTTGGTGCCACCGCCGCCGCCGGTGCCGCTCGAGTCGTCGTCCCCGACCGACTTCGAGCTGCCGCCACAGGCGACCGCGACGCCCAAGACCACGAGAACCGAAGCAACCGAAAAGACGCGAGATGAAGCCACCATGCCCTGAAGCTTAACAGAACTGGCGTTCGCGACCCACCGGAGGCAGCAGGGAGCCCCGCCGCCCCCTTCTGATCCGCCCGTATTTCGGACTAACCTGGGCGCGTAGAGAGGCAAAACGCCCTCTTCCAGAGGGTGTCGCTCTTGCCGGGAGGACGCATGACGCGCGAGATCAGCAGGGACCCGAAGACGCCTACATCCGTCGACGTTCGCGCCAGCGCGCGCGAGCCGGTGACGGACCCGACGCTCGGGATCCGGGTGATCAAAGTCGTGCCGAACGGACCGGCGAAGCACCGCTTGGTCACGATCGGCGATTCGCTGACGCAAGGCTTTCAGAGCGGCGCGGTTCACAACACGGAGCTCAGCTACCCGCGCCTCATCGCGAAGGAGCTCGGCTGGGCGGAGGAGTTTCGCTTCCCGCGCTATCCGGGCGCGGGCGGGCTGCCGCTGAACATCGAGTTCATCGTGCGGAGGCTCGAGCGCTCGTTCGGCGACCGCATCGATTGGTGGCAAGCGCCGGCCGCGGCGTTGAAGCTCCGCTCGGTGATGGACGAAATCGAGGACTATTGGGAGCGCGGCCCGGGCGCGACGCCGCCGTCGAACCCCGCGATCCATCACAACCTGAGCGTGTACGCGTGGGATCTGCGCGACGCGCTCTCACGCACGGCGGGGATCTGCGCGTCAGAGATCGGCACGCCGCACGACGACCTCTTGCTCCAGGTGGTCGAGTCGGCCAACGCTCGAGCGGCGCTCCGCGTGCTGCCGCCGGTCGGGCGCGGACCCGCGGGCGGGATGGGCCTGCTCGACTCGGCCGAGGCGCTCGGCGGGGACGGCGAGATCGAAACACTGATCGTGATGCTGGGCGCGAACAACGCGCTCGGGACCATCGTCGAGCTCAAAGTGGTGTGGAGCAAGGAGGGCTACGACGATCTCGAGAAGAAGAGCGCGTTCACGGTGTGGGACCCGGTGCATTTCGAGAAGGAGCTCCGGCTGCTCGCGGCGCGCGTGAAGAAGATCCGCGCGCGGCACGTGATCTGGTGCACCGTGCCGCACGTGACGATCGCTCCGCTCGCGCGCGGCGTCGGCTCCAAAATCGCTGCGGACTCGCGCTACTTCCCCTTTTACACGCGACCGTGGATCCTAGACCACGACTTCAACCGCGACGAGGATCCGAACATCACGGCCGCCGAAGCGCGCGCGATCGACGCCGCCATCGACCAATACAACGACGCGATCGTCGCCGTCGTGCGCGAGGCGCGGAGCGATCGCGGCGACGCGCGTGACTGGTTCGTGTTCGAGACGGCGGGGCTTTTGGATCGCCTGGCCCAGCGCCGTTACATCGATTCGCCGCCCGCGCGGCCGCCGTGGTGGACGCCTTACGAGCTCCCGGCGGCGCTCCAAGCGCTCACGCCGGTTCCGAACTCGCGCTTCTTCGCGTCGGGTCCCACCGGGCGCACGAGCGGCGGCTTGTTCTCGCTCGACGGCGTGCATCCGACGACGGTCGGTTACGGCATCCTCGCGCAGGAGCTCATCCGCGTGATGGAGCTCGCGGGCGTGAAGTTTTACGCGGCGGACGGCAGCTTGCGCCGAAGTCCCGTGAACGTCGATTTCTCGGCGCTCCTCGGCGAAGACTCGCTCCTGCGCGATCCGCCTCCGTCGTTCACGAGCGATCTCGGCCTGCTCGGCTGGCTCGATCGCGCCGCGGACGTCGTCGGGCTCGGCCGCATGACGCTGCCGCTCACGTGACCTGCCGGCCCGTGCCGCGCCCTCGCTACCCGTTCACGCCGGCTTGGCCGCCGGCGCCGCCTTCGCTCGCGCCGCCCTGACCCGCTGCCGCGCCCGCGGACGTGCCCGCCGTGCCGCCGCGACTCCCCGCTTCGCCGCCCGCGCCCGCGCCGCCGTTCTCTTCACCGGCCGCGCCACCCGCACTACTCCCCGCCGCTTCGCGCCCCGCACCGCCCGCAGCGCCGCCGCTCGTCGTGCCGGCGCCGCCCGCTTTGCCGGCCGCCGCACCCGCGGTGCCCGCCGTTCCGCCCGTGCTTCCGCCGGTGCCGCCCGTGCCGCCGGTGCCGCCCTTGGCCCCTGCTCCGCCGCTCGACGGTGTCTCTTGCGTGGCGTCCGACGACGAGCACGCAGTGGCGGCGAGCACGCCGGTGGACGCGAGCGCGGCGAAGAGCAAGTGAGTCGGGAACTTGACGGAAAAGCCGAGCGACATGCCCGCGATTACAATCCCGGGCCAAGACGCGCGTCAACGTGATAGCTTCCTTCACGGATGACACCGCTAGGCCGGTACGTCGTCGAGACGCTCGTCATGCTGGTCGGGGTGGTGGCGCTCGCGGTGCTGCTCTTGTCGCTCGGGCGCCGCTTCGGCATCGGACGTCCGTCGGGTCCGCTCGAGCTCGTCGGGCGCCTGCCCCTCGACGGACGCCGGGCGGTGTATCTGGTCCGCGTGGGTGAAACGGTGTACGTGGTGGGCGCGAGTGAAAGCGGCCTGAACAAGCTCGGAGAGCTACCGAAAGATGGGGTGGAGTTACCGAAGGGACACACCACGGACGCCGCCTTTCGCGGGGTGCTCGAGCGCGTTCTCGGCCGCGCGACGCCGCCCGCGGGCGACGGCTGATCGCACGGAGTCGGGGGCGGCGTGACACCGGACCTTCTCGCGCGACCCCTCACGCTCGTCGTCGCCATCGGCTTCGCGACGCTCTTGCCGTTCGCGTTCATGACCCTCACCGCGTTCGTCAAGATCTCGACGGTGCTCCAAATCGTGCGCGGCGCGATCGGCGCGCAGAGCGTCCCGACGAACACCGTGATCATCGCGTTCGCCGGCGCGCTCACCGTGCTCGCGATGGCGCCGCTCGGCACGCGCATCGCCGATCGCGCCGGTCCGCTCCTCGAACCCGCAGCCATGAACGACAGCGCGGCGTGGGTCGGCGGCATGCTCACCGCGACACGCGAGCCGCTCCGCGCCTTCTTGAAAGCGAACGGCAGCGCGCGCGAGCGTGAGCGCTTTTATCAAATCGCGCTCGCCGCGCGTCCCGAAGCCGAACGCGCCGGTGTCGGGCGCGACGATCTCGTGATTTTGGTGCCCGCCTTCGTCGTGAGCGAGCTCATCGGCGCGTTCGCGCTCGGTTTCGCGATCTACCTGCCATTCCTCGTGATCGATCTCGTGGTTTCGAACGTGCTTCTCGCGCTCGGCATGCAGATGATGAGTCCGACCCAAGTGAGCTTGCCGTTCAAATTGCTCTTGTTCGTCGCAATCGACGGCTGGGGCCTGCTCGCGCAGACGCTGGTGACGGGGTATCGTTTTTGAAGCGCGGTCGCGTCGTCACGGCGCCGGGGCTCGGGCTCGCGGCAGCGTTCAGCGCGGTCCTCGTCGCGTTGCCGGCCGGCGCAGCGGGTCCCTCGCGCGCCGAAGATCCGAATTACGATCCCGACGCGGAAGCGCGCGCCACCGAACGCGCGCGAACGGCACCGTACGGCGGGCGCGGCTCCCAAACCGGTGAAACCGATCCATACGCGACGAACCAGGAGGCGGACGAAACGCCGTATCTCGAAGCCGACGCGCTCCGTAAACAAATCCCCGACCTCGCGCTCAACGCCTGGCCACCGCCCACGCGCCTCACGTTCGCGCTCGTGCAGCTCTATCCGTTTCAACTCGCCGGGCTCGGCGTCGGCATGGAGACGTACGCAGCCAAGATCCTTCGCCTGAGCGCGTTCTTCAGCGTCGGCTTCGCCGAAGGCGGCACGCCGGACGCGGGCGAACTCCTCTTCAGCACCTACGGCGAGGCCTCGGTCGGCCTGCGCGTCCTTGCGTTCGACGGCAGCATCGCCGCGCACATCGATGCTGCCGATTCGAAACCGAAGGAGCTCTGGACGAAATCACGTCCGCTCTTCGATGCTTGGCTGCCGGGAACTCACGCGTTCCTACTGGAGGCGGGCATGTTCACGGGCGTCGTCCCGCGCGCTCGCTGCCTCGAGCATTGTACCGACGGGGACTTCGAGCAAACCGTTTACCGCTCGGTCAATCCCCAGCTCTTCTATCTCGAAGGCGGACTTCGCTACGTCTTCTTCAGCCAGGCCTACTCGCACTCGATGCCGCTCGCCGACCGCGTTTGGCAGATCGAGGCTTTCTTTCGCCTCGTGAATCGCCCCTTCAACGACGCGCGCGGCGCCTTCGTTTCGCTGAACGACGACCACATCCCCATGAGCCCGTTCGGCGCCCGCGGCGGCGTCGTCTTCCCGGTGTGCGGTCACGACTGTATTCGCGTGAGCTTCACGGGCGGTTACCTGCCGTCGCCCGACACGGCGACGTTCAGCGCCGGAATCAGCTATTAACAAATTCGCTGAGGGGTGATAAAAGCCTAGCTTGGTGTGGATGTCGTATCGGGTTTTGGGCGCGTGCGTGCTCTTGACGTTCGGCTGTTCGACGACGTCGACCATCACGCGCATCAACGAAGCGCCCGTCGAAGGTGACATCGTGGGCGGCTCGCCCGACTCGATTTTCGTCCGGGGCGACAACGGGCGCGAGTACGAAATCCCGCGCGACGACGTGAGCGACATCGACTATCCCGGCAACGTCCACACGAACGTCGGGGTCGGCGTGCTCGCGTACGGCGTGCTCAACATCGCCGTCGGCATGCCGAAGTGCAACCGGCAGACGGACAATCAAGCGGCGTATTGCACCGGCGTCTTTTTGCCGGCTGCCATCGGCGCGGGACTCATCGTCTGGGGTCTCATCGTGCACCACGGGCAAACCGCCGCCGTCGCCGACACGTCGCGTCCGTCGACGCTGCCGCCGCCGCCCCCGCCGCTCCGCATCCGAAAACGCCCGGCGGCTCCCGACGCGGCGCCGAGCGACACGGATGGCGCTGCTCCGCCCGTAGCCCCGGCTTCCGACGCCACCGCGCCCGCGCCGAGCCCGAGCGCGGCCGCCCCCACCCCGACCGCGTCTTACCCGCTGCTTCCGCCCAGCGAAGCGCCCAAAAAGAAGTCGAAGCAGCCATGAAACAGGCCATTCTGCGTGCGCGGCGCCTGGCCGTCTCGACGAGCGCGACCGCGCTCATGGCAAGCGCGTGCGGGCCTTACGTCGGTCTCTACAAGCCACCGGCCGATCTCCCGCCCTCGGAGCTCGCCACGATGACGCTCGATCCGCGCACCAAAGAAGTGACGATCGAAGGCCTGCGCGCGCCGACCGCCGATTCGGAGCGCGACGGCACCGCCAAGGAATTCCCCATCGAGAGCGGCTGCTTGGCGCTCACCGTGAAATACGAAGAGTCTTTTTTAATTTGGGGTGAAGACAAAGCCGACAAGAAGGGGCTCGGCCGCGGCCTCGGCGTTTCTCTCGCGAACACCGAAGTCCACGACTACGAAACGCTCAAGCCCTTTCGCTTCTTCGTCTCCGCAAAACCCGGCTTCAAATACTGGGTCACGGCGAGCTTCACCGGCGACCAATTCCTCCCCCGCGTCGTCGAGCTCGACCCCACGAGCGGCGAAGCCTCCGCCAAATTCCAACCGGACGTCCCGTGCGGCGGCCACGCGCCGCCGTCGAACACGGTCGAGTCGGACGCTGACGCGAAGTAGTCACTCGGCCACCGTTTCCATCGGCGACGGAGCGTGAAGCCTCTTCGAATGACTCGGAGCGTCGCGATTGGGCTGATCGGCGGCCTCGGACTCGTCGTCTCGGGCGTGATGGGAGTCATTTCCGCAGTCTTCAGCGAACAGATCCATAGCCTTGGTCTGCCGGGGGTTCTCGACGACGGCCCGCGCCTCCCGCTGAAGCCCGGGCAGAGCGCCGAGCTCGAGGGCTTCATGCGGAGCGCGTTCCTGCATGCCTTC
>Ga0335083_10002704_pt1 | contig 23293 bp, 15 predicted proteins | sample Lox_Sample_42_FD_206716 | JGI IMG/M metagenome (GOLD analysis project Ga0335083, IMG submission 206716) | Soil microbial communities from Loxahatchee National Wildlife Refuge, Florida, United States - Lox_Sample_4.2 | ecosystem: Environmental > Terrestrial > Soil > Wetlands | place: USA...
CGCGGCGTGGCTCGCCGCCGACGAGCCGGCCGCCGCCCTGCCCCACGGTGCGCGCGCGCATGCCACGCTCGACGGCGAGGTGCCGGCCGCGCTGCGCCGCGAGGTGTTGACCACGCTCGGCGAAGCCGCGTGGCGACAGCGCGCGTGGCCCGACGTGATCCGCGCGTATCGCGGGCTCGTCGCGGAAGGCGCCGGCGATGCCGACCTGCACTCGCTCCATCGCTACCGGCTCGCGGTCGCCGCCGATCGCACCGGCGACGCCGAGCTCGCGACGTCGGCGCTGCGCCCGTTCGTCGACGATCCCGAGCTCGGCGGCGTCGATCCCGGTGTCCGCGGCCCGGCGCTGCGGCTGTACGCCGAGCTCGCCGAGCGCGCCGGCGAGATCGCGGGCGCGGCCGCCGCACTCGAAGGCTTCGCGAGCGTCGAGGCCGGGGCGGCGAGCGCGCGTGCCGACGCGATGTACCGCGCGGGCGAGCTGTTCCGGCGCTGCGACCGGACCGACGACGCGGTGCGCTGCCTCGAGGCCGCGCTGCGCATCTCCGACACGCACCTGCCGGCGCTCGACGCGCTCGAGCAGGCGTGGCGCGAGCGCGGCGATCTCGAGCGCGTCGCCGTGATCCTCGGGCGCAAGGTCGCGGCGACCGCGCGCCATCCGCAGCGCCAGAAGCCGCTGCTCTCGCGGCTCGGCGACCTGCAGGAGCAGCTCGGGCGGTCCGACGTCGCGCTCGCGACCCACGAGCGCGCGCTCGAGATCGATCCGACGTGGCGGCCTTCGCTGCGCTTCGTCACCGCGCGCCAGGAAACGAGCGGCGATCGCGTCGGGGTCGCGGCCGGGCTCGCGCGGCTCGCCGGCGAGCTCGCCGGCGACAGCGGGCTCGACCTCGCGATCGTCGCGCGCGAGCGCGCCGACGCGGCGCGTGCGCTCGCCGAGCTGGTCGGCAAGCTGGACGACGCGCAGCTCGCCGTCGTCCGCGATGCGGCGCGGATCGCGCTCGAGGTCGCGCAGAATTCGGCGGCGCCCGAGGCCGACTTCGCGGTGGCGCTCGCACGCCTGCGCGGCGAGCCGCTGCCGCGCGACAGCCAGACCGAGGAGCTGACGCCGAGCGGGCGGGTCAAGAATGCCGCGGCGGGTGCGCTGTCCCTGCGCGAGCAGGCGAACCGCGCGCGCGCGGCCGGCCTGACCGCCGACGCGTTCGCCGCGCTCGAGGCCGCGAACCACGTGTCGCCCGGCGACGAGACCACGCTGCGCGAGCTCGTCGATCTCGCCGCCACGCTCGGCGATCACGTGGCGGGCGCGCGCCATCTCGCGACGCTCGCCGCGGTCCGCACCGGGTCGGCGCGCGGCGACCTGTTGCTCGAGCTCGCCGACATTCACTACGACAAGCTCGAGGACGCGCCCCGCGCGCGCCAGATCATGCGCGAGGCGTCCGAGGCGTTCGGCGCCGGCACGCGTCGCGACGCGACGTTGCGCCTGCTCGCGAACGAGGCGGCGTCGCACCTCGCGTGGGACGTCGCGACCGAAGCGCTGACCGCGATCGATCCCGATCGCCGCACCGGCGCGGATCTCGTGCAGCTCGCGACCGCGCTCGCGCGCGCCGGGCGGCCGGCCGAAGCCGTCGCGGCACTCGAGGACGTCGTCGACGATCGCGCCGGCGAGCTGCTCGCCCAGCTGCGCGCCGAGATCGCACGCAAGGCCGAGATCGCGCGTGCGCTCGAGAACCGCGCGCAGGCCGCGTCGCCCGACGAGGCGGGCGAGCTGCGCGACGAAGCAGGCGCGCTGTGGGGCGCGATCGGAGAAGCGCAAACGCGAGGGCAAGCGGATCCGGCGTCGGTGTTGCCCGCTTCGCCGGAACGCGACCGCCTGCTCGCCGCGCACCATGCCGCGCCCGACGATGCGGCCGCGCTCGCCGCGCTGTTCGATCATCTCGGCACGCGCGAACCGGCGCTGCGCCGCGAGATCGCGGAGCGCATCGCCGAGCACGGCCGCGGCCGCGTCCAGGCGATGGCGCTGCACGAGCTCGCGCTCGCCGCGCGCGGCAACGGCGAGGCGATCCGCGCCGCGTCGCTGTGGACCAAGGCGAACGAGGCCGACTCGACGTACGCGCCGGTGTGGATGCCGCTCGCCGACGCGCTCGCGTCCGCCGACGACATCGCGCTCGCGCGCGAGCTCTACGAGCAGATCGCGGAGTCGCACGACTACGACTCGGTCGAGCGCCAGTGGGCGGCGCAACGCGCGGCCGCGCTCGGTCGCGACGACACGGTGGTCTCCGGCGAGATCCGCGAGCGACGCCGCGATCCGTCGCTGCATCCCGAGCTCAAGCACGCGCGCGAGCTCGCCGCGGGCGAGGACTGGCCCGAGGCGATCGCGGCCGCCGAGCGCGCGGCCGAGGCCGACCCCGGCGATCGCGCCGCCCTCGAGCTGCTCGAGCAGCTCTACCTCGAGGTCGCCGATCTGACGAAGGCCTCGGAGGCGCTCGGCCGGCAGATCGTCGTCACCGACGATCCGGTCGCGCGCGCGCAGCTGTGGCGCCGCCGCGCGAGGCTGTATCGCGACGCGCTCGGCCGCGACGCCGAGGCCTATCGCTGCTTGAAGGAAGCGCACGCGTGCGCGCCGGCCGATCCGGAGATCGCGTACCAGCTGCGCACGGCGGCGATGGTGCGCGGCGAATGGGCGCTCGCCGCGTCGCTCCTGTATCGCGAGATCGCGACGGCCACGAACCCGCGCGATCGCGGCGCGCTCCACCTCGAGCTCGCGCTCGTCTACGAGGAGCGGCTCGACGATCCGGCGCAGGCGCAGGTCAACTACGAGCAGGCGCTCGTGTTCGATCCGACGATCCCGGCCGCGCGCGCGCCGCTCGCACGTCGCTACGAGGCGATCGGTCGCTACAGCGATGCCGCGCGCTTCTACGAGGAAGCCGCGACGTTCGCGCGCCCGGCCGATCGCGCGACGCTGCTCGCCGATGCCGCGCGGTGCCGGGCGTCGATCGAGACCCAGCGCGCCGATGCGGCGGTGCTCGGCAAGCTCGAGCAAGCGGTCGCGGCCGGCGACGTCGAGTCTGCGGTCGCGCACGCCCACGAGCTGTGGCGCACCGATCCGGGCCACGGCACCGCGTTCCGCGTGCTCGCGCGCCAGCACCGCGCGCAAGGCGATCTCGCGGCGTTGACCGAGCTCGTCACGGCGCGCGCCGCCCACACCGACGCCGGCGAGGACCGCGCCGAGGCGTGGCTCGAGGTCGCGCGGCTCGCCGAGGAGCTGCAGCGGCCGAGCGAGGCCGCGCGCGCGTACGACCTCGCGCTGATCGAGGACCCGGGCCACGTCGGCGCGCTCGACGCGCGCGGCGCGCTCGCGTTCCAGCTCGGCGACTGGGCCGCGGCCGATCTGATCTATCGCGACCTCGCGCCGGTGGAGAGCACGCTCGGCGCCGACGAGCTCGCGCTGCGCCGCTCGCTGATCGCCGAGCATCTCGGCCGCGACGGCGAGGCGCTCGCGCAGGCGCAGGAGGCGGTCGCGCAAGCGCCCGGCCGCCGCGAGCTGCACGCGCGCGTCCAGACGCTCGCGACGCGGCTCGGCGAGCTCGGCATCGCGCTCGTGTCGGCGCGCACCGTGCTCGATCTGGTTCCGCTCGACGACACCGAGACCGTGCTCGCGACGCAGTTCGCGCTCGTCGAGCTGTCGCGCGAGAGCCACGACCTCGAAGCCGCGCAGGCCGTGCTCGAGCGCATCGTGCGGGACCATCCGCACAACGCGCGCGCGCTCGAGCAGCTCGCCGAGATCGCGATCGCGCGCGGCGACTGGCCGGCCGCGACGCGTTACCTGTACCAGCTCGTGCCGCTCGCGCCGAGCGCGCGCGAGCGCGCCGAGCGGCTGTACCGCCTCGGCGAGGCGGTGCTCGTCCACCTCGGCGACGTCGATCGCGCCGACGACGTGTTCCTGCGCGCGAGCGACCTCGATCCCGCGCACTTGCCGACGTTGCGCCGCTTGCTCGACGTGTACTGGCGCGCCGACGACCCGGCGGCGCTCGTCGAGGTCGCGGCCGAGCTCGCCACTGCCAACGCGCTCGACTCGGGGCCGACCACCGGCAGCTCGCTCGCGCGCGCGCTGGTCGCGGCCGCATTGATCGGCGAGACCGAGCTCGCGTCGCGCATCGTCACCGCGCTCGGTGGCGATGCACCGGTCTCGATCGCGGGCGCGCTCGGCGAGCTCGCGCACCGCGCGGGCGGCCGCCTCGAGGTCGCGAGCGCCTCGACCGCGGTCGCCGAGCTCGGCCGCCGCGGGCTGCTCGATCTTCACAAGGTACGCGCGGCGGCCGATGGAACGCCGGTCGCGCAGCACCTGACCAGCTGACCTTGCAAGGGCAAGGGTCTTGCAGTCCAGCGCGAGATGCGTTGGATCGCCGTGCTGATCTTTGCCGGTTCGTGCGAATCCGGGTTCGCGCCCAAGCCGCTTCCGGAGCTGGTGAAGCCGGCACCACCGGTGGTCGCGACCGCGGCGAGCGCGCGCCTGTTGCTGCCGCCGGGCGAGTCGCTGATCTGGCAGGTCCACGCCGACGGCATCGTGATCGGGCGCGCCGAGCTCGTCGTGTCGAACGACGAGGTCCACAGCAAGTTCGCGACCAACGCGCTCGCCTCGATGTTCGCACCCGTGCGCTACGAGCTGGCGACCGCGCTCGATCGCGCGGGCGCGCGCCCGCGCGCCGCCGAGGAGACGATCGCGATCGCCGGCGACACGTCGCACGCGGCGGCGACGTTCGACGGCACGCATGCCGCGATCGATGCCACGAACCTCGACGCGCCGGCGCCGATCCACACGCTGCACACCGCGCTCGGCTGGTTGCGCGCGTGGGCGCGTGACGGCGCGCCGCCCGCGGTCGTCTACGTCGTGCACGACCGCGAGCTGTATCGCATCGAGATCGCGGCGCCGGTGCGCGAGACGCTGCGCGAGCGCGCGACGTTGCGCTTCGACGCGCACGCCGGGGCGGTCGCGCTCGTCGTCTGGCTCTCGGACGACGCGAAGCGCACGCCGCTGCGCATCGTCGCGAAGGCCGGCGGCATCGACGTCGTGGCCGAGCTCGTCACCTGATCACTGCCAGAGCCTGCCGCGTCGCGTGCGCCACACGTGTCTTCGTTCGGCACGCTCGCGCGCGAATAAGCAAGCGACGGCGCGATCGACACGCCGTGGTTCGTCCATTGCAAACCGCAGCGGAGCCATGAAGTCCGTCTACGCCGCACTCGCGGCGATCGGGATCGCTCTGCCCGCGATCTCTCGCGCCGATCCACCACTGCCACCGATGATGGATCCGGATCGCCCGGTTCATTGCGGGCGCGATCGCGCCGGCGATACGTGGCGCATGCAGTGCGATGACGCGAAGAAGCTCTGCCTGTACGCGCCCGACTCCGAGCTCGACGCCGACGGCAACCGCGTGCGTCCGCTCGAGCAGGTGCGCGACTGCGCCGAGAACGACGGCTTCGATCGCGCCGCCTACGAGAAGGCCGGGTATCAGTTCATCCCCGGCCGGCCCGACGCGCCGTGGGGGTGGTCGCGCGACGAGCGCGGCCGCGTGTTCCAGGTCAACTTCGACCTCCACCGGCGCATGTACTTCGGGGTCGGCTACTCGCCGCAGAAGATCATCGAGAACCCGCTCGAGTCGACGCGCTCGACCGTCGACTTCGGCTTGCTCGTGCTCGACATCTACGATCCGGGCCCCGAGCCGACGCGCCACCGCATCCGCCTGCTCGAAGGCGAGGTCGCGCTGCAGCCGTTCTCGGCCGAGGTCACGCTCGCGCACTACGACATGTCGCATCGGTTCATGGATCCGCTGCTGCGCATCACGACGTTCGTCGGCGAGCCCGAGCGCCACGATCTCCACCTCGATCTCGGCATGTTCACCGAGGCCGGCGGCCTCGAGCTGCGCCAGACCTCGTACGGCGACACCGAGCTGTGGAAGCACGCGACCGCGCAGGTGACGATGGACCTGTGGCAGTCCGCGAACCTCGAATCGTTCGTACGGCTGCGCACCGGCGGCATCCTCGAGGGCCAGTACGATCCCGTGAACGGCTACCGCTCGGCGCTCACCGAGTCGACCGCGCTCGACATCGACGCCGTGCTCGACCCGGCGGGCTTCCACAACGTGCGCTTCGAGCTCGCGCACGAGCTGCCGCGCTACTTCACGCCGTACGCGCCGAACGTGCTCGTGCAGCGCATGCACGCCAAGCTGCAATACGAGACGATCGTGCTCGCGATCAACGACCAGCCGCTGTCGCTGCACGTCGCGGCCGGCGGCGAGAAGCGCAACGACATCCCGGGCGTGCCCGACCAGTGGGCGTTCGTGGTCGATGCCGGCCTCCGGTTCAGCCTGTGGGCACCGCCGCGCCCGCGCTGACCATCGCGCTGTGCGCGGTCGCGGCCGTCGCCCACGCCGATCCCTGCACGGGCACGACCGACGCCGGCGCGCGGTTCGCGACCTGCTTCGATCCCGGCAACCGGCTCGTGCTCGACGCCGCGACGAGCGGATTCGGCGGAGGGATCGCGATCCGCCACGACATCACGTTCGAGGACGAGCCCGATCTGATCTGGAAGATGAGCCACGAGCTGGCGAACGCCGAGTGGGCGCCGCTCGACAACAACCGCTTCGACGGCTTGCTCTACCGCGGCATCTACGTCCGCCACTCGCGCGACGGCCACGTCGTCCTGCCGACCGATCCGCCGAAGAAGATCTTCCTGCCGTTCGACATCGGCGCGCTCGTCGAGGTCGGCCGGCTCGAGACCCATTCGCCGACGTCGGCGACGCTCGGCATCGTCGAGACCGCGGCGCTCGTCGATCTCGCGCGCTCGCGCAGCGCGCGCTGGCGGGCCGCGATCGGCCCGTCGGCGAGCTGGCGCGTCGAGCTCGATCGCATGCCGCTCGCGATCTCCGATCACGCGATCGCGCCGTTCTCGTCGCTGCTCGTCGATCTCCACGGCGAGAGCGACGACGGGCTGTGGATCGGCGAAGCGCGCGGCGAGGCCGGCTACTTCTGGCATCTGGACCGCGGCTGGCTCGTCGAGGAGCGCGCCGAGGCCTCGCTCGAGCGCGTCGTGCTCGCGATCGACGACCGGCCGGTCGCGCTCTACGCCGCCGTGCGCTACGAGAGCGCCTATGCCGAGACGATCGCGGGCCTCGGCGTGCGGTTCGCCGTGTTCGATCGCGCCGACCCGCGGGTCAGCCTACATCCGCCGCAGTGACTGGGGACGGCTGGCAAACCTCGGATCGTTGCAACCGCTGGCGCGACGTGTACGTCTATAGCGTGATGCGTTGGATCGGCGCGGCCGTGGTCTGCGTGCTCGCCGCCGCCACGCCCGCGCGCGCCGACGACTGGCATGCGCGCCGCGCTCCGTTCGATCCGGACGTCGTCCGCCGCTACGAGGCGGTACTGGCGCGCGATCCGCACGACGCCTCGGCGCTGGCGCACCTCGTCGACCTGTACCGGCGCTATCGCACGCTCGACCAGCTCGAGGCCGAATACCGCGCTCACCTCGCGACCGGCGATGACTGGGCCACGCTCGTCGTGCTCGCGCGCCTGCCCCGCGCAGCGCGCGCCGACTCGGCCGCGCTGTGGAAGCGCGCGGTCGCCGCGAACCCGAACGACGCGCGCGGCTGGCTCGCGCTCGGCGACGCCGCGACCGGCGACGCGGCCGACGCGCGCGACGCGTACGCGCATGCCGCGAAGCTGTTCACCGCGTCGCGCGACCGGCGCGTCGCGCTCGACAAGCTGGTCGCCGCCGCGCGCGCAGCCGGCGACGCGCCGGCGATCGACGCGGCCTTTGCCGAGCTCGTCGTGCTCGCGCCGTCCGACGGCGCGTTGTGGCTCGATCGCGGCACCGCGCAGCTCGCCGCCAAGCAACCTGCCGCCGCGCTCGCGAGCTTCCAGCGCGCGGAGTCGCTGCTCGCGACCGACCCCGAGCGCCGGCTGCTGGCGATGACGAGCCAGGGCCGCGCGCTCGAGGCGAGCCAGCGCGTCGACGACGCGATCGCGCAGTACGTGAAGACGCTCGATCACACGCCGGCCGACTACAGCCTCGCCGGCGATCTCGTGCAGCTCGTCGTCGATGCCGATCGCAAGCGCGGGCGGCTGCCCGCTGCGATCGCGCGGCTCGAGCAGCGCTGGCCCGACCGGGCGCGCGGCTACTACGAATGGGTGACGCTCGGCGACCTCTATCGCGAGCACCACGACGACGAGCGCGCGCTCGGCGCGTATCGCAAGGCCGTCGCGAAGGCGCCGACCGAGGTCGGGACGCAGCGCAAGCTGATCGCGCTGCTCGACCAGCTTCACCCGAGCGAGGCGCTCGCGCAGCACGAAGCCGCCGCGCGCCTCGCGCCCGGCGACGCCGATCTCCAGCTCGGGCTCGCCAAGCGCTACCGCGACGCGCAGCCGGCGAAGGCGCTCGCGACGCTCGCCGCGCTGTCGCGGCGGATGAGCCGCAACGTCAACGCTCGCGAGGCGATCGCCGATCTCTACGAGCGCTGGGACGAGCTGCCGCTGGCGATCGGCGAGTACGAGGCGATCGAACGCCTCGAGCCCGACGATCCCGAGCACGCCGTCGTGCTCGGCGACGCCCGCTGGCGCGCGGGCGATCCCGACGCCGCGACGAAGGCGTGGCAGCGGCTCGACGCGATCGGCACCGCCGATGCGCTCTATCGCCACGGCGAGGTGCTGCGCATGCACGAGCGCTGGGCCGATGCCGTCGAGGCCTACACGCGCGCGATCGCGCTGGCTCCCACGAACGACAACACGTGGTACGGCCGCGCCCGCGCGAACGAGGAGCTCGGTCAGCTGATGGCCGCGCTCGACGATGCACGGCGTGCCGTCGCCGCCGTGGGTCTCGCCAGCGACATCGACGGCAAGCGCGACCGCGCGCTGCTCGTCCACCTGCTCGCGAAAGACGAGCCGCTCGCACTGCACGACGAGGTCGCGCGCTGGCGGTTCGCGCTCGACCGCGGCGACGTCGCGAGTGGCTACTTGCTCGCGGCGCATCACGCGAACATCGGCAGCTACCAGCTGCACGACGTGCTCGTCGAGCTGTACCGGCTCGTCCCGCGCGACGACTCGCTCGGCATCGCGCTCGCGCACTCCTACGTGCGGCGCGGCGAGTTCGACCGCGCGCGCGGCGAGCTCGCCGCGATCGCGCGCCGTTCGCCCGCGCGCGCCAAGGACCTCGCGAAGCTGCTCGACGAGGTCGACGACGACGAGGTGCGCATCGAGCGCGAGCTGCGCTGGCAGGAGGAGGGCCGCACGCCCGACGGATCGCTCGCCGACGGTCCCGATCTCGTCGCGCGCGAGCGGTTCGGCGCCCGGCTCGAGCTCGGCGATGACGTGCACGGCGGTCCGGGCGCGCTGCTCGGGTTCGGGCTGTATCGCACGTGGCGGCATTCGCCGGGCCTCGCGTGGTTCGCGCGGCTCGACTGGACCAAGCGCACCGACGCGCAGGAGGAGCCGGATGCGGTCGGCGTCGCCGGCGGCGTCATGCTCGGGCTCGTCGACGCACGCAAGCTCGAGCTCGCCGTGGTCGCCGGGCCGCGCGCCGAGATCCGCTACGGCTACGACTCCGCGCACTCGCCGCTCGGCCGCGGCGCGCTCGCGGCCGACCTCGCGCTCGAGCTCCTGCCGCGCGCGCTGCCGGCGACCCTCGCGCTGCGCTTCGATCAGGACGCGACCGATTCGGTGAAGAGCTCGGCGCTCGTCCTCGAGCTGGGATTCGAAGTGCGCTGATGCGCCGGCTGCGGGCGATCGGCGTGGCGCTCGCGATCGCCGCGGCGCTGGTCGCGCCGGCGGCCGCGCAAGCTCCGTCGTGCACCGCGTGCGCGCGCGGCGACGCGACGATCGCGCGGTTCGCGCTGCACGCGCTGCCGCCGCTCGCCGCCGAGCTCGGCGCGCTCCGGCTCGACGATCCCCTCTCCGCCGACCAGTACGCTCGCCTGCTCGAGCTGCGCCGCCGCGTGCCCGCGCTCGTCGAGCTCGGCGCCGTCCCCGATCGCGACCGCGACGCGATCGCGGCGGCGCTGTGCCGCGCCGATACCGGAGACTGCTTCGAGGCCACCGCGCACGCGCTGCGCTGCCTCGCCGATCGCTGCACGGTGGCGTTGCCTCCGACCGATCCGCACCACGCCGACCTGGTGACGCTGCCCGACGACTGTCACCAGTACAGCACGCACGCGCGCTCGCAGCGCTACGGCCTCGGCGTCGACTGGGGCACGGGCTGGCAGCGCAGCCGATATCCGAGCGACGGCGGCGCGTGGTCGCTCGGGATCGCGGGCCGCCTGCGTCTCGACGATCGGTTCGGCGTGGTCGCGCGCGTCGATCGCGTGGCGGGCCGCGACCAGGCGACCGACGCCAACCACGACGGCTACGACGACTTCTCGACCGGCACGATCACGCGCATCACCGCGCTCGCCGGGCCGACGATCGTGCTCGATCACTCGCGGTTTGCCGACACGGTGCGGTTCGCGCGGCTCGATCTGCTCGCGGGCTACCTGACCACGCCATCGCAGGCCGACGAGGCCGGCCCCGCCGCGGGCGCCGACCTCACGTACCAGATGTCGATCGTCCAGGTCGGGCTGCGCTTCGTGCAAGGCTTCGGCGATGCCCGCACCGCGACGATGCTGCTCGGCCACGTCGGTCTCGCGCCCGGCAGCATCCCCGGCTACGACGACCAGACCGACTGCGGCGCGGCCACGTCGCCGCGACGCACCCCGCTCGCGATCGGCATGGACTTTCCGCTCGTCGGCTACGGCTTGTCGTCGCAGCTCGGCTACCTCGTGCCCGGCCTCGGCTTCGAGGCGGCGTGGCACGTCACGCACCGGCTCGACGCGCTCGCGCGCGCGGACCTGCTCGTCTACCCCGGCTACGACCGCGATCGCGTGCTGCACCAGGCGCTGCTCGCCGGCGCGCGCATCGCTCACGGCCACCGACACCACGGCAATACCGGCTGGTTCACGACGATCGCCGCCGGCTACTCGCACGGCATCGGGCTCGATCCGACGTCGGTGGGCTCGGGGCCGATCGCGGACGTCTCGCTCGGCTGGGGTGGCGAATGGGCGGACGGCGCCGGCTACCTCCGGCTCCACGCGCGCTCCGGCATCGGCCCCGACAACTACGACTATCGCGCCGTGTTCCTGTCGGCTGGCTTCGAGCTCCGGATCGATCCGAATAGCTGGCGGGATCGCGACTGACGGCGCCATTCCTCGGCACTCCTCCTGTTGACGCGTTTGTAAGCGTGGTTACGTTGGGGGCGCCATGAAGATCGACCAGCTCACCGTCAAGGCGCGCGAGGCGCTCGCCTCCGCGCGCGATGCCGCGATCGCACGCCACCATGCCGAGGTCGGCGCCGAGCACCTGCTGCTCGCGCTGCTCGAGCAGGAAGACGGGGTAGTCCCGCGCATCCTCGGCAAGCTGGGTGCGGATCCGCGCGTCGTGCGCGCCGACCTCGACCAGGCGCTCGGCAAGCTGCCGCGCATCCACGGCGCCGCGCTCGACGTCGATCTCGGGCGCGGTCTTAAGGATTTGTGGGAGGCCGCCGGGAAGCAGGCCGACGAGATGAAGGACGAGTTCATCTCGACCGAGCACTTCCTGCTCGCGCTCGCGACGGGCAAGACGGCGGCGAGCGACGCGCTCCGCAAGAGCGGTGCGACGAAGGACGCGATCCTCGAGGCGCTGCAACAGGTGCGCGGCAACCAGCGCGTCACCGACCAGGATCCCGAGGCCAAGTACGAGGCGCTCGACCGCTACACGCGCGACCTCACGAAGCTCGCGCACCAGGGCAAGCTCGATCCCGTGATCGGCCGCGACGAGGAGATCCGCCGCACGATCCAGATCCTGTCGCGCCGCACGAAGAACAATCCCGTGCTGGTCGGCGAGGCCGGCGTCGGCAAGACCGCGATCGTCGAGGGCATCGCCCAGCGCGTCGCGACCGGCGACGTTCCGGAATCGCTGCGCGACAAGCGGATCCTGTCGCTCGATCTCGGCGCGCTGATCGCGGGCGCGAAGTACCGCGGCGAGTTCGAGGAGCGGCTCAAGGCCGTGCTCAAGGAAGTCGCGTCGTCGGAAGGCAACGTCATCATGTTCATCGACGAGCTGCACACGCTCGTCGGCGCGGGCGCGGCCGAAGGCGCGACCGACGCGGCGAATCTGCTCAAGCCCGCGCTCGCGCGCGGCGAGCTGCGCTGCATCGGCGCGACGACGCTCGACGAGTACCGCAAGCACATCGAGAAGGACACGGCGCTCGAGCGCCGGTTCCAGCCGGTGATGATCGAGGAGCCGTCGGTCGACGACACGATCGCGATCCTGCGCGGCCTCAAGGGCAAGTACGAGGTCCACCACGGCATCCGCATCCGCGATGCCGCGCTGGTCGCGGCCGCGCGGCTGTCGCATCGCTACATCCCGGCGCGCCAGCTGCCCGACAAGGCGATCGACCTCGTCGACGAGGCCGCGTCGCGGCTCAAGATGGAGATCGAGAGCGTGCCGACGCCGATCGACAACCTCGAGCGCCGCATCATCACGCTCGAGGTCGAGCGCGCCGCGCTCGAGCACGAGAAGGACGATCCGCGCGCGCGCATGCGCCTGCCGATGGTCGAGCGCGAGATCGCCGAGCTGCGCGAGCAAGCCAGCGCGATGAAGGCGCAGTGGCAGGCCGAGCGCGATCTCATCAAGAATCTACGGTCCAAGAAGGAGCAGGTCGAGCAGCTCAAGACCGACGCCGAGAAGCTGACGCGCACCGGCGACTACGCGCGCGCGTCCGAGCTCCGCTTCGGCCAGATCCCGACGCTCGAGAAGGAGATCACCGCGCTCACGACCAAGGTCGAGGACCTGCGCAAGAAGGGGAGCTTCCTGCGCGAGGAGGTCACCGAGGACGACATCGCCGCGGTGGTCGCGAAGTGGACCGGGATCCCGGTCGAGAAGATGCTCGAGGGCGAGGTCGAGCGGCTCACGAAGATGGAGGACCGCCTGCGCCAGCGCGTGGTCGGTCAGGACGCCGCGGTCACCGCGGTTGCCGGCGCGGTGCGCCGCGCGCGCGCCGGCCTCAAGGATCCGAACCGGCCGATCGGCAGCTTTTTGTTCCTCGGGCCGACCGGCGTCGGCAAGACCGAGCTCGCGCGCGCGCTCGCCGAGTTCCTGTTCGACGACGAGCAGTCGCTGATCCGCATCGACATGTCGGAGTATCAGGAGAAGCACACGGTGTCGCGCCTGGTCGGCGCACCTCCCGGCTACATCGGCTACGAGCAAGGCGGCCAGCTCACCGAGGCGGTCCGCCGCCATCCGTACAGCGTGATCCTGCTCGACGAGATGGAGAAGGCGCACGCCGACGTGTGGAACGTGCTGTTGCAGGTCCTCGACGACGGCCGGCTGACCGATGGTCAGGGCCGCACCGTCGACTTCAAGAACACGGTCGTGATCATGACGACGAACGTCGGCAGCCAGCAGCTGTTGCGGATGACCAAGGCGAACCGCGGCGAGGTCGAGAAGCTCGCGCTGCGCGAGCTCCAGGCCGCGTTCCGGCCCGAGTTCTTGAACCGGATCGACGAGATCATCTTCTTCGAGCCGCTCGGCGAGCACGAGCTCGCGCAGATCGTTCGCATCCAGATCGTGCGGTTCCAGAAGCTGCTCGCGGAGCGCCAGATCACGATCGACCTCACCGACCGGGCAGTCGCGCGTGTCGCCGAGGCCGGCTACGATCCGGTGTACGGTGCGCGTCCCTTGAAGCGCGCGCTGCAACGCCTCGTGATCGACCCGCTCGCCCTCCGGCTGCTCGCCAACGAATTCCGCGCCGGCGACCACGTCGTCGCCGACGTGGACGGCGACCACATCGCGTTCCACACCGCGAAGGGGGCGGCCGCGTAGCCATGGCCCAGCAGCAGATCGATTTCGACCCCGCGGTCGATTACTACGCGGCGCTCGGAGTCGCGAAGGAGGCGACCGCGGACGAGATCAAGAAGGCGTACCGCAAGCTCGCCAAGCAGTATCACCCCGACACCACGGGCGGCGACAAGGCGAAGGAATCGCGCTTCAAGGACATCTCGAACGCATACGACGTGCTCGGAGATGCCAAGAAGCGCAAGCTGTACGACGAGATTCGCGCCGGTGGCGGCCGACCGCGCGGGTTTCCGGGCGGCGTGTACACCGCGCAAGGCGGCGGCCCGGGCGTGTTCGACCTCGGCGATCTGTTCGGCCAGTTCTTCTCGAGCCAGGGGCGCGGTCGCGGCGGCAGAGTGCGCGTCGAGCGCGTCGATTTCGACGGCGGTCCCGGGGCGAATACGGAAGATGCCGAGTTCGAGTCGCAGGTCAAAGCATCCGACGGGACGTGGTTACGCGCGATCGGCAACGACGTGCATTCGGATCTGCGGATCGCGTTCGACCGCGCGATCCTGGGCACGGTCGCGACCGTCGCCACGCTCGACGGCAAGGCCGAGGTCAAGGTGCCGCCCGGCACCTCGAGCGGCAGGAAGCTGCGCCTGCGCGGCAAGGGCCTGTCCGCCCGCTCCGGACCGCCGGGCGATCACTACGTCACGGTCCAGATCGACGTGCCCGGCGACCTCGATGACGAGGGCAAGAAGCTGCTCGTCCAGCTCGTGCAACGCGCGCGCAAACGCGGCCGAGCGGAATGATCTGTCGTACACTCCGAGAAGAAATCGATGACCAAGCACACCGAGACTGCCGGTCAGTACCCCGTCATCCCGCTCCGCACCGAGGTCCAGCTCCCGGGCCACGTCGGTCCGCTCGAGATCGGGCGCGAGGCGTCCGTGCGTGCGATCGAAGCCGCGACCCGCGACGACAACCTCATCGTCATCATTCCGCAGAAGAACCCGGCCGTGCGCGACCCCGGCCAGCGCGATCTCCACGAGGTCGGTGTGCGCGCCGAGATCGTCCAGGTCGTGAAGCATTCGCCCGGCCGCTTCACCTGCGTGATGCGCTTCCTCGAGCGCGTGCACATCGACGCGCTGGTCGCGACCGAGCCGTTCCTCGTCGCGTCGGTGTCGCCGCTGCAGGCGACCTCGACCGCGAGCGCCGACGCGCTGGTCGCGCTCACCGCGAAGGTCCGCGACTACCTGATCGCGGTCGTGACCGACGCGCAGAGCAAGGAGCACAAGGACAAGGAAGGCGCCGCCAAGGAGCCGCGCGGCGAGCTGACGCGCGCCCAGGTCCAGGCGATCGTGGATCCCGACAAGCTCGTCGACGCCGCGGTGCCGTACCTCGAGCTCGAGCGCGACGACCTGACCACGCTGCTGATCGAGACCGACACGATGAAGCGCCTCGAGCGGATCATCCCGTCGCTCGAGCGCCAGGCGACCGTGCTCCGGCTCAAGGCCGACATCGGCGCCGAGCTCGAGGGCGAGTCGAGCCGCACCCACCGCGAGCGCGTGCTGCGCGATCGGATGCGGCAGATCCAGGAGGAGCTCGGCGAGCAGGACGACAACGCCGAGGTCGACGAGCTGCGCAAGCGGATCGAAGACTCGAAGATGAGCGACGAGGTACGCGCGGTCGCGAAGAAGCAGCTCGCGCGCATGAGCCAGATGGCGTCGAGCTCGCCCGAGTACAACATCGCGCGCACGTACGTCGAGAACCTCCTCGAGATCCCGTGGAACGTGTTCACCGACGACCGGCTCGACGTGACGGCCGCGCGCGCGATCCTCGAGGCCGAGCACTCGGGGCTCGACAAGATCAAGAAGCGCATCCTCGAGTTCCTCGCGGTGCGCAAGCTCGCGCCGAACAAGCACGGCCCGATCCTCCTGTTCGTCGGCCCGCCTGGCGTCGGCAAGACGTCGCTCGGCAAGTCGATCGCGTCTTCGCTCGGCCGCAAGTACGTACGGATCTCGCTCGGCGGGGTGCGCGACGAAGCCGAAGTCCGCGGCCACCGCCGCACGTACATCGGCGCGCTGCCCGGCCGCATCGTCGCCGGCCTCAAGAAGGCCGGCTCGATGAACCCGGTGTTCGTGCTCGACGAGATCGACAAGCTCGCGGCCGACATGCGGGGCGACCCGGCGGCGGCGATGCTCGAGGTACTCGACCCCGAGCAGAACAAGGACTTCGTCGACCACTACATCGAGGTGCCGGTCGATCTGTCGAAGGTGATGTTCATCTGCACCGCGAACACGCTCGAGACGATCAGCCAGCCGCTGATCGATCGCATGGAGACGGTCGAGCTGTCCGGCTACACGACCGTCGAGAAGCTCGCGATCGCGAAGAACCACCTCGTGCCCAAGCAGCTGGGCGAGCACGGCATCGCCAAGGATCAGCTGCAGCTCGACGACGAGGCGCTCCAAGAGGTCATCCACAGCTACACGCGCGAAGCGGGCGTGCGCAACCTCGAGCGCGAGATCGCGGGCCTGTGCCGCGGCGCCGCCGTGAAGGTCGCCGAGGGTGCGACCACGGTGCATGTCGGCAAGGGCCAGCTCGACGAGCTGCTCGGCCCGGTGAAGTTCGTGAGCGACTACGCGGAGCGCAAGCCCGAGGTCGGCGTCGCGACCGGCCTGGCGTGGACGCCGGTCGGCGGCGACATCATGTTCATCGAGGCGCGCATCTATCCCGGCAAGGGCGAGACGCGGCTGACCGGCCAGCTCGGCGACGTGATGAAGGAGAGCGCGGCGGCCGCGATGTCGTGGACGCGCGCGAACGGGACGCGCCTCGGCATCGATCACGACAAGATCACCGCGAACGATCTGCACATCCACCTGCCGCAGGGCGCGATCAAGAAGGACGGCCCGAGCGCGGGTGTCGCGCTGGCCGTCGCGATCGTGTCGGCGTTCACGAAGCGGCCGATCCGCAACGACGTCGCGATCACCGGCGAGATCGACCTGCGCGGCCACGCGCTGCCCGTCGGCGGCATCAAGGAGAAGGTGCTCGCGGCCCACCGCGCCGGCATCAAGATCGTGTTCCTGCCCGAGCGCAACCAGAAGGACACGATCGACATCCCCGACGAGGTCCGCACGCAGCTCGACCTTCGCTTCATGACGAAGATCGACGACGCGCTCGCGGTCGCGCTCGGCGAGGCCCCGCCTGCCAGCGAGCCCGAGCCGGCGATCCCGCCGCCGACCGCCCCGCCGCGCCAGATGCCCGAGCGCCTGCCGAGCTGAGCCGGCGCCGAATACTTCGTGCCAGGCTGTTCTAGCTGCCGGCCCGCTGGCTACCGGCCTGGCCGCCGTATACCCAAGGTGGCGGATCGCCGTGGGTGATCGGTGGCACGTGGCGTGCTCGATAGCGTGGACAGCCATGCAGACCTCCACCCGCGAGACCACGCGTCGAGAGTTACAGCACTATTTCGTGTACTCCCCCGAGGGAATCGAGGTGGTGCACGACGGGCTGCAGGAAGTCGGGTTCGGCGAGTACCTGGTCGCCGAAGGCGTGCTCGATCGGTTCCAGCTGTTTCGGGCGCTGCAGATGCAGGACCGCCTGCCCGGCGTGAAGCTCGGCGAATGCGCCGCGGCGCTCGGCTACGCGCCGATCGGCGCGATCGAGCGCCTGTACGAGCGCTTTCGCGGGCTGCGCACGGTCCACGTCGGGTAGGGCTCGGCCACGTCCACGTCACAGATTCGAGCGTCCGTTCTAGCGATCTGCGAAGTAGTGGCGGTCGGCGAGATCCGCCAGCAGCCCCGGGTGTGCAGGCTGCCATGACAGCAAGCTCCGCGTGCGCGCGCTCGACGTCGGGTTGTGAACCTGCGCGAACATCGCCATGCCGCCGAGATACTTCGGTGCGTCCGCGGCGGTGACACTCCTGGCGGGCACGCCGGCTCCCCTCGCGATGGCCTCCGCGATCGCGCGGAACGGCACGCCCTCGTCGGCGACGCCGTGCAGCCGCGTCCCGGCCGGTGCCGACTCGAGCGCGAGCCGATACAGGCGCGCGGCGTCGAGCGTGTGCACGGCGGGCCACACGTTCACGCCGTCGCCGACGTACGCGGAGAACCCGTTCTTGCGGGCCGCCGCGACGAACATCGGTACGAAGCCGTGGTGGTCGAGCGAGCTATGCACGGTCGGCGGCAGCCGGATCACCGACGTGCGCACGCCGCGCTCGCCGAGCTCGATCGTCGCGTTCTCGCCGTCGACGCGCGGCCCGCCCGCGACGACGTCGGCCTCGGTGCCGGTCCGCGTGATCCGACCGAACAGCGCGAGCTGCGCGGTCCCCGACGTGCTCACGAACGGCTTGCTCGAGCCCGCGAGCGCCTCGCCGATCGCTTTGACGACGCGGACGTCGTGCTCGGCGGCCTGTTCGAACGCGCCGGGCGCGCCGCTGAACGCGAGGTCGTGCTTGTAGCCGAGGTGAATGACGCCGTCGGCGGCCGCGACCGCAGCGCGCAGCCCGTCGAGGTCGTCGAGATCGCCGCGCAGCGCCTGCGCGCCCGCCGCTGCGACCTTCTGCGCCGATTGCTCGGACCGAGCCAGTCCGACGACGTGATGCCTGGCAGAAACCAGCTCGGCGACGACTGCCGAGCCGATGTGACCGCTCGCTCCGGTGACGAACACGCGCATGGTTTTCTCCTGATGGCAGTTACTGACATGGTCAATACCACGTGATGTCAGCTTCTGCAATCGTGATGGCAGCTTCTGAAGTCCGGTAAGATACAGCACATGGCGCGCTGGGAACCGAACGCGATCGGGCGACTCACCGAAGCAGCGATGCAGCTGTTCGGCGAGCGCGGCTACGCGAAGACCACGGTCGAGGACATCGCGGCGCGCGCCGGCCTCACCGAGCGCACGTTCTTTCGCTACTTCACCGACAAGCGCGAGGTGTTGTTCGCGGGCTCGGACCAGTTCGTGAAGCAGATCGTCGACGCCGTACGCGCCGCGCCGAAGGCGAGCACGCCGCTCGACGCGGCGCTCGCGGGGCACGAGGCGACGAGCGACTTCTTCGCGCAGCGCCGCGCGTTCGCGCGCAAGCGCAGCGCGGTGATCGCCGCGCACCCCGAGCTCCAGGAGCGCGAGCTGATCAAGCTGATGGCGCTCGCCGCGGCGATCACCGCGGCGCTCGAGGAGCGCGGCGTCTCGAGCGCCGCGGCGAGCCTCGCGGCCGAGGCCGGGCTCGCGATCTTCCGGGTCGGTTTCGAGCACTGGCTGAAAGACGCGAAGAACCGGAGCCTGGTGTTTCACCTGCGCGCCGCACGCCGCCAGCTCGAAGCCGTCGTCGTCGGCCCGCGCGCTACGAGGCGCGCGTAACAGGTGCTAGCCGATCGCGCGGACCACCGCGTCGGTGTACTGCGCGGTGTTCGCGCGCCCGCCGAGATCGCCGGTGCGCGTCTCGGGGCTTGCGAGCGCGGCGCGGACCGCGGCGCGCAGGCGCGCGGCGGCCTCCGGCTGGTCGACGTGGTCGAGCAGCAGCGCCGCCGACAGCATGAGGCCCGTCGGGTTCGCGATGCCCTTGCCGGCGATGTCGGGCGCGGTGCCGTGCACGGCTTCGAAGATCGCGCAGCCGCCGTCGCCGATGTTCGCGGCCGGCGCGACGCCGAGTCCGCCGACCAGGCCCGCCGCGAGGTCGCTCAAGATGTCGCCGAACAGGTTCATCGTCACGATGATGTCGAAGCGCTCGGGCGCGATGACCATCTTCATCGCGGTCGCGTCGACGATCAGGTCGTCGCACGCGATGTCCGGATAACTCTTCGCGACCTCGCGCCCGGTCTCGAGGAAGAGGCCATTCGACATCTTCAGGATGTTCGCCTTGTGGACGATCGTGACCTTCTTGCGGCCGTGCCGGCGCGCGTACTCGAACGCGTAGCGGACGATGCGCTCGCTGCCGAACTTCGTGATGATCGCGATCGACTCGGCCGCCGTGCGCCGCGGGTCGATGTAGTGCTCGACGCCGGCGTACAGATCCTCCGTGTTCTCGCGCACGATGACCAGATCCACGCCGGTGTAGCGCGACGGCACGCCCGCGATCGTGTGGACCGGTCGCACGTTCGCGTAGAGATCGAACAGCTGGCGCAACGTGACGTTGACCGAGCGATAGCCGCCGCCGCTCGGCGTCGCGAGCGGGCTCTTGAGCGCGACCTGGTTCTTCTTGATCGAATCGATCGTCGCCTGGGGCAGCGGGTCGCCGTGCTTCTGCACCGCACTCGCGCCGGCATCCGCACGCTCCCACGCGATGCGCCCGCCCGCTGCTTCGACCGCACGCACCGTCGCGGCCGCGATCTCGGGGCCGATGCCATCGCCTTCGATCAACGTCACGGTCTTCATCGGGTTCCTTCTTCGAGCTCGATCTCGATGTCTTCGCCGGTCACGCGCACCGCGTAGGTCGCGAGGCATACGTCGGATGCTTCGGCGTGACGCCCGGTTGCGGTCGAGAACCGCCAGCCGTGGTGCGCGCACACCAGGTGGCCGCGCGACACGATGCCCTCCGCGAGGTCACCGCCGCGGTGCAGGCAGCGCCGCTGGGTCGCGAAGTAGCGATCGCCGTCGCGCCCGAGCACGAGCTCGACGCCGGCGGCGGTGACGGCGAGCACATCACCCGCGGCGAGCGAGCCGACCTTTGCGACCGCGTGCCAAGCCACAACACAGAATTACCGCCAACACGCCGCAGACGCCAAGGAAGACGCCAGGAAGAGACCTTGTTTCTTCCTGGCGTCCGCCTTGGCGTCTGCGGCGTCTTGGCGGTAACTCCTACTCCGCCGCGTCCCCGCCGTCCGTGGCGAGGCCGTACGTCTTCATCTTCGTGTAGATGCTCGCGCGCGAGATGCCGAGCCGCTTGGCGGCGGCCCCCGGATTGCGCTCGCGCCGGAGGGCGGCCGCGATCGCCGCGCGCTCGACCGCGCGCACCGCGCGCTCGGTCACGTCCTTGAGGCCCTCGCCGTCGCCGAGGCGATCGAGATCGAGCGCGGGCAGCGCCACGCGGTCGGGCGCTTCTTCGTCGGCGGCGCCGGTCGAGGTCGCGCTCATGCCGAGCATCGCGAGATCGTGCGAGCGGATGGTCTCGCCGTCGCACAGGATCGCGGCGCGCGACAGCACGTTCTCGAGCTCGCGGATGTTGCCGGGCCAGCGGTAGCTCTGCAGGCGTGCGAGCGCCTTCGCGGTCAGCTGCGTCGGATAGCGCGTGTCGCGCGCGCCCGCGAAGCTCTTGGTCGCGCCGGCGCGGCGCGCGAGGATGTGCGCCGCGAGCAGCGGGATGTCTTCCTTGCGCTCTCGCAACGGCGGGACCTGGATCGGCACGACCGCGAGCCGCCAGTACAGATCCTCGCGGAACTGGCCGCGCCCGACGAGCGTCTTCAAGTCCTTGTTCGTCGCCGCGACGACGCGCACGTCGATGTGGACCGGGCGGTCGCCGCCGACCGGCTTGATCTCGCGCTCCTGCAGCACGCGCAGCAGCTTGTTCTGGACCGTCGCGTCGATGTCGCCGATCTCGTCGAGGAAGATCGTGCCGCCGTTCGCCTCGCGAAACAGCCCGCGCCGCGCGCGCGCCGCGCCGGTGAACGCGCCCTTCTCGTGGCCGAACAGCTCGGCCTCGATCAGGCTCGGCGCGAGCGCGCTGCAATCGAACGCGACGAACGGGCCGTCCTTGCGCGGGCCCACCCGGTGGATCGTCCGGGCGAGCAGCTCCTTGCCGGTGCCGCTCTCGCCGACGATCAGCACGGTCGCGTCCGAGCTCGCGACGCGCTCGATCATCTGCAGGAGCTGGCGCATCAACGCGGACTCGCCGATCACCTCGCCGAGGCCCCGCGCGCGCTCGACCTCGCCGCGCAGCCGCCTCACCTCGCGCGCGAGCGCGCCATGCTGGATCGCGCGGTCGACGACCGAGCGGATCTCGGCGGCCGCCGCCGACTTCGCGAGCACGTCGAGCGCGCCGGACCGCATGACGCGCACCGTGAGCTCGACGGTCGGCCGCGCGCTCCAGATCACGGCGACGGTGTCGGGCGCGACCGTGCGCACGCGGTGCAGCAGCGCGAGCGCGCCGTCCTCGTCGTCGCCGAGCGCGGGGTCGAGCAGGACCAGGTCGAACGCCGAGCCGGTGATGCGCTCGAGCGCGGCGCCCGCGGTCGCGACCGCCTCGACCGCGATGCCTTCGAGCGCGCGCTCGGCCTGCGCGACCCCATCGCGGTCGGCATCGGCCACCAGCACATGCCGGAGCTCGGGCACGACCTCAGTGTGTCCAGCCGTCTAGACGATGTCCAGACCAATGGACGATCAGCTTGCTCCCAGATGAAGTAACTATCTGAAATTATTATTCCGATCCGTTGGACAGACCTGGCGTTGCTGTTGCGTCTCTAGGCGGAGCGAGGAGGGCACGATGGACAGGCCGGAAGATCTCGCCCGCATGCGCGCCTACGTCCGCTCGGTCGCGCTCAAGTACGTGCGCGACGACCAGGACGCCGAGGACGTCACGCAGGACGCGATGCTGCTCGCGCATCGCTACCGCGATTCGTTTCGCGGCGAGTCGCGCTACACCACGTGGCTGTACCGCGTGACCGCGACCGCGGCGCTGATGTTCCTGCGCCGGCAGCGCCGCCTCGCCCGCGAGATCGCGGCGAGCGCGCTCCGCGGCTCCGACCCCGAAGCCGACACGTCGTGGCTCGAGCGCCTGGCCGCGCCCGGCGACCTGCGCTCGGCGTGCATCGCGCGCGAACAGCTCGCCGGGATGGCGCGCGCGGTCGCGTCGCTCGGCGAGAAGTACCCGGCCGTGTTCTGGAAGCGCTACGGCGAGGGCCGCACCGAGACCGAGATCGCGCGCGAGCTCGGCCTCTCCGTCGCCGCCGTGAAGACGCGCGCGTTCCGCGGCCGGCAGGCGGCGTTGCGCGCGACAGCGACATGATAGCGTCGGCGCGTGCGAGCGCGTGACGGGGTCTGGCTGATGTTGGTCGCTGCGTGTGCGCGCCACGATCGGGCCGCGCCCGCGGCCGATCCGGCGGGCTCGGGCAGCACGGCAGCGGTCGCGGTCGTGCACGATGCCGCGCCGCCCGACGCGCCGGCGACCGACGGGTTCACGCGGCAGTGCGCGATCCAGCCGCCGGGCGCGTATTGCAAGGTCAGCCCGCGCGGCGGCGCCTGGTACGGCAAGCACTGCTGGCGCGTCGTCGTCGCGATCGAGGCTCGCGACAAGCCCGCGGTGCGCGAGGTCGTCTCGCAGCCAGCCTGCGCCGGCTACGTCGCGCCGACCGGCTATCTCGATCTCGACTTCACGTTCGCGCCGAAAGATGACCCGAGCAAGCCGTGCGCGCCGGACGACGCGTGCGAGCTCGAGCTCGTCGTCGACGATGCCAGGCTCGGCGCCGAGATCAAGCGCCTGCACGAGCGCTGGCTCGACGCCCTCGTCCAGGACAAGCACGACCGCGAGGAGGCCGCGCACGAC
>Ga0335083_10002705_pt1 | contig 23290 bp, 16 predicted proteins | sample Lox_Sample_42_FD_206716 | JGI IMG/M metagenome (GOLD analysis project Ga0335083, IMG submission 206716) | Soil microbial communities from Loxahatchee National Wildlife Refuge, Florida, United States - Lox_Sample_4.2 | ecosystem: Environmental > Terrestrial > Soil > Wetlands | place: USA...
TCCCTGCGGACCCCTCACGTCCCGGGCGTCTCGTGGCGGCCACACCCTGCCGGGGTCGCCACGAGACGCCCGGGACGCACCTCGGACGGCCGGGGCTTACAGCCCGTAGGCCTCCTTCAGCTCCGGGTCCTTCGCGGCCAACATCTCGGCCAGCTCGAGCATTACCTTGCACTGCTTCCAGGTGGCATCGTCCTGCATCTTGCCGTCGATCATGTGGACGCCGCGGCCGTCGGGGATCGCCTCGATGACCTTCTTCGCGAACCTGACCTCGTCCGGCGGCGGGCTGAAGACCTTCTTCGCGATCGCGATCTGGACGGGGTGGAGCGACCAGGCGCCGACGCAGCCCATCAGGAACGCGGCGCGGAACTGGGCCTCGCAGCCGGCCGTGTCCTTGATGTCGCCGAAGGGCCCGTAGAAGGGCAGGATCCCGGCCGAGGTGCAGGCGTCGACCATACGGGCGATCGAGTAGTGCCAGAGGTCCTGCTGGGCGCTGACGCGGCCCTCCTCCGGGTTCTCCGGGTCGGGCGGGTCGTTCAGCACCAGGTAGCCGGGGTGGCCGCCGCCGACCCGGGTCGTCTTCATCCGCCGCGCCGCGGCCAGGTCCGCCGGGCCGAAACTCATGCCCTGCATCCGCGGGCTGGCGTTGGCGATCTCCTCGAGGTTGACGACGCCCTGCGGCGTCTCGAGGATCGCGTGGACGAGGATCGGCCGCGACAGCCCGGCCTTCGCCTCCAGTTGGGCGAGCAGGCGGTCGACGTAGTGGATGTCCCAGGCGCCCTCGACCTTCGGCACCATCACCACGTCGAGCTGGTCGCCGATCTCGCCGACCAGCTGCTCGAGGTCGTCGAGCACCCAGGGGCTCTCGAGCGAGTTGACCCGCGTCCACAGCGAGGTGCCACCGAAGTCGGTCTCCTTGGCGGCCTTGATCAGGCCCGCGCGGGCGGCCTCCTTGCGGTCGACCGGGACGGCGTCCTCGAGGTTGCCGAGCAGGATGTCGGTCTGGGCGGCGATCGCACCCGCCTTGGCGACCATTTTCTCGTTCGAGAAGTCGAGGAAATGGATCATCCGCGACGGGGTGACCGGGATCTCGCGCAGCGGCTCGGGGGCGCCGATCGCCTGCGGGTGAAAGAAGTCTCTGGGGTGTCTCAAGCTGCTCCCTCGTCAGATTGCTGTTGCGGCGCGAAATCTAATGCGAGCGCCGATTTGCCGCCTCGGAGCCCCCTAAATTTGCGGGGCGATGAAGAAGCGCAAGCGCCGTGAGCTGGAAGCTCGGATCGACGACGCCGTCGAGATCGCCCGCTCGGCCGAACGGGCCGCGCTCGAGATCGGCGACGCCGCCTTCGACGCCGCCGACCAGGCACGGAGGGCGGCCGACACGGCCGTCGCCCTCGCCGCGGGCGCCCACGGGCTCGCGGCCCTCGAGTCGGTGGCCGACCGGCGCGCCATGCCCACGGAGGTCGACCCACTGCGGCATTTCACCGAGCGCGCCGACCGGGTCATCGCCAGGTTGCGGGCGCTCGATCGGCTGCCGGCCGCCTCGAGCGCCTCCTAGGAGGGACCAGCGAAACTCGCGCGTGCGGCGCCGCCGGGCGTGCGCGGGAGCCTCCTAGCGCCCGCCGCCTCCGCGGTAGGTAGACGACCTCAGCCCGCGTTGTTTTCGGCTTCCGCTTCCGCTTCGGTCTGTGCGGTCGCCGGGGTGGTGGTGACCGGGTAGAAGATCACCTCGGGCGCCGATTCCCCGGCGATCCAGGAGAGCTCTTCGTCGCGCCGTTCGGAGGAGAGCGGGACGATGCCGAGTTCGTTGGCGGCGGATTCGGAGTTGACGACCATGTAATGGAGGAAGGACCGGATTTCGGCTTCCTTGAGGCGCTGGGTGGAGACCGTGAGGAGGATCTGGCGGGCCAGCGGGTAGGTCGCTTCGCTGACCGTCTGGGTCGAGGGGAAGATGCAGTTCGGCTGTTTGGCGTCGGCCGGCCGCGTGTCGATCTCCATCGGCCGCAGCTGCTCCTCCCAGACCTCGTAGTAGGTGAAGCCGAAGATGCCGAGCGTGCCGAGCGAGCGGTTGAGGCGGTGCCCTTCGCGGACCTCGAGGCGGAGCTGCTTGCGGATCGGGGGCAGGCGCTTTTCGATCCGCGCCAGCTTTTCTTCGGCTTCTTCGAGGGTCTTCTTGTCCTTCGCCTTTTCTTCGGCGTCGCGCTTGTCGCGGATCCCTTTGTTGACCTGGAACTTCGCCTCTTTCACGAACGCTTCGGCGCCTTTCAGCGCTTCCAGCTGCCCTTTGAGGACTTCCGCGGTTCCTTTCGCGCGTTCCGCCAGGTGCTGACGCCTGCCGGTGCCGCCGGTGACCTGCAGGCGCACCCCGCGCGGCTCGGCGTGGGGGATGTAGTCGCCGCGCACGCTGGCCAGCGAGGGGAGGTCGATGCCGAGGACGATCGAGCTGAAGAATTCGAACAGGTCGGATTCGGCGTCGGGCCCGGTCGTGGTCACGTCGGGTGCGCTGCTTTCCGTCCCCGGGCTGATGAAGTCGACCTGGGACCAGTTCGTGATCGGCGAGCCGGCACGGAAGATTTCGTGGACCTCGCCGAGGGTCAGGCAGTCGACGCCGACGTTGGTTTCGTTGTGGATCGCCAGCACCGCGGCGTCGGAGGCGAGCTGGATCTGGACCGGCTGCACGTTGCGCTGTCGGCAGGTCTCGAACTCGGCCCGCGAGATCGGCCGGGTCGAGGCGACGATGTCGGTGCCGCCCTGGCAGAAGCTGTTGAAGGCTTCGCCTTCGTCGCTTTCGTTGACGGCCAGCGTCGTGCTCGCCGTCGTTTCTTCGTAGGACTGGAGCAGCGCTTCGGTGGGGACCGAGTCGGTGGCGCCGCTGATCCGGATCTCACCGGCCGGGCGTGGCGGCAGCTTCATCTTCTTCTGCGCCGGGCCTTCCTGGGAGACGTTCTGCGTTTCGCCTTCGTTCTTGTTTTCGGTCTGCTGGCTGACGCCGCACCCGGTGGCGATGATGGCCAGACAGAAGAGCGCGGCGATCAGTTGTGCGCGGCGGCGCATCAGAAGCCTCCGTTGGTCGCGGGACGGGCGACTTTGGCGGCGCGGGCCGCGGCCTTGCCGGCCGGCGGGTCATAGCGGACCTTCGGCAGGGCGACGACTTCGAAGTTGTCCAGGTGGAGCCATTCGAGCGCGTTGCCTTCGATCAGGCCGGTGAGCTGGCCGTCCTGGGCGTAGAGGGTCGGCACGGCGGCCCGGTCGACGACGATCGCCCCGTATCGCCGCAGGGTGGCGAGGATCGCTTCCACGTAGCGATGTTCTCCTTCTTCCTGGCGCGCCTGCAGCACTTCTTCTTTGCCGGCGTTCTTCGGCAGTTTCCTCGCGTCGAGCTTCGGTTCGGGGGCTTTGACGTCGGCCTTCAACCGGATGCGGGCGCCGGCGGGCAATGCCTTGACGGGACCGACGCCATCGGTCACCGAGGCAGGCTGGACGTAGCGGCGGCGGGCGAGGCCGGGGACCGAGACGGAGAGGGCATGGTCGATCTCGCCGTTTTTCAACTCGCCCGGTTCGACGACGCCGGCGAAGAGCGGCAGCCCGGAGCCGCGCGCGCCGACCGCGCGCGCCGGCGCTTCCGAGATCGGCTTGGAGAAGCCTGGCCCTCGCAGCGCCCACGCCTTCGAGAACTGGAAGGTGATCACCCCGTCGTCCTGGCGCCGCGCGCGCCAGAGGTCGTAGCCGATCCCTTTTTCGCGGTCGATCAGGCTCATCCAGCCGTCAAAGCGAGGGTCGGGGTGGGCCCCGGCGGGCAGTTTGAGCGTCTTGGGCACCTGGATCCCGGCACCGCAGTCGACCTGGCGGCACTCGAGCGTGGTCTGCACCCCATTCTGTTCGTCGACTTCGACGATCACCGGTGCCCAGGAGACGGTGTTGAGGGCGAACCCACGCTTGATCACCCGGCTGACGGTCCGGGACTTACGCCCCGGCTGTTCGATCACACCGATCCGGCGCCGCGCCAACTCGAGCATTTCTTCGGAGTTGGAGTCCTCGGGGAGCGATTCGACCTCGGTGTTCCAGGGGCTCTTGTCGGAGAAGTACCGATGCCCGGCGGGAAACGGCGCGAACAGCTTTTTCTTCTTTTCTTCCAGTTCTTTCTTCGCCTTCTTCTGGGTCGGCGTCAGGTTCGAGGCCGTCGTCGTGCTGCTGCTTCCGCCGCCACCGCAGGCGGCGACGACCAGCACCAGGGCCAGCGTGCAGAGCAGGGCGGCGAGAGGCCGCAGGTAGCGAGAAGGCAGGCTCACTGCCCCTCGATGGTGGGAGCCGAGGTCTGGCCTTCGCCGCCCGCCCCGGCGCCGCCCGTGGTCGTTTCGGGCGTGATCGTCGGTTCGATGCCTTCCGTGCTCCCGGTTTCTTCTTCGGGTTCGACCGGCGTGGGAGGGGTGATGAGGTTGCGCGTGCCCTGCTCGACGGCGGTCTTGCCGTCACCGCGGGCGACCACTTTGGCGAGCATGTAGCGCTTGTTGACGACCACGGCCTGGAAGTGGGGGTCCTCGTTGTTCGGGAGATCCGGGTAGCGCTGGACGATTTCATCGGCCTTCGCCTGGGTGGCGATCAGGACGTATTCGATCCCCTTCGGCAGGTTGTCGCGGTCCGCCCGCCACTGTTCGTCACCGTGGTCGATGCGGTCGACGAAGACCCCGGGGCGCCCGGTGAGGAGGATGACGGCGTAGGTCTGAGCGTTGTCGGTGAGGATCGAGTCCTTGCGCTCGCCGACGATCCGATTGATTTCTTCGGCCATCTGCAGCTCGGGATCGATCCCGACTTCGTAGCCGCCCTTCGAGAACGTCCCCTCCTGGCTGTTGCCGCTGGAGATGAAGCGCGTGAAGGCCTGCTCCTGGTTCTGGTGCGGGTAGTTCTTCATCGCGTTCCAGGAGAGCGGTAACGCCAGGGCGAGCATCGCCAGGATCCCCAGGGCGGAGATCGCGCGCCACTCGGTGCCGGCGAAGTGCACCCAGGCGAGGCCGGCGGTGCCGGCCACCGCCAGGTAGAGGCCGGTTTCCAGCGAGAGCAGGTCGGCCCGGTCGTAGATCAACGCATTGCCGACGATCAGCGCGCCGATCAGGAGGATCAGGACCGCCAGCCACCCGCTCATCGATCCCTGCACCCCGGAGAAGGCGACCAGGATCAGGGCGGGGACCGCGACCAGCGCGATCGGGGCGGCCCCGACCGTGAGTTCGAGCAGGTCCTTGATCGCCGTGGAGAAGGTGACGCCGACGTGGCTGACGGCGGCCGAGGCGTTGATCGCCGAGTAGGTGCTCGGTTCGCCGAGCCAGCCGAACGGCGAGCCGAGGATGATCGCGTTGAGCAGGATCCAGACCATGATCGAGTAGGCGAACGGGGTCAGGTAGACCAGGGCGGCCGACTCGATCTTCGGGGTCGGCACCTTGTCCGAGGCGCGCAGCCCGATGATCGCCAGCCCGAGCACCAGGCCCCAGGCGATCAGCGGGTAGTAGGTGATCGCCCCGAACGCCAGGGCGAGGCCGGCGACGACCAGGTAGCGGGTCGAGAGTTCCACCCGCCAGGAGATCAGCCCGTAGAGCGCCGCGGAGATGAAGAAGACGCCGAGCGCGACGCCCGTCCCGTTGCCCGCGTAGTAGACGAACAGCGGGTTCACCGCGAAGAGGAGGACCGCGGCGTAGCGCAGCGCGCTCGACATCTCGCAGCGCCTGAAGGTGGCGTTCAGCACGGCGAGCGTGCCGCCCGCGGGGATCGCGCTGATCACCGGCAGCGCCGCCAGCGAGGTCGCCAGCGGTTTGATCAGGGCGAAGGGGAGGGCGAGGAGGGTCGGCATCGGCGTCAGCGAGAGGCCGATCGCGGCGAGTTTCGCCGGTTCGTTCCACCACACCATGTAGGCCCGTGAGAGCCGGTCGACCGCGTCGAAGACGATCACGTGACCGTTGGAGATCACGATCTCGCCGATGACCGTGTAGGCGATCATGCCGATCAGCGCGATCACCCAGCCCTCGAGCAGCCGGCGGGCGGCGCGGCGCGACTGCTGCGGCGCGACGAAGAGCTCCGGCGGGGCCTCCTCGACCGGGGCCCTCAGCACCCTGGCGCGGCGCCGCGCGGCCGTGGTCGCCCCCGTGGTCTCGGTGACGGTTGAGATCTCGTACTGATCTGACATCTACGGCGGAGGATCTACTAGGGGGCGGACGCCGTTCCTTGACCGGCGCCGTGATCGAGACCGTGCGTCGTCTTCTCCCAATAGAACGGATTGGTGAAGAGCTGGATGAAGCCTTTCCAGGCGGCCAGTGACATCAGCCCCCAGTAGAGCGGTGAGAGCAGCGCGTACTTGGCCAGGTCGTCGTCCCCGCGTCGCGCGGCGGCGATCACGCCGAGGTAGAGGAAGACGAAGTTGCCGAGGAAGAGCTGCGCCGCGGCCACGTAATAGACGTAGCTCGGGAAGATGTCCGAGATGATCCCCAGCTTGGTCAGGAAGAAGACCGTCGTCAGCGTCCAGAAGATCGGGTTGATCAGGAAGATGAACGTCCCGCCGATCATCACCTGGATCGCGAGGAAGCCGTTGAAGCCGAACTCGTTCATCAGCCGTACCGGGTGGCGCACCGAGACGAGCCAGGTCTGGATGTAGCCCTTGATCCAGCGTGAGCGCTGGCGGACCCAGTTGTCGAGTTGGGAGTTGGCCTCCTCGAGCGTGACCGAGTCCATCATCGCGGTCCGGTAGCCGGCCCGGTGCAGGCGCAGCCCGAGCTCGGCGTCCTCGGTGACGTTGAACGGGTCCCAGCCGCCGACCTCGAGCAGGCGGTCGCGGCGCAGGTGGTTGGAGGTGCCGCCCAGCGGGATCGGGTCTTTGCGACGGTCGAGGCCCGGCAGGACGAGGTCGAAGAGCATCGCGTACTCGATCGAGAACCAGCGGGTGAGCAGGTTCTGGTCCTGGTTGAAGTAGTTGAGCCGCGCCTGCACGCAGGCCAGCTCTTCGCCGCCCTGACGGAACATGATCACGGCCTTCTTCAGCTGGTCGGGCATCGGCCGGTCCTCGGCGTCGTAGATCGTCACCAGCTCGCCTTCGGCGCCGGCAAGGCCGTAGTTGCAGGCCTTCGGCTTCGTCTTCGGCAGCGAGTCGGGGACGATCACCAGCTTGAAGTGCGGTTTGAGGTCGAGCGCCCTGATCGCGTCGATCGTCTCGTCGTCGTCCTCCTCGCAGAGGAGGCGGACGTCGAGTTTGGTCCGCGGATAGTCGAGGCCTTCGATCCCGGCCGCCAGCTGGGGGATGACCGCCGCCTCCCTGTAGAGCGGGATCAGGATCGTGTACATCGGCAACGTGCGCTCGTCGAGATTGCTGATGTCGACCGGCTGGATCGGCACTTCTTCGTTTTTCTGCTCGAGCGACGAGTACCCGACGATGATCTTGAAGAGCGAGGTGATCGTGTAGAGGATCGTCGCCGCCGCGCAGAGGCCGATGAAGGTCTGCAGCGGGAAGATCACGATCAGGGCGAGGATCGCGATCGCGGTGAAGGTGAACACCGCCTTCTGGGCGCCGGTCACGGTCCAGCGGGCCGAGACCTCCGGCATTTCGTTGATCAGCCAGGAGAGCGCGTTCTCGGTGTACTCCTCGTGGTAGATCGCGTGGAGGAGTTCGTCGATCCCGTTCGGCGAGGCGAGGAAGGTGCGGATCGGCAGGTCGGTGTATTCGCGGATCGTCATCAGCGCGTCTTCGCCGAGCGGGTCGGAGACGGCGACGAAGAGGGCCTCCTCGCCCTCGGCGATCGGCACGCAGTCCAGTTCGCGGCAGACCGGCTCGGGGATGAGGTCGCGCGGCGCCTGTGCGGCGTCGAATTCGGAGAGATCGACGAGCGGGATGCGCAGCCGCTGGGAGAGCGCGTTGAGCAGCGAGTCCTGGCCGATCGCGCCGCTGCCGACGAGCACCTCGCCGATCCGGTCGCCGGTGCGCTGCTGCTCCTCGACCGCTTCGCGGATCTGATCCTCGGTGACCAGCCCCTCGGCGGCCAACATGTCGCCGAGCCGCGGGGGGACGGCGAGGCCGAGCTCGAGCAGCGAGCCGGTGTCGAGCATCACCCCGTCGTGGGGGACGGCCTGCGCGCCAGGGTCGTTGAAGACCGCTTCGACCGTCTGCGCGACCTCTTCCGGGTCGGCGGTCACCCAGCGGACCTTGTGGCTGGTGGCGGCGGCGACCGCTTCCTGGGTGGAGATGTCGTAGGGGTTGCCGGTGGCGACGGTGAGGGCGTCGTCTTCGAAGGAGATCGCGATCACGTTGTAACGACGGCAGAGCCATTCGGGGAGGAACTGCGCCGCCAGCGGGCTGACCGTGCTGAGGCCCTCGCAGATCCCCGCTTCGCGGTCGTTGACGACCAGGTGCAGGCCGAGATGACCGAGGTTCGTGTCGCTAGGCATGGCTGTCGGGGGGGTCGGATTTGTCTTTTTTCTCGGGCTCGATCGGCCTCGGTGGCCCGCTCGAGGAGCTGCGCTGGGCGACCATCAGGGCGACGAAACCGAAGATCACGACCAGAAGAGGAACAAGGAGGAAGGCGCCGAAGATCACAGCGAAGAGGCCGATTGCCACAAGGACGACGAAGATCGTCCCGAGGATCCCGCTGCCGTTGTTCAACTGGGTTTCCCTGTTCGGCGCCTACACGGGCCGCTCATGCGAGCGTTGATCCCGCGCCGCCGCCTCCGTTGGTCGTCTGGGGTTGCGCCCCGGCGTAGCTGAGCGCGATTTCCAGGCTGTGGTCGGACGAGTCGGTGACGTCGAAGGCGATCGGCAGCGACTTGCGCAGGCCGCTGATCAGGCCGGTGCCCTCGTCGAGCCGGATTTCGAGGATCGCTTTGCGGCCTTGCAGCTGGCGCAGGGCCACCTCGCGGACGCCGGGGATGCGGAGCAGCGCAGCTTCGACGACGGAGACGACGGTCAGATTCGAGAGGCCGGCGACGGTCAGTGAGACCGTGCGGGTGATCGGCGCCGCGGGCACCGCGGCTTCGGTCGCGAACTGGTCGGCGCCCTCGTAGACGGGCGGCACGGGCGCGGCCGGGGCGAAGATCGGCTCCGGCGGCATCTGGGGGGCGACCGCGGGCGGCGCCTGCACGTTCGGGGCCTGGGGTGGGACGGCCACCGGCGCGGGTGCCTCCGCCGCGGCGAGCCAGCCCTCGAACTGGTCGAGGCGCGCGCTGGTCGCGCTGATCCGCTCGGCGAAGCCATCGGCGCTGGCCCGCAACTCGGCGACGATCACCACCGCGGCATTCAGCTCCTGCCGTGCTTCGCCGACGACGCGCTGCAGTTCGCGATCGACGAGGACGTCGGTCGGCTCGGGCATCGGGGTCGGCTCGGGCATCGGCGGTGGGGTCGGCTGAAGTGGGGGAACGGTCTGCGCCAGGGAAACGGGCTCGGATTGGGTCTGCGGCGCGGGCTGGACCTGGGCCTCCTGGGGGGTGGCCACTGCTGGAGGCAGGGTACTCTCCTGCGGCTGAGGGACCTGAGGCGCGGCGGAGACCTGCTGCGCCTGCTCCAGACCGGGGTCGTCGGCCGCCGCCGATCTGCCGGAGCTCGTCAGGCGCAAGACCAGCTCATTGATGACCCGATCGATGATGCTTTCCATTGCCGTTGGCCTCTCTTATGCGGCGAATTCTCCGTTGCCGGAGCTGATGCACGAGGACTGTACTGTCGCCTTCGGTCGAAACGGCCTGCCGGGGAAATGTACCAGCGTAGGAGCGCTTTTCCCGCCTGGGAAGCCAAACGTAGGAGATTCTGCAGGGCGGATCAGCGACGTTGTCATCATGGGTGGATGCGCCGCTCGCGGATTCTGCTTCTCGTGGCTGTCTGCGTGGCGGCGATCTTGGTCTGCGGTGGGACCGCGATCGCCGCGCGGCAACAGGGCAAGGATCGGCCCGCGGCGCCGAAGCGGCACAAGAAGAAGCGCCCGGGCGCGAACGTCCTTCGGCCGGTCGGCTGGACGCCGCTCACCAGCGGCGCCGCGGCCAAGCTGGTCAGGCATTCGAGCTGGGAGCCGCGCCCCGGGAACTACACCGCCGACCACACGATGCCGACCGGTGCCCAACTGGCGGAATGGCGCTCACAGAGCCAGATGCCCAACGCCTACCTGGTCAACGGCCACTTCACCGGGACGACCGACGAAATCATCCAGTGGGCGGCCTACAAGTGGGGCCTGCCGGTCGAAGTCCTGCGCGCCGTCGCCGCCTATGAGACCTGGTGGGAACAGTCGTTCATCGGCGACAACGGTGACTCCTTCGGGATCTACCAGGTGCGTCGTCCCTACCACTGCTTCGGCGAATGCACGATCGTCAGCGAGTCGACCGCCTTCACCGCCGACTACTACGGCGGCATCATCCGCTCTTACTACGAAGGCAAGGAAACCTGGTTGAACACCGTCTCCTCGGAAAACGGCGCGCCGTACACCGCCGGTGACTTCTGGGGGGCGGTGGGCGCCTGGGCCTCCGGTCGCTGGCACAACGCCCGCAGCGAAGAATACGTCGCCGGGGTGAAAGCAGACCTGGCCTCGAAGCCCTGGCTGACGCCGGAATTCGTCGGCCAGTAGGACCCGCGCGGCGCCGGCGGGCGCCCCGGATCAGCCTCCGGTCGTTCCCGGCACGCCGCCGACCTGGACGATGAGCCGCCCCGGGGCGGCGTCGCGGAGGATGAAGGGGATCGGGAAGCGCGAGCGCATCGAGCCGAGCAGCATGTTGACGTCGACCCCCGGCGCCTCCAGCACGGCCGCATTGCCCTCGAAGGAGCGCAGGCTGACACCGGCGCCGATCGGCAGGGTCTCGAAGGCGCGCTCGATCGCCCGCGCCGCGGCCAGGTCTCGCAGCGGTTCGACCCGGACCTCGACGCCCGTCACCGGCGGGGCGGAGGGCAGAGGAGGCAGCGGTCGCTCGACCGGTGCGGGCGCCAGGCGCGCCGCCAGTTGCTCGGCGATCGCCGACTCGTCGACCGGCGCGGGGGCGGCGGCGGCCTCGGCTTCGACGACGGCGGGGTTCTCCTCGGAGCGGGAGAGGACGTCGCCGAATTCGCTCAAGGTCACGCCGAGGCTGTTGAACAGCCCTTGGCGCAGCCGCACCAGGTCGTCTACCTGGGCGCGGGCGGCGTCGACGTCGCGCTGTGCCGCCGCGCGGGCCTCGTCGGCCTTCCGTTCGGCGTCGGCGATGATCGCCGCGGCCTGCTGCTGGGCCTTCCGTTCGGCCGCTTCGATGTGGATGTCGAGCGTGCTCTCGAGGCCGTGCGCGCGGCGTTTGACCTCGTCGAAGCGGCCCTGGACCTCGTCGTCGAGCTCCGGCTCGTCGGCCTCTACGGCCTCATCGACCTCGGGAGCCTCGGGTACCGCGTCCTCGTCGTCAGCTTTTTTGGCTTTTCTGGCAGGGCTCATCGGCGGCATTCTCGCATCCGGACCCGACGTCTGGGGCGACTACCGCGCGATGCGGATCCGGAAGCCCGTCGCCGCGCCGCCCGCGGGCTTCACCGTCGCGTTCAGCCAGCTGCGATGGCGGACCAGCTTGCGGTAGCGGTGCGCGATCGGCACCCGCACCGTCTTCGCGCCGCCCGCACCGACCCGGTACGGGGCGGAGCCGACGACGATGCTGCGGCCGGACCCGGCCGGGACGCTGAGCGCCAGCGTGCCCGAGCAGGCCGCGGTGCAGCTCACCTGGACGGTCGCGGTGCCGCCTGAGCCGGCGATCCTGGCGGCGCCGAGCTGGACGGCCGGGCTCGACGACGGGGTGACCGAGCTCGGTGAGGAGCCCGAGGGTTCGGGCGTGACGGCCGCTTTGGAACTGCTGCCCGACGAGCCCGACGAGGAGCCGCCTGAGGAGCTCGCGGAGCCCTCTTCGCGGCTGATCGTGATCCCGGCGGTGCCTTCGTTGTTGCCCGGGTTCGGGTCGGTCGTGGTCGTCGTCACGGTGGCCGTGTTGTAGACCGGTTCGAGCGCGTCGATCTCGGTCCCGGTTTCGATCCGCAGGCAGATCAGGTCGAGTTCGATTTCGACCGCGTGGCCGGTGGTGTTGAGGATGTCGAAGTCGCGGTTGATCGGCTGCGGGTCGTTGCCGTACATGAACACGCCGGGAGGCAGGTCATAGGTGGCGACGATCCCCTCGTAGCCTTCGCCGCAGCTGACCCGGAGCTGGCGGGTCGGTTCTTCGCCGGCCGGGATCGTGAACCGTTCCGAGCGGTGTTCGAAGATCAGATCGTGGGCGTGGCCGTCGGTGGCGCCGGTCACTTCTTTCAGCGGCCGCACCGAGAGCGAGAACGAGGCGGTGGGGGAGGTCACCTGGACCGCGAAGTTCCAACCGCCTTCACCGTCGTCCTCGGACTTGATGATGCTGGCCTCGCCTTTGGTGACGTCGATGCCAGGCGCCACCGCACGGTAGCCGAGCGGCGTCGAGACGTGGAACGAGTAGACGCCTTCGCCGAGGTTGGTCATGTTGCCGGGGACCGGGATCAGCGAGCCGACGATGATGCTGTGCGAGTGGCCTTCGGTCACGTCGGTCGATGGCGGCAGGCAGAGGTAGTCGAGTTTCACCTGAGCCTGGCCTTCGGTTTCGTTGTCGATCACGAAGCGATAGGTACCGAGCCCGACCGAGTCGGCCTCGAGGATGTGGACGTCGGCGTAGGACTGACCCTGGTCGACGTGGAAGATCCGCGCCGACCCGTCGACCATCTCGCCGCCGTTCTGGCAGCTGACGGTTTCGGTCACGGTATGACCTGCCGGGATCGAGATATCCGGTTCACCCTTTTCGACGGTGATCTTGTGGGTGTGGTGCCCTTCGCCCGGGGCCGCCGGCGGCGAGCCTTTGGCCTTGGTGACGATCGTGATCGTGCGACCTTCGCCCGGCTCGAGCGAGCCCAGGGAGCAGTCGACGACTTCGGCCGCCTCGCCGCAGGTCGGTGAGCCGGGGCTGACCGACTGGAAGGTGACTTCTTCGGGCAGCGGGTCGTGGACCTTGACGTTGCGGGCGGTCGACGGCCCGTTGTTGTGGGCGACCAGGGTGTAGGTGACCGTTTCGCCGCCGAGGTAGTGCTTCTTGTCGGCGGTCTTGACGATCGAGACGTCGGCCCTGGTGATCACGGTGGTTTCCGCCGAGCTTTCGTTGTTGCTCGGGTTCGTGTCCGTGGTCGTCGTCGTCACCTTGGCGGTGTTGTGGATCTTTTCCCCTTCTTCCTTGTCGGGGTCGACCTTGGTGACGACGTGGATCGTCTTCGACGCTCCCGCGGCCAGCGTGCCGAGTTCGCAGGTGATCGCGTTGCCGACATGGGTGCAGCCGGAGTCGGCGGAGACGAAGCTCAGGTCCGGCGAGGGCAGGTTGTCGGTGACGACCACGTTCTGCGCGTCGGAGGGACCGTTGTTGTGGACGGCGAGCGTGTAGGTGAGGTTTTCGCCGGCGACGACCGGGTCCGGGTTGTCGGTCTTGACGATCGAGACGTCGCCCTTCGTTTCGACGTGCAGCGAGCCGGTGTCTTCGCGCGGCGGCACATGGTCGGCGTGGGTCTGGGCGTGGTTGACCAGCAGTTCGCCGTTCGGGACGCTCGCTTCGACGAAGACCGGCAGGGCGATCGTCACCGACGCGCCGGGGGCGAGCGAGCCGAGTTCCCATTCCAGTTCACCCGTGGTCGCTTTCGACGGTGCGGGGTTGGCCACGCCCGCTTTGGCGGGTTCGTAGAGAAGCCCGCTCGGCAAGGTGTCGTCGACGACGACGTGCTTCGCGATCCCTTCGCCGGTGTTGGTCACCTTGATCTGGAAGCTGCTCGGTTCGCCCGCCACGGCCGTGCCGTTGTCCGGGGTCTTTTCGATTTCCAGGTCGGGGACGTGGAGGATCGCCTTGGCGGTATCGGTATTGCTCACGTATGGGCCGTCGAGGCTGCTCGACGAGCCGGAGCTGTCTAGCGCCGAGGAGACCGCGCTGTTGATGTGCGGATCGGCGGCGCCGTGGCCCGGGTTGGTGGCCGAGGCCGGCAGCGGGATCGCTTCGAATTCGACGACCACCGTATGGCCGTGGGCGAGGTTGCCGACGTTGCCCCAGACCAGCTTGTCGCCCGACGCTTCTTCGGTGACGGTCGGGTCTGCCCCGCTGCCCGTGGAGAAGGTCGTGGAGCCCGCCTTGTATTCCCAGTTGGGCGGCAGCGTGTCGGTGACGGTGACGTTGTGTGCCGTCGCCTTGGTCGCCGTGTCGGTGACTTCGATCCGCCACTTGAACGGCACTTCGATTTCGGCGCTTGCTTCATCGGGGTGGCCCGAGGCGCCGGTCGTCTTGTGCAGCGACAGGGTCGGCAGATCCACCGTCTTTTCGACGGTGCTGTTCGGGCCCATGTACTTGCGATATTCCCAGGTGGAGTGCGCTTCGCGGGTGGCCTTGGGGACCCCGAAGTATTCGCCGATCTTCGCCGTGTTCTTGATCAGCTCGCCGTCGTGCAGCGAGCCGCCACCGACGACTTCGGCGGTGTAGGTGAAGGTGATGCTTTCGCCGGGGGCGAGCGGTCCGGGCACGGTCCAGAGGATCTTGTGGTTGCCCGGGGTCCAGGATTGGGTCGCGAGGTTCGCTTTTTGGACGAGGACGACGTTGGTCAGCTCGCTGTCCGGTTCGTCTTCGATGACCGTGTCGTAGGCGGCCGAGTCGCCGTTGTTGGTCACCTTGACGGTGTAGGTCAGCGCCTGGCCCGGTTCGACCTTGGCGCCGCCGCCGGCGGTCTTGGTGATCGCCAGCTTCGGCTCGACGACCTTGTTGATCGCTTCCGCCGGGCCGGCGGTGTCGTCGAAGCTGCTGGGGAGCGTCGCCGGGTTTTCCCCGATCTTGTCGGTCCGGTCGCTGCCGACGATCGCCTTGTTGACCAGCGTTTCGTTGTCCAGGATCTTGGCGCCATTGTGGCGGTAGGTGTTCAGCAGGTGGCCGTGCAGTTGGATTTCGTAGATCCGTTCCAGGTTGCTGGGGGCGAGGTCGCCGAGGAACCAGCCGACCTTGGTGGTCCCGTCCGCCTGCACTTCCGGCGCAAAGGACTGGATCGCCGGGTCGCCGGCGGGGCAGCCGCCGGTGCAGTTGATCGTCTCCGAGTCGACCGCGAAGCCGTCGGGCACGGTGTCGATCACGGTCGTGTCGTAGGACCACAGGTCCTTCGGCACGGTGACCTTGATCGTCCATACGGCTTCGTTGCCGATCGTCACCTTTTCCGGGCTGACCGTCTTGGTGATCGAGTCGAGTGCGAGGTTCAGCGTGTCGCTCGCTTCCGCCTTGTAGTCGCCGCTCGTGCTCGCCGTCGAGGAAGAGGTGCGGACGCCGCCGACCGAGCTGTCGAGGCTCTTCGCCTGGTCTTCGGCCGTGTTGCGGAGCATGGTGCCGGAGACTGCCGGGTCGTCGACCTTGACGCTGTAGTGGAGCGCGACGCTCTTGCCGGGTTCGATCGCGCTCAGGCCAGGGGTCGTCACCGTGGTCCAGGTGATGGTCCGCGTGGTTTCGTTCCAGATACCGCCCTGCGGGCCGGCCACCGCGCCGTCGGCGAGCGCTTTGCCGCTGCCGTCGACCGGCGTCGTGCCTTTCGGGATAGTGTCGACGACCGTCACTTCATGGGCGGTGGAGACGTCTTCCGCACCACTGTCGGAGGCATTGACGGTGAAGCCGACGATCTGGCCCGGTTCGACCCGCGACGGGTTCGCGTTGTCGGTCTTCGAGATCCCGAGTTCCGGCTCGACGATCGTCGTGCTGGTCGAGCTTTCGTGGCTGATCGGGCGATTGAGCTGGTCCTTGGCGGTGAGCACGGCCGTGTTGCCCAGGGTGCCTTCGCGCGTGTTCGTTTCGACGTCGAGCACCTTGGTGGTGAAGGTGAGGACGAGTTCGGCGTCTTTGTTGCCTTCGACTTCGTATTCGGCGGGGAGGGTCGCGGTGATGGTGCCCGCCGAGTATTCGAGGCTGATGCCCGCGGCGGCGAGTGAGCCGCCGTTCAGGGTGCCGCTGAGCGAGCCTTCGACGTAGGACTGGCGGCTGGTTTCGAGCGCGTCGGTGACGGTCCCGTCGTAAAGGGTCGTCCCGTGGGGGATCTTCGTCGTCACCGTGTATTCGACGTTCTCGCCGATCGTCGCTTGGTCGGCCTTTTCGTTGCCGCCCTCTTTGACGCTGGTGGTGCGCGTCTTGACGATGCTCGAGGCCGGGGTGTGGACCGTGGCGCTGTCTTCGGCCTTGGTCGTGTTGGGGGTACCCGCGGTCGAGTCTTTGACCGTCGAGTTTTCGGGGATCAGCTTGTAGCTTTCGCCGGCGTCGGTCTTGTAGGTGTATTCGACGATCCCGGCGGTGTTGGTGAAGGTCTGGTCGGGCGAGACGTCGGCCGGGACGTCGACCTTGTAGGTGAGCGTCTTCGAGGCGCCGACGGCCAGCGGGGTGCCGAGGCTCCACTGGATCCGCGACTGGCCCGATACTTCGACGCAGGTGCCGCCGTCGGAGATCGTATTGACGTCGGCGCAGTCGATGCCGGTGGGGAGGAGGTCCCAGACGCGCGAGGTCGCGGCCGCGGCTTCGCCTTCGTTGGTGACGACCACGTCGTATCCGACTTCATCGCTGCCGCGGACGGCTTCGTCCTTGTCGTTTTTGGGAGTTTCGCCATCCACCGTGGCGATCGTCTTCGCCAACGCCAGTTCGGGCAGCGCCAGCTTGAAGTCGGTGAGGTCGCGCAGCGCGAAGGACTTCCCTTCGGTGTTTTCGTAGGAGAACTTCTCCAGGTTGCCTTCGACGTCGCCGGACTTGTGGCCGAGGGGCGAGCCGACCTGCGTCTTCAACGTCACTTCGAAGATCTGGCCGCCGGCGTCGACGTCGTCTTTGGCGCCGATCACCCATTCCAGGCGCCCTTCTTTGTCGGCGAACGATTCGACCGAGACCGAGTCTTCGCCCGCCGTTTCCCAGGTTCCCGCCACATATTCGATCCCATGCGGGAGCAGGTCGAAGACGTTCAGGCTGTGGGTGTCGAGCTTTTTGGGGAATTCGACGCGAAGCTTCCAGCAGACGTAGTCGCCGGGGCCGTAGGACGGGATCGTCTTGCCGTAGTGGGCCATGCCCAGTTCGTCGCAGTTCCCCGAGGTCGGGTAGTCGGCGGCGACCGTCTTTTCGAGGATGGGGCCGTCGGCTTCCTTGCCCGAGGTGGAGACGTCCTTGACCTTTTCGCCGTCGTGCCAGTCGCTTTCGATCTTGTTCGCCGGCGATTTGCTGCAGTCGCCGTTGCCGCCCTGGCAGCGGACGTACGCTTTGCCTTCGGTCTGGATGTTGTTCTTCACCGCGTCGTGCGAGAGGATCGGCCCGGCGTCTTCGAAGTCCTTCTGGTAGTTCTTGCGGGTTCGGGTCCAGAAGGTGAAGTGCAGGGGTTCGTCCGGTTTGAGGTGGGAGAGTGCCGAGAAGGTCGATTCGTCCCAGGTGATGTCATAGGTGCCGTCGGACTGCTCGGTGACGTTGGTGTAAGGCTCGCTCGGTTCTTTTCCGGACACCGGATCGCATTCGGAGTCGTCACCGTAGGTTTCGCGCGTGTAGTTTTTTTCGCCTAGCGGGCAGAGGCCGTCCGGGACTTCGTCCTTGATCACGACGTTGTTCAGATAGCGGTACTCGGAGACCTGCAGGTTGACGGTCCACTCGGTGTAGTCGCCCTGTTCGAGGGTCGGCTTGTTGTTCGTCTTCTGGATCGCCAGGTCCTCGGCGGTGCGCGTCAAGGTGCCCTCGTCGGAGACGGGGAGGCCGCTCGGGTGGGCCGGGCTGACGTAGGTGCCGCTGACGATCGCGCCGTTCTGCAGTTCTTCCTCGTCCTTGGTTTCGGCGCCGCTGTTGTTGTCGAGGTTGACCGCCTGGGCACCGGATTCCGGGGTCGGTTCGCCTTTCGGCCAGGTCATCGTGTTCCGCCGCTCCGGGATCGCCGCCCTGTAGCGGATCACCTTTTCTTCGTTTTTGGCGAAATCGCCGATGTTTTCCCAGACGACACGCGTGTATACGCCTGATTCCAATGGCCCCGCGCCGTCGGGATCCTCGTCGACGGTTTCGACGATGTCCGGTGGAAGGCAGTCTTCGACGGCGCCGACCACGATCTTGCCGGAGCCTTCGTACTCTTCGGCGTGCCCTGGGTAGGTCGGCGCTTCTTTGGTGTGGTCTTCGGTCCCGGCGCAGCCGAGGAACTCGAGCCCGGCGGGGAGGAAGTCTTCGAGTTCGACGCCGTCGGTCGGGTTGACGTGGTTGTTGGTGACGGTCAGCGTGTAGATCGTCTGGTTGTCGTGGACGCCGCGCGGGATCTCGCCCTCGGGGTGGGGCTCCGACTTCTTCACTTCGATCGCGGTGATCTTGGTCTCGGCGGTCGCCGTCGCGCTGCCGGTGTAGGAGCCGGGGCCCGAGGCGCCGGGCGTGCCGTCGGCGTTGAAGTCCGCTTCGTCGCGCGCGTTGGTGGAGATGTAGGCGCCGACTTCGGTTTCGATCACGTCGCCGACGTCGTAGACGCTGGTGTCGTATTCCAGTTCGAAGGAGATCGTCCGCGAGGAGGCCGGGCTGAGATCGTCGACGTTGTGCCAGATCAGCGTCGTTTCGCCGGTTTTCGCGTTGGTGATGATTTCCGGTTCGCCCGCTTCGGTGGTCTCCGAGCCGGCGACGTAGGAGACGCCTTTGGGCAGGACGTAGCGGAAGGCGAGGTTGTAGCCGTACGGTTCCCCGGCCGGATCGGCGGCGGTCAGATCGACCTGGAGGTTGCTGCCGGCGAGGACCGAGCCCGGCGCGCCGTCGGTGACGGTGATCGCGGGGGTGCTCGCGGCCTGGGCGAGGGCCGAAGGACCGAAGGCGAGGGCCGCGAAGATGCCGATCACCAGAGCCAGGCGGACCCGGAGGGATCTGGTTTTCGCGGACGAGGGCGTGCGCCAAGGATTACTTTTCATGCCGATCTTTTTGCCTCCACAGCGTGTCTTCAGTTGCGGTGGCGGCAGGATCAGCAAAGACCGGGCGCGCCGAGGAGCGGGATTATGGCACAGCAAATAGACGAATTCGCCTTTTCGCCGCCTGTCGGGTTGCAAGAATCGAACGACTCTTCTTGAGCTAATGAACAGCGCCTTATCCCAACGCCCCCGTTTTCCTCGTGCTCTCGCTCGCACCCGCGTGGGCGTCGCCGTCCTCGCGGCGGCGGCGATCCTCCTCGCCGTCTCCCTGGCCGCCCCCGGTGGGACGCCGGTGCCGTTGGCACCGCAGACGGCGGGGGCCTGCGGAGTCCTGCCGGTCTCGGTCCGGGTCAAGACGAAGTTCCCGCAGGTCTATGCGCGCCAATACAAGAAGGCCATCCCGGTCGAACTGACCAATCGCGGCGGCTATCGGGTCGGTGGCCTCTACGTCCAGGTCTACACCTTCGGCGGCCTGCGACTGGGCAGCAGCCCGGCGGTGGGCAACCTGCGCGCCGGCAACACCAAGCAGACGACGATCAAACTCGGGTTCCCGATCCAGACCGGCAAGGTCACCTTCGTCGTCAAGGGCACCAACAAGGGCTGCCCGCCGGGGGAATCGATCAGCCACGTCGTCGCCTTCCACTCCTGCAAGACGCAGCTGCCGCTCACCTTTCCCAATCCTCCGGGCGGCTTCGCCTCCGATTACGGCGAATACCTCTCGGTGCCGGCGGAAGCCGAAGAAGGACAGGCGATCTTTCACGCGCGCAGCCGGGTTTACAAGTTTGACGGCCAGTTCGTCGGGGAAGACATCGATCATTACAGCCTCATCTATGGCAAGGTCACGTTCAACAACCGTCTGCGCAGAAGGCTCGCCAAGGGCGGCTACACGATGGTCGTGACCGGCAGGCTGAACCAGCCGAAGTCCTGTGGCGCGAAGACCGCCCAGGTCAGCATGGGCTTCAAGTGAGCCCTGGATGCGCGTCCGCACCCCAGTTCGTCGCCTGCTGCTGGGCCTCGCCGTGACCGTCGCCGCCCTCTCGGCGGTCTCCCTGGTCGCGGTGGCGGCCCCCGGCCCCGGGGGCTCGTCCTCGAATCACGGCAGCGACGCGCGTCCCGCCGTCGCCCATGCCTCCAAGGCGGCTCGCGGCCGGCCCGGTCCGCGCGGCAAGAAGGGCCCGGTCGGCAAGAAGGGCCCGGTGGGCGCCCAGGGCGCGGTCGGATCGCAGGGCCCGCAGGGCCAACAGGGCTCGCCGATCATCCGCCAGTCGATCACGATCGACTGGCAGAACAACCAGTGGCAGGGCCAGGCGACGCAGGAATTCGAAGTTCCGGGTATCGGCAAGGGGAACGTGACCTGCAGGCCGCCCTACGAATACAGCTCTGCCGAAAAGGAGCCCGGCGGCACCCAGTGGGTGCAGGTCTTCCCGAACGACTCGACCGGGTCCTCCTCGGAAACCGAGATGTGGACGACCCGCCACGGCGGCTCCCCGACCGAATCGGACATCTCGGTCGTGCGTACGGCGAAATTGCTGAACGGCAATTACGGGCCGAGCTTCTACGAGGGGATGAACACGCGCTCCGACGAAACGGTCACCCCCGAGAGCCAGGGCATGTTCACCGGCATCATCGTCTCCCGTCCGAAGGGCGGCGGACCCGACCTGGCGCCGCCGACGACCTTCGTGCTCAGCTGGCACTGGCACTTCGCCAATCTGAACGGCGAAGGCGGCCCGTCCTCCGAAAACCGCTGCTACGTCACCGGTAGCTTCTACACGGCGCGATGAGGCGGTTCGGCGACAGCCCGCGGAGGTTCCTGCCGGCCCTGGCACTGGCCTTTCTCGCCTTGATGGCGGGGGTCGCCGTGGGTAGTTCGAGCGTCCGCGACTGGCTCAGCTCCGGCCAGGCGAGCGGCGCGCCCGCCGGCCAGACCGACGGGCACGGCGCCGAAGCGCTCGCCCGCAAGAAGGCGAAGAGCGGCGGCAAGAGGGGCCCGCGCGGCAAGCGCGGCCCACAGGGCAAGCAGGGCCCGAAAGGCGAAACCGGGCCGCAGGGCCCACAAGGGCCACAGGGCGTGGCCGGCACTTCCGGCGACCAGGTCTACGACTTCTCGATCAACTGGAACGGGGCCGGGAGCGGCGCGACGAGCACCGCGGTCAGCGTCTCCGGCGTCGGCACCGTGAATGTCTCCTGCCCCGACGCGGAAGAACTTGAAGATCGCAGCGCCTCGATGACCTTCTCCCCGGCCGCGGACGGCACGACCACGCGCGGCGTCGCCGCCTACACGGTGTCCCAGGAATCAGGCGGAGGCGTGAACGCCTCGTTCTTCCAGCGCATCCTCAGCGAAAAGGTCGACCCGATCCCGATCGGCTATCCCAAGATCGTCACGGAACCCGAAGACTATGCGACCTATCGCCTGCCCTCCAACGGGATGATCACCGGCACGCTGAACGTCGAGAAGTTCTCCGAAAACGGCGGCTCCGGCCAGCCACCCGCCACCTTCACGATGTATTCGGAATACAAGACGAACGAATCGGACCCGGCCGAACGCTACTGCCACATCTCGGGCCAGGTCATCAGCCACGTCCCCTGAGGGCGCACGAGGGGTACGAGGGGTTCCTCGGGTCCCGCGATAACCTGGGCGGCCCAAGCAAAGCCTTCCGATCAGAGCAGGAGCCATGGCCGTAGATACCTCCGCGTACAGCGAAATGACCGACGAGCAGCAGGCGATCATCGAAATGGTCCGCCAGTTCGCCGACGAGCAGATCATCCCCAACGCCGAGCACTACGACCACGAGGACGTCTTCCCCGAGCCGATCGTCGAGCAGATGAAGGAGCTCGGCCTCTTCGGCGTGACGATCCCCGAAGAGTACGGCGGCATGGGGCTCGACCTGACCACCTACGCGATGATCGTCGAGGAGCTCTCGCGCGGCTGGATCTCGATTTCGGGCGTCGTCAACACCCACTTCATCGGCTCCTACCTGCTGATGAAGTTCGGCACCGACGAGCAGAAGGAGTACTTCCTGCCGAAGATGGCGACCGGCGAGATCCGCGCCGCCTTCTCGCTCTCCGAGCCGGAGGTCGGCTCCGACGTCCAGGGCCTGAAGGCGACCGCCAAGAAGGGCGAGGACGGCAACTGGGAGATCAACGGCCAGAAGATGTGGGTGACCAACGGGCTCGGCTCGAGCGTCGTCTTCGTCTTGGTCAAGACCGACCCGAAAGCCGAACCGCCCTACAAGGGCATGACCTGCTTCATCACCGAGAAGGAGCCCTGGAAGGAGATCAACGAGGGCGACTTCAAAGGCCTGAACGTGCCGCCGAAGATCAAGAAGATGGGCTATAAGGGCGTCGAGTCGACCGAGCTCGTCTACGACGGCTACAGATGCCCGCCGGAGCGCATCCTCGGTGGCGAGGAGGCCGGTGTCGGCCAGGGCTTCATCCAGATGATGGACGCGCTCGAGGTCGGCCGCGTCAATGTCGCCGCCCGCGGCGTCGGCATCGCCCAGCGGGCGCTCGAGCTGGCCCTTCGCTACAGCCAGGAACGGAAGACCTTCGGCAAGGAGATCGCCCAGCACCAGGCGATCCAGTTCAAGCTCGCCGACATGGCGACCCAGCTCGAGGCGGCCCGCCTCGTCACCCGTAAAGCGGCGCGGATGAAGGACGCCGGCGAGCGCTCGGACCTGGAGGCGGGGATGGCCAAGCTGCTCGCCTCGGAGACCGGCAAGTTCTGCGTCGAAGAAAGCTTCCGCATCCACGGCGGCTACGGCTACTCGAAGGAGTACGAGATCGAGCGGCTCTATCGCGACGCGCCGCTGCTTCTGATCGGCGAGGGCACCTCCGAGATCCAGCGCATGGTGATCGGCAAAAAGGTCCTGCAGCGCAACAAGATCTAGGGCGGGCGCCGTGGCCTCCACCCAGGAGCTGATCCGCACCGCGGTCGAGCGCTTCCAGGCGGAAGTCCCGGCGCTGGCGAAGCTGAAGTTGGTCTTCGGCCTTGAGCTGCGCGCCAAACACGACATCCAGCTCTACCGGGTCGAGCTGCCCGGACCGAAGATCACCAAGGAACTGGCCCAGGACGAGCGGGTGCTGGTCGAAATCGACCGCCCCCATTTCAACCAGCTGGCCGAGAAAGGGACGATCGCGAGCTACCGGCGGGCAGCCGAGACCGGCCACATCAAGGTGACCGGCGACTCCAACGTGGTCAAGTTGATCGTCCAGGTGGTCGAGAAACAAGAGCAGCGCGCCCGCCTGCGCAAAGTGCACTAGGCGGTCGATTCCGCGGGGCGGCCCGTGGACGGCGCCCGTCCGAGGTGGGTCCCGGGCGTCTCGTGGCGACCCCGGCAGGGTGTGGCCGCCACGAGACGCCCGGGACGTGAGGGTCTTTCAGGGAAGTCCACATG
>Ga0335083_10002706_pt1 | contig 23289 bp, 27 predicted proteins | sample Lox_Sample_42_FD_206716 | JGI IMG/M metagenome (GOLD analysis project Ga0335083, IMG submission 206716) | Soil microbial communities from Loxahatchee National Wildlife Refuge, Florida, United States - Lox_Sample_4.2 | ecosystem: Environmental > Terrestrial > Soil > Wetlands | place: USA...
GGGACGTAGCGCTCGCGCGCTGCGAGCATCCGGTCGGCGGCGCCGGCGCGTTGTTCGACGGACATCGGTGCCGGGATTATCCCCTGCGCGATACGGCTCTTTCAAGCGGAGTCGCCTCGCAATGCGAGGCTCGCGGGGACGTTCGCTGCGAAATGCGAGCTTTTAGTCCCAGATCGTCTCGAACGTGCCGAAGCGGAGCTCGCTGTCGTAGTGGAAGCGCGTCGCGTCGACGCGTTCCATGTACTCCTCGCGACGCTCGGCGACGAAGGCGTTGTACGCGTCCGCCGACTCCCAGCGATCGATGACGAGGTAGCGGCTCGGCGACTCGACGTCGCGCAAGAGCTCGGTGCCGACGTAGCCCCGCCCCTGCCGGAAGAACTCGGCCCACTTGCCGTTCGGTCCGTACTCGCGCTCGAACTCGGCCGCGTCGCGCACCTCGTAGCTGAAGACGAGTGCAACCACGCGGCGGAGGATAAGGTCCGGGCGATGTCTGCCGAGGCTGTCCCCGCGGAGCCCGAGGCGCGCGCCGAGTACGCCGGCGTCCTCCGCTTCTACCACCTCGCGAAGCACCAGGAATGGCAGGTGGACGACGTGCCGTGGGGCGAGATCCCGCTCGTACCCGAGGGCAAGGGGACTCCGGAGCGGCGGGGGCGGCGCCGCGACATCTGGCGGTCGGTGATCATGCAGCAGCTCCAGGCGGACGTGTTCGCCTGTGAAATGGCGTCGCAGCTGCTCGCGGCGGCACCCGACCCCGAGGCGCGCCTCTACTACTCCACGATGGTGCAGGACGAGTCGCGCCACACCGAGGCGTGGCTGCGGCTGATCGGCCAGGTGGGTGGCGAGGGGGAGCGCGACCCGTACCTCGACGAGCTCGCGCACATGTTCCTCGAGGCCGACCTGCTCGAGGAGAAGGTCTTCCTCATGCAGGTCTTCTTCGAGCGGCTGATCATCCCGCGCTTCCGTCTGATCGCGCGCTCGTCGCGCGGAACGGTGCTCGAGGATCTCTGCAACCGGCTCGCCGTGGACGACGGCATCCACCACGGCGCCGGCATGGCCTATGAGCGGGTGCTGCTGCAGTCGGCCGGGAAGAAGGTGCGTGTGCGGCTCGTCGACGCAGCGAACACGATGCTGCCGATCTTCGCGAACCACGTCCTCTGGCGGCCGAAGGCGCGCGAGGTGATCGGGACGCTGATGGAGGCCCGCGACCGGGAACGGCTCCGCGAGGAGCTGAACCACGGCGTCCGGCTCGCGAACTCGCTCGGCCTGGACGTCTCCGACGTCCGCATGCCCGCAGGCTGAAGGGCTCGCCTAGAAGACGCGCCAGTGCCGTTCGGCGATGAAGAAGCCGTGCCCACCGGGATTGCGGCACGTCATCCCGGCCTTCGAGGACACGCAGCTGAACGGGCCTCCGTGCCACGTCTTCCCGTACTTCACCGTGTGCGAGGCCTTGGTATCGGCGAATGGGCCGGCGTCGCCCGCACAGGGCTCGGTCCGGCCGCGGCCCGTCTGACCGAGGACAACCCGGTTGCCGACGTAGTCGACGACTCCGCAGCCGCCGCGCGGCTTCGCTTCGGGAGGACGGAGTGCGCCTTTGAAGCCGCAACGGACGTAGCGGAACTTCTTCGCTCCGCCGTAGCTGTAGTCGCAGTAGATCTTTCCGGACGGCGTCTTGAGGAAGCCTGTGTGGCCGCCGGCGGTGCTCCGGGCGGCCACCGGCGCAGCGGTTACGCCAGTTGCCGGAGCGAGCAGTGCGACAAGCACCAAAGCCATCCGCCGACAGCTCACAGCCGGACTGTAGTTCCACCGACGCGGGACGGCGTGGTATGCAGTGCGCGTGCCCGGCGAGATCGTCTTCCGCTTCCTCGACGAGGACGGTCGAGGGCGTCGCGCGCCACGGGATCTACTCGGGAAGCAAGATCAACGTCGTGCTCCCCGTGGTGCTCAGGCTGCCGCGCGAGAATGCGACGACGATCGTCCAGCCGGGCGACGTCGGCTTTCTCACCGTCGAGAAGGGCTCGGGCTAGGGCATCGACGAGAGCTACTCCGAAGACCGCCCGACGATCGTCCGTACTGCGCGCCGCTAGCGCATGCCGCCGCGCTCGAAGTGCGCGCGGAAGAAGTTCTCGCTGCCGGCGGTCGCCATCGCCGCCGAGGCGCTGATCTCGAGCGCCAGCGCCGTCGCGGCCACGAGCTGCGCGAGCCGGTAGACCTTGCCGGGACCGGCGCAGCCCATCAGCTCGAGCCAGCGCTTCGGGTCGGGCAGCGTCGTGCCGCCGCCGACCGTGCCGACCTCGATGCCGGGGAAGCGGATCGAGACGTGCAGGCCGCCGTCGACGCGCTGCTCCGTCCCGTGCGCCATCGAGCTCGTCGCCACCAGCCCGAGATCCTGCCCCGTCGCCGCGAAGACGGCCGCGATCGCCGAAGCAGGCGTAAATGCCACGGACTGCATCCCCGACGCAACCGCGCCGTGGGTGCCCGCCCAGGCGAGGTCCTCGAGGTCGGCCAGCGTCGTCCGCAGCACGCGCTCGATCGCCCGCTGGGTGAGCGTCGTCTCGGCGATCACGGTCTTGCCATGACCCTGCTGGAAGTACTCGAACGACGGCTTCTTGTCGCCGCCCATGTTCGCCTCGAGGATCGTGCGCTCGACCGGCACCGGCGCCTGCGGCAGCACGTACGCCATGTTGAGGGCGTACGCGTTGCGGGTCATCATGTTCGCCCCGAACGCGTCGCCCGTCGTGAAGCGCCAGAGGACGTGGCACATCGGGCCGACCACGTGCGTCTTCGCCTCGCGCAGGACAGCGTGCTTCGAGAGCTCGGCGCGGTCGGCGTCGCGCAGGAACTCGCGCATCGCGGGAAGCTGCTCCTCGATCCAGCGTGCGAGCGTGAGAGCATCGCCAGAGCTCTTGCAGACAAAGCAGGATGCTCTGGTTATCCTGTCTGCTATCACGTACGTTCGGGCACCGCCGGACTCTGCGATCGCCTTCGCACCGCGGTGCACCGAGGCGGTCAGTCCGCCCTCCGTGTGCGCGAGCGGAACAATGACCTCACTCTCCGCGCGGCCGGTCTCGACGACGTCGCCGTCTTCCGACAGCTCGTACTCGCCGAGCGAGACCGCGAGCTGGGCGACGGAGACGGGAATGGAGACGAGGCCGGTGACCGACTCGGCGGCGCGCAGGTGCGGCTCGAGGTCGGCCTCCGGCAGCCCGAGCATCTCCTGGCGCGCGCGTACCGAATCGGGGTCGTTCTTGCGGGGAAGACGCATCGGGCGGAGGCTATAACCTCGCCTCGTGCCGGCAACGATCATCGACGGCAAGGCCCTCGCGGCGACGGTGCGCGAGGAGGTGGCCGCGTCCGTCGCCGAGCTCGGCCACGTCGGCCTGGCCACCGTCCTCGTCGGCGACGATCCCGCCTCGCACATCTACATCGACCTGAAGCAGAAGGCCGCGCAGCAGGCCGGGATGGAGGCGCGTGACCTCAAGCTCCCCGCCGACACCCCCGAGGACGAGCTGCTCGCCGCGATCGCCGAGCTCAACGCCGATGACGACGTCGACGGCCTCCTCGTCCAGCTTCCGCTTCCCGACCACATCGACGAGGCTCGCGTGATCGAGGCGATCGCGCCGGACAAGGACGTCGACGGCATCCATCCCGTCAACGCCGGGCGTCTCTACCTCGGCCGGCCCAGCCTCGTCCCGGGCACGCCGCTCGGGATCATGCGGATGCTCGACGAGTACGAGATCCCGCTCGAAGGAGCTCGGGCCGTCGTCGTCGGGCGGTCGGCGATCGTCGGGAAGCCGATGGCGCACCTCCTGCTCCAGCGCAACGCGACCGTCACGGTCTGCCACTCGCGCACGCAGGAGCTGGAGCGACACACGCTCGACGCGGACGTCCTCGTCGCCGCGGTCGGGCGCACACATCTGATCGCCGCCGACATGGTCAAGGTCGGCGCGACGGTGATCGACGTCGGGATGAACCGCGACGAGAACAGCCGCAAGGTGCTCGGCGACGTCGATCCGGGCGCGATGGAGCGCGCGGCGTACATGACGCCCGTGCCCGGCGGCGTGGGGCCGATGACGATCGCCATGGTGCTCCAGAACGCCGTTACGGCAGCGCAATTGCGCACGTCCGGCGCTATTGCGCGAGCGAAGAACTGAGCTAGACTCCGGCCTGTTTCAGCAAAGGTCGGCGGCTCGGTGCCCGGGCCGTCGTTTTTCTGCAAGGAGGAAGGGTTGGCTGAGGGCACCGTCAAATGGTTCTCGAACGAGAAGGGCTACGGCTTCATCGAGCGCGAAGGCGGCGACGACGTCTTCGTCCACTTCTCGGCGATCACGATGGACGGCTACAAGTCGTTGACCGAGGGTCAACGCGTGTCGTTCGAAGTCGTTCAGGGCGACAAGGGCGCGCAGGCCGCGAACGTCCAGGCCGTCTAGAGAACCTGTCGGACCAAGGTTGAGAGGGCCCCGGCAAGGGGCCCTTTCTTTTTGGGAGGATCGAGCGAGATGGCGACAGACCCCCAGAAGATCGGCAGAGCACAGCTGCTGCACGTTGCGCATCTCGCGCGGCTCGAGCTGCGCGAGGACGAGCTCGACCGGCTCGAAGGGCAACTGAACGACATCCTCGCGGCCGTCTCCAAGGTCTCGGAGCTCGACCTGTCCGACGTGCCGCCGACCTCGCACCCCCTCGACGTCGTCAACGTCTGGGACGACGACGAGCCGCGTCCGTGCCTGTCCGTCGAGGACGCACTCGCGAACGCGCCGGAGCGTGAGGGCGACTTCTTCAAGGTGCCGCCGGGAGGCGCCGCGTGATCGACACGCTCCGGCTCAGCGCGGAGGAGGCGAAGCGGCTCCTCGACGCGCGCGAGATCTCCGGTGCCGAGCTCTTCGCCGCGTATGGCGCCGCGATCGACGACCGCGACGAAGAGCTTCATTGCTATCTCCACCGCTGTGACGATCCAGGTGGCGACGGGCTGCCGATCGCGCTCAAGGACGTGATCGGAACGCAGGGGATTCCGACCACGGCCGGCTCGAGGATCCTCGAGGGCTACGTCCCCGTCTACGACTCGACGGTCGTCGAGCGGCTGAAGGCCCACGGGCTCCGCATCCTCGGGAAGACGAACACCGACGAGTTCGCGATGGGCTCCTCGACCGAGAACTCCGCCTTCGGCCCGTCGCACAACCCGTGGGACCCGTCGCGCGTGCCGGGCGGCTCGGGCGGAGGCTCGGCCGCGGCGGTGACCGGCGGCCTCGCGCCGTGGGCGCTCGGCTCGGACACCGGCGGCTCGATCAAGCAGCCGTCCGCCCTGTGCGGCAACGTTGGCCTCCGGCCGACGTACGGCACGGTCTCGCGCTACGGGATCGTCGCCTTCGCGTCGAGCCTCGACCAGGTAGGCCCGGTGGCGCGCACCGTTCGCGATTGCGCCTACCTCTACTCGATCATCGCCGGTCGCGACCCGTGCGACTCGACGACGGTCGAGCTGCCGCATCCGGTCGAGCTCCCGGAGGCCGTCGACGTTCGCGGGCTGCGGATCGGCGTTCCGAAGGAACTGAACGAAGCAGAGGGAATCGAGCCGGGCGTCACCGAGGCCGTCCGAGCCGCGATCGCGAAGCTCGAGGAGCTCGGCGCCGAGGTGGGGGAGTGCTCGCTGCCGCTCTCGGTCGAGTACGGGATGGCCTGCTACTACCTGATCTCGCCGGCCGAGGCGTCGTCCAACCTCGCTCGCTACGACGGCGTCCGCTACGGCTACCGCGCCGACGCGGCCGAGCGGCTCGAGATGTACAAGCGGACCCGCGACGAGGGGTTCGGGGACGAGCCGAAGCGGCGGATCATGGTCGGGACGTACGCGCTCTCAGCCGGTTACTACGACGCGTACTACGGCCAGGCGCAGAAGGTGCGGACGGTCATCAAGCGCGAGCACGACGCGCTCCTCGAGACGTTCGACGCGCTCGTCTCCCCGACCTCGCCCACGGTCGCATTCCCGCTCGGCGCCCGCACCGCCGACCCGCTCGCGATGTACCTGAGCGACCTGCTCACCATCCCCTCCTGCATGGCCGGCCTGCCCGGGCTCAGCATCCCGTGCGGGCTCTCGGAGGGCTTGCCGGTCGGCCTCCAGCTCGTCGGGCCTCAGTTCGCGGAGAACACGCTCTTCCGGATCGGGCACGCGCTCGAGCAGGCGATCGGCTTCGATTCCGTTCCCGAGAGGCTCCGGACGTGAGCTACCGCTTCGAGGATCCCTCGGCGGAGTTCGTGCTCGCGGTCGAGCGCGTCTTCGGCGAGCCTCCGCGTGTGCTCGACGGCTCTCGCGCCGTTCTGGTGGGCGAGGTGAAGCTCCAGCTCGAGGCAGGCGAGCGCGAGCTCTGGCTGATCGAGACGTATGGCCCGCTCGAGCACCGGCTCGCGATGGTTCAGGTCCGGGACGACGTCGAAGACGCGCTCCGCGAGGCGAAGGAGAAGCTCGATGGGCGCGCCTGAGTGGGAAACCGTCGTGGGGCTCGAGGTGCATGCGCACCTCAAGACACGCACGAAGATGTTCTGCCGCTGCGAGCTCGAGTACGGCGGCGCGGAGAACACGCATACCTGTCCGGTCTGCCTCGCGCATCCGGGCGCATTGCCAGTCCCGAACGGCCGCGCGGTCGAGATGACGATCCTGCTCGGGCTCGCCCTCGACTGCGAGATCGCCGAGCGCGCCGTCTTCGCCCGCAAGAACTACTTCTATCCCGACCTGCCGAAGGGCTACCAGATCAGCCAGTACGAGGCTCCCCTTTGCGGCCCCGGCCGGTTCGTCCTGCCGACGGAGGACGGCGAGCGCGAGATCGGCATCGTGCGCGCCCACCTCGAGGAGGACGCGGCGAAGACCGTCCACGCGGGCGGCGCGACCGGACGCTCGGTCGGCGCGGAGTACAGCCTCGTCGACTTCAACCGCGGCGGTACGCCGCTGCTCGAGATCGTCAGCGCCCCCGACCTCCGCTCGGCGGACGAGGCGATGTCGTACCTCCGTCTGCTGCGCCAGACGATCCGCGAGCTCGGGATCTCCGACGCCGACATGGAGAAGGGGACGCTGCGCGCCGACGTCAACGTCTCGGTGAGGCGCGCCGGCGAGGAGGGGCTCCGGCCGCGCTGGGAGATCAAGAACATGAACTCGTTCCGGTTCGTCGGCCGGGCGATCGAGGCGGCGTTCCGGCAGCAGGTCGAGGCGCACGAGGACGGGGAGGAGGTCGCGCAGTCGACCTACGACTACGACCCCGACACCGACCGGCTGACCGTGCACCGCTCCAAGGAGGAGGCCGACGACTACCGCTACTTCCCCGAGCCCGACCTCGTCCCGGTCGAGCCGCCGGCCGAGCTCGTCGACCGGCTGCGCGGCGAGGTTCCCGAATCGCCGGTGGAGCGCATCAGACGGCTCGAGCCCGAGCTCGGGCTCGCTTCGGCGGCAGAGCTCGTCGCGACCGGCCACGAGTGGAAGGCCGAGGCTCTCGCGGCCGAGGGCGTCGAATGGAAGGCGGCTGCCGCGATCGCGATGAACCGAGACGACTTCCAGCCCGAGAACGCCGCGGCGCTCGCGCGGATCGTGCAGGCGAACGTCACGCGGGAGGCGCTCGACGAAGCTTTCGCTGCCGCGACTCAGGGGCCGATCGACGCGGACGACTACGTGAGTCGGACGGCCGTGGGAGACGAGGAGGCGCTCGCGCCGGTCATCGACGCTGTCATCGCGTCGCATCCGGAGCAGGTCGAGACGTACCGCCGCGGCAAGGAGGGCGTGCTCGGCTTCCTCGTCGGCCAGGTGATGCGCAAGACGCAGGGGAAGGCCGACCCGAAGGTCGTCAACCAGCTTCTACGGGAGAAGCTGAGAGGCTAGGGAGGTTGCGCATCGAGTCGCTCAATGTGCCGAGGATCGCAGCGATCACCACGGGCGCGGCGAGCACCGCGACCATGACCTGGGGTGAGGTCCGAGCGAGCAGGAGCCCGGCAAGAAGGGGGCCGAGCGGCGCCGACGCGGCTCGCACGGTGGTCGCGGCGGCCATGGCCCGTCCGAGCAGGCGATCCGGGATGAGCATGTACGAGTACGCCTGGATCGCCGAGTCGGTGTTCGGGAACCAGAACGCGTGCAACGCAATGCACACGGCGAGCACGTAGACGTTCGGGTAGACGATGAACGCGACGTAGACGAGCGCCATCCAGAACTCCGAGAGCAGGATCGCCCGGATCGGGAAGTACCGGCGCAGCAGCGGGGACAGGGTCGACCCGGTGAGCAGTGCCACGCCCTGCAGCGCGACGAAGAGGCCGATCGCCAAGCCCGAGATCCCCTGTTGGTGAGCGAGAATGATGAGCGCGATCGGCAACCCGGCGGCGACGAGATTGCTCGCGGCGATCATCCCGGTGGTCGCGCGCAGGAACGGGATGTTCCAGAAGAAGGCGAGCCCCTCGCGGAAGGGCGTGCGCGCGCCGGGCACGCGCTCTTCCTGGAACGGGGTCCGCATCAGCAGGAGCGCCGCGGTCGAGAAGGCGTTCGAGACGGCGTCGACGAGAAACGGCACGCCGGGCGAGAGGTCGAAGATCGCACCGCTGACCGGCGGAGCGACGAGGCGCACCGTCGACATGCGCGCCATCGTCACGCTCGACGCGTCGGCGAGCTGCGGAGTCGGGACGACGGCCTTCATGGCCCCGCTCGAGCCCGACCGGTAGAGAACCGCCGCGCTCGTGTCGACGAGGGCGACGACGACCACCATCCACAAGGTCGCGTTTCCCGTGAGGACCGCCGTGCCCAGCAGGGCGAGCGCGGTCGTCCCGGCAATGTCCGAGGCGATCATCAGGCGGCGCCGGTCGAAGCGGTCGGCTGCCACGCCCGCCGGTGCGCTGAGCAGCACGAGCGGCAGAAACTGGACCGCACCGACGTAGCCGGTCTTCGCCGCCGAGTGCGTCAGCGCGAGGGTGAGCAGCGGGTACGCGATGCCGGAGATCCCCGACCCGAAGGCCGAGAGCAATCCGCCGCTCTGGTAGAGCAGGAAGTCGCGGTTCCGCCGCAGCGGGGGGAGCTCGGTCACGCCTCCATCGTCGCAGGGGCCTCTGCTGCCGCGGCCGGCTCCTCTTGGCGTGTCGCCATGTACGTCGCGCTGCCGAGCACGACCGCGGCCATCACGACGAGCAGGACGCGGTAGTCGACGACCGTGGAAAGTGCGGCACCGGCCGCGATCGACACGGTTTGCGCGATCGAGAGGCAGATGTCGGCCGCAGCCGACACGCGACCCTGGATCGCGAGCGGCGTCCGCGTCTGGAGCGCCGTGGTGAACGCCACGATCGCCCAGAGGAGCCCGACCCCGGCGACGAAGAAGCCGACCATGACGATCGGGAGTGAGTGCACGATGAGCAGCAGGTCGCCGACGCCGAAGAGGCCGAGCCCGAGGCCGACGGTGCGCACCTCGCCGAGCCGGCGTACTACAGCGCCGGCGGTGACACCGCCGACGATCGAGCCGACTCCCTGGAGGGTGGCGAGCACGCCGAAGAACGACGGAGCCTTTCCGAGATGCGCGATCACGGAGAAGATCAGCGTCTCGGCGAAGCCGATCACGAGCAGCGCAACGGTCGCTCCTGCCGTCATCTGCCGCAGCGGCAGCGTCCTCCAGACATGCTCGATGCCTGCGGTGACCTCGCGGCGGAAGCGGTGTCCCGACGGCTCGGGTTTCTCCTCGGGCACGCGCATCCGGGACATGAAGAGCGCGGAGCCGGCAAAGGTCGCCGCGTCGAGGATCGCCACGACTCCGCCGCCGAAGGCGGCGTAGAGGCCCGCGCCGGCGAGCGGCGCGACGATCCGCAGCCCTTGACGCATGGACGAGAGGGCGCCGTTGGCGTCGGCGAGCAGCTCCTCCGGCAGCATCACGCGGAGCAATGCCGACTGGGCGGGGTAGAAGACGGTCCCGACGGCGCCGTAGAGGAGCGCGACGAGGTAGATCAGCCAGACGTCGTGTCGGTCGTGCACGAAGAGGAGCACGAGCACCGACGCGCCGAGGACGCAGTCGCACGCGATCATCAGCGGCCGACGCCGGAACCGGTCGGCGACGAGGCCGCCGAGCGGGCCGGCGAGGTTGCCGAGCCCGAGCACGAAGAACGTCATCCCGGCCGCCGCGCTCGAGCCGGTGAGCGTCTTCACCCAGATCGCGAGGACGATGAACATCGCCCAGTCGCCGAACGCCGACATCGTCTGGCCGGCGAGCAGCAGGCGCGCGTCGCGATAGGAGAGGAAGCGCCGCATCAGGCGCGCTCCCGTGCCACGTGGCGGAGCGTGATGGCGGCGGCGTAGCTCATCGCGGCCAGCTGGCCGGCGGCGGCGAAGGCCACGACGTGCCGGGAGCCGTAGAGCGGAAACGCAACCGCTGCGACCGCGAGCGCGAGCGGGGTCCCGAGCGTCGAGGCCGTGAAGAGTGCCGTGAGGGTCTTCGCCCGCAGCGCAGCCGGGGGGCGCAGCGTGAGGAAGGCGTGCAGGGTGGGGTTGACGAGGCCGTTTGCGATTCCCGACACCGCGAGCGCACCGGCAAGTGCGGCCGCCGGAACCGGTGCCGCAAGCGCCCACAGCGGCAGCGCCTGGACGATCACCAGCGGCGCGGCCTGCCGCAGCCCGCCGATCCGCTCGCTGCGGAAGGCCACGAGGTTCCCGGCCACGCAGCCGACCCCCCACGAGGCGAGTAGCGCGCCGGCGAGCCGGGGATCGGCGCCGTAGTCGTGGACGACGAGCACCGGGATTGCGACGAAGAGGACGGAGAACGAGGCGTCGCCTACGACGACCGCAGCCGTCCAGCCGCGGAGGAGAGGATCGCGCACGAGGTAACGCACCCCGGCGAGCAAGCCGCGGCCGTCTTCGGCTTCGTCGCCCCGCACCGCGCGGGCGACCGGCACGAACAGCGTCACGAGCAGGAAGGACACGACGTAGCTCGCTGAGTCCACGAGCAGGACCACGGGCGCGCCGACGGCGGCGATGAGGATGCCGGCGAGCGCCGGCCCGCAGAGCATCGTGATCCGCGTGGCACCCTGCAGCAGCGCATTGGCCCGCTCGACCGACGCCTCGTCCTCGTCGAGGATCTCGGCGACGACGATCCGCTGCGCGGCGCCGTACGGCGCGCTCGCCACGCCGAGCGTGAACGCGAGACCGACGAGGAGCGGCAGCGTCAGCTCGCCGCTCCAGTGGAGCGCCGGCACAAGCAGCATCAGGGGCGCGCGGACGGCGTCGCAGAGCCGCATCGTCCGCTGCGGGCCGAGACGCTCGAGCAGCGACCCGCTCGGGATCCCGGACAGCGCATAGCCGCCTGCTTCGGCCGCGACCACGAACGCCATCTGCTTCGAGCCCGAGGTGACGAGCACGAACCACGGCAGGGCGAGCCACGTCATCTGCGAGCCGGTCGTGGAGAGGACCTCGGCGGTGAGCAGCGCCGCCAGAGGCCGGCTGCGCAGGACGGGGGCGCGGACCGCTGCGACCCCGTCCTGCATCAGCCTGCTCGGAAGACCTTGACGTCGCCGCTCACCGTGCGTCCGCGGAGGACGACGGTCGGCGCGGCTTCTCCTTCTCCCACCAGGGGCTCACTGCCCAGAGGAACCTCCGACGAGAGATCGCCCGAGGTCGAGCCGGCGTCGACGTCGACGGCTGAGCCCTGAGCGATTCCGATCTCGATGTCGCCGGAGACGCTCGTGAAGCGGACGTCCCCCGCGGTGATGACGTCGAAGCGAATGTCGCCCGAGACCGTCTTCGTATCGGCGGAGCCCCCGACGGGGCCGACGCGGACGTCGCCCGAGACGGTCTGCGCGGACACGTCCCCGTCGACGCGGTCGAGCTGGGCGTCGCCGCTGACCGACTTGACGGTCGCGGAGGCGGCCTCGCCGCGCAGGCGGACGTCGCCGGAGACGGAGTTCACGCCGAGGGCGCCGAAGTGTCCGGCGAGCTGCATGTCCGCCGAGGCGGTCTTGACCTTGACCTCTGCGCCGTGCGGGATCGTCGCGCGCACCCGCAGCTCGTTCGTGAAGACGAGCGAGAGGGGGGAGAGCGAGATGCCGAACTTCCCCTTGCCGCGGAACGCGACCACGACGCGGTTGCCGTCCTGGCGGATCTCGACTTCTTCGAGGAGCCGCTCGTCGCCGTCGACGGTGACGAGCGACTCCTCGCCCTCGACCGTCTCGACCTCGATGTCGCCGGAGGGAATCCCGACCTCGAGCTCGAGGGGCAGGGGGGTGTGGAAGGTGCGCTCAAGCATCAGTCGCCCACCCGGATGAGGCGCCGGACGCGGAGCCGGATCTCGCTGTCGCGAGGAAGCGGGCGCCGGTCGGGGCGAACGGGGAGCTCGCGGAGCTTGAGGACCTCGTGGTAGTCGGGGAACATGCCTCCTCCTTTCAGTTGCGGCCGTAGCCGGTGAGGCGGTTGCGGCTGCTGCCGGACGATGGGCGGCGCGACTCGACGGCGCGCTGGAGCGCCTGGACGAGCCACGTGTTGACTGATGCGCCTTCGCGTGTCGCGGCGGACTCGACCCGCTGCTTCAGGCTCTCGGGGAGCCGCAGCGTGATGCGGGCCGAGAACGCCTCGTCGGCCGCCTCCGGCGCCGAGCCGTCCTCACGGACGAGCACGAGCTGGAGGTCGTGGCCTGCGACGCGCAACTCGACATGGGCGGAATCGAGCTGTTCGTTGAGCTCGAGCGCCGCCTCGGCGAGCGCGTCCTGCATTCTCCTGCCGAGGGACGCCTCGATCGCAACCGAGAGGAGATCGGCCGCCCGCGACGTGTTCTCGTCGCCGAGAGACGCGACGCGGACGAGGTCCTCCCGGAGCGCCTGGATGATTCCGTCGATCTGCATGGCTGCACTATGACATCACTCTGATGTCATTGTCAAGTCTAAATGCAGCCAATGTGACGACGGCCCGCTGTCACGGGCCGTCGAAACGGGCAAGAGCAGGGGAAAAGGCTCTAGTACAGGCCGCAATAGTGCGCCGTGTTCGGCCACGGCGAGAAGCCGCGCACGCGCGAGGCGCGCACTGCGACCCAGATCTGCTCGAGCGAGCTCCAGTGGTCGGCGGTCCCCCTGTGGCGGAGGAGCCAGCCCCCGTAGGTCTCCTGGAACGAGAGATCCATCTGGAGCCCACCCCAGTACGGGCCGCCCGCGTCGGCCCAGCTTCCCTCGTAGCGGTGGATGCAGAGCCAGCCTCGGAGCCCCGGCGGATGCTTCGCATGCCACCGCGTCCTGTGCGCGCGATGCCGCCAGTGCCGTGCCAGCCGCCGGAGGCGGGCGAACGAGCGCGCCGCGGAGGCACGAGCTGCGAGCGAGCGCGAGGTGCGCGTTGTGTGCGCCGGCGGACGGCCGCGCATGACCGTGAGCCAGTGCCGCGTGGCTGCGCGATAGCCGCGGATGTGGCGCCGCCAGGCCCTCGCCGTCCGCAGCTCCCAGCGCGAGGGCGCTTGCGGAGAGGCGGTCGTGGTGCCGGTCGTGCCGGTGGCCGTGGTTCTCGTACCTGGCTGGTTGTCGTTCGAGCCGGTGGCGGCCGCTGCCGCGGTGGCCATGCCTGCGAACGCGAGCAGGAGCCCGCAGGCGAGGATAGAGCGCCGCAAAGCGTTGACCTCCCTGGGTCGATTGCAAGTCGGAGGCCGAGCGGGCGGGTAGACGCCCCTTCAGGCGAGCCACCACTCGGCGCGGCTTATGCGATCGTTCGGACGAGGGTAGCGGCAGAAGTCACGTTTGTGCTTTCTGTTAAGGCAACGCTTGTGACTCAGCGAGGGGCCATTTTTGGCCGAAAAAGCGGCGTAATGTGCGCCGGTATCGTAAATCCTGCGTAAAGCAGGACCGCACCGAGCGCGATGCCGATCGCGCTGCCTGCGGCGCCGAGCCCGGCGAGACCGCTCCCCGTCGCCGCCGCGGCGATGCCCGCGATGATGAGCCCGTTGCCGAGCGGGCGCCGGCGGAACGAACGGAGCGCGACCACGACGACCGCGAGGGTGCCGATCGCGTTCCCGACGATGGCAAGGAGGCGGGCCGGGAGAAAGGCGAGGTGATCCTGCGCCGCTGGAATCCCGTGCGGTGCGAAGACGCCGTGGACCGGGACCGCGAGTGAGACGCCGATTGCGAGGCCGATGTAGACGAGCGCCACGGGCGCGGCGCGGCGCCGGCCGGCGAGGAGAAGGGAGCCCGCACCGAGCAACGGCGCGGTCAGCAGCGCGCCCGCGGCGTAGTAAACGCGGAACGCGCGCTCGTCCCAGCCCGCCGCCTCTCCCCACGCGATCGCAGCGGCGGCCACCGCGTACGCGGCGAGCCCCGCCGACCACGCGAGGAGCTCGGCGCGCCCGCTGCTCCGGTACCGAGTCGCCAGCATGCCCGCGAGTCGCAAGGCCAGGAGGGCCGCGGCGAAGGCCAGCAGGGCATCCATGGCAGCAGAGTAGAACGCTACGGTTGGAGCGTGGCGACGAAGCGGTACCTGTTCACGCCCGGTCCGACGCCGGTGCCGCCGGCGGTGCTGGCGGCCGTCGGCGCGCCCGTCGTCCACCACCGCAGCCCCGACTTCCTGCCCGTCTACGAGCGCGTGCTCACCCGCCTCCGCGAGGTCTGCCGGACAGAGAACGACGTGCTTCTCTTCGGCGCCTCCGGAACCGGCGCCTTCGAGTCGGCCGTGGCAAACCTCGTTTCGCCCGGCGAACGGCATCTCGTGGTCTCGGCGGGCAGCTTCGGCGAGCGCTGGGTCGCGATGACGACGGCGTACGGAGCCGAGGTCGACGCGCTCCGCTACGCGTGGGGAGAGACGCCCGATCCGGACGATCTTCGCGCGCGTCTCCGCGAGCGGGAGGCGAAGGCCGTGTGGTTCGTGCAGTCCGAGACCTCCACCGGAGTCGTCGCCGACGTGCAGGCGCTCGCGGCGGCGGCGAAGGAGTCCGGTGCGCTCGTCGTCGTCGACGCCGTCTCGAGCCTCGCGGCCGTGCCGTGCGAGACAGACGCCTGGGGTCTCGACGTCGTCGTCTCCGGCTCGCAGAAGGCGCTCATGACGCCGCCCGGGCTCGGGCTCGCCGCAGTCTCCGAGGCAGCGCTCGCCGCGAGCGGGTCCGCACCGCGGTTCTACTTCGACTGGGCTCGGACGCGGAAGGGGCAGGAGACGCTCGATGCGCCGGTCACGCTGCCGGTCTCGCTCGTCCTTGGGCTCGACATTGCGCTCACGCTCCTGCTCGAGGAGGGGCTGGAAGCCTCGTTCGAGCGGCACGTCCGGCTCGGCCGCGCGGCGCGTGCCGGCGTGAAGGCGCTCGGGCTCGAGCTCTTCTCGCCGGACGAGGACCGGAGCGCCGTCGTGACCGCCGTCCGCGCGCCTGGAGGCATCGATTCCGGGGACGTGATCCGAGGCGTCCGCGACCGCTTCGGCATCACGATCGCGAACGGCCAGGGCGAGCTGAAAGGCAGGATCTTCCGCCTCGGCCACATCGGCTGGTTCGACGTCTTCGACATCACGACGCAGATCGCCGCGGTCGAGCTCGTCCTCGCCGAGCTCGGCGCCGACGTCGAGCGCGGCGTCGCCGCGACTGCGGCGTTGGAAGCGTTCAGCGCCGAGCCTTCCCGCACGTGACCGAACGCGTCCTCGTTCGCGAGGAGATCTCGGAAGCCGGCGTGGATCTCCTGCGCTCCCGTTTCGACGTCGACGTCGACGCCGAGAGCGAGCTCGAGGGGATCATCGGCGGCTACGACGCGATCGTCGTCCGCTCCGCGACCAAGCTGACCGCAGACTTGATCGCACGGGCCGACAGGCTGAAGGTGATCGGGAGGGCCGGCGTGGGCGTCGACAACGTCGACGTCGACGCGGCGACCCGGCGCGGGATCATCGTCGCGAACGCGCCCGAATCAACGGTCGTCTCCGCCGCCGAGCACACGATCGGCCTCCTCGTCGCCCTCGCGCGCAACATCCCGCAGGCGCACGCCGCGCTCAAGCAGGGGCGCTGGGAGCGGAGCGCCTACGCCGGCACGGAGCTCGCCGGCAAGACGCTCGGCGTGCTCGGCTTCGGGCGGATCGGGCAGCAGGTCGCCCGGCGTGCGCTCGGGCTCGGAATGCGCGTCGTCGCCTACGACCCCTACGTGACGGCCGAGCGGTTCCGGGAGCTCGGCGCCGAGCGCGTCGAGTCGCAGGAGGGTGTCTACGCCGTCGCCGACTTCCTCACCCTGCACCTGCCGCTGACGGCGGAGACGCGCGGCTCCCTCAACGCCGCGGCGTTCGAGGCCATGCGGCCCGGCGTGCGGATCGTGAACGCCGCCCGTGGCCCGCTGCTGGACGAGGACGCGCTGCTCGAGGCGCTCCGCTCCGGAAAGCTCGCCGGGGCGGCGCTCGACGTCTTCGGCGAGGAGCCGTACTCCGGCCCGCTGCTCGAGCTCGACAACGTCGTCGTCACGCCGCACCTCGCGGCGTCGACCGGCGAGGCCCAGGACCGGGCCGGCGTCATCGTGGCGGAGCAGGTCGCGGCCGCGCTCGAGGGCGGCCTCGTCTCCAACGCCGTGAACATCCCGGTCATCGGCGCGGACGACCTCGAAGTCCTCGGGCCGTACGTGCCGCTGGCCTCGAGGCTCGGCCGCATCGCGATGGAGCTCTCGGACGGCGCCGCGGAGGAGATCGTGATCACGGTCTACGGCGCTCTCGCCGACTACGACGCCCGGCTCCTCACCGTTGCGGCGCTCAACGGCGCCTTCCAGGGTCGCGCCGACCGGCCGGTGAACTACGTCAACGCGCCGCTGATCGCGACGGAGCGCGGCATCGAGGTGCGGGAGGAGCGGTCGCGCTCGGCGCGCGACTACACGAACCTCGTCCGGGTCGAGCTGCGGAGTGGTAGATCAAGGATCCGCGTGGCAGGCACGACGATCGGCAGCGACCACCGGCCCTGGCTCGTCAACATCCTGGGCTTCGAGATCGAGCTGGAGCTCGCGCCGCTCTTCGTGCTCTGCCGCTACGACGACGTACCGGGCGTGATCGGCCGCGTGGGGATGCTCTTCGGCGAGGCCGGGATCAACATCGCTGGCATGACCGTCTCGCGGAGCCGTCGGAGCGGTAAGGCGCTCATGGCGCTCACCGTCGATTCGGCACCGCCGGTCGAGCTGGTCGAGCGCCTGCGTGGCGAGGGCTTCGACGACGCGCGCGTCCTCGAGCTCGGCCCCGTCGCGGACTAGGTTTCACCCGGAACCGGCCGGTCGCGCGGATCGAGCCGTCCCGGAAGCGCGCTTCGGTCGTCGCACGCCGGAGCTGGTTCCGCGAGGTTACGGTGCCGCCGTGGAACGCTGGCCCGAGCCGGTCGCGCGTGTCGCCGGGGTGCTGAGACAGTCCGGCATCGACGCGCGGGTCGAGGAGTTCCCGGAGGGAACGCCGACCGCCGGCGCTGCCGCCAGGGCCGTCGGCGCCTCGCGCGCGCAGATCGTCAAGTCGCTCGTCTTCGTCTGCGACGGGCGTCCCACGCTAGCGCTCTTCCCCGGCGACCGGCGTGCGGACGAGACGAAGGTCGCCGCGGCCACCGGTTCGCGCTATGCGCGACTGGCGCGCCCGGACGAGGTCCTCGCCGCCACCGGCTTCGAGCCGGGCGGTGTTGCACCGTTCCCGGCACCGGGGATTGCACAGGTGCTGATGGCCGCAGAGTTGCTCGCACACGACCGCGTCTGGATCGGAGCCGGGTCGGAGCGCCACATGGCGGGGCTTTCGCCCGTCGATCTGGCGCGGCTCGCACAGGCCCGCACAGCCGATCTTTAGGGGATTGTTAGGCCGCACCGGTACCATTCGAAAGCCAGCACCCCCGACCGAAGGGATGAGCCGAGGATGCGCGAGACCAAGAAAATCTGGATGAACGGCGAGCTGGTCGACTGGGGCGACGCGACCGTCCACATCGGTACGCACGGGCTCCATTACGGCTCGGGTGTCTTCGAGGGGATTCGCGCCTACGAGACGGAGCGCGGCACGTCCGTCTTCCGCCTCACCGACCACCTCGAGCGCCTGCATCGTTCGGCGCAACTGCTCTACATGGAGCTGCCGTATTCGGTCGAGGAGTTGCGGACGGCCGCGTGGGACGTGGTCGGCGCCAACGAGCTTCCGTCGTGCTACCTGCGGCCGATCGCCTTCGTCGGCTACGGCGAGCTCGGCGTGTCGTCGGTGGGAAACCCGATCGACGTCGCGATCATGTCGTGGCCGTGGGGCGCATACCTCGGCGAGGAGGGCCAGCGGGACGGGATCCGCGCCAAGATCTCGAGCTGGCAGCGCGTCGGCCCCAACGTCATCCCCCACGTCGCGAAGGCGACCGGCGTCTACCTGAACTCGATGCTGGCGGTGGGCGAGGCGAACCGCGCCGGCTACGACGAGGCGATCCTCACGACCGCCGAGGGATACGTCGCAGACGGCTCCGGCGAGAGCATCTTCCTCGTCCGCGACGGCGTCATCTACACGCCGGACCTCGCCGCGTCGATCCTCGTGGGCATCACCCGCGACTCCGTGATCCAGATCGCGCAGGATCTCGGCCACCGCGTCGTCGAGAAGCCGATCATCCGCACCGACCTGTATCTCGCCGACGAGGTGTTCATGGTCGGGACGGCGGCCGAGGTGACGCCGATCCGCGAGATCGACGACCACCTGATCGGCCCTCCCGGCCCTGTCACGCAGGAGATCCAGCAGGCGTATCTCGACACGGTGCACGGGCGCAGCGAGCGCTGGAGCCAGTGGCTCGAGTTCGCGCCGGCTACGCGTCAGGTTTGAGGCAGGAAGTGCAATCGGTCCCGCTCTCGGGGCCGTACCTCGGCGAGCGGGAGGAGGAGCTCGTCCTCGAGGTGCTCCGCTCGGGGCGGCTCTCGCTCGGGCCGGCGATAGACCGGTTCGAGGAGCTGCTCGCGGAGCGGGTCGGTGCGCCCTACGCGGCCGCGGTCTCCTCGGGCACCGCGGGCCTGCATCTGCTCTGCGTCGCCGCCGGCATCGGGCCGGGCGACGAGGTGATCACGTCGCCGTACTCGTTCGCAGCGAGCGCGAACTGCTTCCTCTACGAGGGCGGTGTCCCGGTCTTCGCGGACATCGACCCGAGGACGCTCAACCTCGATCCCGCCGCGGTCGAGGCCGCTGTCACCGAGCGCACGAAGGCGATCGTCGCGGTCGACATCTACGGCTACCCGTGCGAGCTCGACGAGCTGCGCGCGATCGCCGACCGGCGCGGGCTCGCCCTGATCGGCGACTCCTGCGAGGCGCTCGGAGCCGAGTATCGCGGGGCTTCCCTCGGTTCTCACGGAATTTCGTGCGTCTTCGCCTTCTATCCGAACAAGCAGCTCACGACGGGCGAGGGCGGCATGGTCATCACGCACTCGGAGGAGGAGTGGCACCTGATCCGCTCGCTGCGCAACCAGGGCCGCCCGGAGCCCGGCGGCTGGCTCGAGCACGTCCGGCTCGGCTTCAACTACCGGTTGAGCGACATCGCGGCCGCGCTGGGGATCGGCCAGGTCGAGCGGCTCGACGAGATTCTCACGCGCCGTTCCGAGGCAGCCGGCCGCTACACGGGGCTGCTCGGCTCGCTGGACGGGCTCGAGCTTCCGACGCCCGACGACGCCGATCACCGCCGCTCGTGGTTCGTCTACGTCGTCCTCTTTCCGGACTCGGCTACGCGCGAACGGGCGATCGCTGCCTTCGAGCGCGAGGGGATCGGCTACAACCGCTACCTCCCCTCGATCCACCTGCAGCCGTACATGCGCGAGCGCTTCGGCTTCGACGAGGGGCTCTGTCCGGTCGCCGAGGATGTCAGCTCGCGGTCGCTCGCGCTGCCGTTCTTCACCGGGATCGAGGCGGTCGCCCAGGAGCGCGTCGCCGAGGTCCTGGGCTCCGCGCTCCAGTGACATGATCCCCGCATGACGGACGGCGCGACGCGGATGGTCTTCCTCGGCTTCGGCAAGTGGGCGCGGGCCGACCGCATCTACGCGCTCGAGCCGATCACAGGCGACGAGCGCGGCGGCGGCCGCCGCACCCGGGTCTGGATCGACGGCATCGCCGAGCCGATCCTCGCGGGGCGCACCGAGCGCACGATCCTCCACGACATGGGGCAGGACGCCGCGACGGCGACCGTCGTGCTCGACGACGCACTCGATCTCGCCGAGCGCGTGGCGAAGGCAGTCGACGAGGGCTCGTTCGACGTCCGCGACCTCGGGCGCCGCGCCCGGCGCGTGCTCGAGAAGACCGCGAAGCCGACCGAGCCCGAGCAACTGTTCTGAGCCTCGGTGGCGGGGGAGCGGCTGACGCGGGAGTTCTTCGCGCGCCCTGTGCACGAGGTCGCGCCCGAGCTGATTGGGGCGACGCTCCTCTTCGATGGCGTGGGCGGGACGATCGTCGAGGTCGAGGCGTACGACCAGGACGATCCCGCGAGCCATGGTTTCCGCGGGCGCACCGCGAGAACGGCCTCGATGTTCGGAGCGCCCGGCGTCGCCTACGTCTACCGCTCGTATGGCATCCACTGGTGCCTCAACCTCGTCTGCGCCGAGGTGGGGCGCGCCGAGGCGGCTCTCGTCCGGGCGCTCGAGCCGACTCGGGGGCTCGAGGCGATGCGCGAGCGGCGCGGGCTCGAGGCGGAGCGTGCGCTCTGCTCGGGCCCCGGCAAGCTCTGCCAGGCGCTCGGCATCACGGGCGTCCACGACGGGCTCGCGCTCGACGAGCCGCCGTTCGAGCTTTTCGCGCATGAGGAGGAACCGCCGCTCGTGACCGGTCCGCGCATCGGGATCACGCGGGCGGTCGAGCATCCCTGGCGCTACGGCCTCGCCGGCTCGCCCTTCCTGTCGCGACGCTTCTAGGATCAGCGCCGTGGGCATTGCGGAGCTGACCCGGAACGCCGTCGACGTCCTTCCCGAAGGCGCCCTCGAGGCGAAGCTGAAGCTCGGGCGGCCGCTGCGCGTCAAGCTCGGCATCGACGTCACGTCGCCCGACATCCATCTCGGCCGGGGCATCCCGCTGCAGCGGATGCGCGCCTTCCAGGACGAGGGCCACAAGGCCGTGTTCATCGTCGGCGACTACACGACGCGGATCGGCGATCCGTCGGGCCGTTCGAGCGAGCGTCCGATCCTCTCCGACGAGGAGATCGATGCGAACGCTCAGATCTACCTCGAGCAGGCGAGGACGATCCTGCGCGACGACCCCGATCTGCTCGAGGTGCGTTACAACGGCGAGTGGCTGTCGAAGCTGTCCTACGCGGACGTCGTCCGGCTGGGCCGCATCGTCACCGTCGCGCGGATGCTCGAGCGTGACGACTTCGAGAAGCGCTATCGCGCCGGCGAGCCCATCTCGATCTCCGAGCTCCTCTATCCGCTCATGCAGGCGTACGACTCGGTCGCGATCGAGGCGGACGTCGAGCTCGGCGGGACCGACCAGCTCTACAACCTGCTCGCCGGCCGCGAGGTGATGGCGGCGTACGGGCTCGAGCCGCAGGTCGTGCTGACGACACCGCTCCTGCTCTCGTGGGACGGCGAGAAGATGAGCTCGTCGGTCGGGAACAACGTCCCGCTCACCGCGGCGCCCGAGGAGATGTTCGGGCGGACGATGCGGATCCCCGACGCCCAGCTCGAGGAGTGGTGGACGCTGATCGCCGAGCGGCCGGTGCCGGAAGGCGATCCGATGGCGGCCAAGCTCGAGCTCGCGCGCTTGATCGTGGCACGGTCGCACGGGGAGGAGGCTGCTCGGACGGCCGAGGAGCACTTCACCCGCGTGGTGCGCCGCGGTGAGGCGCCGGAAGACGTTCCGGAGCGATCGTTGCCCGCAGGAGATCCGGTGCATCTGCCGGCACTTCTCGCCGAGGCGTTCGGCGTTTCGACGAGCGAGGCCCGCCGGCTGATCGAGCAGGGAGGCGTGAAGCTCGACGGCGACGCGGTGAGCGATCTCGACGTGCCGCGGGACCGCCTCGCGGGCGCCGTCCTCCAGGCCGGCAAGCGGCGGTTCGTTCGGCTCAACTGAGCCACTTGACGGGCGCCTGGACCCTGCTACACTTCCCCGGCTGCCCGAGAGGGCGGCTTGAAAAAGTCCCTGCAAGCGAGCGAAAACGGAGAGCCTCAGGAGGATTCCCCGCAAGAGGAAGTCCAGCAAGTCCCGAGGCCTCTGGTGCGAGTAGAGGCTTTTTTCATGCCGCCTCGACGGCCCGGTCCTTGAAAACTCAACAGCGTGCGTTTACGTCGAGGCCAGATCGTTCGCGATCTGGTTGAGAACGAAACCCTGTCCCGTTCCCTTTGGGAACGGACACTTTGAGCACAAGCTCACTGTGTTGAATTTGCCGGCCTTCGGCCGGCAGGACAATCTTCACGGAGAGTTTGATCCTGGCTCAGGACGAACGCTGGCGGCGCGCTTAATACATGCAAGTCGAGCGAGAACCTGGGCTTCGGCCCAGGGGAAAGCGGCGAACGGGTGAGTAACACGTGGGTAATCAACCCCCGACACCGGGATAGCCCGGGGAAACCCGGATTAATACCGGATGCCCCATCCGGCTCTCGAGCCGGCTGGAAAAGGGTAGCTTCGGCCTCCGGTCGGGGACGAGCCCGCGGCGGATTAGCTTGTTGGTGAGGTAAAGGCTCACCAAGGCGACGATCCGTAGCTGGTCTGAGAGGACGATCAGCCACACTGGGACTGAGACACGGCCCAGACTCCTACGGGAGGCAGCAGTAGGGAATCTTGCGCAATGGGCGAAAGCCTGACGCAGCGACGCCGCGTGAGGGAAGAAGGCCTTCGGGTTGTAAACCTCTTTCAGGAGGGACGAAGCCACTCAGGTTAATAGCCGAGAGGGTGACGGTACCTCCAGAAGAAGCCCCGGCTAACTACGTGCCAGCAGCCGCGGTAATACGTAGGGGGCAAGCGTTGTCCGGATTTATTGGGCGTAAAGAGCGTGTAGGCGGCCAGACAGGTCAGCTGTGAAAACTCGAGGCTCAACCTCGAGACGTCGGTTGAAACCGTTTGGCTAGAGTCCGGAAGAGGAGAGTGGAATTCCCGGTGTAGCGGTGAAATGCGCAGATATCGGGAAGAACACCCGTGGCGAAGGCGGCTCTCTGGGACGGTACTGACGCTGAGACGCGAAAGCGTGGGGAGCGAACAGGATTAGATACCCTGGTAGTCCACGCCGTAAACGATGGGCACTAGGTGTGGCGGGTATCGACTCCCGCTGTGCCGAAGCTAACGCATTAAGTGCCCCGCCTGGGGAGTACGGCCGCAAGGCTAAAACTCAAAGGAATTGACGGGGGCCCGCACAAGCAGCGGAGCATGTGGTTTAATTCGACGCAACGCGAAGAACCTTACCAGGGCTTGACATGCACTGGAAAACCGTAGAAATACGGTCC
>Ga0335083_10002707_pt1 | contig 23279 bp, 21 predicted proteins | sample Lox_Sample_42_FD_206716 | JGI IMG/M metagenome (GOLD analysis project Ga0335083, IMG submission 206716) | Soil microbial communities from Loxahatchee National Wildlife Refuge, Florida, United States - Lox_Sample_4.2 | ecosystem: Environmental > Terrestrial > Soil > Wetlands | place: USA...
TCGAGCCCGGCCTCCTCCTGCGCCTTGATCGCCGTGAGCGTCGCATCGTCCTGCGCCTCGGCAAGATACGGCTCGGGAACGCGCCACAGCTCGCGCGCCCGCACCCGCGGTGGAAAGCGGCCGGCCAAGCGCTCGCGATCGATGAGCCAGTCCGGCTGCGGGTAACTTCCAACCAGCATCGTGGGCAAGAGCATTTTCGTTACCCTCTCGTGCGGTCCGCGTCAGCCGCGCGCTGCCGCTGCTGCCTGCGGCTGCGGCGCAGGCCAGGACTCGCCGTGCGCCAACCCGGCGCGGATCGTTTTCCCGTGCTCGTCGAGGAGCGGCGCCGCACGAACGGAGTGCGCGCGCATGCCGTCGAACTGGAATGCCGGCCGCACGGAGCTCGCCGCCCCATGGGGTGCTTCGACCGGCACGATCACTCCGAGATGCTCCACCTGCGGGTCGTGCACGACCTCGTCGATGCGATTGACCGGCGCGTGGGGTACGTCCTGCGCCCGCAGGCGCTCGATCCAGTGCGCGAGCGGCTTGCTCGCGAAGCGCGCGTCCAGCTCCTGCCTGAGGGCCTCGTACTCGGCAATCCTGCGCAGGCGCGAATTGAAGCGCTCGTCACGCGCGAGCTCCGGGGCCTCGAGCGCCGCCACCAGCCCCTCCCAGAACTTCTCCAGCGAGGAGAGGTGCAGGGCGATGAGCCGCGCGTCCGAGGTATGCAGGATGTAGGCCTGCGCGAGGCGCGGTCGATCGCTCGAGCTCGGCGTCTGCCCGAGCGCAAAGAAAGCCGCGAACGGCTCGACGGCGAAATGTGCCATCGCCTCGAGCATCGACACCTCGACGTGACAGCCACGGCCGGTACGCCCTCTCTGCACCAGCGCGCCGAGGATTCCCTGGGAGGCATAGAGTCCCGTGATCGCATCGGCGAGCGCCGGCCCGAGGAACTGCGGACGACGGTAGTCGACGACCACACTCAGGAAGCCGCTCAGGGCCTGCGCGACGGAGTCGTAGCTCGGGTGTCCTGCATAGGGGCCGGTCGAACCGAAGCCGCTGATGGAGCAGTACACCAGCCGGGGATTCAACTCGAGCAGCTGCCCGGGACCGGCGCCGAGGCGTGCGGCGGTGCCGGGACGGAAATTCTGAATGTAGACATCGGCTTCGCGCACCAGGCGGCGGAAGACCTCGCAGTCCTGCGCACGCTTCATGTCGAGCGCGAGGCTGCGCTTGTTGCGGTTATAGGCCTGGAAGTGCGGCGAATACTGCCCGCCCTGATACGCCCGGTAGGGGTCGCCCTCGGGGCTCTCGATCTTGATCACGTCGGCGCCGAGATCGGCGAGCATCATGCCGGCGCAGGGACCGGTGATGAAGGTGCCCTGCTCAACGACGCGAATGCCGGCGAGTGTCGCTTGCATGGGAGAGCTGCTAGGCCTCGTCGCTCGGCTTGAAACCGGCAGGCATCTCGCCGTCGTACTCGATCGCCTGGGCGGCGGCGTGCGACAGCACGAACCCGATGCCGCGCTGCTGCTCCTCGACCAGATGGGCGACCAGCCCCGCCGTGCGTGCGAGCAGCGGCACGCCCTTCAGGCCAAGGAGCGGAAAGCCGGCGTCGAGGAGCACGGCCGGGATCGCGCCCGAGACGTTCAGCGCCAGCGGACGACCGAGGAGCCCCGGGATGAGCCGCTCGACGAGCCTCGCGGTCTCGACGTAGCGGCCCGCGATGCCCGTCTCGGAGGCGAGCTCGAGGAGCCGAGTGGCGCGTGGATCGCCGCCCCGGTGCAGCGGGTGGCCATATCCCGGAATGGCCCGCTTCGCCGCACGCTGCTCGCGCACCACGGCGGTTGTGGCGTCCTCGAGGCTCGCGCCGCCCGCAGCGCGGCCCTGAATCTCCGCGAAGAACCTGCCGGCGGCCTCCGAAGAGCCGAACACCGTCGAGCCGCAGCCGAGCAGCCCCGCCGCGACCGCCCCCTGCAGCGCCTCGGGAGCCGCGGCGAGCGTCATGCGCGCCGCCTGCACGCTCGGCACGAGTCCATGCTCGGCGATGGCGACGAGCGTGGCATCGAGCATGCGGCGCTGCGCGGGGGACGGCAGGACGCCGGTTACCAGCAGCCAGAAGTGCTCGGTGAAGCTGACCGCGCCCACGAGCTCGCGCACCAGGTCGCGCCCGCGGACCAGGATGGTGTCTGCGTTCGAAGTCGAGAGCGCCGAGCGGCGCTCCTCCTGCCGACCGATCTTCAAGCTACACGTCCCCTCGCGGCTTTTCGCATAGCGAATAAACCGTCGATATTCGAAACAATAGTGAGCCCGTGGCCGAAGGCGCGTCAAGGTGAGCCCGCCACGGCTTTCCGTTTTTCGCATATCGAAATAGACTGGGCGAGTGGTACGCCGCAAGACAACGCCGTTGCGCCGCGAGGCCATGGGGGGACTTGCCAAGGGGTTGGCCGTCATTCGCGCCTTCGCGCGCGATCACGCGGCCCTGACTCTCAGCGATGTGGCGCGCAGCGCCCGCATTCCGGCGGCCACGGCACGGCGCTGCCTGCTGACGCTCGAGGACCTGGGATACGTGACGCGCAGCGGCCGCACCTTCCTCCTGCGCCCGAAGGTGCTCGAGCTCGGCGCGGCCTACCTCGAATCCATCAACATCGAGCAGGTCACCAAGACCCATCTCGAGGAATTGGCCCGCAAGACGGCCGATTCCGCGGCGCTGTGCGTCCTCGACGGCACCGATATCGTCTACGTCGCGCGCACCTCGGTCCGGACCCTGCTGCGCCTCGAGGCGCACGTCGGCAGCCGCTTCCCGGCGCACGCCACCTCCACCGGGCGGGTGCTGCTCGCCGGGTTGAGCGCGGAACGGCTCGGCCACTATTTCGAGCGCGCGCCGCTGGACGCCCTGACGGAACGCACGGTCACCGATCCGGTAAAACTGCGCGGCCTCATTCAGGACTGCCGGCGCCTCGGCTACTCGGCGGTGGAGGACGAGCTGGCGTACGGGGTGATCGCGCTCGCCGTACCGGTGTTCGATCACCAGCAGCGGGTGGTGGCGGCGCTCAACTCCTCGAGCCATTCGCGCCGGACGACGCGCACGCGCCTGGTGCGCGAACGTCTTGCCATGCTGCAGGAGGCGAGTCGCGAGATCTCCACCGACCTCGCTGCAGTCCCCTGGCTGTCACTCAGCGCCCAGATGTGAAGCCGCCGCCGCGGCATGCTTGACGGCCACCGGCGCCCGCCGTAGCCTGAAAGCGAAAGTTCTTTCGCTATTCGAAAAAGCGCCAACGGCATGATTGCGCACGCCCCGGTGTCGGCACCGCCAACCCACGCTGCGGATCGCTTCGTCGTCGTGAACGGAGCGCGGCTGCGCCTGCGCGACGAGGGTCGTGGCCCGGCGGTGCTCCTGCTGCACGGCTGGACGCTGGATCTGGAGATGTGGGAGCCGTTGGTCGGCGTGCTGCGGGACCGGTTTCGCCTCATCCGCTTCGATCGCCGCGGCCATGGGCTTTCGGGCGGGACGCCTGCCCCGGAGCGCGACGGCGCGGATCTCGGCGCGCTGTGCGAGCGCCTGGAGTTACCCCGAGTCGCGCTGCTCGGCATGTCGCAGGGTGCACGCGCGGCACTTGGCTTCGCCTGCTCCGCGCCCGGACGGGTTCAGGCGCTCATTCTCGATGGGCCGCCGCCGCTCGATTCCGCAGCGGATCCGGAGGTGGCCCTCGAGCGGTATGCGGCGCTGGTGCGAGCTCACGGCATCGAGGCGTTTCGCCGTGAATGGTCGCGGCATCCGCTGATGCAACTGCGCACGCAGGATCCCGAGGCGCAGGCACTGCTCGCGGCCCTGCTCGCGCGCTATCCCGGCAACGATCTCGCGCAGCCGGCGCTGCGGGTCGAGCTCGCTCCGGCACGCCTCGCCCTGGAATCGCTGCGGGTCCCCACCCTCGTCCTGAGCGGCGAGTACGACCTCGCCTCGCGCCGGGCGGCGGCCGAGGCACTCACGGCCCGACTGCCCGAGGCCGAGCTTGCAGTGATTCCTGCGGCGGGCCACTTGCCGAGTCTCGACAACCCAAACGCTTACGGCAGACTCTGCCGCGAATTTCTCGCGCGTCACTGCCCGCGCGATCCCTTCTGAAGGAGCGCCCATGCCCAAAGTTCTCGTCGTTTACTACAGCAGCTATGGTCATCTCGAGGCGATGGCGAATGCCCAGGCCGAGGGGGCCCGCCGCGTGCCGAAGGCGCAGGTGACCGTCAAGCGGGTCGCCGAGCTCACCCCGCTCGAGGTCGCCAAGGCATCGGGTTTCAAGCTGGACCAGCCGGCCCCCCTGGCGACCCCGGACGAGCTCGAGCAGTACGACGCCATCCTGTTCGGAACGCCGACGCGCTTCGGCAACATGGCCGCGCAGATGCGCAACTTCCTCGATCAGACCGGGGCCCTGTGGACGCGGGGCGCGCTGGTCGGCAAGGTCGGGAGTGTCTTCTGCAGCACCGCGAGTCAGCACGGCGGCCAGGAGACGACGATCACCTCGTTCCACCTGACCCTGCTCCATCACGGCATGATCATCGTGGGACTGCCCTACACCTTCAAGGACCTCGCGACGATGCGGGAGATCACGGGCGGAACGCCCTACGGGGCGAGCTGTGTCACCGGCGCGGGGAGCGAGTTGCGCATGCCGACCTCACTCGAGCTCGACATGTGCCGCTATCAGGGCGAGCACGTCGTGCGAATCGCGAGCCGCCTGGTGCACGGCGCCTGACTCGCATTCGCGCGGCGCACCGAGCATCATGCGCATATGCCGAAGCTCGCATGGCTGGTCATCGGCGCGACGCTGTTTCCCGCAGCGGGTATGCCCGCGGACCTGCCCGGCTCCCCGTGCGTGGACGCGCTCGAGCAGCTCACGACCCTGAAGACGGATGTGGCGGTCTACAAGCAGCTGCCCGGCGGAGAGCGCCACTATCTCAAGGACGCCGACCGCCCGGCCGAGCTCGCGCGGATCAGCGCGATCGTCGCCGCCTCCTGCAGCAGCGACCCGGCCGCGCGGGCCGCGCAACAGAGCGCCGCCGAGCAGCTGCATGCCGCGCGCTCGCCGGAATGTGCGGTCGAGCGTGACAAGCTCTCGGCCATGGAGAATCCGGATTCCCGCGACTCCAGGGACAGCATTGCGGCTCAGCGCAACTGGGTGACCGAGCACTGTCCGACGGTGCCGATGGCCGGCGTGTGGCTCTTGCAGATGGTGTGGGCCAAGCCTTGAGGAAGCGCGCAATCGCGCCTACGGGCACCGCCGTCCTCAGTTCGGCATCTGCATCCGGCGCAGCAGCTCCGCAAGACGCGGGTCCGGGCTCAGGTCTTTCAAGGGAAGGGCGGAGCGCAGGTAAGGCATGTACGGATCGCGCGCTTGCCGTGCACTCTCCAGCCTCGCGAATGCCCGCTCCTTGTCTCCGAGCCCCGTATACACAATAGCGGCCCAGTAGTTCGCGTGCGGCTCGGCGGTTTGCGCCTCTATTTGCCGCACTATTTCCACAGCTTCCTGGGTGCGCCCGGCCTTCGCTGCGGCAAAGCCGCGCAACACCTGCACGTGTCCGAGCGGAGGCTCATGTTCCTTCCCGAGCTCGGCGACGCTTTGTTCGTATCGCCCGAGGTAGCCGTAGATCTCCGCCAGCGCCTCATGCGCCTCCACAAAATCGGGGAAGGTGTCGAGCGTGCGCTGCAACTCCTGGATCGCCTCGCTGCAGCGGTCGAGCAGGCAGTACATGTTCGCGGCGCTCACCCGGATCACGGGAGAAAGCGGATCGAGCTCCTGCGCCTTCCTCATCTCGGCCATTCCCTCCTCGATGCGTCCCGTGCCCGCCAGGAAGTCGCCATACCAATGGTGAGCCGTCGCATAGTTCGGGTTGAGCTCGATGGCCCGCCGATAGCCGCTTTCAGCACCCTGCCAGTCCCATTCATAGTCGCCCTTGATGGAAGCGAGAGAGGTGTGGGCCTCGGCCAGCGCGCCATCGAGCTGCAGGGCCCTCTCTGCGGCTGCCTTGGCCCGTGAAAAGCCCTCCTCGGGGGACATCTGATTCAGGTTCACCATGACCTGGTAGCAGTCGGCGAGTCCCGCATAACTTGGAGCAAAGGCCGGATCCGCCTGGATCGCCTGTTGAAAGTAGCGCTCCGCGGTCCTCATCGCCTCGGTCGTGCGCTTGTTCCAGAAATAGCGGCCCCTGAAGTAGGCGTCGTACGCATCCGGCGAGACCGGATGTTGCGAGGCCAGGCGCGCAACCACCGCCTGCGGCAATTTCACGCGGATCTGCTCCGCTACGGTGCGGGCGAGGTCGCTTTGCATCGCCAGGATATCCGACATCGAGCGCTGGTAGTTCTGCGCCCACACGTGCGTCTGGTCCTGGGTGCGAATGAGCTGCGCCGTGAAGCGGATCTGTCCCGGGCCCTCGCGCACACTGGTCTCGAGCACGTAGTCCACGCCGAGCTCGCGGGCAATCTGCCGGATGTTCTTGTTGGTCTGCTTGTAAACCATGGCGGAGGTGCGGGCGATGACTCCGAGGCGCTCGGGATTCAGGCCACCGAGATCGGCGATCACCTCATCAGTCAGCCCGTCGGCGAGATACTCCTGCCCGGGGTCTCCGGTCAGGTTCTGCACGGGCAGCACGGCCAGCATGATCCGGCGATTCTCTTCCGGTCCTGCGTGCGACCACGGACGCCAGAGGAGCAGCGTGGCGGCGCAGACGGCCGCCGCAGCGCCCAGATAATAAGGAAGCCTCTTTGCAGGTGGAGCGGTCCCTGCCGTCGCGGGAGCTGGCTCCGTCGGAATGGTTTCAGCGTGCGCCGGCGGCGCGATGCGCACCTTGGCAACGAAGCGGTAGCCGCGCTTGGGGAGGGTCTCGATGTATTGAACGTCGTCCTCACCTTGCAGCTGCTTGCGCAGGGTGAACACGTTCTGTGCCAGCGTGGCCTCCTCCACCACGGTCGAAGGCCAGACCTTCCGTAGCAGCTCATCCTTCCCGACGATTCGTCCCTGGCTCTCTACCAGCACCAGCAGGGTCTGAAATGCCTTGGGAGTGAGCGGGATTTCCCTGCCTCCGTGCGTCAGGAGCTGTTGGCTGGGATCCAGGCGGTAGGAACCAAATTCATACACAACCGGCTGCGACATACCCGCCTGGCACCTTCGGGTTCTGGCAGAGCCCTTGAGCGCGTGGTCCTGAACTGCTTTTCAACGAAGGGAAAGCCGCTCTTAAAGGCGATTTGAGAAAAGTTTGATCGCCACTTAAAGACTTCGCGAAAACATTGCGCTTAAAAGAATCGCGAGTCAAACGCGACCCGGGATGAACGCAAAGCTCATCTCAAGTGCTCGAAATTCCAGCATTTTCGGAGGGCCCATGAACGCTCAGACTCTGGCAATGCCCGCGGGGCGTAATTCGACCGGGAAACTGTCGAGACTGCTCGCAGTCCTCCTGCTGACCGTGGCGATCGTCGGCTGCAAGCACCCCTTGGCCACCCCGGCCACCCCGGCCGTCCCGAACGTCGCGATCGCAACCACGTCACTGCCGAACGGCGTGGTCGGCGCCCCATACAGCCAGACGCTCAGCGCGGCGGGCGGAACGACTCCCTACACCTGGACGCTGAAGAGCGGAACATTACCTGCCGGGCTGGCGCTGAACGCGAGTACCGGCGTCATCGGCGGAACGCCCACCGCCGCCGGCACCACGGGCTTCACGGTCCAGGTCACCGATGCGTCGAACCAAACCGACAGTAAAGCGCTCTCGATCGTGGTCGCCAGTGCGGGCAGTCCACCCTCCGTCACGACCGCATCTCTCCCCAACGGTACCGTGGGCGCCGCATACAACCAGTCGCTGACCGCGACGGGAGGAACACCCCCCTATCAGTGGTCCTGGATGGCAGCCGCCGGCTCCAGCCTGCCGCCCGGACTCACCCTGAGCAGCAGCGGCACGCTCAGTGGAACCCCGACCGCCGCCGGGACATTCAACCTGATCGTTCAGGTGCAGGATCAATCGATCCCCAGCCCGCAGAATGGCACTAAGCAACTCTCGCTCATCATCAGCGCAGCTCAGCCGATCGCCTACGCACCCGGTCCCGTCATATCTGCATCGCCCACGGGAGGCTCGAGCGGTCCGGGACTGCTGCTAGCGATGGATGAGGGCGTGAGCACCGCTAACAACAACCACGGGATCGCCGCGGTCGCCGTGAAAGGGGTGACCATCGCGGCCGGAGTTCCTTTCGGCAGCGTTTTCATGCGGGACATGTCCGGAAATTGGACGGGGAATGCTGCTGCCTATCTCGCCGCTCCCCCGGGGACAAGCGGAACCGTCCCATCCATTGCGATCAGCGGCGACGGCAACACGATCGCTGCGGGGTTCTGCATCGGCTCACCCTGCACCAGCAACGTCGTTTACGTGTACGAGGTCAGCAACAACAGCTGGAGCGGGACCCTCAGTCCCGTTTCGGTACTCACTGCCCCCGGCAATCTCGGCTTCTCGGTCGCGGTGGACGATGGCGGCGACATCATCGCCTCAGGCGCGCCAAGCGACCTGACCCACAACCAACCCGGTCTCGTCTACGTCTTCATCCGTCAAGGGTCATCATGGACCGCTACGCCGTCGAAGCAGGATGACGTGCAATTGACGGCCAGTGCACCCGATGTCGGGGTTTCAGTCGGAATTGACGGAACCGGGGACACGATCGTGACCGGGGCTGAGGGATTTGGGACCGTCGTCAACGCGGGCGCAGCGTATATCTTTGCCCAACCGACCGGAGGGTGGCCGACCAACGGCGGCATCATCAGCGCCCCTACGGCAACATTGACGCAGGCCAGCACGCCTCTCAACACCAAGGCAACTTTGGGCGACTATTTCGGTTTCTCGGTGGCTATCAGCAAGGATGGTCACACCGTCGCAGTCGGTGCACCGAACTATACAAACTGCTCGCCGGAGCCGTGCAATATAGGAGGCCCGGGCGCTGTGTTCGTTTACCTCAACGCCGGGCAGCCAGGTGCCTGGGCTTCGCCCAATCCCGTCCCCGCGACCGCGGTGCTGCAAGCGTCCGGCGGACTGGTCGGCGATCAGCTGGGATTCGGCACGAGCATCTCGCAGGACGGATCCACTATCGTTGCGGGCGCGCCCTCGGCCCCGAACGGCTCCTGCTGTACGCCGGGACCTGGCGCGCTATACGTGTTTCAGGCACCGCCGGGAACCTGGAGCGGATCCCTGAATGCAACCCAGAGCTTCGTGGCAACCGCGACTCAAGCGGTCACGCCCCTGCCGCGGGGGCAGTTCGGCACCAGCGTATCGATTGCCGGCGATGCGACCAGTCTCGGCGCGGGCGGGTTTGCCACGGTGGGCGCAACGGCAGGCGCACAGGTCACGTATCTGTTCCAGTGAGCACGCGCGCGGAGGCGTGGCGCTCGAGCGGCTCAGTTGCCCTTGCCGTTCGCCGCATCGAGCGCCGCGCGCAGTGCCGACGCCCAGCGCGCGATGACCTGCCGCGCGCTGCCGAGGTTGCTGACCGAAGTGGTGATCTGGAAATTACCCGTCGAAGGAAGGTTGCGGCGGTCGATCACCCGCGCGATGCTCTGACCCGTCTCGGAGTCACGGAGCTCGGCTATCAGCGCCATCCGGCCCGGGTCGGCGGTGTAGCTGGTGGTGCGACCCGCTACGGGCACGGTGGGCGCCGCGATGAACAGGTCGACGACGACCGGCGTCACGTCGAGCACGTCCTCGCCGGAGGCGGTCACCACGTCGTAGCCACCCTTGGCGAGCTCCTTGGTGCATTCGGCCGCGAACGCGTCCGCGAGCGCTTCCTTGATTCTCGCGAAATCCTCGCCCGTGAGACGCTCCGCGCCGCTTCGGCCCCTGTTGGGATCCCAGTTCTTGGCGAAGTGCACCTCGAGGCGTTCGAGCCGGACGTGCTTGTAGCCTTCGAGCGTGGCGCCGGGCCGCACGTACAGGCGATCGACGCGCTTGCTCGAGCGCAGCTCGAGACCGTCCCATTCCTTGGCCACCTCGGCGGCGCGGGCGAGCCGCAGGGATCCAGGGGAAACGAGCGCGGCGAAGGTGAGGGCCGCGGCCAGCGAGGAGGACAGGAGCCTCCGGCGGATCATCGTCGACATGGGTCTCCTCCCAAGTTCGTGCGGCCTCTTCGCGCCCGCAATCTAAAGTAGACCGATCGGCTGAACTCCTCAAATGGCGCCGGGCAATCGCCGCGCGGTCAATCGCGTCCGCTCCCGGCGAGGTGGCCTGCGAGGTGTGCGATGACCTCGCGGGCGTCGTCCTCCGCGCCGAGGATGAACGTCGACTTGCGGCGCCGGAGCACCGGTAGTCCGAGCGCGTAGAGTCCCGGGGCTTGCGGCACGACGCCGCCGTCATGCCGCAGCTCGCCCCGGCGGTCGAGGACCGGTACCTCGAGCCAGCGATAGTCGGGGCGAAAGCCGGTCGCCCAGACGATCGAGCGGATCTCACCGCTGCGCAGGTCGAGCGACAGGCGTGGCGCCGTCGGCGCGCGCGTCGGCTCGAAACGCTCGGGCGCGCGCACCTGCTGCTCGGGCGTGCTGCTGGCAGCCCAGGCGTCGAAGGTCTCGAGCAGGCGGTTCATCTTGAGGTCGGCGAGTGCGAACTGATTGGCAAGCCCGCCCGAGAAGAGCGCTTGCCCGTCGCGCACCATGCTCAGCCGCCCGACGATCTCGACGCCCGCGGCCCGGAGCACGTTCAGATCGAGACTCGCGTGCTCGGGCGTTCCCACGAGCTGCGGTGACGGCAGCCGCCGCGCCCGCTCGATATCGTCGATCTCATCGTAACGCTGGCTCCAGACACCCGATCGCTCCATCCACCACAGCACGTCGCGGCCGCGGTAGTTCCGTGGCAGGCGCACATGCTCGCCGACCGCTATCGTCACCGCGCGCCCCGAGCGCCGCAGCTCGTCGGCGAGCTGCACGCCCGTGGCCGAGGCACCCACCACCAGTACGCCACCCTGCGGCAGCTGCTCCGGATGGCGATATTCGAACGGCGTGAGACAGAGGATCCCGTGCGGTATGGCCGCGCCCACGGCCGGCACCCGCGGAATGTTCGCGGCCCCGCTTGCCAGCACGAGGGCGCGGCAGCGGAGCGCGCCGCGATCGGTCGTCACGAGATAACCGCGGTCGACACGCCGCACGGACGTGACGGTCGTGTGGGTGCGCAGCGGCGCCGAGATCGCCGTGGCAAAACCCGCGATGTGCTCCACCACCTCGGGCATGGTCATGAAGCCGTCGGGATCGGCGCCCCGGTACGGATAGCCCGGCAGCCGGCTCTGCCAGTTCGGCGTCAGCAGCCGCAGCGAATCCCAGCGCTCGCGCCGCCAGGAGTTCGCCACCTCGCCCCGCTCGATGACGACGTGATCGATCGAGCGCTCGGACAGAGCACGGCTGGCGGCGAGACCGCTGTGCCCGGCACCGACGATGACCGTGGTGACCTGTTCGATGACGCGGCCGCCGCGGAGTCAGCGCTTGACGACCTCGACCGTGACGTTGGTTGGATTGGTGACGATGTCGTACACGGCCGAGCGCTTCTGCGATTGCGCCACCAGCGCCTCGATGTCCTCCTTCGACGCGTCGGCGTCGATATGGAAGGTGACCTTGATGTCGTCGTAGCCGTTGCGCACGCCGCTGTCGATGCCGAGGATGCCGTAGAGGTTCATCTTGCCCTCGAGCTTCGCCTCGACGGAGCGCAGCTGGATGCCGCGGTTCTGGGCCACCGCGGCCACGCCCGCCGTCAGGCAGCTCGCAAGTCCGACCAGCACCAGCTCAACCGGGGTCGCGCCGTGGTCCTCGGAGGCGAAGATCTCCGGGTGATCGGTCTCGAAGGAGAACTCGCTCTTGTGCGACTGCTCCTCACCGAGGCCGTGGAAGCCCCGCACCGTCGAGTGGGCGTGGGTGCCGTTCTTCCACTTGCAGGAGGCGCGCCAGGTGAACTCGGCCGCGGCGGGTGCGTTCCTGAGCGCCTCCCGGGCATCGAGGAGCGCCTGGACGTTGACGCCGTTGTTGACGCTGGACTTGTTGACGGCAGGCTGTGCCATGTTCTGTCTCCTGAGCTGCCGGGAACGTCCCGACGGATGGTGCGTATGCTGCGCGATCGAGGCCGCGCTCCCCCGACAAGCCTACTCGCGCTTCCCGGCAGACTCCATGACCAATCGGTTATAAGTAGCTGCGCTGCGGCAATTGGAGCCGCCGCAGCTCCGGCCTATGATCCGCGAGTCCATTGCGCCATCGGGGAGCCCGTCCGTGGAAGCCTCTCGTCACTTCGGCTTCGAGACTCGTCAGGTACACGCCGGTCAGCGTCCGGATCCGAATACCGGTGCGCGCGCGGTGCCGATCTTCCAGACGTCCAGCTACGTCTTCGAGGACCCGGCATCCGCCGCCGCGTACTTCAACCTCCAGGAATACGGCAACACCTACTCGAGGATCGTCAATCCGACGGTGGCGGTGTTCGAGGAGCGCATCGCGAGCCTCGAAGGCGGCTGCGGGGCGGTGGCCTTCGCGAGCGGACTGGCGGCCCAGGCCGCCGCGCTCTTTACCCTGCTGACGCCCGGCGATCATGTGGTGTCCTCGGCGGCGCTCTACGGCGGCACGGTCAACCAGTTCAAGCACGTGCTGGGCAAGATGAACGTGGAGCTGACCTGGGTCAATCCCGACGACCTCGGCGCATGGAAGGCGGCGGTGCGCCCCAACACCAAGGCGTTCTTCGCGGAGACCATCGGCAACCCCGGCGGCAATGTGCTCGATATCGCGGGCGTGGCGGCCATCGCCCACGAGCACCGACTGCCGCTGCTCGTCGACAATACCTTCGCGACTCCGTACCTGTGCCGTCCGCTCGAGTGGGGGGCGGATATCGTGCTGCACTCGGCGACCAAGTACATCGGCGGCCACGGCACCAGCATCGGCGGCGTGGTGGTCGACTCCGGGCAGTTCGACTGGTCGAACGGCCGCTTCCCGGTGGTCGCGGAGCCCTCCCCCGCCTATCACGGCCTGCAGTTCCACGAGACCTTCGGCACCTACGGGTATCTGATGAAGTTGCGCGCCGAGACGCTGCGCGACCTGGGGGCGTGCTTGAGCCCCTTCAACGCGTTCCTCTTCCTGCAGGGACTCGAGACGCTGTCGCTGCGCATGGCGCGCCACGTCGAGAACGCCATGACCATTGCCCGTTACCTCGAGTCGCACGAGCTCGCCTCGCACGTGACCTACCCGGGCCTGCGCAGCAGCCGCTACCGCGCGCTCGCGGAGAAGTACCTGCCGCGCGGCGCGGGCTCGGTCTTCTCCTTCGACGTGCGCGGCGGCCGCGAGGCGGGCCAGGAGTTCATCCGCGGTGTCACCCTGTGGTCGCACCTCGCGAATGTCGGCGACGCCAAGAGCCTGGTCATCCACCCGGCGAGCACCACCCACCGGCAGCTCGAGGAGCAGGAGCTGCTGGCGGCGGGTGTCCGCCCGGGGACGATCCGGCTGTCGGTCGGCATCGAGGATGCCGACGATCTGATCTGGGATCTCGAGCAGGGCTTCGCGCGCGCCCGGACGGCGGGATCCCCGGAGGGCGCGCGATGAGCAGCTTCGACCTCGGGCGTTACCAGGATCCGCTCGCCATCCAGCGTGTGCTGAACAGCGCCAGAACCATCGCGGTCGTGGGACTATCGGGCAACCCGCTGCGCGCCAGCCACTTCGTCGGCTTCTACCTGCAGCGCCACGGCTATCGCGTGATCCCGGTCAATCCGCGCGAGAGCGAGATCCTCGGCGAGCGCAGCTTCGCGACTCTGCGCGAGGTGCCGCTACCGGTCGACATCGTCGACGTCTTCCGCGCGCCGGCGGCGCTGCCTGAGATCGCCGCCGACGCCGTGGCGATCGGCGCGAAGTGCCTGTGGTGTCAGTTCGGGGTGATCAACGAGGAAGGCGCGCGCATCGCCGAGCGGGGCGGCCTCACCGTCATCATGGACCGTTGCATCAAGGTCGAGCACGCACGCTACGCCGGACGCATGCACTGGCTCGGCTTCAACACCGAGCGCATCACCTCGGTGCGCAGCGGCCTGCAGTAGCGCCGCGCCGGCGGCTTAAGTCCGCCCGCCGATCTCATCGATGTGGCGCAGCAGGTCCGCCGGGTCGTCATACACGCGGATCGCTCCGCCGCGCTCGAGCTCGTCCCGCCCATAGCCTCCCGACAGGAGGCCCACCCCGAGGCCGCGCGCGCGCCGCGCCGCCAGCATGTCCCAGATGCTGTCGCCGACGATCACGGCAGACTCGATGTCGGTACCCAGCCGCTCGGCCGCCGCCACGAACAGGTCCGGGTCCGGCTTGCCACGGCGCACGTCGTCGCGCGTGACGACCACTGCGCCTGCGGGATCGACGCCGAGCGCCTGCAGGTTGTGTCTCGCGGTGGTCATCCGGCCGCTGGTAGCGATGGCCCAGCGGATGCCGGTACGCCCGAGATGCTCGAGCAGGCGCACCGCGCCCGGCAGCGGCCGCACCCACTGTCGCATGCCGATGTAGGCTGCGGCATGGTCCGCCCGCAGCTTCTCGAGCAGCGCCGGCGTGATCTCCCGCTCGATTTCGCGCCGCAGCATGTCGGCGAACAGCCCGCCGCTCATGCCGATGCGCCGGTGGATGCGCCACACCGACAGCTCGATGTCCGCGGCGTGCAAGGCCTGCTGCCAGGCGGCTACGTGCTGATAGACGCTGTCGACCAGCGTTCCGTCGAGATCGAAGATGAAGCTGACCGTGCCCTGGCTCATGGCGGTCCCGAAAACGGTGGCGGTGCGCCGATTATCACCCCACCGGCCGGTGCCTTCGAACCGGGCGGCTCGAACGAGGCGGTCCGGGCCGCCTCAGGCCGCGCCGGTCAGTCGCCGACCGCCTTGTGAGTCTCTCCGGTCCCGGTCGAGTCGCCCGCGGGCTGCGCTGGATGGGAATCGGCGCCGGTGCTGCGCTCGAGGAGCGCCTGGGCGAACAGCGCCTCCACCGGGTAGCCGGTGCGCGCCTGGATCCAGCGGAAGGCGGATGCCAGCGAGGCGGCGCTCCAGAGCGTCTGGCCGTCGGCGCCCGTGACGTCCCAGGGCGCGAAAGTCATGCTGTCGGCTCGATAGCGCACGAAGCGGGTGACAGTCCCGATACTCACGCGCCACACGTTCGGCTGAATCTCTTCAACCTTGTAGTCCATAGCGCACTTCCCCAGCCACGTCCCTGCCACCGTGCCCGCGGCTTGACAATTGTCGGCCGCGTGGTCGCTAGGATATGCCCGTGACCGTGCGCCGCGACTTCATTTGGACATATGCCGTGCGGATTCAACATAAGCTCTCTCAGGCGGACGAAGCGAGCGGTGCCGCGGGCGCGCGCACTGGCCGCGCCTCGCGGATCGGCAGGTTGACGAGCGCAGCGGCGAGCGCCAGCGACATGTCCGCGTACCACATCCAGCCGTAGTCACCGAAGCGCACCAGCGCAAGGCCGCCGAGCCACGCGCCGAAGAAGCCCCCTATCTGATGCGAAAGGAGCGTCAGACCGAACAGCGTCGCCAGATAGCGCACGCCGAAGAGTTTGCCGACCAGTCCCGCCGTCGGCGGCACCGTCGACAGCCAGGTCAGGCCCAGCACCGCGGCAAAGAGATAGAAAGTGAGGGGCGTGCGCGGCATCAGCAGGTAGACCCCGATCGCGACCGCGCGCATGAAATAGACGTCGAAAAGGAGCCACTTCATGCGGAACACGCCGCCCAGCCAGCCGATCGCGAGGCTCCCGGCGACGTTCGCAAGCCCGATGATCGCGAGCGAGCCGGCCGCAACGCTCGCCGGAAGGGCGCAGAGACTCACCTCGCCGGGCAGATGCGTGACCAGGAAGGCGATGTGGAAGCCGCAGGTGAAGAACCCGAGGTGCAGGCACCAGTAGCTGCGATCACGCGCCGCCCGGCGCAGCTGCTCGCGCAGCGGCTCCGCCCCCGGGGCGGCGGCGACCGGCGCAGCGGCGGCCTGATCCGGGAATTTGGCGCGAGTGAGCGGTCGTGCCAGGGGAATCGTCGCGAGCGCCGCCCCGGCGAGCGCGTACATCGCGGTCATCCAGCCAAACGTCGAGATCAGGAGCTGGCTGAGCGGAGCCAGCAGGAACTGCCCGAGGCTCCCGCCGGCGTTGATGACGCCGGAGGCAAGAGCGCGTCTCTCGGGGGAGAGCCGCCGAGCCGTCGCGCCGATCAGGACCGAGAAACTGCCGCCGGCCGCGCCCGCGGCGAACAGCACGCCGACGGCGAAAATCAGTCCGGCCTCGCTCGAGACTGCGGTGGTGAGGATCGCGCCGGCCGCGAGCGTGACGGCGCCGGCCATCATTACGGCTCCGGAACCGAAGCGGTCCGCCACCACGCCGAAAATCGGCTGTGCCAGGCCCCAGACGAACTGCCCGACCGCCATCGCGAGGCTGATCGCGACGATCCCGACACCGGTCGCGTGATTGATGGGCGCGACGAACAGTCCGAGCGACTGCCGCGCGCCCATCGTGATGAGGAGAATCGCCGCGGCGGCGGCCACCAGGGACCGGGCTTCGCCTCGCGGCGCTTGAGCGGGCGCCTGCATCGGCTGCCGGAAGATCTCTTATGCGCTCGCGAGGCGCACCGGAAGCGAGCGGATGCGCGTGCCGGTGGCGGCGAAGATCGCGTTGGTGAGCGCCGGGATCGCCGGCGGCAGCGCGGGCTCGCCGAGCCCCGTCGGCGACTTGTCGGGCCTCACCCAGGCGATGTCGACCTCGGGCGTCGCCGGCATGCGCGCGAGCGGGAAATTGTCGAAGTTGCTCTGCTGCACTGCGCCGTCGACGAACTCGATCGCCTGACCCGCGAGCGCCTGGGCCAGGCCGTCGATCACCGCGCCGCGCACCTGGTTGTCCGCACCCATGGGATTGATGATCTGGCTGCCGATATCGCCCGCAACCCACACCTTGTGGACCGTCACGGCGCTGCCCGCGACGCTCGCCTCGACCACCTCGGCAAAGTAACCGCGATGCGAGAAATAGAAGGCGAACCCCTTGGCCCTGCCTGGTTGCGCCGGCCGGCGTGCCCAGTCCGAGGTCTCGATTACCTTCTCGATCACATCGCGGGCCCTGCCGGTGTCGAAGGGGACGCCGCCGCCCGGTGGCGCAATCTCGCGGCGGGCCCCGAGGAGCGTCAGCATGAGGTGCGGAAGGTCCGTACCCGCCGCGAGCGCGACCTCATCGAGGAAGGACTGCGAGGCGAAGCACAGGGCATTCGACCCGGGCGCGCGCAGCGCGCCGGTCGTCACGACCGTCGGCATCATCGACTGACTGTAGCGCAGGTGCTCGACCAGCCCCGCCGGCGGCATCGCCGCGTTGAAGCCGGCAGCGCGCGCCGTGGTCTTGCCGTCGCCGAAGGTCACGAAGTGATCGCTAAAGGCGACGAGCTCGCCCTTTGCGCCGATCCCCGCCTCGAAGTGGTGCCAGCCGCCCGGGCGATAGTAATCGCGGCGGATGTCATCGTGGCGCGACCACAGGAGCTGCACCGGTACGCCCGGTAACTCCCTGGCGATCGCCACGACCTGCATCATGTAGTCGTTGACCAGCCGCCGGCCGAAGCCGCCGCCGCAGCGCCTCAGGTGCAGCGTCACCGCCTGCGGATCGATGCCGAACACTTTGTGCAGCTGATCGAGTCCGCGCTGCGGCGTCTGAGTCGGCGCCCAGATCTCGAGCTTGCCGTCCGCGTAGCGCGCGGTGCAGTTCTGCGGCTCGAGCGGCGCGTGTGCGATGAAGGGATAGTCGTAGCGCGCCGTGATACGCCGGGCCGCCGCAGCCAGCTGCCCGGTCGGATCGCCATCGACTCGCAGGTCCGCGCCCGCGCCGGAGGCGATCGCGGCGTCGGCCTTGGCCCGGTACACCGACGAGCTGTGTCCCTGTGCAGCGCTCAGATCCCACTCGACCTGGAGCTTCGAGCGCGCCTCATTCGCGAGCCACCAGCTGCTCGCCACGATCGCGATGCCATCCGCGAGACCCGAATCGGCATCGCCGTTGCCGACGATCGGCAGGACGTGCTTGACGCCGGGCGAGCGCGTTGCCGCCGCGATCTCGGCCTTGACGAGGCGGCCGCCGTGCGCGGGCGCCACCTCGTAGACCGCATACAGCATTCCAGGGAGACGCGTATCGACACCGAAGATCCCTTCGCCCCGCACGATCCGGTGGCTGTCGACGCCCACGACCGGACGGCCGATGACGGTGAACTGATCGGGCCGCTTGAGTGTGAGCGTGCTGAGTTCCGGCGGTGTAAGCGCCGCGGCGGCGGATGCGACTTCGCCGTAGCCGGCGGAGCGCCCGCTCGCCGCGTGGTGAATCCGTCCCTTCGACGTGGCCAGCTCGCCCGCATCCACGCCCCACTTGAGCGCGGCTGCCTGCAGCAGCATGGCGCGCGCCGCCGCGCCCGTCTGGCGCATCGGCATCCAGTCCCTCGGCGTCGCCGTGCTGCCACCCGCGTATTGCTCGCCGTAGCGCGCCTGGTCGAGGTCGGCCTGTGCGATGCGCACCTGGCCCCAGTCGCAGTCGAGCTCATCGGCGACGATCATCGGGAGCGAGGTCTTGATCCCCTGCCCGATCTCGGGATTCTTCGACATGATGGTGACGGTTCCGTCACTGGCGATGGAGACGAAGGCCGAGAGCCGAGCGGCTCCCGCGCCCTGCGCCTCGAGCGCGTTCACCGGGAACGGAATCAGCACGTCGAGTGCGAGGCCCCCGCCGGCGAGCAGCGAGGCCTTGAGTACGGCACGCCGGTCGAGGCGGCCAGCGAGGAGCTCACGCGGCATGGCCGTCCTCCTCCGCCAGGCCGGCGGCGATGCGAATGGCGCTGCGGATGCGGTGGTAGCAGCCGCAGCGGCAGATATTGCCCGCCATGGCGCTGTTGATCTCGGCATCGCTCGGCCGCGCGTTCCGGCCAAGCAGTGCGCACGCCGACATGATCTGACCGGCCTGACAGTAGCCGCACTGCATCACATCGATCTTGAGCCATGCCTGCTGCAGCCGCTCGCCGACCGGAGTCGCTCCGATGTGCTCGATCGTATGGATCTTTGCCTGACCGATGTCGGCGACCTTGAGCTGACAGGAGCGTTGCGCGGCGCCGTTCACATGGACCGTGCAGGCGCCGCAGAGCCCGGCGCCGCAGCCGTACTTGGCGCCGACCAGACCGAGCTCGTCCCGCAACACCCACAGCAGAGGCATCTCGGGAGGAACGTCCACTTCCCGGGTGGCGTCATTGACGTTCAGTCGATATCGCATGACTGCACCCGCTTCGAGGCTCGCGTTGACGCGAATATATGCCTTTCGCGGCGACGACCGAAAGCGCGCCCGCCGCACAGCGTGGCGGCACCGTGAGCGCGGCTTTCGGAACGGCTTAGCTCCGCGGCGGCGCCGCGGCGCGGCTCATGCAGCGCTCTTCCCTCACGGGAGGTGTGTGTGCGCGCTCAGTGTAGGGAATCCGGGCTGTCCGCCGACAGCTCCTCCTCCGGGACTCCCTCCCCCTCCGGATCGCGTTCCTCCTCGGGTGTCTCGTCCTCCCAGGCCTCCTTCTGCGGCTCGAACGACTGCAAAGGCTCCACCCAGTCGGCAGCGCTCATGGCCGTCTCCGAGAGACCCAGGTCATCGACCTCGACATCGTCGAGGGGCCCGGTCCAGTCTTCCGGCTGCTCCGCCCGCTCGAGCGGCATCGTGCCCCATGCCGCCGCATCGATCTCGTCCAGGTCACCGTCGAAATTCTGGATCTCGATGGTGCGTGTCTCCTCATCGAAGGCCGTGACGAGGAACATCTCGCCCTTGTCCTGATGCAGATACCACTGTCCGATCTCGGGACGCCCTACGGGTACTACTGTGTTCATCTCCATCTCCGCTCTCTCACACCCAATCATTTCAGCAGGACGCGGGCGCCCATTACCATGCGCAAAAGACGCGCCGGCTTAGGTAGAAGACCCCTCAGCGGGCGACGTGCCCCCGGCCGGGTGCGTACCTCTACTGATTGCGCGCGCCCCCCGGCACGGTAACTTGGCCCCGATTTCGTCGGCGGCGGCGTAACTGAGGAAAGGAACCATGGCCTACGTCGTCTTCACTGGTCTCGCGACGCTGGCGCTTACGCTTGCGGTGACTCTGCGGCGGCGTGAACTCGCGTGGTCGCGGGAACGTCCTGAGCGCGCATGAACGTTGAGGGGCCGCATTGGATGTGGCTCCAGGCACTCGCCATCGCCGAGGAGGCGGAGCGTCTGCAGCGCGGCTTCGTGCGCTACCTGGGACGCGGAGAGCAGGCCGTCAGCTGGGAGCCGCCGGTCGACATCTACGAGTGTGACGAAGGCGTCGTGCTGCTGTTGGCGCTGCCCGGCGTCGCTCCCGAAGACATCGAGATTCGCCTCGAGAATGCGGCGCTCACCGTGAGCGCGACACGCCTCGTGTCCTGCCCGCCTGACGGCAGCCTCATCCGCCGCCTGGAGATCCCGCACGGCCGCTTCGTGCGCCGCATAATGCTGGCCGGGCCGACCCGCATCGCGGAGTCCCGGTACCGCAACGGCTGTCTCGAGATCCGCCTCGTCCCGACGGTCAGCGGAGAATGATCATGACTGCCGAGACAGCGAGCCCCGGTTCGAAGCCGACCCTCGAGCTGCCGCCGCTGCCCGCGGATGCGATTCCGATCGTGCCTGTGCGCAGCGTCGCTTTGTTTCCGGGCACCGTAGCGCCGATCACTATCGGACGCGAGTTGAGCATCGCCGCCGCACAGGAGGCGGTGCGCAGCGGCCACAAAGTCGCGCTGCTGGCGCAACGCGATCCCGGCACGGCACAGCCGCGCGCCGCGGACCTGTACGAGATCGGCGTGCTGGCGACGCTGCTGCGCTATGTCACCTCGCCCGACGGTGCTCACCACCTCGTCTGTCAGGGCGAGAGCCGCTTCCGCGTGGTGGAGATACTGCGCGAGACGCCGTTTCTCGCCGCGCGCATCGAGCAGCTGCCCGAGCCCACGACGGCGGGACCTGAGATAGAAGCGCGCTTCACGCTGCTCAAGGAACGGTCCATGGCTGCGCTCGCCCTGCTGCCGCAGGCACCGCCCGAGCTGCAGCGCATGATTGCCAACATCGACTCGGCGGGACAGCTCGCGGATCTCATCGCCAACTTCATGGATCTGACACCCGGCGAAAAGCAGGAGGTGCTCGCCACACTCGACCTGACGGAGCGCATCGACAAGGTCCTCAAGCAGCTGGCCCACCGCCTCGAGGTGCTGAAGATCACCAAGGACATCAGCGAGCAGACCCAGGCGGCTCTCGGCGAGCGCCAGCGGGAGGCGGTGCTGCGCGAGCAGTTGCGCCAGCTGCAGAAAGAGCTCGGCGAGAGCGAGGGGGCGGAGGCGGGACTCGCCGAGCTCGCCAAGGAGATCAGCGCCGCGGGCATGCCGGCCGAGGTGGAGGAGCATGCGCGCAGGGAATTGAAGCGCCTGGAGCGGATACAGGAGGCAAGCCCGGAGCACGCCATGGTGCGCAGCTATCTTGACTGGCTGGTGGCGCTGCCGTGGAGCAAATCGGACGTGGAGGATATCGACATTGAGCGTGCACGGCGCGTGCTCGATGAGGACCATTACGGCCTGGAGAAAGTGAAGCGCCGCATCCTCGAGTACCTGGCGGTGCGCAAGCTCAACCCACAGGGCCGCAGTCCTATCCTGTGCTTCGTCGGTCCGCCCGGCGTCGGCAAGACCTCGCTCGGGCAGAGCATTTCCCGGGCGCTTGGGCTCAAATTCGTGCGCGTGAGTCTCGGCGGTGTGCATGATGAGGCGGAGATCCGCGGGCACCGCCGCACGTACATCGGCGCTCTGCCCGGCAACATCATCCAGGGGCTGCGCAAGGCCGGCACACGTAATCCGGTCTTCATGCTCGACGAGATCGATAAGCTCTCGGCGAGCTTTCACGGCGACCCGGCCTCGGCGCTGCTCGAGGTGCTCGATCCCGAGCAGAACGCGACCTTCCGCGACAACTACCTGGCGCAGCCCTTCGATCTGAGCCGCGTACTGTTCATCGCGACCGCGAATGTGCTCGAGACGATCGTCGGCCCGCTGCGCGACCGGATGGAGATCATCGAGCTCAGCGGCTACACCGAGGAGGAGAAGCTCGAGATAGCCAAGCGCTATCTGGTACGGCGCCAGCTGCAGGCCAACGGCCTCGATGCCGGGCAGTTCAGCGTTACCGATGCGGCGCTGCTCCGTCTGATCGGCGAGTACACCCGCGAGGCGGGCTGCCGCAATCTGGAGCGCCAGATCGGCGCCCTGACCCGCAACGCCGCCATGCAGATCGCGGAGGGCAAAGTCGGGAAGGTCGCGTTCGATGCGGCTGATGTCGAGGCGGTGCTCGGAGCCGCGCGCTTCGAGAGCGAGGTTGCATCCCGCACCAGCGTTCCCGGCGTCGCGACCGGGCTGGCATGGACGCCGGTCGGCGGCGACATTCTCTTTATCGAGTCGGCACGCCTGCCGGGGGACGGCAAACTCATTCTGACCGGGCAGCTCGGTGAGGTCATGAAAGAGAGCGCCCAGACTGCCTTGAGTCTGCTCAAGGCCCAGGCGCGTGAGCTCGGCATCGATCCCAAGCTGTTCGAGGGGGCCGACATCCACGTGCACGTACCCGCGGGCGCCATACCGAAGGACGGACCGAGCGCCGGCGTCGCCATGTTCGTATCGCTCGCCTCGCTCATGAAGAGCGAGGCAGTGCGCCCGGATGTTGCGATGACCGGCGAGATCAGCCTTCGTGGGCTGGTATTGCCGGTCGGCGGCATCAAGGAAAAAACCATCGCCGCTGCGCGCGCCGGCATCAAGCGTGTGATTCTGCCGGCGCGCAACCGGCGTGATCTCGAGGACATCCCGCAGAGCGTCCGCGCAAAGCTCGAGCTCATCTGGGTGGAGGACGTCGACGAGGCGCTCGCGCTTGCCTTCGGCGCCGCCGCGCCTGGCGCGTACACCGCCCAGGACGACCAGCTCGCGAGTACCCCGGGTCTGGCCGCGCGCCCGCGCGCAGCAGGGCGCGGCGCCGCTCGTCCGGAGGCGTGAAGTCGCCGTCCGGCGGCGCCGCTCGAGCGGACTCTGCTTCAGCCGCCGGGTTTCGACTTGCCCAGGTGCTCGACGGCATCCAGTGCCTGCTCGACATTCTTGTCAGGTGCCACTCCCGTGATGGTCTGGGCGACCTTGCCGTCCTTGGTCAGCACGAATGTCGTGCGCTCGACGAAGGCATGCCCGATCTCCACACCACGGACGTCCTTGAATCCCGGCGGCCCTTCCTTCACCTTCAGATCGTAGGACTTCGC
>Ga0335083_10002708_pt1 | contig 23275 bp, 20 predicted proteins | sample Lox_Sample_42_FD_206716 | JGI IMG/M metagenome (GOLD analysis project Ga0335083, IMG submission 206716) | Soil microbial communities from Loxahatchee National Wildlife Refuge, Florida, United States - Lox_Sample_4.2 | ecosystem: Environmental > Terrestrial > Soil > Wetlands | place: USA...
GCACCGGCGCCTTCATCGACCCGGCCGCGCTCACCCCCGACGACGAGCGCGCACTGGGGGAGTGGCTGGCCTCGGCGGAGCACCCCAAGGCAGTGCACGACGCCAAGGGACCCATGCACGCGCTGGCATCGCACGGATTCGTTCTGCACGGACTGACCTCGGACACCGCACTAGCGGCGTATCTCGCACTGCCCGGCCAGCGGACCTTTGATCTTGCTGATCTTTCGCTGCGCTACCTCGGCAAGGAGCTGAGCGACCCCGCGGGGGACAACGTGCAGCTCACGCTGGACGGGTCGGGGGAGGAGGAGGCAGCGCTCGCGCTCGTGCTGCGCGCGAGGGCGACGCTGGACCTCGCCGCCGCGCTCGACGCGGACCTGGAGCGGCGCGGCGCGACCCGGCTGCTGCACGAGATCGAACTGCCGCTCGTCACTGTCCTCGCGGAGATGGAGCGGACCGGGATCGCGGCGGACACCGACCATTTCGCGGAGATGTCCGCGACGCTGTACGGGGAGGTCAAGGCGGCCGAGCAGGCGGCCTACGCGATCGTCGGCCACGAGTTCAACCTCGGCTCGCCCAAGCAGCTGCAGGAAGTCCTGTTCACCGAGCTCGGCCTGCCGAAGACCAAGAAGATCAAGACCGGCTACACCACGGACTCCGAGGCGCTTGCCAACCTGCTCGCGTCCACCGGCAACCCGGTGCTCGAGCACCTCATGCACCACCGCGACGTCAGCAAGCTCAAGTCCTTCGTGGACATCCTGACGCTGGCGACCGGGGACGACGGGCGCATCCACACCACGTTCAACCAGATGATCGCCGCGACAGGACGGCTGTCGTCGACCGATCCGAACCTGCAGAACATCCCGATCCGCACCGAGACCGGCCGCCGCATCCGCGAGGGGTTCATCGTCGGGCCCGGCTACGAGACGCTGCTGACCGCGGACTACTCGCAAATCGAGCTGCGCATCATGGCGGACCTGTCCGGCGACGAGGCGCTGATGGCGGCGTTCGATTCGGGGCACGACTTCCACGCGGCGACCGCGTCCCGGGTGTTCGGCGTCGATCCGCACACGGTGACGCCGGAGCAGCGGGCCAAGATCAAGGCGATGAACTACGGGCTCGCCTACGGCCTGTCCGCGTTCGGCCTGTCGAACCAGCTGCGCATCTCCGTCGAGGAGGCGCGCGGCCTGATGGACGACTACTTCAAGGAGTTCGGCGGCGTCCGCGACTACCTGCAGTCGATCGTCGCCCAGGCCAGGCTCGACGGCTACACCTCCACGATCATGGGCCGCCGCCGCTACCTGCCCGATCTCACCTCGGACAACAGGCAGCGCCGCGAGATGGCCGAGCGGATGGCGCTCAACGCGCCGATCCAGGGCTCGGCCGCCGACGTGATCAAGGTGGCGATGCTCCGCGTCTCGGCCGCGCTGAAGTCCTCGGGCCTGAAGTCGCGGATGCTGCTCCAGGTGCACGACGAGCTGATCTTCGAGGCGGCGCCGGGCGAGCTCGACGCGCTGACATCGCTGGTCAAGACCGAGATGGGCGGCGCGACGAGCCTGCGCGTGCCGCTCGAGGTGTCGACGGGCACCGGCCGCAGCTGGGCAGAAGCGGCCCACTAGCCAGGCGCCCGATGGCACAAATCGCCATCGTATCGGGCGCCTGGCTAGTGCCTATCTCCCGGGGGGACGACCCCCCGTACCCCCCGATGCCCGGCTCCGCCGGGCAGAACCACCCATTAGCGGAACAGTGGGACAATCCCTGGTGTTATGGGTAAAGAGTTCAGGGTTTCGTTGGCTGTTGCTGAGTTGTAGCCGCATTCAATTGACCAGCCAGCGAGAACTACATAACCTGAACTTTGCGCTGTGTCCTCGTGCGGTCTCGTCGCCGCCACCCGGTTCGCTCCTCGCGGGCCGCCTGGCTGTGAGACCGCCGGGGCGTGCCGAGGCCGTGACCCGGTCAGGCAAGTCCCGCGCGTTCACTGCATAAGCCCGCCGCGCGCACCGCAACATTCATCCCTGTCCGCATCCGGAGCCCACCAACTCATGACGAGCAGCACGCAAGCCACCTCGACGACCCCTAAGGTAGCGGTCAACGACATCGGGTCCGAGGAGGCATTCCTCGCCGCGATCGACGAGACCATCAAGTACTTCAACGACGGCGACATTGTCGAGGGAACCGTCGTCAAGGTCGATCGAGACGAGGTTTTGCTCGATATCGGCTACAAGACAGAAGGCGTCATCCCGTCCCGCGAACTGTCGATCAAGCACGATGTCGACCCGCACGAGGTCGTTAAGACCGGCGAGCAGATCGAGGCCCTGGTTCTCCAGAAGGAGGACAAGGAAGGCCGCCTCATCCTGTCCAAGAAGCGGGCGCAGTACGAGCGCGCGTGGGGCACCATCGAGCGGATCAAGGAGGAGGACGGCGTCGTCACCGGCACCGTCATCGAGGTCGTCAAGGGCGGCCTCATCCTCGACATCGGGCTGCGCGGCTTCCTGCCCGCGTCGCTGGTGGAGATGCGCCGGGTCCGTGACCTCCAGCCGTACGTCGGCAAGGAGATCGAGGCCAAGATCATCGAGCTGGACAAGAACCGCAACAACGTGGTCCTGTCCCGCCGTGCCTGGCTCGAGCAGACCCAGTCCGAGGTGCGTCACACGTTCCTCAACACCCTGCGCAAGGGCCAGATCCGCAAGGGCGTCGTGTCATCCATCGTCAACTTCGGCGCCTTCGTCGACCTTGGCGGCGTGGACGGCCTGGTGCACGTGTCCGAGCTGTCCTGGAAGCACATCGACCACCCGGGCGAGGTTGTCGAGGTCGGCCAGGAGGTCACGGTCGAGGTTCTTGACGTGGACATGGACCGCGAGCGCGTCTCGCTGTCGCTGAAGTCCACGCAGGAAGACCCGTGGCAGCAGTTCGCCCGCACGCACCAGATCGGCCAGGTCGTCCCCGGCCGGGTCACCAAGCTGGTGCCGTTCGGCGCGTTCGTCCGCGTCGAGGAGGGCATCGAGGGCCTGGTGCACATCTCCGAGCTTGCCGACAGGCACGTGGAGATCCCGGAGCAGGTCGTGCAGGTCGGCGAGGAGATCTTCGTCAAGATCATCGACATCGACCTGGACCGGCGCCGCATCTCCCTGTCCCTCAAGCAGGCCAACGAGGGAGCGGTTGGCGAGGCCGCGAGCGAGGAGTTCGACCCCACGCTCTACGGCATGCCGGCGACCTACGACGAGGCGGGGAACTACCAGTACCCCGAGGGCTTCGACTCGGAGAGCGGCGACTGGCTCCCCGGCTACGACGCTCAGCGCGAGGAGTGGGAGCGGCAGTACGCCGAGGCCCGTTCCCGCTTCGAGGCGCACCGCCGCCAGATCGAGGAGTCGCGCGCCAAGGCCGAGGAAGAGGGCGAGGAGGACGGCGAAGCCATCGCCGCCGCGTCGTCGACCAGCAGCAGCAGCCGCCCGCGTGGCGGCAGCCGCCCGGCCCCGCAGGACAGCAACGCCCCGTCGGGCACCCTGGCCTCGGACGAGGCCCTGGCCGCCCTGCGTGACAAGCTGTCCGGCCAGAGCTGACGCTTTCGGTCAGGACCTAGCCAGTACCGCTGGCCCCGCAGTCTCCGGACTGCGGGGCCAGCGGCGTTTCCGGGAAATGTAAGAGATGTAAATGGTCTAAACCTCTTGACGGCCACTCTGGCGGTGTTAATTTCACGATTAAAATTAAGTCTTTTAAAAAGACTTGATTGGATTCTGGCGAAGCGCCGGAATCGCCCGCTGGCCCGCCAAAGGAGGCGCACATGCCGTTCAAACCGCTCATCGCGCGAGTAAGAAGGGGCCGACGTTACCGCAGGCGCATCGCAGGTGCGCTGATGGCGGCCCTCGCGCTGGCCATCATGTTCACCGCGAGCAGCGCGGGCAAGGCCCAGGCCGCCACCCTGCTGTCCCAGGGGCAGCCGGCCACCGCCTCCTCGACGGAGAACGCCAGCTTCCCGGCGTCGGCCGCCGTGGACGGCAACACGGGAACCAGGTGGTCGAGCGCGTTCTCCGACCCGCAGTGGCTCCAGGTCGACCTCGGCAGCTCCGCCAGCATCAGCCAGGTGGTGCTCCAGTGGGAGACCGCCTACGCCACCGCGTTCCAGATCCAGACCTCGCCCGACGGCACGAACTGGACCTCGATTTACTCCACCACCACAGGCGCCGGCGGCACCCAGACCCTGAACATCACGGGGACCGGCCGCTACGTGCGGATGTACGGGACGCAGCGGGCCACCCAGTGGGGCTACTCGCTGTGGGAGTTCCAGGTGTACGGCACGCTCGGCGGCACCTCGTGCGTCGCGACCGACGCCGCGCTCAACCACCCGGCGACCGCGTCCTCGCTGGAGAACGCGAGCTTCCCCGCCTCGGCGGCCGTGGACGGCAACACGGGAACGAGGTGGTCGAGCGCGTTCTCCGACCCGCAGTGGCTCCAGGTCGATCTTGGGACGAGCCAGACGATCTGCGAGGTCACCCTGGACTGGGAGGCCGCGTACGCGACCGCGTTCCAGATCCAGACCTCGCCCGACGGCACCACCTGGACCTCGATTTACTCCACCACCACGGGCACCGGCGGCAACCAGACCCTCTCGGTGACCGGAACCGGCCGGTATGTCCGGATGTACGGGACCGCGCGCGCCACCCCGTACGGCTACTCGCTGTGGGAATTCGGCGTCTACACGACAACTGGCGGCACGAGCGGCGGTGGCGGCGGTGGCAGCACGGGCGCGCCGCCCGCCTCGTTCTGGGGCAACACCAGCGCGATCCCCGCGGCCACGCAGGTGCTCGAGGTGGCGATCGTGAACCAGACAGGAGGCCAGTACCCAGACAGCCAGGTCTACTGGAGCTTCAACGGGCAAGAGGAGTCCATCGCGCAGCAGCCGTACATCGACATGCCGGCGAACTCAGCCGGGCGGATGTACTTCTACCTCGGCTCGCCCAACGCACCGTACTACGACTTCATCGAGTTCACCGTCGGCGCGTCGTCGATCAACGTGGACACCACCCGCGTCGACCGCTTCGGGCTCAAGCTCGCCCTGCTGCTGCACGGCAAGGACGGCTCCAACCAGGAGGTCGGCGAGAGCTACGCCACCTTCCAGGAGAGCCGCTCGGCGACCTTCACCCGGTTCCAGAACTCTGTGCCAACGGAGTTCAAGGAGCTCGCCACCGACCAGGCGCCGTACGGCATCCCGTCGCCAGGCAATGACCCGGCGTTCCAGACGGGCGGCGCGTACGCGAACTACTTCAACGCCTACGCGGCGGCCAACGGCGACAGTTCGGACAGCACCGCGCAGATCTTCGGCTGTGGCGGCACGCTCGCCGCGAACCCGACGTTGTGCGCCGGGCTCAACCGGCACGTCGCCCAGCTGCCTGCCGCGCAGCAGTCCATCCCCGCCAACTTCTACCTGGCGGCGCCGGCCAACTACTACGCCCAGTTCTGGCACGCCAGCGCCATCAACGGCCTGCAGTACGGCTTCCCCTACGACGACGACGCTGGCCAGTCGTCGGACATCTCGATCACCAACCCGCAGTACCTGGTCGTCGCCGTGGGCTGGTAACCAGCGCGGTGTTACGCCAGCCGACGCCGCCGGCGGCCACGTCGTTTCGTGGCCGCCGGCGGTGCCGTTTCAGCGGTCTGTCTCAAGCGCTGCGCTGCCTGGCGCGGGCCGTCAGGTCGGCCCAGACCTCGGCGACGCGCCGGTCAAGATCGGCCGGCGTCCCCGAGTTGTCGATCACGATTCCGGCGATGGCCAGCCGCTGCTCGCGGGTCGCCTGGGCGGCCATCCTCGCGCGTGCCTGGTCCTCGGGGAGCCCGCGCCCGGCGAGCCGGGTGACCTGGAGCTCGGCGGGCACGTCGACCACGACCACGACGTCGAAGTCGGCCGCTCGCTGCCCCTCGGCGAGCAGCGGGACGTCGTGCACCACGATGGTGTCCTGGCCGCCCTCGCCCCGTGCCGCCTGCTCCCGTGCCGCCTGCTCCCGTGCTGCCTGCTCCTGGGCCAGGATGTGCGCCAGGATCAGCGGGTGCGTGATGGCGTTGAGCTTCTGCCTTGCGGCCTCGTCGGTGAACACGATCCCGGCCAGCTTCGCCCGGTCGAGCGTCCCGTCGGGCCGCAGCACGTCCGGCCCGAAGGTCTCGGCGATCTGCGCAAGTCCCGGCGTCCCTGGCTCCACGACGGCCCTGGCCGCCGTGTCGCCGTCGATTACCACCGCACCGAGCGCGGCGAGCCGCTGCGCCACCGCGCTCTTCCCCGACCCGATTCCGCCCGTCAGCCCGACCCGCAGCATGACCCTCCTCGCCGTCCGCCGACAGTTCCTGGGTCACCCTACGCCGCCGCGGCCGGGCTGTCTGCTGCCGGGACTGCCCCGCTCCGCGCGGCTACGCCCATCTCTGTGACCGCGATGCTCGCGGTCTTGCAGTCCCGCGCGGCGACATGGAAGCAGGCCAGCGGGCCCTTGTCCGCGGACAGGATCTGGGTGGTGGCGCTCAGGCCATGGGTCGAGGCCTGCCCGCAGGTGGCCTTGGGACCAGTCCCTCGTCGGCGTCGCCCGGGTCGGCTAGCGGCCTAGGGCTCACCGGGTCATCACGGTGCGACGGCGACTGCCTTGAAGAACGTGTAGCAGAACACCCCGTCGTCGTCCGCTGTCCGGTAGAGGTCGCGGATGCCCTCGTCGAAGCGCGCTGGTTCGATGAGCCCGCCGGCCACCGCCGGCTCGCGGACGCCCTCGATCATCGCGGTGAAGGTCTTGCGGATGAAGCCGTCCGCGAGCGCCGGATTGCCGCCGTCGGCGTAGACGACGCGCGGCGACACGGCGACATCGCCGAACCCGGCCGCGGCGAGCAGCGGGTACAGCCGCCGCCCGATCATCGCGTCGCCGCCGGCGTGCCGCTGCAGCGTGACCTGGCAGCCAATCGCGTCGCGGGCCGCCTCGCTGTCCGGATGGAAGTAAGCCGAGCCGTGGTCGCCCTCGATGACCGTGATCGTGCCGCCAGGCCTGAGCATGGCGCGCAGCCTGGCAAGCGCCTCCGCGGGCCGGTCCAGGTGCTCGAGCAGGAAGCAGACGAAGACGTGGTCGAACGTGCCCGCAGCGAGATCGCCGCGGGCACGCGGCAGCGAGAACACGTCGATCTCGCCGAACGTGATGTTGCCGACGCCCGCCGCGCGCACTCGCTCGCGCGCCTCGTTGAGCGACGCGGCGGACTTGTCGATCGATGTCAGCTGCGCGCCCGGGCTGCGGCGGCCGAGCGTCACTGTCTGCGCGCCGACGCCGCAGCCCGCCTCGAGCACCAAGCTGCCATCCGGATACCGGGTGCCGTCGTGCAGCAGGTCCACCAGCGTGCTGGCCTGGTCATGCAGCCGCAGGTTCTCCTGCGCCTGGTAGCCGTGCACGTACTGCTCGAACATCGTCATCGTCTCGATCACCTTCATCAGCGCGTCGGCAGTGCCGCCGTCCGTGCCGTCGCTGTTCTCGTCGTAGGCGCGCAGCGCGGCCGCGAGCCTGTCCCGCAGTTCACCGCGACGGCGCAGGTCCTCCTCGAGTTGGGCCAGGTGCGTCCGCAGCGTCGCGGCCGGATCTGGGTTCCGCGAGGCGAGCAGCGCGGCGATCTGCCCGAGCCCGAACCCGGCGCGGCGCAGCGCCACGGCGCGGTAGAGCCGGGTGACCTGTGCCGGGCCGTACCTGCGCTGCCCGCCCGCCGTCCGGTCCGGTGCGACGACGCCCATCTGCTCCCAGTGCCGCAGCACGCGCACGGAAAGGCCGGTGGCGCGGGCCAGTTGCCCGACGCTCCAGGAGGCGGCGACCGGAAAGGTCTCGTCAGCGGTCATCGGTTCGAACTGTAGGGGGTGACACCGTGTCAGGTTCAAGCCAAGCAGGTCAGCGGCCGTCCGGACCGCGTCACCCGGCCGAGGCTCCACTGGTCGCGGTCCTCATCGCGCGGGCCTGTCCCGGCCTGCCGGTCGGCGAGCATCGCCCACGCGTACAGCGAGATCGGGTAGATGAAGTAGCCGAAGCGCGTCGCGGGCGCCAGCAGGAACAGCGCCGTCAGCCCGACGGCGACCCGGCTGGCGGCGGCCGCGGGCGTGGCGGGTGGCGCGACCGCCAGCGACACGGCGATGGCGATCCCCGCCGCCGCGAGCAGCAGCAGCGCGGCCAGGTGCCCGCCGGAACCGAGCGTGGCGAGCAGGTGGCCAGGCAACGGGCTCGCCGCCGGTGACGTGGCCCCGGTGAGGCCGAGCGGATAGTCCACCGTGTTCCGCAGCAGCGAGGCCGGATTGCCGAGCGCGGCGGGCGCCAGCGCCGCGACGAGCGCGGCGGCGGCCGCGAGTACCACGGCGGTGAACCTGACCGCGGCGCGGGCGCCGTCCCTGGCGGCGACCATGACCACGACGATGACGAGGGCTGGCCATGCGGTGTACTTCATCGCGCACGCCACGCCGAGCACCAGCGCGGCCGCCGCGAAGTCGGGGTTCCACCCGCGCGCCGCGAGTCCACGGCCGGCGAGCGCGCCCGCCTCCCACGCGCGCGCCTCCCGCACGCCTGCCCCCCGCGCGAGCAGCGCGAGCCCCAGGCAGGTCAGCGCGATCACCGGCGGGTCGGTGATCCCCATCGTGAGCGGGAACGCCATCACCGGGCACGCCAGCCAGAACGCGGCATAGCCGAGTGCGGCGCGTCCCCGGCGCGGCGTGCCCGGCCGGAGCGTGACCCGGAAGGTCGCGTAAAGCAGCAGGAACGTCACCGCGATTAGCCAGGGCCAGGTCTTGCCCGGCAGGCCGAGCGCCCCCGGCAGCCCGAACAGCGCCATGACCGGCAGGTACGGGTTGTAGGCGAGCCATCGGGTGAGCGCGGACAGCGGCAGGTAGGGGCTGCCGTGGTGCAGCAGCAGCACCCCGGACCTGGCCACCACCGCGACATCGGGCGGCGTGGGTTCCCGCGTCATCAGCCAGACAGCCGGACCGATCAGCGCCCCCGCCAGGCTGGCCGCGACCGCGGCCTTGCCGCTCCACGGACGTCCCCTCGCCATGAGCGCCGCGGCGATGGCGTAACCGCCCGCGGCCCACGTCCCCCACCAGTGATCGAGCCCGGGCCCGCTGAACAGCGCGACCCCGGCGGCGTACAGCGCGAATCCCCCGTAAAGCACGGCTCGGCGGCGACCCACGCCAAGCAACATCGACAAAGCCCCGTATCCCATGCGTCAGAGCATGCCAGGCGTCGATTGAGCGCGACGATAGGGTTAAACCCCCAATTAACCCGGAGGCTAGGCTCACCCCGGCTGAGTATCTGGCTTCACGCCGGCTGAGTACCTGTCGGCTGAGTACCTGGCTGCACGTCGAAAGCGGTCTGGAACAGGTACGCGGTCGCCAGGCTCCGGTACGGCCGCCACGGCTCGGCGATCCGCACCACCTCCTGCTGGCCAGGCAGCACCACGTCGGCGCGGCCGAGCGCGATGATCAGCAAGCCGTGCACCGTCCACGGGCCGACGCCAGGTATCGCGGTGAGCAGGCCGAGTATCTCCTCATCGGAGAGCCGTCGCAGACCGTATGCCGTCAGTCTGCCACGCCGCGGAATGTCGGACCCGCGCCGTAGAGTTGAAATGATGAGCCGCCGTGGGGGATGGGGCGGCGGCAATCCTGCGGCCGAGTCGAGGAGATGACGTCATGCGCCCGGTAACCGACCTCCAGCGGAAGGTGGCGCCGTTCGAGGTCGTCACCGAGATGACCCCGGCGGGCGACCAGCCGACCGCGATCGCGCAGATCGCCGAGCGGATCGGCGACGGCGAGAAGGACACGGTCCTGCTCGGCGCGACGGGCACCGGCAAGACGGCGACGGTGGCGTGGGTGGCGGAGCAGCTACAGCGCCCGGTGCTCGTCATGCTGCCGAATAAGACGCTTGCCGCCCAGTTCGCCAACGAGCTGCGCGAGATGCTGCCGCACAACGCGGTGGAGTACTTCGTCTCCTACTACGACTACTACCAGCCCGAGGCGTACATCCCGCAGACCGACACCTACATCGAGAAGGACTCCTCGATCAACGACGAGGTCGAGCGGCTGCGTCACTCCGCCACCAACAGCCTGCTGACCAGGCGCGACACCATCGTGGTCGCCTCGGTCTCCTGCATATACGGCCTCGGCACGCCGCAGGAGTACGTCGACCGCATGCTCAAGGTCAAGCTCGGCGACACGGTGGAGCGCGACCAGTTGCTGCGCAAGCTGGTCGGCATGCAGTACACCCGCAACGACATCGCGTTCACCCGCGGCACGTTCCGCGTGCGCGGCGACACCATCGAGATCATCCCGCAGTACGAGGAGCTCGCGGTGCGGATCGAGATGTTCGGCGACGAGGTGGAGCGGCTGTCCACGCTGCACCCGCTGACCGGCGAGGTAGTCAGCGAGGACGAGGAACTGTACGTGTTCCCCGCCAGCCACTACGTGGCGGGCGACGAGCGGATGGAACGGGCCGTCAACGGCATCGAGGCCGAGCTCGCGGAGCGGCTCGCCGAGCTTGAGCGGCAGGGCAAGCTGCTTGAGGCACAGCGGCTGCGGATGCGCACCACGTATGACATCGAGATGATGCGCCAGGTCGGCAGCTGCTCCGGCATCGAGAACTACTCGCGGCACATCGACGGCCGCGGGCCGGGCACCCCGCCGAACACCCTGCTCGACTACTTCCCCGAGGACTTCGTCCTGGTCGTCGACGAGTCGCACCAGACGGTGCCGCAGATCGGCGCGATGTACGAGGGCGACATGTCCCGCAAGCGGATGCTCATCGAGCACGGCTTCCGGCTGCCGAGCGCCGCCGATAACCGACCGCTCACCTGGGACGAGTTCTGCGAGCGGATCGGCCAGACGATCTACCTGTCGGCCACGCCGGGGCCGTACGAGCTGCAGCGGGTTGGCGGCGAGGTGGTCGAGCAGGTCATCAGGCCGACCGGCCTCGTCGACCCGCAGGTCATTATCAAGCCGACCCGCGGCCAGATCGACGACCTGCTCGAGGAGATCAGGCAGCGCACCGAGCGCAACGAGCGCGTCCTGGTCACCACGCTGACCAAGAAGATGTCCGAGGACCTCACCGACTACCTGCTTGAGAACGGCGTGCGCGCCAGGTACCTGCACAGTGAGGTCGACACGCTGCGCAGGATCGAGCTGCTGCGCGAGCTGCGGCTCGGCGAGTTCGACGTCCTCGTCGGCATCAACCTGCTCCGCGAGGGCCTCGACCTGCCCGAGGTCTCCCTGGTGGCAATCCTCGACGCGGACAAGGAGGGCTTCCTCCGCTCGCCCACCAGCCTCATCCAGACGATCGGCCGCGCCGCCAGGAACATCAACGGCGAGGTGCACATGTACGCGGACAAGATCACCAACGCGATGCAGCACGCGATCGACGAGACCAACCGCCGCCGCGAGAAGCAGGTCGCCTACAACACGGCCAACGGCATCGACCCGCAGCCGCTGCGCAAGAAGATCGCCGACATCCTCGACGCGATCATCCGCGAGGACGCGGACACGCAGGAGCTGATCGGCGGCGGCGGGCGCCAGCAGTCACGCGGGAAGTCCCCGGTCCCCGGACTGTCCTCGCGCGCCCGGGCGGGATCGATAGGCTCCGGCGCGCAGGGTGCGGGCGAGCAGCCGTCCGCACGCGGGGGCGAGGCACGCGGCGACCTGGTGGCGCTGATCGGCCAGCTCACCGACCAGATGCACGCCGCAGCGGCCGAGCTGCAGTTCGAGGCCGCCGCCCGGCTCCGCGACGAGATCAAGGACCTCAAGCGCGAACTGCGGGGGATGGAAGCCGCGGGCGTCTGACTCGCGCCGCATCACTGCGACGTCACCATCCGGGCAATGCCGCAGAGAGCTGGATTTACCGGGAGGTAGAGTGCACCGCGAAGGCGGCGCCCGCGGGGCGCGCTCGCGGGAGGTAGTCCATGCCCTGGGTGGTTCGGGAGGCGGTGCGGGACATCAACCGCGCTGTCGGCCGGCGCTGGCACGCCATCGACCCGCTGCTGCCCGACCCCGCGGCGCTGCCGGCCGGCTGCGGCGAACCGCTCGTCGTCAACGGTGACAACGGCCGCATCGCCGGGCTCGGCGTCTGCGTCCACCAGCATGTTCCGCCGCAGTCGCTCAACCAGACCTGGGGCGCGGCCGACCGGTTCACGCTGGTGCCGCGGCTGCCTGGACAGGACATCACGGTGGTGGCCGGTCAGTTGCTCGCCGAGTGGCGCGACCACCTGGCGGGCATCGGCGCCACCCGTGGTCCCGACACCTCCGCGAGCGTGGTGTGGCCGAGCATGGACATCGGCGGCGTGAGCGCCCTGCTGGGGCACGGGCTCCAGCCGCTGACCGTGATCGCCGCCAGGACCAGGCCGAACGGGCCGCCGCCCGCGCCACGCCGCGCCTACGGCGTCACGATCAGGGAGGCAGGCCCGGCGGACGAGGAGCAGGTGCTTGACCTCGAACTGCGGCTTATCCGCTACGACATGCACTTCGGCGGCCCGGTGTGGCGCCAGGCAACCGCCCGGCTCGTCCGCGAGGAGGTCCACGGCACCCTGGAGCGCAGTGCTCTCAACCACGGGGCCCTCGACCATGGGGGCACCTGGACCTGGCTCGCCGAGCGGAACGGGCGCGCCGTCGGACTGCTCGTCGCTCAGCCGCCGCAGGACGCGGGCTGGATCGCCGGCATGACGAGCAGGTCACCCGCGGCCTACCTGCAGACCATGTTCGTGGAGGGACAGGAACGCGGCACGGGCATCGGCGCCGCCCTGGTCAGGAACCTGCACGCGCGGCTGGACGGCATGGGCGTCGCGGTCACGCTGCTGCACCACAGCCAGGTCAATCCGCTGTCCGCCCCGTTCTGGTACCGGATGGGCTACCGCCCCCTGTGGACAAGCTGGGAGGCCCGCCCGGCGACCGCGCTCAGATAGCGGCAGGGGGGACGACCCCCCTGAACCCCCCGCGCATGGGGGGCTGCGCGCCCCCCATAACCCCCGCGGTGGTGACGGCGCAGAAGAACGCGCCGCCATCACACTGCGGTGCGGTTAAGGCTCGGTGGCTGACGTTGGCAGGCAGCGCATGGACCGCGCTGCCTCGGTGGGCCGGGGTAGGCTTTGCCTGTGGTCATAAGCCTGATCGCCGCCGTGGTCTCGGCGCTCTGCTACGGGATCGCCTCGGTCATGCAGGCTGTCGCCGTGCGCCAGGCCAGCAACCGCTCGCTGAGCCAGGCCAGCGCGGGCGGCATCGATCCGGGCCTGGTGCCGCGCATGCTCGGCCAGTGGCGGTTCGTGGTGAGCATGGTGATCGACCTCGCCGGCTTCGTTGCCCAGCTGGTCGCGCTACGCCGGCTGCCGCTGTTCGCGGTCCAGGCGATCGTGGCGGCCAACCTGGCGGTGATCGCGGTCCTCGCCACGGCGGTCATCGGCGTCACGCTGTCGCTGCGGGAGTGGCTCGCGGTCACCGGCGTGGTGGCCGGCGTGGGACTGCTCGGCTCGTCCGCGGGCGCGGAGGGCGCAACCCATCCGGGTATCGAATTCAAGATCGCGCTCATCGCCGCGACCGGGGCGGTCGGCCTGTGCGGGCTCGTCGCGGCCCGGGTACTGCGCGACCCGGCGCGCACCCTGGTCCTCGGCACCGTCGCGGGCTTCGGTTTCGGCGCGGTCGGCGTCGCGGCGCGGGTGCTCAACGGGTTCGCGCCGCTCACCCTGGCGCGCGACCCCGCCGCGTACGCGGTCGCCGCGGCGGGCATCGTGTCGTTCGTCTTCTACGCGACGGCGCTCGAGGGCGGCAGTGTCACCGTCGCCACCTCGGCCGTCGTGCTCGCGGAAACCCTGCCGCCCGCGGCGGTCGGCGTGGTCTTCCTCGGCGACACGACGCGGCCCGGGCTCACGCCGGTGGCCGCGATCGGTTTCGCGCTCGCGGTCGCGAGCGCGGTCATGCTGGCCAGGTTCGGCGAGGCGGATCACGCGCCAGGCCACGGTGAGGGACAGCAGGAGCTGCGCCACACAAGCCCGGCCCCGAGCAGGTGAAACAACGTGACCGTTCGCCGTAAACCAGGGCGCCACGCGTTCTGCATCAGTCGCGTGTTATCCTGGTGGCCCGTGGACCTGCGCGTTTACACCGCATCATCGTCGACCACGGGAGCCCAACTTGGCCGCTGCAGTGACTCAGTCAAGGCTAGCCTCACAAAGGCCCATCAAGACCAAGCATCTCTTTGTTACCGGTGGCGTCGCTTCGAGCCTTGGCAAGGGCCTCACCGCGTCCAGCCTCGGCCGCCTGCTCAAGATGCGCGGCCTGCGGGTCAAGATGCAGAAGCTCGACCCCTACCTCAACGTCGACCCTGGGACGATGAACCCGTTCCAGCACGGCGAGGTCTTCGTGACCGACGACGGCACGGAGACCGACCTCGACGTCGGCCATTACGAGCGCTTTCTCGACATCAGGCTGTCCGGCGAGGCGAACGTCACCACCGGCCAGATCTACTCCACGGTGATCGCCAAGGAGCGGCGGGGCGAGTATCTCGGTGACACCGTGCAGGTCATCCCGCACATCACCAACGAGATCAAGGCCCGCATCCTGGCCATGGCCGGCCCCGACGTCGACGTGGTCATCACCGAGGTCGGCGGCACGGTGGGCGACATCGAATCCCAGCCGTTCCTCGAGGCGATCCGCCAGATCAGGCACGAGATCGGCAGGGACCGCTGCTTCTTCATCCACGTCTCGCTGCTGCCCTACATCGGGCCGAGCGGCGAGCTGAAGACCAAGCCGACCCAGCACTCGGTGGCCGCGCTGCGGTCCATCGGCATCCAGCCCGACGTGATCGTGGCCCGCTCGGACCGGCCGATCAGCGACGGGCTCAAGCGCAAGATCAGCCTGATGTGCGACGTGGACGAGGAGGCGGTGGTCTCCACGCCCGACGCCCCCTCGATCTACGACATCCCGAAGGTGCTGCACGGCGAGGGCCTCGACGCCTACCTCGTCCGCAAGCTCCAGCTGCCCTTCCATGACGTCGACTGGTCCGCCTGGGACGACCTGCTGCGCCGGGTGCACCGTCCGGCCCGCTCGATCACCATCGCCCTTGTCGGCAAGTACGTGGACCTGCCCGACGCGTACCTGTCCCCGGCCGAGGCGCTTAAGGCCGGCGGCTTCGGCAACGACGCCAAGGTGACGATCCGCTGGGTGACGAGCGACGACTGCGAGGACCCCGGCGACGCCGCTGGCCAGCTCGACGGCGTGGACGGGATTCTCATTCCCGGCGGCTTCGGCGTGCGCGGCATCGAGGGCAAGATCGGCGCCATCAGGTTCGCCAGGGAGCACAAGATCCCGATCCTCGGCCTCTGCCTCGGCCTGCAGTGCATGGTCATCGAGGTCGCCAGGGACCTGGCGGGCATCACCGGCGCGAACAGCGCCGAGTTCGACCCGCAGACACCGGACCCGGTGATCGCGACCATGGCCGACCAGCAGGACGTGGTCGCGGGGGACAGGGACATGGGCGGCACCATGCGCCTTGGCCTGTACCCGGCGAGGCTCGCGCCTGGCTCCATCGTCAGCGAGCTGTACGGCGGCGCGGCGACCGTGGACGAGCGGCACCGGCATCGTTACGAGGTCAACAACGCCTACCGGGAGCGCCTCGAGGAGGCAGGCCTGGTCTTTTCCGGCCTGTCGCCGGATGACCGCCTGGTGGAGTTCATCGAGCTGCCGCGGGACGTCCACCCGTTTTTCGTGGCCACCCAGGCGCACCCGGAGTTCCTGTCCCGGCCGACCCGCCCGCACCCGCTGTTCTCCGGGCTGATCGCCGCCGCGCTCACCCGCTCCCGGGCCGGCGAGAGCGGGGCCCGGGCGGTGGCTTCTGCCTCATGACCCCTAGGCTTCGGCCATGGTCTCTGATCTCCCCCCGGACAGCTGGCCGGTAGCCGCCAGCGAGGAACTGTTCAGCAACTGGCTGATCACCGTCAGGAACGACAAGGTGCGGCTGCCCGACGGCGAGCACGCCGACCGGACCGTCGTGCAGCACATCGGCGCCGTCGCGGTCCTCGCGCTTGACTCCCACGACCAGGTGCTGATGATCCGCCAGTACCGGCACCCGGTGGCCAGGGAGCTGTGGGAGATCCCAGCCGGGCTGCGCGACGTCACGGGCGAGGCGCTCGTCGACACCGCGCGCCGTGAGCTGCTCGAGGAGACCGGGTACGCCGCGCGCGATTGGCAGGTCCTCATCGACTCCTACGCCTCGCCGGGTATCACGAGCGAGCGGATCAGGATCTTCCTGGCCCGCGGTCTCACCACGGCGGAGTCCGGCTATCAGCCGGAAGGTGAGGAGAAATTCCTGCGAACCGACTGGATTCCGCTCGAAGAGGCGATGCGCGCCGCCCTGGCCGGAAAATTGCACAACGGCTCGACTATCCAAGGCGTGCTCGCTGGGTATATCGCAGCGTCAGAAGGATTTTCAGGGCTTCGCCCCGCGGACGCGCCGGAGGAGTAGCCGCGCTCGCGGCCGTCGCCACCGACCCGCGGGGCCCAACGGGAACGGTGACTCATGAAGGTCGGGGTCCCTCGCGAGGTCAAGAACAACGAATTCCGGGTGGCGATCACGCCGGCGGGAGTGCACGAGCTGGTGCGCTCGGGTCACGAGGTGGTCATCGAGGCGCGCGCGGGCGAGGGGTCGTCGCTGCCCGATGAGGAGTTCACCGCGGCGGGCGCCGCGATCTTGCCCACCGCCGACGACGTGTGGGGCGCGGCCGACCTGGTGCTCAAGGTCAAGGAGCCGGTGCCCGAGGAGTACGGGCGGATGCGGGCGGGCCAGGTGCTGTTCACCTACCTGCACCTGGCGGCATCCAAGGAGTGCACCGACGCGCTGGTGACCCGCGGCGTCACCGCGATCGCCTACGAGACCGTGCAACTCAGCGACGGCTCGCTGCCGCTGCTCGCCCCCATGTCCGAGGTGGCGGGCCGGATGGCGCCGCAGGTGGGCGCGCACCACCTGCAGCGCGACGGCGGCGGCCGCGGCGTGCTGATGGGCGGCGTGACCGGCGTGTACGCGGCGAAGGTGGTCGTGCTCGGCGCGGGCATCGCGGGGATGAGCGCGGCGACGATCGCGCTCGGCATGCAGGCCGAAGTGCTGCTGCTCGACAAGAACGTCGCGCGGCTGCGCAGCGCGGACGCCATCTACCAGGGCTACTGCCAGACGGTCGCGTCCAGCGCCTACGAGGTCGAGCGGGCCGTGATCGACGCCGACCTGGTGATCGGCGCGGTCCTCGTCCCCGGCGCGAAGGCGCCCAAACTGGTCAGCAACGACCTGGTTTCCCGCATGAAGCCCGGCTCGGTGCTGGTGGACATCTCGATCGACCAGGGCGGCTGCTTCGAGGATTCCCGCCCGACCACGCACGCCGCGCCGACCTACCGGGTGCACGACTCGATCTTCTACTGCGTGGCGAACATGCCGGGCGCGGTCCCGCACACCTCGACCTACGCACTGACCAACGTGACCCTGCCCTACACGGTGGAGATCGCCAACAGGGGCTGGCGCGAGGCGCTGCGCAACGACGAGGCCCTCGCCCTGGGCCTGAACACCCACGACGGCGCCGTCACCTGCGCCCCGGTCGCCGAAGCGCACGGCTTGGATTACACGACAGTCGGCGCCCTACTCGGATAACAGCAACAAGCGCGGAGCGCAGAGCCAACCGGCTACGATGCCCGACGTGGTGAGCGTGGCGGAGGGGGTGCACAGGTACCTCCAGCACCTGATTGTGGAACGGGGCCTCGCGGCCAACACCGTCGAGTCCTACGGGCGGGACCTGCGCCGGTACTCGGGCGTGCTCGCCGCGCGCGGCACAACCGACATCGCCGACGTCACGGCGCTCGACGTCGCGGAATTCCGCGCCGCGCTCGCGGCGGGCGACGAGGAGCACCCGCCGCTGTCGGTGAGCTCGATCGGCCGGGCGGTAGTCGCCGTCCGCGGCCTGCACGCGTTCGCGCTCGCCGAGGGCATCGCCGCCGACGACCCGGCTCACGAGGTGACGCCGCCTGCCCCCGCCAGGCGGCTGCCGAAGGCGATCAGCGTCGACGCGGTGGAACGCCTGCTCGACGCGGCGGGGTCGACGGCGGACCCCGACCCGCGGGTGCTTCGCGACCGGGCGCTGCTCGAGTTCCTCTACGGCACGGGAGCGCGGATCTCCGAGGCGACGGGCCTCGACGTGGACGATCTCGATCACCTCGCGCGTGATCCCGCGGTACTGCTGACAGGCAAGGGGAGCAAGCAGCGGTACGTCCCCGTCGGCAGCTACGCGGTCGCGGCGCTCGACGCCTACCTGGTCCGCGGCCGCCCCGCCCTCGCCGCGGGCGCCGCGCGTAAGGCGAGTCCCGCGGTGTTCCTCAACGCCAGGGGAGGGCGGCTCACCCGCCAGGGCGCGTGGGGGATACTGCGCGAAGCGGCAACCCGTTCCGGCGAATCGGACGTATCACCGCATACTCTCAGGCACTCGTTCGCCACCCACCTGCTCGACGGCGGTGCCGACATCCGGGTCGTCCAGGAGTTGCTCGGACACGCCTCGGTGACGACCACTCAGGTCTACACTCTGGTGACAGTTGACAAGCTGAGAGAGGTCTACGCAGCCGCGCATCCGCGTGCTTTTGGCTAGATAGTCGGCGCGCCTGCTTGAAAGCGCCAAGCCCGGGGCCTAGTGTCCCGATCAGTTCGCGACCTCTAGCCCCGGGAGGATTTTACTGGTGGCCGCATCGCGCGTAATAGAGCTTCTGCCGGGAGACATCGGTCCCACGGGCCGGCCCTTCCCCGCTTTCCCCGAGCCAAAGCCGCTTACCCAGCACGGCCCCGCGCGAATTGTGGCGGTCTGCAACCAGAAGGGCGGCGTCGGCAAGACCACGACGACCATCAACCTGGGCGCCGCGCTCGCCGAGCAGGGCCGCAAGATGCTGCTCGTGGACTTCGACCCGCAGGGCGCGCTGTCTGTCGGGCTCGGCATCCAGCCGCATGACATCGACTCCACGGTTTACAACGTGCTGATGGAGCGGGGCGTCAAGGCAAGCGACGTCATCTTCGAGACCGGCGTGGCCAACCTGGACCTGCTGCCGTCCAACATCGACCTGTCCGGCGCTGAGGTCCAGCTCGTTCACGAGGTCGGCAGGGAGTTCATCCTGGGCGGCGCGCTCAAGGAAGTCGTGCCCGACTACGACTACATCATGATCGACTGCCAGCCGTCACTCGGCCTGCTCACGATCAACGCGCTCGCCTGCGCCGACAGCGTGCTCATCCCGCTTGAGTGCGAGTACTTCGCGATGCGCGGCGTGGCGCTGCTCATGGAGACCATCGCCAAGGTGCAGCAGCGGCTGAACCCGGACCTCAAGATCGACGGCCTGCTCGGCACGATGTACGACTCGCGCACCCTGCACACGAGGGAAGTCCTCGGCTCGATAGTGAACGGCTTTGGTGACAAAGTTTTCCATACGGTAATTAACCGCACCGTGCGCTTCCCGGACGCTACCGTTGCTGGTGAGCCCATCACGACGTTCGATACGTCATCGATGGGGGCTAGTTCCTACCGTGAACTCGCCAAGGAGGTACTCGACCGGTGGCAGCAGGACGGGGCCGGACGCGCCGGGGCGTAATGCCCGGCGTATCGGAACTATTGCGTCCAGCCGCGCCACAGCCAGAAACCTCTGATGAACGCCAGGCGACGGGCAGGGAAAGGCACGACCAGAAGATCACCGTCTACCTGTCGGCCGGCGAACTGCTCGACCTTGAGCATGCCCGCCTGAAGCTGCGCCGCTTCGGATTCGTGGTGGACCGAGGGCGCCTGGTGCGCGAGGCGATCGCGATCCTGCTCGCCGACCTGGACGCGCGCGGCATGGAAAGCCTGGCGGCACGCCGCATCGGGAGCGGTCCTGGCGAGGACCCGTCTCCCACTCCGGAAAGCACGGTGTTTCCTGAAGACACGGTACCGTCGTTAACGTGAGCACGACTGCTGGTGGCGCCATGTCCGGCGACCTCACCGCCGGCGAGGCGGGAGACGCCCCGCGAACTTCGGGTTTCGAGGTGCACCTCGACGTCTTCGAGGGCCCGTTCGACCTGCTGCTCGGCCTGATTTCCAAGCACAAGCTCGACATCACCGAGATCTCGCTCTCCAAGGTCACCGATGAGTTCATCGCCTACATCAGGCAGCGTTCCGGCGGCTGGGACCTGGATCAGGTCAGCTACTTCCTCGTCGTCGCAGCCACACTGCTCGACCTGAAGGCGGCCAGGCTGCTGCCGTCGGGCGAGGTCGAGGACGAGGAGGACCTGGCGCTGCTCGAGGCGCGCGACCTGCTGTTCGCGCGGCTGCTTCAGTACCGCGCGTACAAGGAGGTCGCCGCCGTCTTCGCCGGGCGGATGGCGGAGGCGGCCAGGCGATTCCCGCGCCGGGTGCCGCTCGAGCCCCGGTTCGCGGAACTGCTGCCCGAGGTCCTGTTCACTATCGGGCCGCAGGAGTTCGCGGCACTCGCCGCCCGCGCGCTCACCCCCAAAGCGCCGCCGACGGTGTCCGTGGAGCACATCCACGCCCCCTTCATCTCGATCAGGGAGCAGGCCGTGCTCATCGCCGCGCGGCTGCGCGACCTGGGCAAGGCGAGCTTCCGCCAGCTGTCGGCTGGCGCGGCAGGCAACTACGAGATCGTCGCGTCGTTCCTCGCGCTGCTCGAGCTGTACCGCGAGGACGTGGTGGGGTTCGAGCAGCTCACACCGCTCGGCGACCTGTACGTGACCTGGACGGGCGGGGACCGCGAGGTCCGGCTCGACCCGCCGGGCGCCAGGGAAGGCGACCCGGCCGCACTGGGCGATACCGCAACGGAAACCGAAGAAGAAGACTACCTATGACGAGCGATTTCACCGTCGGCGACGGCGACGACAATCTCCAGGCGCCAGAAGGCGACGATCTCCAGCCGCCGGACACCTCGCAGTACCCTGCGGATGACGGTCCCGGCTTGCACGCCAGCCTGGAGGCGATCCTGCTTGTCGCGGACGAGCCGGTACCCGAGGTGCTCATCGCCCAGGTGCTCGAGCGGCCACGGCACGAGGTCGCCGAGGGACTGCGCGCCCTCGCGGCGCAGTACACGGCGGACGGCCGCGGATTCGACTTGCGGGAGATCGCGGGCGGCTGGCGCTTCTATACTCGAGAGGACTGCGCCCCGCTCGTCGAGCGGTTCGTCAGGGACGGCCAGGAGGTACGGCTTACCCAGGCGGCGCTTGAGACCCTGGCCGTTATCGCCTACCGGCAGCCGGTCAGCAGGGCCCGGGTCTCCGCGGTGCGCGGCGTCAACTGCGACGGCGTGATCAGGACGCTCGTGCTGCGCGGACTCGTCGAGGACTCGGGTACCGACCCGGAGACCGGCGCGATCCTGTACCGCACCACCGGCTACTTCCTCGAGCGCCTTGGCATGGCGTCGCTTGACGAGCTGCCGGACCTGGCGCCGTTCCTGCCGGAGAACATCGAGGACATCGAGGACAATGAACGCACGCGGGCGTAGCGGGAGCGGCCCCGACACCCCTATCGAGCTGTCACCGGAGACTGTGCAGCTCTCGCCAGAGGCGAGGGCCCGGCTGCGGGCGCTGCGCAGCATGGGCCTGGACGACGACGGTGACGACTTCGCCGCCGATGCGGGCGAGCGGGACGACCTCGCCGACGTCCCAGGTGGCGTCCGGCTGCAGAAGGTGCTCGCCGGCGCGGGCGTCGGCAGCAGGCGGCACTGCGAGGAGCTGATCGGCGCGGGCCGGGTCGAGGTGGACGGCCAGGTCGTCCGCAGGTTCGGTGCACGCGTTGACCCCGAGCACCAGATCATCCGGGTCGACGGCAAGCGGATCCCCGCCCGCCAGGACATCGTGTACCTGGCGTTCAACAAGCCGCGCGGCGTGCTGACCGCGATGTCGGACGACCGGGGGCGCAAGACGATCGTCGACTTCCTCGGTGACCGCGCCGAGCGCCTCTTCCACGTCGGGCGGCTCGACTACGACACCGAGGGCCTGATGCTGCTCACCAATGACGGCGAACTGGCGCACCGGCTCGCCCACCCCAGCTACGAGGTCGCCAAGACCTACTGGGCCGAGGTTCCCGGCCCGGTTCCGCGTGACCTTGGCCGCCGCCTGCAGGCCGGCGTGGAGCTGGAAGACGGTGTCGCGGTCGCCGACAAGTTTCGCCTCCTCGAGCATTCGGGTAACCGCGCCATGGTGGAGATCACGCTGCACGAGGGCCGCAAGCACATCGTGCGCCGCATGCTCGCCGAGGTCGGCCACCCGGTCAGCCGGCTGCTGCGTACCACGGTCGGGCCGATTAAGCTTGGCAGCCTCCGCCCCGGCGCGACCAGGGACCTCACCACCAAGGAGATCGGCGAGCTGTACGCCGCCGTAAGCCTGTAGGCGGTGCGGTATCCAGGCAGTACGGCGGAGGAAGCAGGCTCATCGTTAGGAGTTGGTCACGTGACAGTCCGGGCTATTCGAGGTGCGATCCAGGTCGACGCGGACGACAGGGACGCCATACTCGAAGCAACCGCCGAACTGGTCACCGCGGTGATGACCCGCAACGACCTGACACCCGACGACGTGATCAGCGTCCTGTTCACGGTCACCCCCGACCTGACGTCCGAGTTCCCCGCGCTTGCCGCCCGCAAGCTCGGCTTCCACGCCGTGCCGTTGATGTGCGCGACGGAGATCCCGGTCAGGGGCGCGATGCCGCGCGTGGTACGGCTCATGGCCCACGTGGACACCGACCGCACGCGCGCGCAGATCCAGCACGTTTACCTGCGCGGCGCGGCCGGCCTTCGCCTGGACATCGCCCAGTTATGGACGTGCCGGCCAGAGTGCTCGTCCGCGGGACCGGGCTGATCGGCACCTCGCTCGCGCTGGCGCTGCGCGACAAGGGAACCGAGGTCTTCCTGAGCGACGCCGACCCGGCGGCGGCCAAGCTCGCCGCCGATCTCGGGGCCGGAACGGTGCTGCCCGACCTGCGCGACGGCACTGGGATCGCGGACGTCGCGGTGCTCGCGATGCCGCCCGCCCTGGTCGGCGAGGAGCTGTCATTCACCCAGGAGTGCTCGGTCGCCGATTTCTACACCGATGTCGCGAGCGTCAAGGTGCTCCCGGTCTCCCTCGCCCGCGCACACGGCTGCGACCTGGAGTCCTTCGTGCCAGGGCACCCGCTTGCAGGCCGGGAACGGCACGGGCCCGCGGCGGCGCAGGCGGACCTGTTCCTCGGCCGCACCTGGGCGCTGTGCCCGCTGCCAGAGACCTCGGCGCACGCCGTC
>Ga0335083_10002710_pt1 | contig 23268 bp, 16 predicted proteins | sample Lox_Sample_42_FD_206716 | JGI IMG/M metagenome (GOLD analysis project Ga0335083, IMG submission 206716) | Soil microbial communities from Loxahatchee National Wildlife Refuge, Florida, United States - Lox_Sample_4.2 | ecosystem: Environmental > Terrestrial > Soil > Wetlands | place: USA...
ACAGACGACAAAGTTACCTCGACGCTTCAGCATGCTGATGGCCGCCGGGAAACGATTGAAACGGCGTGGCTCATCGGTTGCGACGGCGCGCACAGCACCGTCCGGCATAAATTGGGCAAGGAATTCCATGGGGAGACCATGTTGATTGATTGGATCCTGGCCGATGTCCATTTGAAAAACATGGAGTACAAAACGGAAGTGACCGTGGTATGGCATGCCGATGGCGTGCTGGCATTGTTTCCCATTGCGGATAACCGTTATCGGGTGATTGCCGATGTCGGCGCGACCAAAGAAGGCGGCGGTTCACAGCCCGATCCGACACTCGCGGACGTGCAGGCCGTGCTGGACAAACGGCTTCCCCGCGTCCAGGCCATGGACCCGGTTTGGCTTTCTGCTTTTCGCATTAACGAACGCAAAGTGGCGGACTATCGTGCCGGGCGCGCTTTTCTAGCGGGCGACGCGGCCCATGTCCACAGTCCCGCAGGCGGACAGGGGATGAATACCGGGATGCAGGACGCCTGCAACCTTGCCTGGAAACTGGCATTGGTTGCGAAAGGCACTGCCAGCGGGAAATTACTGGATAGCTATACCCTCGAGCGCAGTCCGATTGCCGAACAGGTGCTGAAGGTCACCGGTCGCATGACTCACCTTGCCACCATGACCGGCGGTATCTCCCAGTTTTTGCGCAACCATACGGCGTCGCTTCTTCTGGGTCTCCATCCAGTTCGCAAACTGGCCGCCGGTGCGGCTTCCGAAATTTCGATTGGTTATCCGGACAGCCTGCTCAGCGTCACCGGTAAAAAATTTCACGGGAATTTATCCGCCGGCAAACGCGCGCCGATTCGCGACGGCGAATCTCCCGTGGGCGCGGGCAACCAGCCGCTTTTCGTCCTGTTTGCCGATGAGGACGCCACAACGCTTAACCTGATAAAACAATATTCCGCGCTGTTGGAACCGGCGATTCGCCCGCCGTATGAACCGGGAGGAATGTGGCTCGTCCGCCCGGATGGTTACATTGGAGTGGCCGCCGTCCAGGGAGATACCGAGACTGTTGCCAATTATCTCGGGGCGTTGAAATAGCTAAGTGGCAGAGCCGGACGCCCGGCGGGAGCCATGGCCATGTCCGAAGTTTCGGCCGTTTTCAACTGTACAATAGCCTGCCCAAAACCTTTGTGGCCGATGCTTGTGCGCAACTCCTGCCGCACCGATGGCTTGCGCAATACCTGGTTAAAAAATGTGCAGGAAACATCCAGCTTCCGGCCGGTTTCCAGCAGCAGCGTGGTGGTTTGTCCCGCCGCGATCCATCCGTATTTATCGTCGGTTTTCGTTTTTAAAACAGCGAATGTACCGCTGGATGCCGTTGGCGTATCCAGTAGATTTCCCGCTGCGGATGCCGGGAGGGGCGCACGCAATTTTACTCCCAGGATAAATTTTTGCCAGCCATTGAACCTGGCCGCTTTTTGTTCGTCAGTAGCAGACGCCGGCGGCCATTCGTTTCGCTCGCCGCTGATTTGAAACAGCCATTCTTCATTCATCCTGGCCAGTTCAAGCAATCGCTCGCGGCTTTTTTGGCAGTGCGCTATTTCCAGCCAGCAACGTTCACCGGCCACAGTGCGGCTGATCAAACTTAATACGGTATCTAATTTGGGGAGATCATTGGCGGGCTCAAAACGGCCCGGCGTCATGACGTCAAAAAGCATCGGCTCCGGTTCATAACCTCTGCCGCCTTCGCTGAAGTAAACCCGCGCGACCAGGGAGGGCCGGTCCAGCTCGGGAAATAATTTCACCGCGCCCAGGCAACCTTGCCGCATCATTGAAAGCTTGAGTGATTGCAGCGCGCCGCCGCAGCGAATGATGCGTTCGCGCCAGTCGGCTACGGTCTCCTCCCCGCTTTCCGCGCCGAGGGATAACTCCACGAATTGGTCTTCCACCCGGAATTTCCATGGCTGCCAATGCTCCTGCCCAGCCGTTTGTCCCAGGGCCGTGCGTAACGTTTCGCTTAATTTTTCTGAAACCCGGCGGTCGGTAGAGAAAGCGTTCCAACTGGATGCAGTGGCCATGGTTTTGGCAGCAGCATAGGACTTGCCAACCGCTTTTTATTGGGAAATCAGGAAGGTCTTACCAGAATGACTGCGCTGTTTTATCCAGTATGAATAGAATCAATCAGCCAAAGGTAAATTTCCTTGTTCGCTTTTTCCGCCGGTGTCCATATATGGATGATGACGACAGATGACATGGCGTTGGTGCGCGAATACGCGGCCAATCGCTCTGAAACCGCCTTCGAGCAACTCGTGGCGCGGCATCTCAACCTGGTTTATTCCGCCGCACTGCGCCGGGTGGATAATCCCCAACTGGCGGAGGAGGTCACCCAGGCTGTCTTCATCATACTGGCGCGCAAGGCCAGCTCGCTTTCTCCGGGCACTGTGCTGGGAGGCTGGCTTTACAACACGACGCGATATGCTGCGGCCGACGCCTTGAAAATGCAGCATCGCCGTCAACTCCGCGAACAGGAGGCTTACATGCAATCCGTCTTGAACGAATCGTCATCCGATGAAACGTGGCGTCAAATTGCCCCCGTCCTGGAAGCGGCGATGGATACGCTGAATGCAAAAGATCGGGATGCCGTCATGCTGCGCTTTTTTGGTGGCAAAAGCATGGAGGAAGTCGGCGCGGCCCTCGGCAGCCGCGAAGATGCCGCCCGGATGCGGGTCAATCGCGCCCTGGAAAAATTGCGCAAATTTTTTGCCAAACGCGGCGTGGAATCCACGACGGCCGCCATCGGCAGCGCCATCTCGGTCAATTCCGTCCAGGCAGCGCCGGCCGCCCTGGCGAAAACTATTTCCGCCGTTGCCCTCACCCAAGGCGCAGCGGCTTCTGCTACCACCTTAACCCTCGTGAAAGGAGCATTGAAATTTATGGCATGGACCAAAACCAAAACCGCAATCATTGCCGGCGCTGTTGCGCTTCTGGCCGCTGGCACTGGCGTTGTCACGTGGCATGCCGTCCGCACAATCGAGAACCGCATTGGTCTGGACAAAATGCAGGGGAGTTGGGAAGGCACCCTGCTGGCCGGTCCGGAAAAAATCCGCCTCGTCCTTAAGATTGGCAGAACCAATGGCACTGATTACGCACTTCTCGACTCAGTTGACTCTGGCTCGGAAAATGCCCCGTTCCCTGTGATCTCGGCCACATCCCATTCCCTCCACATCGCCCTGCCTGCGCACGATACGGATTATCAGGCCACTTTGAGTCCTGATGGAACTGAATTGTCCGGCACTCTGAGGGAAGCCAAACAGGCATACCGGTTGAAACTTACGCACACCGACCATCCGGATACCGTTCTCATAATGACCCCCGATCAATATGTGCCCCGCCCGGGTTCGGATTTGCAGGGTCAATGGCAGGGAACCTTGATGGCCGCCGGCACGCCACTAGGGGTGACCTTGCGCATCGCCGAGCCATCGCCGGGAACTTTCCTGGCGCAAGTAGACAGTTTCGACCAGGGCGCGATGAATATACGTGTTAGTTCGCTTACCTACCACAGACCGGACGTTCAATTCGAAATAACCATGGTTGGCGCAGATTTCATGGGGAAAATGGACACTGCTGGCGACCGCATCGTTGGCACGTGGAAAGAGCAGGGGCAGAAAGGGCCGCTGACGTTTACGCGACTGCAAGCTGGAGCCGCCACCGAAACGCAAAAAGATTACGGCGACGGATCGCCGGATCAAATCCAGGGACACTGGAAAGGACAGATCCCGGTTGATGGAATAACGTTCCATCTTGGATTTAATATTGCCCTGATGCCGGATGGCTCTTACACCGCTACCCTGGACAGTCCCGACCAGGCTGTTACCGGATATCCAGCCACTTTGGCCCAATGCGCCTTTCCTGATGTCAAACTCGCATGGAAGTTCGACGACGCCACCTTTACCGGGAAAATGACCCACGGCAAGCTTTCCGGCACCTGGACGCAGGGCAAAGTCTCCGTGCCGCTGGACTTCCAGAAAGACCTCGCGGAATAAGGGCGGCCAACCCGCTCCCGAGGTGAAGACAATTAAAAATAATTGTCTTTTTTTGGCTTTGGCCGAACATATTTAGGCAAGCACACGTACCTGGTGATTTAAATTTCTTTGATTATTGTAACTTGCGCCCAAAATACCGTTAGTATGAGTGTGAGCTGGCGGGCGATGAGTTGTCTGAATAAGAACCGATTTATTGTCACCTGTTCAGCTTATTAATATGAAGAAAACTCTGGCAGGCTTGGGAAAGCGAAAAACCGGCCCGGCATTTACGCTTATCGAATTGTTGGTAGTTATTGCCATTATCGCCATCCTGGCTGCGATTTTGTTGCCCGTTCTTTCCGCTGCCAAACGCAAGGCGCAGCAAACGACGTGTATCAATAATCTGAAACAGCTCGGCCCCGGCATCCAAATGTATGTGCAGGACAATAGCGATTCCTTTCCCGGCATTGCCTCGCGTTACTATGGCTACCAGCCTTCGGATTGGATTTACTGGCGCACGAACACGGCGCTTTACCCGCCCTTTACCAAAAGCCCGATTCTTACTTCCATCCCCGGCATGCAAAAACCTTTGCTCCGGTGCCCGTTGGATGACATCACCTCTGGCCGCCTGACGCAGAGTTATCCCGATGGCTACGGCCCCTATCTTTTTAGTTACAGCTTCACCGGGTTTGGTCTGGATGATAACAAGGATAATTTGGGCATATCCTCGGTGATTGACACGTCCAGCGGCACGCCGGTGGCCCATTTATTCAAGGAAAGCGGCTTGAAAAATCCCGGGAAGAAAATCGTCCTCGCGGAAGAGCCGGGATCACTTGCCGAAAACGACAGCCCGGATGGAACTTCGGTCATTAATGACGGCCGCTGGGTTCCGTCTGAGCTTACCGGCGACCCCGGTGATCCCCTGACCATCCGGCATGGCGGTAAGGCAGACGTGGGCTTCGGCGATAGCCATGTCGAAGCCGTGACGCCTGACTTTGGTTCTGATACGAATAACACCGTGGCTAATTTGTAACCCTGCCCTGGTTTAACAGGCATGAAATCAATTTCGAAACCTGTGCCGTGGACCAGGGCAAAAAAGGCGATGGTATGGGGAACCGCAGGGTTACTGGTGCTGGTCGCGGCCGCGCTGTATTTTGAACGGCACACCATTGCAAACTGGATGATGGTCGCCCGTGGGGAACGCGCCGTTGCCAACCACATCGCCACGCCCATTGATTTGACCGCCAAGTACGCCACGCAGGATGAGAGCTGGGATATTCCCTGGGATTTTCAGGTGTTCAATAACGTGCCGCTTCAGATAGATGGCTCGATGTATCTGTGGGGTTCCGGCAATTCGAAATCAGGCGTGGATTTTCCGGAGGAGATTACGGGAATTGCCGTGAATCAAAAGTTTGATACGCTCTATGTCTACCACGCGACGTTTTACTCAGCCCCAAAAGGGACGCCCGTTTATGAACTGGTATTCCGCTACGAAGACAGTTCGTCCGTGACCAATCAACTGCTTTATGACTCTGACGTCCTCGACTTCAATTCCGGCGTCAAAGGCAACCGGGCGGTAAAAGGACCCACCGGACCTCATTCCCGGCTGGCCTGGGTGGGCGGATCTTTCACCCAGGATGCGAAGCAGCCGCTCCGCTTCTGCCTGACCGCAATCAAAAACCCGCAAGCGAGCCTCGAAGTCACATCCATTGATTTATATTCATGCAAAGGCAGGGCCGCTGCCCTCATCATGGCGATGACGACCGGACCGTCTGATTTGATGAAGTAAGGGGCAGTTCCGCTGTATCTCAAAATATATCACATCGATTTTCTTAATTTCTTTGTCTTAATCCGCTGTTGGCGTGCATATATCAGGTAGAAATGAACGATGACCTTGAGTTGGTTCGGCAATATGCCCTTGACCAATCCGAGCAGGCCTTTGAGACGCTCGTTTCCCGTTACATTGGGCTGGTTTATTCAGCGGCTCTGCGGCAAGTGCGGGATCCCGGTTTGGCCCAGGAAATTACCCAATCGGTATTCGTGATTCTGGCGCGCAAAGCGGGTTCCATTCGCTCCGGGACCATCCTGCCGGGCTGGCTGTACCGGACCACCCGCTATGTCGCGGCCGCCGCGCTCAAGATGCAGCAACGGCGCGAACGCCGCGAACTGGAGGTGCAAATGCAAGCCGCTTTACCCGAAACGGATCCCGCATGGGAACAACTGGCCCCGGCCCTGGACGAAGCCATGGCGCAGCTCAGGGACAAGGATCGCGACGCCATCCTGCTCCGTTTTTTTCATAACAAAAGTTTGCGGGAAGTCGGCGCCGCCTTTGGCATGAATGAGTACGCCGCGCAAAAACGCGTATCACGGGCCCTGGAAAAGTTACGCAAATTCTTCGCCAAACGCGGCGTGGCTTCCACAACCTCGGCCATAGGCAGTGCCATTTCCGCCAATTCCATCCACGCCGCGCCGGTTGGCCTCGTAAAAATAATTTCCGTGGCCGCCCTCACCCAGGGCGCGGCGGCTTCCGCCTCAACCCTAACCCTTGCTAAAGGAGCATTGAAACTTATGGCATGGACAAAAGCAAAGACAGCTATGGTCGCGGGTGTGGTCATTTTACTCGCGGCCGGGACGGTGACCATTCCCATTTATGTTCATCACGCCAAAAGACATCCGTTTAATCCTGACGATTTTTGGGCGACGAATTATCCCAAGCCGGATTTTAATGCCGGGAAGCATGGCGATGATCTCAGTAACTGGACATTCCCGGCTTCGCCCATTCAATTATGTTCCATTAGCGGATTATTGAACCAATGCATGAATTTAACCGGCTGGCAATATCTCATAGATAAAAATGTGGCGGCCGGAAACATCCAATTTGGAAATGCCAAGCCATTGAATGGTGAAGAGTGGGTAGCCGCGTTTGAAAATGCGTTGCAAAGCAATAAGCCTCAATGGTACGACCCCAAAACAAAAAAATTTCGCGTTGAAAATCTTGTTTTAATCCGATATCCAGACCAGAAAATTGTCCTGGTTTTACCCCCGGAGAAGGCTGCCCAATATCAAAATCTGCCTGCGGAAACAACCGAGGCAATGGCAAAAAAATTCGAGCCGGCTGCTTCAGAAACATCGGACATATCTCCGGAGACAGCCTTCCTGCAGGAATCCACCAACCGTCTTAACCTGGCTAAACAATGGGGGCTGTGCTGCCGCATTTTTGCCCAGGAGCATAATAGCCTGCTGCCGGACAACATGGCACAATTGAGAGACTATACGCACGGTCCCCGGGACACCAATTGGGAGATGGTCTCGAGCGGCAGTTTGGATAGTATTCGCAATCCGGGCGCCACAATTTTGCTGCGCGAAAAAGAGTCCAGGCAGGGTCCAGATGGCGCCTTTGTGAAGGCCTATACGTTTGTTGACGGGCGCGCTCGATTGGAAACATCTCCCGATGGGAATTTCGCTACTTTGGAGCAACAACGCGGTTTTTTGGTTTATCGGGCGGGAAACTGAAATCAATCACTAACATTTCTGGAATATTCGCTCCTTCCATAAATGCCATTCTGCCGGGTTCCGTTCTTGTAAGTTTCTGTCGATGGGCAATTTTCAATTAGCATCAGCTTTCAAACTTTTTAAAAAAATAGCGGTAGTGACTACCTTTCTTTTTCACCAACAGTCATGGTAAAATGCCCGGTGCATGAAAAATGTGCTGACATTTCGAGGCGGGGGCGACGGGGAATCATCCTCATTGTCATTCTCATCCTCTATCGACAGCGCGGCGCCTTTAACCCCTCCCTAAATTGCGAAACGAACCCAATTTCATTCAAAACATCCTGTCCTTCAAGCACTAACAACGAAAAAATTTCTGTTTTGGCCAAAAGCAAATCTTATGAGGCGAAAGATCCCGCCTACGATCAAAATTTATCTCTTTCATTTCGGAAGGCTACGGAAGGCTACGGAAGCCCCCGGGGGTGCCCATTAATCTTGATTGCCGCGAACGAACTGCCGATGCTAATGAACGCTAAAAATGAACAATTCTTACAATCGGACGCAACAACTCATCGAAAAGCCTGTTGTTTTTTTAAGCCACTCGACGAAAAACAAACGCGAACTTATTGCGCTAAAGGAATTGTTAGATCGGAAAGCAGCTGGCTTTATTGATTTTTTTCTCTCGTCTGATGGTGAGAGTATCCCGCTGGGAACAAATTGGGTACAGAGGCTAAATGAGGCGCTCAAAAAAACAAAGCTCATGTTTGTATTTGTATCGCAGGAATCATTAAAATCTGAATGGCTTCTTTTTGAATCTGGATATGCTTACGGCAATGACGTTCATGTGGTTCCCTGTTGTCTTCCTGGGGCTGAAATGAAGCATTTGCCCGCGCCGTTAAAGCTTTTGCAAGCACACAATGTGCATAGTGCAAAAGATTTAAATGCAATAACAAAAAAATGTAATGAAGTGTTTGATACAAAAATACCTGAAAAATTTACCTCGCAAGAATTTGCCTCGATTTTTCGCGGGAATACACCTCATGGTGAACAAATCAGCGAAATCTTATGGGAGCCTCTCGTTCGTGAAATAAACGTAGAAATCAAGGGGCCGCCAAATGGAGCTCAAATATTTGAGCGTCTGTGCAGGCGGCGAAAGCTCGATTCTTTCATGGATAGACCGGGGACAAATGTTAAATGGAAGAAGGCAATCTCAGCAGGTGTGGCGTTATTAGAAGAATCGGAGTGGTTTGATGATGTGAAACGTGAACGCGTTACTGGACAAAATGAATGCCGCTATACATTTACTTTGTCGCCTCGATTGTTTGGTGTGACAGCTGGCATAATTGATTTCTGGCGTAAAAAAATGAAGGTTAAACCTTACTTTCAGATGGAAGTAAGTTTCAATTATGGCGTTTGCCTTGAATCAATAACACATGAACTTACAACTAAATTATTTGGATCAGAAATCCGCGCATTGGATGAGAACTTTTTCTTACTTCGTGATTTGCGGTTTTCATTAGCCCGCCCTCACCCGAGCTGGAAACCAGTTGACGATCCTCATTTGACCATTTTTTGGGTTCGCTATCTTTCGAAGATTCCGCTCGAAGAACTATTGATTGATTTGCTAGAAAGAAAGGTGCTTTATTTGGAAAATAAACACCTTATTGGGCAAGTTTTCAAAAATAAAAAATGATAGGCGTTTCTTTCAAAAAATGAATAAATCCGACCATTGGCTCCGACAGCTTAAAAAGATCGTCCCCCCGGGAGACATTATTTCCGAGCCTGCCAAACTGGCTGCTTATGCCGGCGATAAATGGTTTGCCGCCCATACGCCGGATGCCGTCGTCCGGCCACGCAATACGAAATCTGTTTCAAAGATTCTGGCCTTTGCCAATCGCCGTAAAATTCCCGTAACCGCCCGCGGCGCGGGCTATGGTTACGTCGGCGGCGCGGTGCCGGTGCGTGGCGGCATTGTTCTTTCACTTGAGCGCATGAACCGCATTTTGGAAATCAATGAGAAGGATTTCGTCGCGGTTGTTCAACCTGCGGTCATTACGGAAAAGTTTCAGGAAACCGTGGAGAAAAAAGGATTGTTTTATCCTCCCGACCCGGCCAGCCGCGCGAATAATTTCATCGGCGGCAATCTTGCCACCAATGCCGGCGGCCCGCGCTGCCTCAAATACGGCGTCACACGCGATTACGTGCTCGGCCTCGAAGTCGTCCTGGCCGATGGGCGCGTGATGCGCCTTGGCGGCCGCACGCATAAAAATAAAACCGGCTTCGACCTGGTGAAACTCTTTATCGGCTCCGAAGGTTTGCTCGGCGTGATTACTGAAGCCACGCTGAAACTGATTCCGCGCCCGCCCTTTCGCGCCAACCTGGCTGCGGGATTTGGTTCCATGCCCAATGCCGTGCGCGCGTTGCAGGCCATCCTGGCGGCGGGCTTTTTGCCCTGTGCGCTGGAATTGGCCGACCAATTCACTCTCGCCGCCGCTGCCAAATACACCAAAAGCAAACAGCTTGGTGTTTGCAAGGCGCACCTGATTGTCGAACTCGACGGCCAGGAAAAATCCATTCGCAATGAGCTGCCGCAAGTTGAGAAGATTATCCGCCGTTTCCAACCGCAATTCGTGGACCGCGGACTGGGCGACGTCCAATGCGAGCGCGTCTGGCAAATCCGCCGCGAATTTTCTTTTTCCCTACGCGCCACCGGCCTGACCAAGCTGAACGAAGACATCGTTGTACCGCGCGGTCATTTGGAAGACCTGTTCAAGTTCACCGCTCGTTTGCAGGCCAAATACAAAATGGCCGTGGCCTGCTTTGGTCATGCCGGCGATGGCAACATCCACACGAACATCATGGTGGATTATGAGCAGCCTGGCGCGAAGGCCCGCAGCGAGAAAGCGCTCGATGAATTATTCCGCTGGGTGCTGGCGCACGGCGGTGCCATTACCGGCGAGCACGGCATCGGCCTCGCCAAGAAACGCTGGTGGCCGCTCGCGGTGTCCAAAGAAGTCCGCGACCTGCACGTTGAAGTCAAACGCGCCCTCGACCCTAACGGCATCCTGAACCCGGGAAAGTTCGTTGATCTTTGAAAGAGTGTTACGGTTGCACCTCAAACGCGGCCGGCGTTCCTGACGCGCTATCCTGGCAAATCCAAAGTTGGAATTTGCCCGGCTGCACGATCCAATGGCCTTGCGCGTCGTAAAACCCGAGGTCGTTCGCGGCGAGCGTAAAACTGACTGTCTCCTTTTGGCCCGGCTGCAGGAGGACTCTCTTAAATCCTTTCAGCTCGCGCACCGGGCGCGTCCCGCCGGCAAACGCCAGGTCGCGAATGTATAGTTGCGGCACTGCAATACTCGGGCGCTTGCCGGTGTTGCTCACATCAATGCTCGCCGTGAGCGTGCCATTGGTCGTCAGCGTTTGAGAATCAAGTTGCACGTCTCCGAATTGGAAGGTCGTGTACGCCAGACCGTAGCCGAATGGCAGGAACGGCACAGTTGGGCCATCCACATAGTTGCCATGCCAGTGACCGAAGCCCGGTCGCCCGGTGTTGTCATGATTATAATAGAACGGCACCTGGCCGACGCTGTATGGAAATGTCGTCGTCAACCGGCCCGACGGGTTAACATCGCCAAACAGCAAATCGGCAACGCCATTACCGCCCTGGACGCCCGGGAACCACGCTTCCAAAACCGCAGTGGCATTGCTAAAGACATTCGGCAGCGCCAGCGGACGCCCGTTGAAAAGTACCACGACGATCGGTTTGCCTGTTGCAGCAATCGCATTCAGCAATTCCTGTTGCCGGCCCGGCAGATCGAGCGAGCTGCGGCTGCCGTCTTCGCCGCTCCAATCACGCGGTTCGCCCAGCGCCATGACCACGACATCGGCGTTCGTTGCCGCCGCGACTGCCTCGGCGATTTCATTGGAGCCCGTGGGATTTTCAGAAATGGGAGAATAGTCATTGAGGTGCGTTCGTCCCCGGCCTATCTCAAGAATAGCGCAACCGCGCGAAACGTTCAGTTCGCCGCCATAAGAGAGCTTCTGCTGCATGCCGGTGGCGAGAGAAACGCATTCATCGGCATGGGCACGGGAATACCATGGTCCAACCAATTCCTCACCGTCAGAGCCGAGCGGCCCAATGAGCGCAATTTTGACATGCTTGGACAGCGGCAAAAGATTGTTGTCGTTTTTCAGTAGTACACAGGATTTGGCCGCAGCCTCGCGCGCGAGGGCGACGGCATCCGGATGCAGGTACGCGGTTTTATAAAGCGATTCGTCGGTGTAAGGACGGTCAAAAAGTCCCTTGGCAAATTTCACCATCAGCACCCGCCGGACGGCGTTATCCAGGGTTTCTTTGGAAATCTTTTTCTCTTCGATTTGCGCTTTGACCGTTTCAACATAGGTCGTGGACATCATTTCCATGTCTACGCCCGCGTTGAGCGCGATCCGCGCGGCCTCCGCGTCGTTGGCCGCCAGCCCGTGGTCAATCAATTGGGACACGGAATCGTAATCGCTAACGACGAAGCCTTTGAAATTCCATTCGTTCCGCAGGACTTCCGTGAGCGTGAACGGATTTCCGCTGGCGGGGATGCCGTCCAAATCGTTGAAGGCGCTCATCACCGTCAATGCCCCGGCGTCAATGGCGGCTTTAAATTGTGGCAAATAAAAATTCCGCAACGTGAAAGGAGAAATCTCGGTGGTGTTATAATCGCGTCCGCCTTCGGCGGCACCGTAGCCGACGTAATGTTTCACACAGGCGACTACGCGGTCCGGGTCCGCCACGTTCTCTCCCTGGAATCCTTTCACGTTGGACACGGCGTAAAGCGAACCAAGATAGGGGTCCTCGCCAAATCCCTCGGCAATGCGTCCCCAGCGCGGATCGCGTGCGAGGTCCACCATGGGCGAGAACGTCCAATCAATGCCCGCCGCCGAAGCTTCGCGCGCAGCGATAGTTTGGGTGCGTTCGAAAAGGCCCGGTTCCCACGAGCACGCCTGCGCCAGCGGAATGGGAAAGACCGTGCGAAAGCCATGGATCGCGTCGTGTCCCAGAATCAGCGGGATGCCCAGCCGACTTTGCTCAATGGCGATGTGCTGCACTTTATTTCGCAGGATGGGCGTCTCGATGCGGATCGAACCATCCAGAAAGGAGCCGATGCCGCCGTTGCGAATCGTTTGGGCCATGGTGACGTCCACATTGTCTTCCAGGGTCGCCTGCCAGAGCTGGCCGATTTTTTCGTCAACCGTCATTCGCTTGAGCAAATCGTTGACGCGCTTTTCAATCGGCTGGGTGGGATTCTCATAAACATCCATTTTCCCGTTTTTATTGAGGTCAATCCAGCCCTGGTGATAGATGGAAGCAGGGTCCGCGCCTGCCGCGGCCACTGCAAACAAACCTCCCGTGAGAATAGCAAAGATTTTCACGCGGGAAATGTGGCGTGAAACACGGATAAATTCAAAAAGAATTTCCATCCCCTTGAAAGAGGAGTGGCGCTCGGCAGATTCTCACTGAATCAATCCACGTTTCTTGAGGAGCGTTTCCATGGCCTTATCCATCAGGAAATCCGCCAGCGGTTTCGTAATCTCGTCGAGCGCAGCGATGGCTGCTTGCAATTGTTTTAATTCCCCCGCGCCGGCTTGGGAATCATCTACGGACAATGCTTTTTCTACTTCATTTGTGGCTGCTTCAACTTTCTGGCGATAGTCAGCTTCCATTTCATTGGCGCAGGCAGCCAGGGCATTTTTGGTTGCCGCCAGCGTTTCGTTCGCCTTGAGCCTGGCCTCAATCCACCGGCGTGCAGCCAAATCTTCAAAGGCGTGGGCGACTGATTCCTCGACCATCTGTTGCACGGCGGAATCGTCCACATCCACGGCGGATTTCATTTCCACAATTTTTTCTTTGCCTGTTTTGACATCGCGGGCGAGCACGTGAAGGATTCCGTTGGCGTCGATTTCAAATTGCACGCCTACGCGAGCTATGCCACGCGGCGCGGTTTCGAACTCAATCGTAAATTTGCCGAGGCTCCAGTTGTCGCGGGCCCGCTCGCGTTCGCCCTGCAAAACGTGAATGAGCATCGAGCGCTGGTTATCCATGGCGGTGGTGAACATTTCCCCGGCTTTGACGGGGATGGTCGTGTTGCGCGGGATGAGGACGTTCATCAGGCCGCCGAACGTCTCAATCCCCAGCGACAGCGGAGTGACATCGAGCAACAATACGTTTTTGAAACCGCCGCTCAAGATTTCCGCCTGGACAGCCGCGCCCAGCGCAACGGCCTCGTCCGGATTTTGCGATGTGTTCAGCTCCGGGCCGCTGGCCTTGTGAAATTCTGTCCCAATACGAAGCGACCCGCGTGTTTCCTCAAACTCGGCGCAACCAAACAGCTCAGCCACAAACTTGCGCACCAATGGCATTCGCGTCTGGCCACCCACCAGGATAACCTGATCCAGGTCTTTGGGTTCGAGTTTCGCGTCCGCCAGCGCGCGCAGGCAATGTGATCGCGTCCGGGTGATAATATCACGTGTCAGGTTTTCCAATTCAGTTCGCGTGAGCTTGTATTGGAAAGAAAAGTCCGGCGTTAAAAAAGGCAGGGAGATTTCGATTTCCGTTTCAGTGGACAGCTTGATTTTGGCGGTTTCAGCGGCTTCCCGCAGGCGGGACAAAATGGCCAAATCATCGGAGGATGGCAGCTTCGATTCGCGATTGATTTGTTCAACCAGGAATTGAACGATGCGCTTGTCCAAATCATCGCCGCCGAGGCGTGTGTTTCCATTAGTCGCCAATACCTGGAAGACGCCTTCGTTTAATTCCAGGATAGAAAGGTCAAACGTGCCGCCGCCAAGGTCGTAAACCGCTATCTTCGATTTCTCTTTGAGCTTGTCGAGACCATAGGCGAGGGCAGCGGCCGTTGGTTCGTTCAGGATCCTCTCCACCGTAAAACCAGCCAGTTCACCGGCGCGCTTGGTGGCAGCGCGTTGAGCATCATTGAAGTAGGCCGGAACAGTGATGACCGCGCGCGTGACTGCCTCGCCGAAGTAATTTTCAGCATCACGCTTTAATTTCTTTAAAACTTCGGCGGAGATTTCTTCGGGCGAGAAATTTTTTCCGTGGATAGGAATGGCGGTAGATCCATTGTCGCTATTCAGCGCATAGGTAACGGGCTTTTCTTCCTCAGAAATTTCGGCGAAACGCCGGCCGATGAAGCGTTTGACGGAATAAATCGTTTCCACGGGTTTGAGTACACGCACCCGGTTAGCCTCGTGGCCAACCATTGGTTGGGCCTCTGCTGCCGGAAAATGGACGACCGATGGCGTCAGGCGGCGGCCTTCGGCGTCCGCGATGACATACGGGATGCCCGAATCCACCGTGGCGACGAGTGAATTCGTGGTGCCCAAATCAATGCCGACAATTTTGCTCATGCGTGCGCGGAGATTGAACCATGAAATGCCCTTGGGACACAGATTTTTCCGCCGGACGTTTAATTTTATCCTTTTTTGCCTTTTTGCCGTCCAGCGTTTATCCTTATGCTTTTCGTATGAACTGCGTCGTTACCGCCGGGCCGACCTTCGAGCCACTGGATGAAGTGCGCCGTCTCACCAATTTTTCCACTGGCCGCCTCGGCACTGAGCTTGCGAACTATCTCGCCGCGCGCGGGCACAAAGTCATCCTGCTCATCGGCGAGACCGCCGTCTATGCCGGCGAGCGGAAGGCGCAGCGGGTGGAAAATTTTACCACCACGGCAGACTTGCGCGATAAATTGAAATCAATTTCTGCAAAAAAAGTGGACGGCATTTTTCACGCGGCGGCCGTCAGCGATTTTGCTTTCGGCCGGATTTTCGAGCCGGACAACGCCGGCAAACTGGCTGAAATTAAAGGAGAGAAAAAAATTTCGACCCGGCGGGGGAAATTACTGGTGGAACTCGTGCCCACGCCCAAGGTTCTTTCCGAGCTGCGTGGCTGGTTTCCCAAAACCAAACTGGTCGGCTGGAAATTTGAAGCCGACGGCAAGCGGGCCGACGCCATTGCCGCCGGTCAAAACCAGCTGGCCGAGTGCTCGACCGATTTGTGCGTCGTGAACGGCCCGGCTTATGGTGAAGGTTTTGGGCTCGTCGGTGGCAAGGGCGCGCCGGCACATTTGGCCAATCCCCCGGTTTTATTCGACGTTTTGGAAAAGTTTCTGCGCATTTAGCCCTCTGTGGCTGTCATTTCCGATTGAAGCCACGCTAAACGATTTGTATCGTGCGGCCAGTGTCGCCGCTGGAAAATAAAGTCGCTTTGCCTGCCAATCCTGCTTCCCGGCCGGAACCAAAGCCGCCGTTGCAACAGCCGGTCAGTTCGCTTTGGGGCGTTGGCTCTGAACGCGCAGCGCAACTAGCGCGCCTGGGGATTTCTACCGTCGAAGATTTATTTCTCAATCGCCCGCGCCGATATGAAGACCGTAGGCATTTCAAAAAAATTTCCGAACTGGTGCGTGGCGAACCCGCGACGGCACGCGGGACGATTGTCGCGCTCGGACTCAAACGCTTTCGTCATGGGACAAAGTCGGTTTTTGAAATTGTCCTGGATGACGGCACGGCGCGATTGCATTGCCGTTGGTGGAACCTGCCGTTCATGCAGAACTACTTTGCCCAGGGCGACGAAGTTTTTGTCTTTGGCAGATTGATTGAGACCAAGCCGCGCACGATGGACCATCCCGAGACGGAAGTGATTGAAAGCGGCGAAGAGAGTTTCATTCACATCGCCCGGATCGTGCCCATTTATTCGCTGACAGAAGGCCTGCCCCAGCGCTGGCTGCGCGGCCTCACCTGGCGCACGCTGGAGAAATTCGAGGCGCAATTGGACAGCGGAAGCGCGCAATATGATACGGTGCTGCCTTCGCGCGGTAATGCCCTGCGCATGATTCATTTTCCCGAGGAGCTTTCGGACATGGAAATCGCGCGGCAACGGCTCGCGCTGGACGAGTTCTTAGGATTGCAGCGGCAAATCCAATCGCGCCGGAAAAAATTCGAGGCCAATGTGAAAGCGTTGCCGTGCGGCGGCGACAATCGTTTGATGAAACCCTTTTTGTCGCGACTTGGCTTTAAATTGACCGACTCGCAGACCGCCGTGCTTCGCGAAATCCGCGCGGACATGAGTGGCGCGCATCCCATGCGGCGATTACTGCAAGGCGATGTCGGGTCGGGCAAGACTGTGGTGGCTGCGTGCAGCGCCTTGATGGCCCTTGAAAGCGGATGCAATGTTGCCCTCATGGCCCCGACGGAAATTCTGGCCGAGCAGCATTTCGCCAATTTCAAACGCTGGTTCGAGCCACTGGGCGTTCGCGTGGAATTGCAAACCGGCAGCCGCAAGGTGGAAAATTTAGCGCCGGGCAGATCAAGAATGCTTTTCGTGGGCACCCATGCCTTGTTTTCGTCCGGCTTTGACCTGCCTAAACCCGGCCTCGTTATTATTGACGAGCAGCACAAATTCGGTGTGGCCCAGCGCGAGCAACTGGTGCGCAAAGGAAACTATCCGCACGTGCTCGTGATGACGGCGACACCCATTCCGCGCACGCTCGGCCTGACGCTGTACGGGGATTTGGACATCTCGGTTATTGATAAGATGCCGGCAGGGCGCGGCAAGTTGCAAACGTTTGTTCGCACAACGGACAAGCTGCCTAAGGTCTTCGAATTTATCCGTGAAAAGATTTCCACCGGACGCCAGGCCTACGTTGTCTATCCGCGTGTGGAAGATTCCGGTGGTAAAGAGCTCAAAGCCGTGACGGCGGAATTCGAAAATTTGAAAAAAGTTTTTGCACCGTTCAAGGTTGGCCTGCTTCATGGGAAGTTAAACAGCCGGGAAAAAGAAACAGTCATGGCGGGTTTTCGCGCCAATGAAATCCATATTCTCCTTTCAACCTCGTTGATCGAAGTGGGCGTGGATGTGCCGAACGCCACGATTATGCTGATCGAAAATGCGGAGCAGTTCGGCCTGGCGCAGTTGCATCAGTTGCGCGGGCGCATCGGCCGGGGCGGGCACCAGAGTTTTTGCATTCTGATTTCCGATGCTAAAAAACCCGAGGCACGTGAACGGTTAAAAATCCTGGAAGAAACCGCGGACGGTTTCAAAATCGCCGAGGCCGATTTGAAATTGCGCGGCCCGGGAGAATTGCTTGGTCGTGAGCAGAGCGGCCTGCCTAGATTCCACTTCGGAAACCTCGCCGAAGACCTGGATCTAATCCGCCGCGCGCGCGACATCGTAAAAGCTTCAAATCGTTGAACAGACAAACGGCAGAATATCTCAAACATTTTACTTGCAGCAGATACCGGATGGAGGAAAGTTAATAGCCGGAGGTTAAAAAGTATTATGAAAAAAGTAATATGTCTCACGCTCGCATTCGGCATGGTTTGCATCGGGTTATTGACCGGTTGCAATGACCAATCTTCCACGCCACCGGCGACTCCGCCGGCAACGAACGCACCCGCGCACTAAGCGGGGGGCGGCTTAATCTATGCGCGTAGCGGGCGATTTAAGATTGCCCTGCTTTCGCGCTTGGAATTTGGTTGAACAGGGTTAAGTTGAAGTCATGAAGACTTTATTTTTAATCACGTTCGCGGCGGCGTTTGTCTTGTCCTTGTCCGGCTGCGGCGATGGCAATTCCAGTACTACCGCCGCCGCTCCGGCGGCAAATCAAAGTGCTTCTGCGGCGAATAACTCGAATCCGATTAAACAGCCGATTGATTATGCCGAAAAGAAAGCCGGCCTTGCGGGCCTGAGCGAGGCGGTCCGGCAGTATAACGTGCAGGAAGGACATAATCCGCAAACGCTGCAGGATTTGATGCCCAATTACATTTCCAAAATTCCCGACGCGCCGACGGGTTATAAATGGAATTACGATGCAGCCAGCGGGGCGGTAACGATGGTGCAGCAATAGACGACGCCGGGTTAGAGCGAAAAGAACCGCAGCACTTCGACTTCTTTTTTAAAGACGAGAGAAATGGTATTGTTGTCGAACTGGATGCTCATCGGCGCGCGCGGTTCTTCATGATCCCACATTTCATGGCCGTTGCTTGGGTTAATCCGGATGATTTTCATGAAGGAAGGATTTTGCAGTCCAGCGGCTCCGTCCATTAACTGTTCATCATCATCCCCGGCATCCGACGAGCGATAGGCGAAAATATATTTTCCTGATAAATAGGAAATGTAGCCGCCCGGATAGTAACTCCACAAAATTTTCCCGCTGCTTCCGTCGATTTTTTGCACGATGGCTTCATTTTCCTTGGTCACGTCAATCTGGCGGGAATATTTGATATCGTCCGGGCTGCCGCTGGTGGTATTGAGATAAATATTTCCTTTGTCATCAAAGAACATCCCCACGATGCCCACCGACGGAATACGCCATTTGACATTGCCCGTGGCCGGATCAAACGCCGTCAGGACCGCCTGGTCAAAGATATACAAGGTGCCGTCGTGCTCCACGCACGGGCCTGCGCCGAATTCGGACTGCGCTGAACCAAATTCCGGTTCATGAGGCACAACATCATACGTCAATTGCGACTGCCAGATTTTTTTGTTCGATTTATCCAGGGCAATGACCGTTTTGCCCGCGGTGATGATATTGACTGTTTGCAAGGGGAACAATTGCGGCGGGCCTATCAGTGTGCCTGTCCAGTCCGGCTCTGTCGAATTGGGCCGCCGAACCGCCACCTGGTAGGTGCTCAAATCTTCCGTGACCTTATCGCCGCCTGTGGTGCGCTGGATATCGTTTAATTGTTCGTTGACCGCCGCCGTTTCGTTCGCGGTGCCCAGGTTGGGATCGGAAAGTGCGGACTTTTTCGGGGGCGCTTTCACAGCTTCATGCTCCACCATATTTTCCTGGATCATTTTCGCGGCAAAGGCGAGGTAGCTGTCCCCATCCAGGATAAAGGTAAAATCCAATTGATTCGTATCTTGTTCCCCCGGGACACCCCGGCCTCCCACCGTCGGGGCAGCCTGGACCCTGCGAGGCGGTGGTCTATTTCCCCGGTCTTCCTCGGCGATTTCAGAGTTGATTTGCCGGTTGTGCTGGGCATTTCCCAGCAGGGCAGGCAGGGCGAGGCGTCCCGCATAGGACATGTTTTGCACCTGGTTTTGAACCTTCTGCGGATTGAGCGGCTTCCCGTCATCCACCGGCGAAAGCGGCAACCCGCCGCCTTGTTCGTCTGCGCGACCGGTATTTTTAGCGACGTTGGCGGGGCCGGAACTGGAAAACTTCTCCACGTTCATAGAGCCGTCGTCCATATTGATATGAGTCACCGATGGCGAACCGTCTTCCGAAGTGCTGACCGCTAAAAATTCCTTGTCGTGCTCCTTCAAGTCACCAATGCCATTGGCCACATTGATGGTCTGCAAAACATTCCCGGTATCCCAGTCGTAGTGTGTCATGCTATTTCCACTGGCTACCCAGATATTTTTCCCCGCGCCATGCAGGGACAGGCCTTCTTCTAAACCAATGCGGGCGTGTTTCTGGCGGAGATTCGCCGGCTCCAGTGTCGACCCGGAAACTTCAGTGGCGCCTTCACGTAACTGTTGCTGCGCTTCCTCATCTTCCGCTTTGAGCACCGCTTTTATCTGTTCGGGGGTAACGAGGTCAACCGACCAAACCTTCTGTTTGGTTTTTAAATTGTACCGCGCCAGCGTGCCACCGTGCAGGAAAACAATTTGGTTTCCATCAGCAATCCATGAACCCCCCGAGTGCGAGATATCATCCCAGCGCACGGAGAAATAGACCCTGGGTACCGAACCAATCCACGCGTACCAAAACCAGAAGCCCAGTGCGCCAAAGACGATCACTGCGGCAATGGTGGAAATTAAACCGGTCTTACGCCAAAATTCCCTTTGGACGGCGAACTTACGCCCGCCATACGAGGGCGTGGTCATGCTCGGGCCTTCCACTTTATTCCGGCAAAATGGCGAGCAGAACGGGCCGAATTGGTCAAGGCACTGCGGACAAATGGGCTTATGACAGACCTGGCATTGTTCCGTGGCCAATTCGGTGCGGTGTTTCGAGCAATACTTGCTGGCTTCCGCCGCTGGCTGCTGCGGTGCGGCTTCAGCATGACCGCGGTTAATTTTTAAACGTGGTCCGCTGGCATCCACCGGAGGCGGAGGGGTGGCCGGGGCGGCAGGTGGTGGAGGCGCCGCTTGTGTCGCCGGTGCTTGGGGTGGGGCAGCCTGCGCGCCCATCTGCTGGCTAATCAGGCTGTTCACATATTCCGAATAATCCTGCCCGCAATTCTGGCATACGAACGTCACCCGGCCCATCCCGGGCACCACGTCCAGTTCATACTTCGCGCCACATGAGCATTGGATTTTCATTCGGTCAAGGTTTTGGATTCAATAGCACGATACCGTTCGAAAAGGCCAGCGAAAATGCCGCGTTAGGCGCGCTGTCCTGCACGCTGCCGTCGCAGAAGAGAACGTTTCCGCCATATTTGTGGTGGTTATTGCCGGGCGCTTTTCCGTTTAGCGAAAAGACCTGCTCGCTGGCGTTTTTAGACAGGGTGTTGATTTGCCGGTCCGACATCAAAAAATCTCCCGCTCCGGTATTGGTATCGCGCCCCATATAGTACGCGTAACTGATTTTGTGCTGGTCCAGCGGTGCACCCATGGGAATCGCCGAATCCCGTCCCCCCGGGCAAATGAAAATCGACGTGTCTGCCGTGTATTTGGGCACCAGTGGCGCCAGCACTTGCTCGGACGTTTGCACATTGGTGCTCCGGGGGTAAACGCCGTAATCATTTCCGTAAATTTGCAGCGCGAGGTAGATTTTTTGCAGGTTACCCGCGCAAAGTTCCTTTTGGGTGCGTTGATGGCTTGCCGAACCGAAGCTCATCAGCATCACATACATAACGGCCATCAAGGCTACGACGATCAGCAATTCAACCAGCGTAAATGCTGTGGCATTTCCGTTTCCGGCGGGGCGGGGGACCGTCATAACTTATTTGTAATCCAATTAAATAATTATGGCAAGGCGACTTACGATGGGTAGTGTTTAAGAAATGGGGGCGTCCCCATTGGCCAGCGGTGCCACCCGCAAAATTTGCTCGCCAAAAATTCCTCCTTCATGACATTTTAACGGATGCTGGAACAAATCATCATCCTCGATTTCGGGTCGCAATATACCCAGGTCATCGCCCGTCGCGTGCGCGAGCGCAATGTCTATTCGCAAATTCTGCGTTACGACGTGAGTGCCGGTGAAATTGCGAAGCTTGCGCCCAAAGGAATCATCCTGTCCGGCGGTCCTTCGAGCGTTTATGCCCAGGGTGCGCCCCTGCCGGACAAAGGGATTTTTTCGCTCGGCATCCCCGTGCTGGGCATCTGCTATGGCGTGCAACTCCTCGCGCAATTCCTCGGCGGCAAAGTCGAGAAAGGCCTCCGGCGCGAATATGGCAAGGGCACGTTACAAGTGAAGGACACCTCGTGCCCGCTGTTCGCCAATTTGCCCGGGACACTCCAGGTCTGGAACTCGCACGGCGACAAACTCACAAAGCTGCCGCGCGATTTCAAAAGCGTCGCCGTCACGGAAAATTCCGAATTTGCGTCCATCGAAAATCGTAAACAGAAATTTTTCGGTCTCCAATTCCATCCCGAAGTCGCGCATACGCCACTGGGCAAAGAAATCATTGCCAACTTCGTCCACAACATTTGCGGCTGCGGCAAAAATTGGACCATGCGCAGCTATATCGCGCAGGCCGTGGACGAAATCCGTGCGCAAGTTGGAAAGGAAAATATCATCCTCGGCTTAAGCGGCGGGGTGGATTCCAGCGTCGCTGCGGCCTTGCTGCACAAGGCCATTGGCGACCAGCTCACCTGCATCTTTGTGAATAACGGCGTGCTCCGCGCCCGCGAAGCTGAAACCGTGCAGGACGTTTTTGGGAAACATTTTCATATCAAGCTCAAGTACGTGGATGCCTCGAAACGGTTTCTCACGAAATTGCGCGGCGTCACCGATCCCGAGCGCAAACGCAAAATCATCGGCAAAGAGTTTATCGAAGTGTTCAACGACGCCGTGACTGAATTGCGCAAGGGCAAAAAAAACGCCGGCGCTGGCGGCCAGTACAAATTCCTTGCGCAGGGAACTCTCTACCCGGACGTCATCGAATCCGTTCCCATCGCCGGGAACCCCGCCGCCCTCATCAAGAGCCATCATAATGTCGGCGGCCTGCCCAAAAAAATGAAGTTCGCCCTGGTCGAGCCGCTCAAATATTTGTTCAAGGACGAAGTGCGCCAGTTGGGCCTGGAACTCGGTTTGCCCAAAGAAATCGTTTTCCGCCAGCCGTTCCCCGGCCCCGGCCTCGCCGTGAGAATCCTCGGCGAAGTCACCCCCTCCCGCTGCGAAATTTTGCGCAATGCCGATGCCATCGTCGTGGAGGAAATGAAATCATCCGGGCTCTACTACAAGATCTGGCAGAGCTTCGCCGTCCTGCTGCCCGTCCGCAGCGTCGGCGTCATGGGCGATGAACGGACCTACGATTACACCATTGCCATTCGCGCCGTGGAATCCCAGGACGGCATGACCGCCGATTGGGTGAAACTGCCTTACGAACTGCTGGAAAAATTGGCCAGCCGCATCATCAACGAAGTCAAAGGCGTCAACCGCTGCGTCTTCGACATCACCAGCAAGCCGCCCGGAACGATTGAGTGGGAATAGATTAAATAACGAAACCATGAAGGCGGTTTTTTTGAACCAAAAGGGAGAGGCTGATTCCCTGGTCGTTGGCGAAATTCCCGAGCCGCGTGCGCAGGCAGGAGAAGTGC
>Ga0335083_10002711_pt1 | contig 23265 bp, 19 predicted proteins | sample Lox_Sample_42_FD_206716 | JGI IMG/M metagenome (GOLD analysis project Ga0335083, IMG submission 206716) | Soil microbial communities from Loxahatchee National Wildlife Refuge, Florida, United States - Lox_Sample_4.2 | ecosystem: Environmental > Terrestrial > Soil > Wetlands | place: USA...
GTCACTAGGGCGCGTCGAGTCGGTCTGGCAGGTCCGCAGCGATGTACGCGAGGACCGCGACCGCGGCGACATCGTCGGCGAGCTGGGCCGGATCGACCTTGTCGAGCGTGTCGGCTTCGGTGTGGTGGATGTCGAAGTAGGTCCGACCGTCGACGACGAGGCCGACCTGCGGGACGCCGGCCGCGGCCATCGGCCCGATGTCGGTGCCGCCGTGCTCGCTGTCGACGAGGCGCGTCGCGCCGAGCGGTTGTAACAGCTCGATCAGATCGGCGAAGCGCCCGTGCAGGCGTTTCGCCGCCTCCTTGTCGTGCGCGCCGACGACGAACCCGCGCGGCGCGAAGCCGCCGCTGTCGGCCTCGAGCGCGAGCACGGTTCGCGATAGCTCGCCCTGATGCTGCGCCGCGTACGCCTTGCCGCCGCGGACGCCGTTCTCCTCGTTCGTGAACGCGACGACGCGGATCGTGCGCCGCGGCACCAGGCCGAGCCGCTTCAGCGTCGCGACCGCGTGCATCATCATCACGACGCCCGCGCCGTCGTCGTGCGCGCCTTGCCCGACGTCCCACGAGTCGAGGTGGCCTCCGATCACGACGATCTCGTCGGGCTTGCTCGTGCCGCGCAGCTCGCCGATCACGTTCGCCGATTCGGCATCGGGCAGCTGCTGCGACTCGAGGTGCAAGTGCACGCGCACCGGCCCTTTCGCGGCCAGACGATCGATCAGCTCGGCATCCTCGACGGTGACCGCGGCCGCCGGGATCTTCGCGACCTTGTCGTCGTAGTCGACCGCGCCCGTGTGCGGCGTGCGCATCGCGTGCGCGGTGACCGAGCGCATCAGCACGCCGACCGCGCCGTACTTCGCGGCGCGCGACGGACCGCCGGTGCGATAACCGACGACGTCGCCGTAGCCCGAGCCCTTCTCGGCGCTGTACGGCGGCATCGGGGTGTCGTAGAGCACGATGGAGCCGGCGATCGCGTCGCGCTTGCTGTCGAGCTCCTTCCAGTCGTGAACGACGACGACCGGCGCGGTGATGCCGCCCTTCGGCGTCGCGACGGTGCCGCCGAGCCCGATCAGCACGAGCGGCCGCGCGATCGGCTCGACGATCGCCGCGTCCTCCGGGCCGCGCACCCAGTGCGGCACCATCACCTTCTCGGCGTGTGCGTCGAGCCCGTCGGCTTGCATGGTCGCGACCGCCCACGCGACGGCGTGTTCGAGCTCGGGTGAGCCCGACAGCCGATGACCGATGCGGTCGGTCAACTGCGCGAGCTTGTCGTACGCGCCGCGATCGGCGCGCGCCGCGGCGATGATCTTCGCGGCAGCCTCGCGGTAATGGTCCGCGATCGGCGCGGCGACGCCGCCCGGCACGAACGGGCGCGTGTCGTCGATCCACTTCACGGGTTTCGGTTCGGGATCGGCCGCGAACGGTGCGCACGCGGCGAGCAAGCACAGCCACGCGCGAATCATGGCGGCGACTCCGCGAGGTGCTCGGGCTCCACGGGCGCCGCCGGCGCCGCCGGTATCCCGCGCGCCGCCATCTCGACGAGCAACTCGACGACCGCGACGAGCCGCTCCGGGTTGCCCAGCTTGCCGAGCGCGAGATCCGACAGCGGCACCGGATGATCGAGCGGCGCGCCGCGCCCGGGATACACGCGGTAGCGCAGGCCTTCGCGATCCCAGTACGCGAGCCAGCCGTCGAGCGTGGCGACCGCGCGTGCGCGCAGTCCGTCGTCGAGCAGCTTGCCGAGCACGATCGCGTTGCCGCGCGCCTTGAAGCGCATGTCGAACGAGCCATCGCCGGTCTTGAACAGCGGCGCGGCCGGCGGGCCCGACGGGTTGAGGCCGAGATGGCGCGGCGGGATCGCCCACAGGCACACGGTCGCGCCGCGCACCTCGTCGATCTCGCGGCCGACCGTGACGTCGAGCGCGATCACGCTGCCTTCGATGCGATCGATGCGCGCGCGCACCGCCATGCCGTCCTTGTCGCCGATCACGAGCGACGACGCGAGCCCACCGTCGCCGCGCGTGGTCAGGCCGTGCACGTCGGTGAGGCTGCGCTTGAGCCCGGCGGTGAGCGCGGAGATGTACGCGGCCCACGCCGCGTCGCCGATCGGCGGCGTCTCGATCGCGATCGGCAGCGCCGCGAGCTCCTGCTCGCGCACGCGCCGTGCGGCGTCGGCGATCAGCGCGAGGCCGAGCAGGGGCAACAGATAATGATTCGGCCAGCGAAAGCCGTAGCCGCCGAGCACGACGAGCGCGATGCCGGCCCCGATCTGCCGTCGCGCTTCCGATGCCGCGAACGCGCACGATGCGAGCGTCCACGCGAGCGTCGCGATCGACAACAGATAAAGCGCGATCCGCGGATCGAGCCAGCCCTGATTTAGCTCGACGCCGATCGCGAGCGTCGCGGCCTTCGCGACGACCGCGTACCACTGGCGCGCCGCGATCGCGCCGACCGCGGCGATCGTCATCGCGATCACGACCGGACCCGGTCGCGTCACCGCGCGCGCGAACGGGCGCGGCGCGAACACGTACGGCGACAGCAGCGCGGCCACGCACAGCGCCATCACACCGGCACGCGCGACGGTGACGCCGGGCGCGTCGAACGCGCCCTCCGGCCAAAAGAAGCGCGCGCCGAGCACGTCGACCGTGTGCACGACGAGCGGCATCGCAACGACGATGAGCCCGAGTTGTACGCCGAGATCGCGATCGCTCGCGAACCCGCTCGCGACCAGCGCGATCACCGCCGCCGCGAACGCGACCTCGAGCGGAAAGCTGAGCTCGGGCGGCGCCGCGATCACGAGCGGCACCGCGGCGACGAGCGCGGCGGCGCCGAGCGCGATGTTCGCGACGAAATCGCGGATCGAGCGCGCCTCGCGCAGGCCGGCGACACAGCGCACGCCGATCAAGACCGCCGCGAGCGTGCCCGCGAAGTAGAACGCGAACAGTGCGGCGTAGCTGAGGAGCGTGTGCCACGTCGGCGGTGCCTCGCCGGGTACGAGCCATGCCGACGCGAGCCCGGGGTCGCTGCGCGAGCCGATCGCGACGCGATTGATGACGACCTCGAGGAAGGCCACCACGAGGAGCACGCGTACGGGGAGCGAGCCCCCTGTGACCGACCTGCGAGACAACCAAAAAAACGTAGCGTTGTGGCGCATTTGCGTCAAGCGGGACCAAAGAAATGGGCCACGGGTACGTGGCGCGCGAAAATTTTGTCGTGCGGAAGTGGGTGCTTTCACTGCTGGCGCTGTGCGCTGCGACGTCGGCGTCCGCCGGGCCCCGGCCGCGGGTCGTGCTCGATCCCGGGCACGGCGGCTCGAACTCGGGCGCGCGCGGCGCGGTCGCCGGGCTGTACGAGAAGCAGCTGACGCTCGCGATCGCTCGCGAGGTCGCTGCGCGGCTGCGCGATCATGGCATCGCCGTCGCGCTTACCCGCGACGGCGACCGCACCCTCACGCTGCGCCAGCGCAGCGAGGTCGCGGACGGTCTGCACGCGGATCTGTTCGTCAGCATCCACGCGAACGCGTCGCCGACGCGCACGCAGCGCGGCTACGAGACCTACCTGCTACCGCCGCACGGCGTCGATGTCGACGCACGCGCGCTGCGCGGCGAGCCCGCGACGCCCCGCCCCGGCGTCGACGCTGACATCGCGCTGGTGCTCGACGACGTCGAGCGTGGCGCAGCCCAATGGGAATCCGCCGAGCTCGCCGGCCGCGTGCAGAGCGCGTTGCGCGACCGCCGCGGCGCCGACGGCGATCGCGGCGTGCGCCAGGATGTCGATCACGTGCTACTCGGCGCGACCATGCCCGCGATCCTCGTCGAGGTCGGCTTCATCGATCACCCGATCGAAGGCCGCCAGCTCGCCGACCCTGCCGTGCAGGGGCAACTCGCGTCGGCGATCGCGGAGGCGATCGAAGACCAGCTCGCCGATTGACGACGGTCACGGTTCGAGCTGGACGTGGCGCGAGGCGCAGCTGTCGCGCACCGCCTTGCGATCTTTTTCGTCGACGAGCCGCCCGAAGTACTTCTTGGCGGTCGCGGCGTCGCCGAGGAAGCATGCGGCCGAGACCACGGTGCGCGCGCCTTGCTCGCGCAGCTTGGGGTCGGGCGACTCCGCGAGGCCTTGCATCACGTGCATCGCGCGCTCGATGTTGAGGCGGTACTGCGCGGGCATGTCGTTGCCCGGCTTCGCGTGATCGCGCGCTGCCGCGTCGACAGGCACCCCGGCGTCGACCGGCGGCGGCGACGGCTGCGGCGGCGGCGACGGCGGCGGCGACGACGGCGGCGGCTGCGGCGACGGCGACGGCGGCGGCGATGGCGACGGCGGCGGCGACGGCTGCGGCGATGGCGGCGGCTGCGGCGACGGCTGCGGCGGTTGCTGAGCGTCACTGCCGCGCAACGCGTACCCTGCAACCACGCCACCGGCCGCCAGCACGACGACCAGCGGCGCGATCCACCAGCGCTTGCGCCGGGGCGCAGGCTCCGTGACAGGCGCGATGCCGGTCGCCGCCGTCGCCGCACCGCGATCGACGACCGGCGGCGGAGTCAGCGGCGTCGGCACACCTGCCGAGAAGGCGGCCGTCACCAGCGCCGCGAACCGCAACGCGCCGGCGCCGCCGAGCGGCGCGAGCTCGGCGACCAGCGCGGCCACGTTCGGGTAGCGCCGCTCGGGATCCTTGTCGAGACAGCGCGCGAGCACGGCACCCAGCGCGGGGTCGACGTCGATCGGATCGGGCGGCGTCGTCGTCACGCGGATCGCGACGTCGGCGAGGCGCTCGGCGCGAAACGGCAGCCGGCCCGAGATCAGCTGGTACAGCGTCACGCCGAGCGCCCAGATGTCGCTGCGCGCGTCGACGTCGCGCGCCGAGCGGATCTGCTCGGGGGACATGAACGCCGGCGTGCCGATCTGCGACGCGGTCGCGGTCAGCTTCGCCTCGGTCGCGGTCGCCGCCTTCGCGATCCCGAAATCGAGCACCTTGATCAGCGCGCCGCCATCACTCCGCCGCGTGACGAACAGATTGTTCGGCTTGAGATCGCGATGGATGATGCCCGCGGCGTGCGCCTCGGCGAGCGCGACGCAGGCCTGGACGATGTACTCGATCGCGAGCATCGCCGGCAGCGGCTGGCGCGCGATCGCCGACGCGAGGTCGCTGCCCTCGAGCAGCTCCATCACGATGTACGGCGACCCGTCGCTCTGGCGGCCGACGTCGAACACGCGGCACACGTGCTCGGTACGCAGCCGCGCGACCGCACGCGCCTCGCGCAGGAAACGCGCGACGATGGTCGCGTTCTGCACCAGCTCGTCGCGCAGCACCTTGATCGCGACGCGCTGGTCGAGCTCGAGGTGCGTGGCCTCGAACACGATCCCCATCCCGCCCGCGCCGATCAGGCGATCGACGCGCACGCGCCCCAGAACCGTCCCCGGCTGCAGCACCTACGGCGAGTCAGCCGTTGATCGGCCGCGGGCCGATCGGCGCGACCGGCGGCACCGATGGATTCCAGATGTTCGTCTGCTGGTACTGCGAGGTATCCATCAGCGTGAACCCGACGAACAGCGACGCCGCGAGCAGCGCGCTCACGAACACGACCGAGTGAAACAAGCGGTCGTAGCGCAAGTGCATGAAGAACAGGACGACGAGCGTCGCCTTGGTCACCGCGATCACCATCGCGATCGCGAGGTTGATGTTCGCGCCGAAGTCGATCTTCGTCGCGAGCACCGTGACGAGCGTGAGGAACAGCAACGTGATGCCGGTCGCGAGCAACACCTTGACCGTCGCGGTGTGCGCCAGCCCGTGCTCGTCGTCGTCGTGACCGTGTGCGTGCGAATCGGCGGACATGGTGGCCTCAGTGGATGAGGTAGAGGAGCGGGAACAGGAAGATCCAGATCAAGTCGACGATGTGCCAGTACAGCGCCGCGTAGTCGACCGGACCGAAGTAGTCCTTCGTGAACTGGCCCTTGGCCGCGCGGATCAGGAGCCACGTGAACACGAACACGCCGAACAGCACGTGGATACCGTGCAGGCCGGTCATCGCGAAGTAGATCGTGAAGAACATGCCCGTGTGCTCGGGGGGCGGCCCGATCGATTCGAGCGCGTGCTCCTCCTCCGCGGTCTCGACATGCACGGGATGGATCGCGCCCTGGCCGAGCTTCAGGTTCTTCTCGCCGGTCTCGCTCGCGAGCACGTCGATCGACTGCGCGGCGGGCGCCGGCGGCGCCTTGCACTTGGCCTCGATCGCGATCTCCTCGCCGCGCTCGGCGGAGTCGCCGTACTCGACGAGGATGCCGACCTGGGGCCGCGTGCCCGTGCCGTGCGAGCGCGCCTCGGCGTCGGTGAGATCCGGGCACACCGCCGGCTGGTACGCGGTGCGCCAGCACGGGAACGTCTCCTTCTCCTCGGGGGCGTCTGCTTCGGCGATGTGCGGCTCGGGGCAGCGCGCGGTGATCGCGCGCCGGCCCTTCTCGACCCACTCGACGTCCTTCGCGCCGGCCTTCTTCTCGCGCGTGATCTCGGAGACCTCGCAATCCGCCTGCACGCCGGGCTCGGTCGGATTCATGTCGAGCTTCGATTGCTCGAAGCAGCCGGTCTTCGCCTTCTCGCTGCCGTAGTCGTACTCGATCGTCGACTTCGCGCCGGGGCACTCGTTGTTCTTCGTCAAGAGCTCGGCGCCGCCCGGGCTCACGCACGGGTCGAAGTAGCTGCCGAACAGGATGTGCTCGTGCACCTTGTGGCTGTACTCGACGTACTTGATGCCGAGGAACGTCCACGCGCACGCGAGCGTGAGCGCGATGCACGCGATCAGGCCGCGCTTCTCGTTGCGCTGCGCGCATCGCACCGCCCAGGCCGCGGTGAGGCTCGAGAAGATCAGCACGGCGGTGTTGATCGCGCCGAACTTCACCTGCAGCCACTTGTGCGCGTAGCTGTAGATCTCGCCGTGGTGCACGCGATACAGCACGTACTGGACGAACAGCGCGGAGAAGAACAGCACCTCCTGCGCCAGGAACAGCCAGATTCCGAGCTTGCCGGAGTCGAACTGGTGCTGCGCGTCGTCGTAGTGGTGCTGGACGAACGGCGAGCCGTGATGACCGAGGTCGTGCTCCGCTCCGTGGGCTTCGTGCGCGGTGCTCATTTCTTGCCCTCGTCCTTGTCATCCTTCTGCTTCTCGGCGGCGGCTTCCTCGGCCTTGGCCGCGGCCGGCATCACCTCGCCCGCACCGGCGACCTTCGCGGCATCGGCCTCGTCCTTCGCGAGCTCGCCGGGCTCGAGCGGCTTGCCGCGCGACGGCTCGGTCATGTCCTTGTCGGCGCGGACTTCTTCCGCCTTCGCGTGGATCTGCGCGGCGGCCTTCTCGGCGTCGCTCGCGCCGCCGGTGTGCTCGGCGGCTTCGCCCTTGATGCGCGCGATCGCGTCGGCCTTCGCCGGCTCGTCCTCGATCGGCGTCTGGCGCTCCCAGCGATCGGGCCCGACCTCGACGAGATCGTCGTAGTTGTAGAGCTCGTGCAGCACCGGCGGCTTCTCGAAGTTGTAGAGCGGCGGCGGCGTCGGCGCCTGCCACTCGAGCGAGCTGCCGCCCCACGGGTTGCGGTGCGCCTTCTTGCCGGTCCAGAGCGACGCCATCAGCGACACGATCGAGATGAAGATCGAGAAGCCGAGGATGAACGCGCCGATCGTCGAGAGCTGGTGGAAGATCGTGTACTGCGGATCGTAGTCCCAGTAGCGGCGCGGCATGCCGCGCGCACCCATCACGAACTGCGGCATGAACGTCAGGTTGAACCCGAAGAACACGCCGAGGCCGCAGATCTGGCCGATCCGCTCGTTGTACATGCGGCCGGTGAACTTCGGCCACCAGTGATGGAGCGCGCCGAGGAACGCGACCAGGGTCGAGCCCATCATCACGTAGTGGAAGTGCGCGACCACGAAGTACGTGTCGTGCAGGTGGACGTCGACCGACAGGATGCCGAGGAACAGGCCGGTCAAGCCGCCGATCGTGAACAGCAGCAAGAACGACAGCGCGTACACCATGCCGGTCTTGAACCGGATGTCGCCCTTGTACAGCGTCGCGACCCAGTTGAAGACCTTGATCGCCGACGGGATGCCGACCGTGAACGTGAGCGCCGAGAACACCATGTTGGCGAGCCGCGACTGGCCCGAGACGAACATGTGGTGGCCCCACACCAGGAACGACAGCAGCGCGAGCGAGATCGACGAGTACGCGACGAAGCGGTAGCCGAAGATCGGCTTGCGCGCATAGGTCGAGAGCAGCTCGTTGATCACGCCCATGCCGGGGATGATCATGATGTAGACGGCGGGGTGCGAGTAGAACCAGAAGAAGTGCTGGAACAGCACCGGGTCGCCGCCGAGGTTCGGATCGAAGATGCCGATGTGGGCGAATCGCTCGACGGTGAGCAGCAGCACCGTGATGCCGAGCACCGGCGTCGCGAGCACCTGCATGATCGCGGTGGCGTAGATCGCCCACACGTTGAGCGGCAGCTGGAACCAGCCCATGCCCTGCGGGCGGAACTTGTGGATCGTGACGAGGAAGTTCAGGCCGGTGAAGATCGAGCTGAACCCGAGCAGGAACACGCCCATCGTCGCGACGAGCACGGGGGTCTTCGATAACAGCGAGTACGGCGTGTACAGCGTCCACCCGGTGTCGAGGCCGCCGAACGGGATCGTGAGCACGAGCAAGATCGCGCCCGAGCACCACAGGTAGAACGACGCGAGGTTCAGCCGCGGGAACGCGACGTCGGGCGCGCCGAGCTGGATCGGCATGATGATGTTGCCGAGCGCGGCCGGGATGCCCGGGATGATGACGAGGAACACCATCACCGCGCCGTGCAGCGTGAAGAACTTGTTGTACGTGTCCTGGTCGACGATCGTCTTGCCGGGGAAGAACAGCTCGGTGCGGACGAGCAGCGCGAACACGCCGCCGACGATCAGCGAGAACAGGATCCCGAACAGGTACATCATGCCGATCCGCTTGTGATCGAGCGTGAGTGCCCAGCTCTTGAAGCCCTTGGAGACGTGCAGGAAGTCCGGCTCGTGGTCCGGACCGTCTGGATAGAGTTTTTCCGTCGTCGCCATGGTGTCCTCTACTGCGCGCCCGCTTCGCCGGTCTTGAGGGCCTTGATGTAGGCGATGAGGCCGTTCAGTTCTTTCTCTTTGAGCTGACCCTGGAACGACGGCATCGTGCCGACCGGGAAGCTCGGGCGTGCCTTCGCGGCCGGATACTCGATGGACTCGCGGATGTAGTTCTCGTCCATCTTGACCATCTTGCCGTCGTTCATCTGGATCTCTTGACCCCAGTCTTTCGACGCCCAGGTCGGGCCGACGCGCGCCGTGCCGTCGATCGTGTGGCACGAGTTGCAGCCCTTCTTCTCGTACAGCTTCCGCCCGAGCTCGATCGGCGGCATGTTCTGCGTCTCCGCCTGCTTGTCGTTCAAGTAGCGCTCGTAATCACCGGGGTCGTGCACGACGACGACCGCGCGCCGCGTGCACGCGCCGGTCTTCTCGTCATGCTTGAGGCACGCCATCTGCGAGTGATCCGTGCCGCAGTACTCCGCGCAGGTCAGCCGGTACGTGCCCGGCTTGGTCGGCAGGAACCACGCGTACGTGTAGCGGCGCGGCACGACGTCCTGCTTCACGCGCATCGCCGGCGCGTAGAAGCTGTGCAGCACGTCCTTCGACGTCATCACGAGGCGCACCGGCGTGTTGACCGGCACGTGCAGGTCGGAATCGGTGACGCCGTTTGCGTGCGTGAACGTCCAGTTCCAGCGCTGCGCGAGCACCTCGATCTCGACGGCCTTCTGCGGCGGTGTGACGACGCGGATGTACGAGCGCCAGCCGTAATAGAACAGGAACACGACGATGATCGTCGGGATCACCGTCCACGTGATCTCGAGCGCGTCGTTGTGCGCGGTCGACGGCTCGGCCTTGTGGCCGGGGCGATGGCGGTACTTGATGACGAAGTAGACCGTGACGACGGTGATCGCGAAGAAGAAGAACATCGACAGGCCGAGCACCGCATAGAACATCTGGTCGGACTCGTCGGCGGCGAGGTTCACCGCCTTCGGCATCCAGAACGTGCCCTCTTCCTGGATCGGCAGATCGGCGAGCACGTCGTACCAGCCCTTGAGCGTCAGCGTGGCCTGCCCGCCCGCGCCCTTGACGGTGTACGTGCCGCCGTCGGCGAACTGGATGCACTCCGGCGGGCCGGCGTGCACCGCGAACGTGCCGCCGCCGCTGATCGTCCAGCCGAACATGACCTCGGCGCTGCCGGGCGTGACCTGGATCGGCGTGTTCGTCGGCAGCTCGGCGTCGCCGATCTTGTCGAGCTTGTACTTGATCTCGGTCGGGCACGCGACGACGGTGATCTCGGCTTTCGGTCCAGCCGGCGGCGCCGGCTGCGGCGGTGCCGGAGGTCCGGCGGGTTGCGCGAGAGCCGCGCGCGCGGCGCACAGCGCGACGACGATCGGGAGGACTCGTTTCATCATGCAGATACTCCGTGGCGGCGATGCTTCCTCAGCACGTGCGCCAGCCCCAGTCCGGCCACGAGCAGCACGATGAAGGCCGCGGCGCCGAGGCGCAGCGCGACCACGCCGGCGTGCGCGTGGCTGTTCGCGTCGGGATCGTAGTGGTAACAGCGGTTGAGAAAGCCGACCGCGGTGGCGGACTCGGCCTTGCCGGCCTTGAAGATCGATTCGCGCACGACCTGCGGTTCGAATTCGATGCCATAGACGTAGCGCGTGACCGCTCCCCCCGAGCTCAGGAAGATCAGCGCGGCCGGGTGCGCCCATTCGGCGCGCTCGGTGACGTAAACGTACTTGAAGCCGACCGCGTCGGCGACGCGACGAATCGCCGCGGCATCGCCATCGGCGGCCAAGAAGGTCCAGCCCGTTACGGCGCCGTCGTGCTGCGCGGCCGGCAGGCGATCGAGGTAGCGCTTCTTCATCTTCGCGAGCGTGTCGATCGGCTCGTTCGGCTCGAGATCGATCGTCACGACGCGGAACTGCGTGCCGATGCGGAAGGCCGCGTCCTTGCCATCGATCGGCGCGGGCTCGGCGATCTTCGGCAGCACCGCCGACAGCCCGTTGAGCTGCAGGCTGCACAGCATCGGGCAGTTCGAGTAGTTGAACGTGAGGATCGTGGGGATCTCTCCGCTCAGGACAGAGCCGAGCGTGACGCGCTTGCCCTCGGAGGTCACGAACGTGGCGTCGAGCGGAACGTGCGCGCCGAGCTGCTCGTCGACCGTGACGCCGTTCGCCTTGTAGGTCGGCGGCGGTGGCGGCACGTAGTCGGTCGGATCGTCGGCGAGCGCGGCCGAAGCCGACCCGAAGATGGCGATCGACACGACAGCCGACGCGAGCAGTGCGCGGCTAATGGCCATGCGCCCCCGCGGCGGAGCCCGCTCCGGGAGCCTTCGCCGGTGCCGGCGCCGCGGCCGGAGCCGGTGCCGGTGCCGGTGCCGCGGCCGAACCCGCTGCCGGTGCCGGTGCCGCCGCCGAACCCGCTGCCGGTGCCGCTGCCGATCCCGCTGCCGGTGCCGCTGCCGATCCCGCTTCCGCACCGGATCCCGCCGCGGCCGGCGGTGGTGGCGTCGACAACACCTTCGGCCGCCCGAACACGGGCTGGATCGTGGCCTTGGTCGCTGGCGGCAACGCGGGCACGAGGTGCGACGGATCGCCGTTCGGGCCGTTCGCGCTCTCCACGACCTTCTTCATCGCGATGTCGATCGGGATGTGGAACGTGTCGCCCGCCTGGTTCTTGCCGGTCTGCCCGATGTTCTGGATCTCGGCAGCCTTGTGCGTCTTCGCGGTCGTCTCCTGGCCGCCGTAGTCCGCGATGGTCTGGATCTCGGACGTGTCGTTCACGTAGAACGCCTCGAGCGCGACGATCGTCACGTAGACGAGCACCGCGCCGCAGATTCCGACGACGACGACACCGATCGTGTTGAGCTTGTCTGGGTTGCGCTTGGGTCCGGACATGTTGGCTCCTACAGCTGCTCGTGGCCGAGCGACAACCCGAGCGTCGGATCCTTCACCGGGATCAGGTTGCCCTTCAGGTGGCCGCCGATGCCGGCGAGCAGAACGCCGATGAGACCGATCCACACGGTGATGTCGACCGGATCGAAGCCGACGTGATGCAGCGCGAGGTTGCCGGCGAGCGGGCCCGCGTTGAGGCCGTTACCGGGCTGGTACCAGTCGAACTGCGGCATCGCGTTCCAGTACAGGTCGAGCCAGTGAAACACGAGCTGCCACACCGCGAAGAACACGAGCGACGGCACGATCCGCTTGGTCCAGCGCGACATCAGGAACACGAACGGGAACGCCCAGAACCCGACGAGCATGGCGATGCTCACCCACTGCCAGTCCCCGAACATCCGGTACTTGTACCAGATGGTCTCGTCCGGCATGTTGCCGTACCACTGCAGCATGAACTGCGAGAACTGGACGTACGCCCAGAAGAACGTGAAGGCGAACATCCACTTGCCGATGTCGTGATAGTGCTCCTCGGTCACCGAGTGGACCAGGCGCCCCGAGCGCTGCACCCACAGCACGATCAGCGCGAGCGCGGAGAACGCGCCGACGCAGCCCGAGCCCCAGAACGTCACGCCGAAGATCGTCGAGTACCACTTCGGCGCGAGTGACATCAGCACGTCGAAGCCGACGAACGCGGTGACGAACGCGTAGACGATCATGCCCGGGCCCGCGACCTTGCGCAGGTGATCGGTGATCTTCGGATCGCCCGACTCGTCTTGCTCGCGCGACTTCTTCGCGAAGTACGACGACAGCCCGACGTAGATCGCGCCGTACGCGATGTAGCGGATGAAGAAGAAGCCGGGTGACAGCCAGCCGAGCTTGTGCTGCAAGACCGGGTTGAGCGCGGCGTCGTGCGCGTCGGGCGTGGCCCAGTAGTAGAGGTCCTGGTAGCCGGCGACGACCGGCACCACGAACACGAGGCCCGCGATCCAGACCAGCAGGAACGAGCCGGTCATCGCCTCGCAGATGCGCCGGACGACGGTGACCCAGCGCCCGCGGACCAGGAAGTGCAGGAGGATGATCCACAGCATCCCGATCGGGATGGTCGCGATGAAGCACCAGCCGACGACGTACGCGTAGAAGAAGCGCGCCCACTTGCTGGCGTGGCCCGCCTCGGCGGTGCCGCGCGCGAGCACGAGCACGAGCGAGAGCCCGAGGAACACGACGGCGAGGCCGACGCCGGCCTTCATCATGCTCGAGCCGAGCTTGCCCGCCGTGATCTTCTCGTCGGGGTGGAGCGACTTGACTAGGGCACTCATGGGGTCCTCTGGTCCGGGCGGTCTTCCGCGGTCGCGTTCTGCGCGCGTTGCAACGCGCGCACGTACGCGACGATCGCCCAGCGATCGGCGTGCGGGATCTGCGCGGCGTAGCCGAGCATCGTGTTGAAGCCGTTGGAGATCGTGTTGAACAGCTGGCCGTTCGGCATCGTCGCGACCACGCTCGTCGGATCGACGAGGTTGCGCACCGACCAGGTCGGGCCGTTCAGCGCCGCGCGCGTCGGCACCATGCCCTGACCGCGGCCGTCGTAGCCGTGGCAGGGCGTGCAGTAGATGTTGAAGCGCTTCTGGCCCCGTTCGAGCAGCTTGTCGTCGACGGCGAACTTCTCGCCGTCGGGATACGTGGCCGGGAAGCCGGTCGTCCACTGCGTGCCGTTATCGCCCGGCACGAGCCCGCGGTAGAACAGGTCGTCCTCCTCGAGCCAGCCGCGCGCGACCGTGCCCTCGATGTCGCCGCGGTTCTCGCGGTCGTCCGGGAACAGGTCCATCGCGGTGTCTGACTTGTACTTCGGCTGGAAGTCCATGTCCGGAAAGATGTGGATGTGCGGCTCGCTCGACTTCGACGTGCGCGCCTTCGCGGCGATCGCGAACGGGATGAGCGCGAACGCGGTCGACGCGATGATGAACGCCGTGATCCACTTCGGCATCGTCTTGCGCGCCGGATCGTTCTCGCGGTGGCAGTCGTCGATCGCGATCGCGCCGGCGTCCTCGAGCAGCTTCTTCGTGCGCGCGTGATCGAAGCGCTCGTCCGAAGCGTGGATGCCGATGAAGAAGCTGTCATCGGTGACGCGCCCGAACCGCTCCTGGCGGAAGAACGGGTGCCACACCTGCGGCAGCTTGTTCGCGGCCCACATGCCGAAGAACGACGTGAGCACGGCGAGCAAGATGCCGCACTCGTACGCGATCGGGATGTTCGCGGGGATCGACCACGTCGGCTTGCCCGAGATGTTCCACGTCCACGCGTGCGCGTTGCAGTACCACTGCAGCGCGAGGCCGCCGAGCGCGCCCGTGAAGCCGCCGCCGAAGATGACGAGCGGCAGGATCGTGCGCTTGACGCCCATCGCCGGGTCGATGCCGTGCACCGGGAACGGCGAGAAGCAGTCGAACTCGGTGTAGCCGGCGTCCTTGACCTTGCGCGCGGCGGTGACGAGCTCGCCCGGCGTATCGAACTCGGCGAGCACTCCGTACAGCTCGCCGTCGCCGTTGCTGGCTTCGCCGTTACCGTTGCTGGTTTCGTCGTGGTTGTCTTTAGGCGTCGACATCAGTGATGCCCTCCGATCGACGGGCCGCCCGCGTGCGCTTCGGGGCTAGCACCCTTGACCTCGCTGATCGCGATCACCGGCGCGAACCGGAAGAACAGCAGGAACAGCATGAGGAACATGCCGATCGTGCCGACGAACACGCCGACGTCGTAGCGCGTCGGCGAGTAGTAGCTCCAGTTCGACGGCAGGAACGAGCGCGACAGCGAGACGCCGATGATGGCGAAGCGCTCGCCCCACATGCCGATGTTGACGACGATGCACAGGATCCAGATCAAGACGTTGTTGTTCTTGACCCACTTGCTCCAGAAGAACTGCGGCACCACGACGTTGCCCGCGAACATCATCAGCCACCACACCCACCAGAACGGGCCGAAGCAGCGGTTGAGGAACGTGAAGCCCTCGAACGGGTTGCCCGAGTACCACGCGATGAAGAACTCGGTGAGGTACGCGAACGACACCATCATGCCGGTGCCCATCATCACGCGGCACATCGCGACGACGTGCTCCTGCTTGATGATGTGCTTCAGGTTGAACAGGTAGCGCAGCGGCAGGAGCAGCGTCATCACCATCGCGAAGCCGGAGTAGATGGCGCCGGCGACGAAGTACGGCGGGAAGATCGTCGTGTGCCAGCCCGGGTTCTGCGACGTCGCGAAGTCGAACGACACGACGCTGTGGACGGAGAACACCAGCGGCGTCGCGAGACCGGCGAGGATCAGGTACGCGCGCTCGTAGCGGTGCCAGTGACGGGCCGAGCCGCGCCAGCCGAGCGCGAGCACGCCGTAGATGATGGCGCGGATGTTCTTGCCCTGCGCGACGCAGCGATCGCGGAACGTCGCGAGGTCGGGGACCATGCCCATGTACCAGAACAGCACCGACGTCGTGAGGTACGTCGTCACCGCGAACACGTCCCACATCAGCGGGGAGCGGAACTGCGGCCACATCGAGCCCATGTCGTTCGGCAGCGGGATCATCCACCACGCGAACCACGGGCGGCCGGTATGAAGCAGCGGGAACAGGCCGGCCGCCATCACGGCGAAGATCGTCATCGCCTCGGCGGAGCGGTTGATGCTGACGCGCCAGGTCTGCCGCGTCAGATACAAGACGGCGGAGATCAGCGTGCCGGCGTGACCGATACCGATCCACCAGACGAAGTTCGTGATGTCCCACGCCCACGCGACCGTGTTCGAGTTGCCCCACACGCCGATGCCGGTCCACAGCAGCTTGTAGATGCTGTAGATGCCCCATGCGAACGCGAGGATCGAGATCGCGAGCGCGACCAGCCACGCCTTGTGCGGCTTGGGCGCTTCGGCGACCCACGCGACGTCGCGCGTGACTGCGCGGAACGCTTCGCGGGCCTTGCCAGGCTCGTGCGGATGAGCTTCAGCTGCGGCGGTGCTCATGACTAGCGCTCCCCTTTGGGCGCGGCGGGCGCAGCGGCGCCAGACACCTTCTGCATGTCCTCGTTCGGGTTGAGAAGGCGCGCGATGAACTTGGTGCGCGGCTTCGTGTAGTTGTCCGGCAGCAGGTCGTACGCGCGGCGATCGGCGTGCAGCTTCGACACGCGGCTCTCGGGATCCTGGAGATCGCCGAACACGATCGCCTCCGTCGGGCACGCCATCTGGCACGCGGTCTCGATCGTGCCATCCGGCATCGGATCGGCGAGGTTGCCGTCGACCGCGGTGCCCGGCACCGGCACGCGGTGCTGGGCCTTCCACTTGATCTTCGCGTTCTGGATGCGCTGCACGCAGTACGTGCACTTCTCCATCACGCCGCGCATGCGCACGGTGACGTCCGGGTTGAACAGCAGCCGGCGGACCTTCGCGCGCGCCTCGCGGAACTCGGAGTTCCAGTCGAGGAAGTTGAAGCGGCGCACCTTGTACGGGCAGTTGTTCAAGCAGTAGCGCGTGCCGATGCAGCGGTTGTAGGCCATGTCGTTGAGGCCTTCATCCGAGTGCGACGTCGCGCCGACCGGGCACACCTGCTCGCACGGCGCGTTCTCGCACTGCTGACACGCGAGCGGCTGCGCCACGACGCGCGGATCCTCGGGCGAGCCCTGGAAGTAGCGATCGATGCGGATCCAGTGCATCTCGCGGTTGTTGATCACCTCGCGGCGGCCGACGACCGGGACGTTGTTCTCGCTCTGACACGCGACCATGCACGCGTTGCAGCCGGTGCACGTCGAGAGATCGATCGCCATCGCCCAGCGATGGCCGTTGTAGGTGTGCTCCTCGAACAGCGACAGGCCGCGCGGTTTCTTGTCCTCGGCGCCGCGCACCGCGGCGTCGTCCCAGAACTCGCTCTCCTCGCCCGCCTTCCAGTTGCGGTTCTTCTCGAAGTCCTTGTTCGTGGTCTCCTTGACGTCCTCGTGCGAGCGGCGCTCGACCTCGGGATCGAAGCCGCCCTTGTCGTAGCCGAAGATCTTCGTCGGACCGGGCTTGTAGTCCCAGTGATCCTGCACGTCGGCGAGCTCGTACTTGCGGCCGCTCGTGGTCACGGTCGCGCCGGTCGCGATGTCGAAGCCGTAGCCGCTCGCGTTGTTCGTCGTGCGGACCTTGTACGTGTCCCAGCCGACGACGCGCTTGCCGGGCACGCTCGAGTCGACGTTGTGCGGGTGGGTGACGACGTGACCTGCTTCGGTACGGCCGCCGCCGAGCACGAGCGCGATCGAGGACCGACCCTGACCGGGCATCGTGTAGCAGGGCAGCTCGACCGAGCGGTCGCCGATCTTGACCGTGATCAACGTGTCGTTCTCGACCTTGAGCGCCTTCGCGGTATCGGGCGAGACCAGCGCGTAGTTGTCCCACGTCACCTTGGTCAGGAAGTCGGGCGTCTCCCACAGCCACGCGTTGTTCGCGAACCGGCCGTCGTAGGTCGAGCTCGAGAAATGGAACGTGACCTCGAGCTGGCCGTTGTCGCGACGCGAGCCGGCCTTCTGGCCGTCCGACAGCCCGGGCTTCTGGAAGCCGACGAGCTGGACCTGCGCGGCCGGCAGCTGCGTCGCGGGGACGAAGCCGTCGTGCACGTTCTGGCGCCACGGCCACATCCCGCCACCGAGCTCGCGGTGCGTGTCCTTGACGAGCTCCTCGCCGCTCTTCTCGTCGCCGAGCAAGAGCGACAGGAATTCCGCCGACGACAGGCCGCCGTACAGCGGCGCGATCAGCGGCTGCGCGATCGAGATCGTGCCGTCCCACGTGCGGGCATCGCCCCACGCCTCGAGGAAGTGCGCGCGCGGCACGTGCCACGTCGCCTTCTTCGAGGTCTCGTCCTCGTATTCGCCGAGGCGGATCGAGATCCCGGCGTTCGCGAGCTTCTTCGCGAAGTCGAGGTCGGCCGGCGCGTCGTAGACCGGGTTACCGCCGAGGATGACGAGCGTCTGCACGCGGCCCGGCTGGTCGAGCGCGGCGCCGAGCGCGCGGATCGCGTCGTGATGCGACGGCCGGTCCGGATCGGGATCCTCGAGGTAATCGAGCGTCGCGCCGACCGCGCCGATCGCCTGGTTGATCTTTGCGACGTACGCGTGGACCTCGGGCGGCTGACGCCGGCCCGCGAGCACGACCGCGCGACCGGTGCTGGCGCGCAGCTCGGCGGCGAGGAACTTGAGGAACCCGGCCGGCTTCTCTTCCTTGAGGAACTCGGAGTCCGGGGTCTCGCCGCCGCCGCCGAGCGCGGCGTCGAGCGCCATCACGAACGGCAGGCCGAGCTCGCTGCGCAGCGGCAGGCGGTGGTCGGCCATCGCGCCGGTGTTCGTGAACGTGCTCTCGACCGACCACAGCCGGTTCATCTTCCCATTCAGCAGCGTGCCGTCCTTGCGGCGGCTCTTCGCGAAGTCGCGGCTGTAGCGCATCGCCGCGGGGTGCTCGACGAAGAGGTCGCAATCGATCGTGACGATCGTCTCGCACTTGTCGAGCTTCGCGAGCGGGCGCACCGGCTTGCCGAACGCGCGCTTGGTGCCGAGCCGCTCGTTGTCCCACGACAGCGGCTCGTACTCGGTCCACACCACGCCCTTGGCCTGGAGCGCGCGGCGCAGCCGCTGCACCGTCGGCGACGACGTCGCCTCGGCCAGCACGTGCATGCCGCCGCCGATCGTCTTGCGGACATCGGCGAGCGCGGCCTTGAGCTGGTCGAGCGACGCGCCCTTGCCGCCGTTCGTCGGGTTCTGCGAGCGATCCGGGTCGTAGAGGTGGAGCAGCGAGCCGGTCGCGAACGTGTGCACGCCGGCGTGGCGCTTGGTGCCGCTCACGATCGGGCCGCCCGCGAACGGATGCTCGGGGTTGCCGTCGAGGTGAATCGGCCGGCCCTCGAACGAGGTCGCGATCAGCGCGTGCGCCGAGCCGCCGAGATCGTAGGCGGTCGTGTACTGCAGCGTCGTGCCCGGGACCTGGTCCTCGGGGCGGCGCGCGAGCGGAACGATCTCCTCCGACTCGTAGCGGCGGCAGCCGCTCGCGGCCGCGAGGCCGGCGAGGCCGGCGCTCGCGCCCATCAAGTGGAAGAAGTTGCGGCGCGACATCGGATCGCGCGGCGGCGGCTGGTCGGCGCCAGGCGGGAACTCGGGCGAGGGCGCGTGTCCCCCGGCGAGCTCGCGCAGCGAGCGCCAGTAGCCGTCGGGCTCGATGGGGCGCGCTACGGCCGGACTGTGGTCGTGGTCGTGATCGTGATCGTGATCGGGATGATCGTGATCGTGGTCGTGGCGATGCGACATGCTCGGCTCTCTTCCTTAGCGGTGGCAGGTCGAGCAGTAGGTGGTCGGGTGGATGTTGTTCTGCTCCGCGATCCGCTTGCCCTCGTCGGGCGCACGGTGCGGCGTCTGGTTCGGATCGTCGTAGCCCATCACGGTCAGGTTCGCGGGATCGCGCAGGTACGGCGTCGGATCGCGGTGACAGTCGATGCACCAGCCCATCGTCAGCGCCTTGGCCTGGTAGACCTTGACCATCTGATCGATGCGGCCGTGACACGTCTCGCAGCCGATCGCCGCGTTCGTGTGCGCCATGTGATTGAAGTAGACGTAGTCGGGCAGGTCGTGGACGCGCGTCCAGCGAACCGGCACGTTCTCGGCGTACGCCTGCCGGATCGGCAGCAGCACGTCCGAGTCCTTCTTCACCTGCGAGTGACAGTTCATGCAGGTCGTGGCCGGCGGAACCGCCGCCTTGCCCGCGCGCTCGACTGTCGTATGGCAGTACCGGCAGTCGAGACCGAGCTCGCCGGCGTGCAGCGCGTGGCTGTACGGGACGGGCTGGTCAGGCTGATAGCCGATGCGAATCGCTTCGGGCGTCACGCCGTACGCGATCAGGGCGATCAAGTAGATCGGCGCTCCGATCGCCAGGAGGTTGACCCACTTCTTGAGGGTCTCGGTCCATTCCGGAAACGTGAATCTGGGCATAAACCCCTACAAGGCTCGGAAGTGCGATGCGAGTGATCGCACATCGCGTCGTGCGTTCGCGTGCGGCAAGGTGCCCGTCCTTGGGCACGCGACAATTCACCGCACGGGCGGAGATCGCGCAGTGGCTTCGTGCAGCCCGTGCGCTCCGCAGCCGATGCGCGATTCGAGCACCAGATCGCGCGGTTGGGCTGGCGCGCGGGTCGCAATGAGCACGGCCATGGCGGCTGTATTCTGCTTCGTGTTCCTGTTCGGCCTGGCAGCCTGTGCGCTGCTGGCCAAGGTGTTCTTCACCGGCAGCCTGGTCAGCGCGGTGGCCGGCACGATCTTCATCGCCCTCGCCGTCGGCGTGTTCATCGCCGCGTTCAAGCTCGCGAAGGGCTGGGAGAGTGAAGCCGGTCCGGAGCACTGACCACGTGACATCATCGGCGCGTGACCTACGCGGTCGTCGCGCTGCTGCTGCTCGCGATCGCCGCGGCCGTCGCGGTCTACGTCGTCGTCCTTTGGCGCCGCCGGCGGCGCCGACCGGTCGTCGAGCCGGGCGCGCGCGGGCCGACCCTGCCGGTCGTGCTCGTGCACGGCCTGTTCGGGTTCGATCGGATCGGCGTGCCGGGAGCGAAGCTGCACTACTTCCGCGGCATCGCCGAGCACCTCGAATCGCTCGGCTGTCACGCCCATGCGGTGCGGCTGCCGAGCGCGGCGTCGGTGCCGGAACGCGCGCAGATCCTCGCCGAGCGGCTCGCCGCGCTCCCGCACGACCGCGTCGACCTCGTCGCGCACAGCCTCGGCGGGCTCGACGCGCGGTTCGCGCTCGCGCGCATCGGCCTCGCCGGCCGGGTCCGCGCGCTCGTCACCGTCGGCACCCCGCACCTCGGCACGCCGCTCGCCGACCTCGCGACCGATGGTCCGCTCGCGATCGCGCGGCGCGCGATCGCCGCGCTCGGCATGCCGATCCACGCGCTCGACTGGCTGTCGACAGCGGCACTCGCGCGGTTCAACGGCGAGGTCCTCGACGTGCCGGGCGTTCGTTACGCGTGCGTCGTCGGCGGCATGCGCGACCCGAGCACGCCGGTGCCGCTCGCGATCGCGCCGATGCACGCGTACTTGAAGTCGGTCGCCGGCGCGAACGACGGGCTGGTCCCGGTCGCGTCGCAGTACTGGGGCGAGACGCTCGCCGAGATCGAGGCCGACCACTTCGCGCAGGTCGGCTGGCAGATCGGCGTGCGCGGCACGTTCGATGCGCGCAGCCTGTACGCGTTCGTCGTCGCGCGACTCGGCGACGTGCGCGTCAACGAGCGAGCGAGCCCACGTCCCCGGAGCGCGTGATCCAGTAGACGGCCTGGGTATCGGCGGCGACGTCGAACGCGTCGAGGCCGCCGGCGAGCGGCGTTTCGACGTCGGTGCCGGTCGCGTCGTAGACATCGCCGTCGACGAGCGCGTACGGGTGGCCGCCGGCGATCGCGACGCGCGACAGCGTGCCGTGCAGCTCGGTCACCTCGCGCGTCGTGAGGTTCGTGACGAAGCTGTACGACGAGTTGGTGAGGTTCGTGCCGTACGCCGCGGCATCGGCATCGGCGGCGACCGCGAACGTGTCGGACTGCGCCTCGATCTCGGGCATCCCGGTCGGCGACGCGAGATCGACCGCATCGAGCGTGGTGTCGTCGACGTAGTAGACGGTCGTGCCGCGCACGGCGACCGAGCCGAGCGTCTCGGTCGCGGTCGCGACGAGACCGGTGACGCCGCCGGCCTGCGCGTCGACGGTGACGAGCAGCGCGCCGGTCGATAGCACGATTTGCTTGTCGGCGAGCGCGAGCTCGCCGGCGCCGTCGCTCGCCGCGGCGGACGCGAGCGGCGTGACCGTGCCGTCGAGCCCGACGTGATCGAGCTCGACCGCGTTGTTGGCAATGCTGGTCGCGAGCACGCCGTCGTCGTTATCGTCGGCGACGATCGCGACGTACGTGCGATCGGGCGTGGTCGCGATCGTGTGCGGCGTGCCGCCGCCCGCGCGCGGCGCGCACACCAGCGACGCGTGCTCGGCGACGACGATGCAATCACCGGCGAGCGCGAGCCGGCCGGGCTCGCCGAGCGAAACCGAGCCGGTCGGCGACGAGGTGGTGGTACAACCCGCGGCCAACGAGGCGATGACGAGGAAGGTGCGCTTCATGGCCAGACGATCGCGCACGGCTCGCCCGCATTCGATTACGGGTTCGTGAATGCAAACTACTTCACACGACTGCGCACGATCGATTGCAGGGCACCTCCCCCGCGGCGGCAGGAGAGGTCGCGATTCCGGGCGGTTGCGCGCGAGCACGGTCGGCCTCGGAGTTGCTGAGGGAGGGGCCATGCACAAGTCCGTCTTCGTCCTCGCGCTGGCGGCGTGTGGATCCACCCACGGCGGCGGGCCCGGGGATCAAGGAGTCGATGCCAGCGGCAGCTCGATCGTCGATGCCGAGCCCGGCGATGGCGGAGCGACCGACGCCGCGGTCGACGCGCCGACACCACCCGCGATCCAGGTGCTGCGCGGCGTCGATCGCGCGTCGGCGTTCGCGCTGTCGGAAGCGAAGACGCTCGCGAACAGCCACGGCGTGCAGTGGACCGGCGTGTACATCGGCGGCCCGTGCAGCGCCGGCTCGGGGTGGACGAAGTCGGTCGTGAGCTCCCTCGCGAGCAACGTGGGCTGGGTGTTCATGCCGATCTTCGTCGGTCAGCAGACGTCGTCGATCTGCGGCGCCGACACGCTGACCGCGGCGCAAGGCACGAGCGATGGCGAAGCGGCCGCGGCGAAGATGGCTTCGTTCGGCTGGGACGCGCACCAGAACATCCCGGTGTGCCTCGACCTCGAGGCCGGCAGCTACGGCGCGAACCCGTCGGGCTCGCTCGCGTACGCGAAGGCCTGGCGCGATGCCGTGCGCTCCGCCGGATATCTCGCGTATCTATATTCGAATCCGACCGCGATCAACGCGCTGTACGACGGCAACGTGAAGTTCGACGGCGCGTGGCCCGCGAGCTGGTTCTATACCAACTTCGCGAGTGTCAGCCCGAGCGATCTCGATCAGCTCGGCACGCGCTACACGAACGAGAACCGCGCCTGGCAGTACGCCGGCTCGTTCGCGGTCTCGGGCGCGGGCGACGTCGACGGCGACTCGTCGGATCTGTTGCTCGCGCCCGCGCCGGGCGGGACCAACCTGTAAGAGCGGAGTTACCGCCAAGGCGCCAGAGACGCCAAGGCGCCAGCAGAACTGGTTCGGGCCCGATGCTGTTGTGCGGGCGCCTTGGCGTCTCTGGCGCCTTGGCGTAATTTTTTTTACGGGTGCGCCGGAGCG
>Ga0335083_10002712_pt1 | contig 23264 bp, 16 predicted proteins | sample Lox_Sample_42_FD_206716 | JGI IMG/M metagenome (GOLD analysis project Ga0335083, IMG submission 206716) | Soil microbial communities from Loxahatchee National Wildlife Refuge, Florida, United States - Lox_Sample_4.2 | ecosystem: Environmental > Terrestrial > Soil > Wetlands | place: USA...
TGGAAGTGCGCCCCGCGGTCCGCAGGGCACCGCGGTTCACCGCCTCAGGACCTCAAGACCTCAGGGCCAGAGCAGCTGCCGCACCTTGGGCGACCACTCATGCGGATGCGAGCCGTGCGCCTTGAACAGCGCCATGGTGATGCGCTCCAGGCCGAAACCCAGGCAGGCGCTGTGCGCACTGCTGCCGTCGGGCAGGTGGATGTCGAACACGTGGCCGAAATGGTCGCGGTGCAGGTTGAAGGAGCATACGGCCGTGGGGCGCTCCTCCGAGATCACCGGGACCAGGATCTCGAACTTGAGCCGCTGCGACTTCTGCGAATCGGCCATCGCGGTGCCCGCGGTGCCGAAGAACGGATCGGAGGCGGTATCCAGCGCCGCCGGCAGTTCCAGGTCCTGCAGCAGCGACAGCGAGCGCTGCGCCCAGCCATCGCGCCAGGCCGCGACGTCCTCGGGACGGCCCAGGCGCACGAATTCGCGCACCCGGAACGACTGCATGCGTGTGGGTTCGTGCGAAGGCTCGTGGCGAAACACCCAGTTGACCATGGTGACCAGCTTGCCGCCGGCCGGCAGCGTGCCGGTCAGCGTGGGATAGAGCGGATAGCAGGCCGCCGGGTTGAGCACCACGCGCGAGGGCTCGAGCAGCTGGCCGTACGGCGCGTTGGCGTGCACGTTCTCCGACAGCACGCGCGCTTCCACGGCGTCGCCGCAGAAACTGTGCACGCTGCCGCACAGGTGCGGGAACCAGTCGAGGTAGTCGACGCGCTCGATGATGGAGCGGTCGATCACGGGAGGAAAGGTGCAGAATTCGGTGGGTTCGTCGGCCGACACGCGCGTGATCAGGTCGTTGAAGCGGTTCAGGACGTCTTCGAAGACCGCCGCGCGACCGAAGGTGCCGGGGACGGCGGTCGGGATGATCAACCGGTCTTCGACCAGCTGGCGGATGAAGCTGTCGGTGTCGTAGGCCTCGGTCGTTGCGGCACGCAGGGGTTGTGTCATGACGTCGATGTAACCAGAGCGGCGCCAGCGCCGACGTGAACCAGTTCCGGAAAATGCGATTTTGCCAGAGTCCGCGCCCAGCCGCTGTGCCGCGCGCATTGCACCAGCATGGCCCATGGTTCGCGCGCCAGCCCGCGCGATTGCACTCAGGTGGCGTAATTCTCCGCCGTGTCGTTGGTCAGGAACACGCCGTCGTTGTCGCACAGCTGGTAGTGGAGCGAGGTGACCACCGGTCCGCCGGCGCGGGCGCGCGTGCAGATCATTTCTTCGCCAGCCCAGTGCATGCCGGTCAGTTGCGCCGCCTCGCGGCTCGCGGGCGACGCGGCGCGGAACAGCAGCTCGCAGGCGGGTGTGCAGGCCAGCGCCGCGCGTTGCGCGAGTTCCAGGGCGATCGCCCAGCCGGTGACGCTCGGCTGTTCCAGCCAGATGCCGGCGACGCGGGCCTGCAGGCCCACGCGTGCGAGCGCGAACTGCCCGAGCACGCTCGAGCCTTCCAGGATCCGGAAACACAGCAGCTGCAGTCCGGGGCAGGCGGCCAGGTAATCGAAGAAGCCGGGTTGGCGCTCCGGCACCTGGCAACGATCGATGCGTTCGGCACGGCACCCGGTCGCGGCCGAGGCGCGCGGGAACCGCGACCACCACAGGTTGCGCAAATAGCGGCCGGGCAGGCGCCAGTTGCGCCGCTGGTGCGTGAGCATCTGGCGCAGCGGCCGCAGCGGGCGCGCCCACGAATCGGCCATGCCCATCTCGGTGAAGCCCAGCACGCCCAGCATGTTGAACCCCTTCTGCGCACCGCCGATCGAGAACTGGAATTCCAGCAGTTCCCCCAGCCGCTGGTGCACCAGCGAACCGACGCCCGGCTCGTCGGGCACGGCCATCCAGTCGATGAGGTGGCCGCCGTCCAGCCCATCCACGCGCACCGGCCAGAAACCCGAGTGCGCCACGATGCGACCGCGCGCCTCGATGACGTAACTGCGCGGCTGGTGGTAGTCGGGCCGCGGTGCCCAGAATTTCCAATGCATCATCGCGGGTTCGAACACCGGCAGGGGACGCTCGTTGTCGAACGCGATCGCCGCGAGCTGCTTGAGCTGCAGCGCGTCGGCCGGTGTCGAAGGCCTGAAGACCAGCGTCATGGGTCCGCTCCGGGCGGCGGCGGTCCAGGGGTCCTGGCCAGGCCCAGCCAGTCCAGGCACGCCTGGACGAGCAGCGCGCGATCGGCCGCGTGCGCGAATGCGTTGTCGCTGTCCGGCAGGACGCCCACCCGCAGATGGCCGGGCGGGCGCAGTCCGGGCATCAGGTCCCGCAAGCGTGCCGCGTGGCGCAGCGTGCGGGCGCCAGAGGCGCCGGTGTACAGGCAGAAAATCCGCGTGCCGCGCTCCACCAGGCGCTGCAGCGTGTCGAGGTACGCGGCGCGATCGGGGCGCGGGGCCATGGGGGAGGCCGATGCAGTCGCTGGCGCGCGACGTGCGCTGCCGCGGCCACGGATGTCCAGGCGATCCAGCCAGCGCCGCACCAACGGGCCCGGCGTGTCGAACGCGGGACCGTCGATGCCGATCACGCCGCAGACGCGCGGTTCCGCAAGTGCCGCTGCCAACGCCGTCGACGCCGCGGCGGCTCCGCTGGCGAGCAGCACGACGGCGCCGCGCTGCGAAGCCGTGCAGGCGGCGTCGATGGCGTCGAAATGATCGCGTGACAGCGCCTCGTGTACCGCTTCGCCGGCGGGCACCGCGGCGCTTTCTCCCGAGCCGCACGGATCGAAGCGCAGCACGGTGAGTCCCGCGCCGCTGACGGCGCGCGCCAGCTCCGTCACCCACGCTCCGGCGTGCGGTTCACCCGCGCCGCGCGAGGAAGCGATCACCAGCGCCGGCCCCGGCACGGCCTCCCGTTCCGGCAGCGTGAGAATGCCGGCCAGCGCCTGGCCGCGGCCGAACTGCAGCGGCACGTTCTTCATGGCCCACCCACCGTCGCGCCCAGCGCTTCGAGCAGTGCCGCGTCGGCTTCACCGCCGGCGAGCGGCGGCGCGTGCTGCGCCCAGTCCAGCCGCGTTTCCAGCGCGCGCCTGCTGACGCCAAGGCCGCGCTCGCCCCAGCGTCGTTCGAGTTCATCCACGTCGCGTTGCGGATCGGTGACCAGCAGGCGGACGGGCAGGGTGGCCGGGAGCACGATGTCGTGGCGCAGGTCCGTGAACCGCACATTGCGGCGCAGGTCGGCGGGGTAGCGATCGTCGAGCCGCGCTTCGTAGCCGGCTCCGCTGACCACCGGATCCCAGAGCGCGAGCCGCGTGACCGGCGCCACTCTGGACGCCAGCGCGCTCGCGGCCAGCAGCGCGCCGGCGCGCACGCCGAACAAAGTGAGGTGTCGCGCGTTGCTGAGCGATGCGATCTCGGCGAGCGCCAGGTCGATGTCGCGCATCCAGCGCACGAACAGCCCGGGGGCGGTGGCGCCTTCCGATTCACCCGTGCCGCTGTAGTCGAAGCGCAGCACGTGCTGACCCTGCCAGGCCAGCCGCCGGGCGAGCTCCCGCAACACACGCTGGCTGCGTGCCGCGTCGGCGTCCAGCGCCGGGCACAGCAGTACCGCAGCATCCTGCGCACACTCCGCGCGCGGGCTGTGATACACGCCGCACAGTGCGCGGCGCGTTTCGCCGAAGAAGTAACGGGTCACGGCGCGACTCCGGCGGAAGGGCCCAGGCGTGCCGCAATCTGCGCCAGGTTTTCGGAGGTGAACCAGCGCGCTTCGACCACCCGGCCGGTGCGCGCACGCAGGCGGCGCGCCGCTTCCACCGCACCAACGGGATCGCCGCCGAGCGCGTAGAAATTGTCGTGCACGCCCGGCAGGGGTTCGCCCAGCAAATCGCTCCACACTGCGGCCACCAGTGCCTGCAGCGGCGCCCCGGGATGCTCGGCGCCGCCCGGCAATCGTCTCGCGAGCTGGCTGCGGTTCCAGCGGCCGGCGCGGGCATGGGCTGCGAAGCGCACCACCAGCTCGGGTATGTGCGCTTCGGGAGCGCGCCCGACCAACGCGCGTCGCACAGCGAGGCCGGCAGTCGCTTCGGCGGCCGACCATGGCACCAGCGCGACGGGCCGCGCTCCAGCTCGGGCAGGTTCCGGATACAGCAGCTGCACGTTCGCCAGTCCCGGCAGCGCCGCGAGCATCGTTTGCGTCGCGGCCAGCGGTGCGGCCGCTTCGGCAGCCGCCGCCCCGCGCGCGGGAAATGGATCGGGCAGCGATTTGACGTCGATCTTGCCGTTGTCCGTGAGCGGCAGCTGTCCCAGCGCCACGAACCAGGCGGGCACCATGTACGCGGGCAGCAGCGCGCGCAGCCTGGCGCCCAGCGCGGCGGGCTCCACCGCGGCGCCTTCCTGCGCCACGTAATAGGCGATCAGATGGGCATCGCCTGGATCGCGCTCGCGCACCACCACCACGCACTGGTGGATTCCGGCGATGCGCGCCAGCGCATGCTGCACCTCGCCGAGCTCGATACGATAGCCGTGCACCTTGACCTGGAAATCGTTGCGACCGACGTGTTCGATGCGGCCGTCGGGCCGCAAGCGCGCGAGATCGCCGGTGCGGTACATCAGTCCCAAGCCGGTGAAGCGGTTCGGCACGAAGCGCTCGCGCGTGAGGTCCTCGCGCCCCAGGTAGCCGAGCGCGACGCCATCGCCACCCAGCCACAGTTCGCCCAGGCTGCCCCAGGGCACGCGCGCACCGCGCTCATCGAGCAGGTAGGCCTGGGTGTTGCCGATCGGCCGGCCGATGGTGATGGCGCCGGGCGCCACGCGATCCAGCGTGGACCAGATGGTCGTCTCGGTCGGACCGTAAACGTTCCACAACGCGCGCAGCCGTGGCAGCAGCGCTTCCGCCAGCTCGCGCGGCAGCGCCTCGCCGCCGCACAGGCCGGTGAGCGCCGGATCGCCCGGCCATCCCGAGGCCAGCAGCAGACGCCAGGTGGACGGCGTGGCCTGCAACACGCTGATGCGTCCCGCGTGCAGGGCCTGCGCCAGCCTCGCGCCATCCATCGACGTGTTGCGGTCGGCGAGCACCGTCGTCGCGCCGCTCACCAGCGGCAGCCACAATTCCAGTCCCGCGATGTCGAAGGAAAGCGTGGTGACCGCGAGCAGCCGGTCGTCCGCGCCAAATCCCGGCGCCTGCTCGCGCATGGTGGCGAGGAAATTGTTGAGCGCGCGATGCGGCACCTGCACGCCCTTGGGGCGGCCGGTGGAACCGGAGGTGTAGATGACGTACGCGCTCTGCTCCGCGTGCCGGGTGGGCAGCCGCGGGAAGCCGGCGTCGGCGGCGGGTTCGATCGTGCCGACCTCGAGGCAGCGCGGCGGGGAAGCGAGCGACCCGGCCCGGAACGCGCGGTCCGTCAGCAGCAGGCGCATGCCCGATTGCTCGATCATGTAGCCGATGCGGTCGGCGGGATAGGCGGGATCCAGCGGCACGTAGGCCGCGCCGGCGCGCCACACGCCCAGCAGCACCGCGACCAGATCCGCGCTGCGCTCCATCAGCACGCCCACCGGCGCACCCGTGCCGACGCCCGCCGCGACCAGCGCCCGGGCGACGCCACCCGAGCGCTCCCACAGCGCGCGATAGGTCAGATGCGTGTCGCCGCACTCCACCGCCACTTTGTCCGGCGTGGCCTTAACGCAGCGCTCCACCAGCTGGTCCACGCACAGTTCGCGGTCGAAGCGGTGGGCGGTCTGGTTCAGGGCCTGCTCCAGCGCCTGCACCTGCGCAGCCGGCAGCAGCTCGAGTGCGAACACGTCGGCCTCCGGCGTCGCTGCGATCGCCGCCAGCAGGCACTCGAACTGCTCCAGCCGCGACTGCATCTGCGCCGGATCGAACAGCGCGGTGTTGAAAGCGCATTCCAGCAGCAGATCGCCGTGCTCGACCACGGCGTTGATCTGCAGCTCGAATTCCTCGCTGACACGCGGGTGGTACACGTGCGTGGCCAGGCACGGACCGTAGCGAAAGCCATGCTCCGCGAATCCGGGGTCGAAACCGAACGCCACGGCCACGGGCCCGCCGCGCACCGCATCGTAGTCCAGGTCCAGCGCGCGGCGGATGCCATCGAGTCCGAGCCACTGGTGTTCGTAAGCCGAGAGGAACTGGCCGCGCACCCGCTGTGCGTAGCTGTCGAAGCTGTCGCCCTCGCGTGCCGTGCAACGCACCGGCACCACGCGCGTGTCATGGCCCAGCCAGCGGCGTTTTCCGGCGGCCAGTTGTCCGGGGGTCGGCACGCCGATCACGAAGTCCCGCTGGCCCGTGAGCCGGGTGAGATACAGCGCGAAGGCGGCCAGCAGCGTCACGAACGGACTCAGGCCCTGGCGCGCGCCCGCGGCGCGCACCCGCTCGTGCAGGGCGCTTGCGATGCGATGGTCGATGCGCTGCGAGCCGCAGCGCCGCTGCGCCGGCCGCGGATGGTCGGTGGGCAGATCCAGCGCGGGGAAGCCGTCGGCAAACACGCCGCGCCAGTGATCCTGGTGGGCGGCGATGTCCGCCTCGCGAGCGGCCGCGTCGGCCAGATGCTGCTCCAGTGGATCGGGCGGCGGCAGGCTGGTGTACGCGGCGCCCGCCACCAGTTCGCTGTACAGCACGGGCAGCTCGCCCAGGATGATGTTGAGCGACGCGCCGTCCACCACCGAGTGGTGGCAACTGAACAGCAGCACCAGGCCGTCGGCGCCGCGGTCGATGGCCACGGCCCGGAACAGCGGGCCTTCCAGCAGGTCGAACGGCTGCGTCACCTCCTGCCGCACGAGCTGCTGGTAACGCGCCTCGCGCCCGTCGGGCGTGTCCGCCTGGAGGTCGACGAGCGGCAGTTCGAACGCCATGCGCTCGCGCACCAGCAGCGACTGGCCGTCGGCCGCGAAATGGCTGCGCAGCGCCGCGTGCCGCGCGATGAGGTTCAGCAGCGCGGAGTAGAGCGCGTCGAGATCGGGACGCTCACGGAACACCAGCGAGAGGTTGTGGTTGTAGGCCAGCGACAACGCGGGCTCCAGCGACGCGTTGGCGAACGTCTGGCGCATGGCGCGCGTGGTGGCGATGGCACGCTCGCTCCCGAACAGGTCGACGGGGGCGGGCGCCGGGGCGCGCGTTGTCATGATGCGTGCGCGGCTCCGGGATGGGGGTCAGCGGTCGACGAACACATAACGGCGCTGCGCTTCGTTGTAGGCGACCCAGCGGCTCGGGCCGCCGTTGCCGCCACGGAAGGCGCCGGCCGCGGGCGGTTGTTCGCGGCGCGCACGCAGCAGCGGGGCGGCCGCCGCCGTGGCCGGCGAGGCGGGTGCATCCGCGCTGGCGCCATTCGCGCCGGAAGCGAGGCCGTTGCCGGAGGGGGGCACCAGCTTCTCCAGGTGACGCTGGTGTTCGGTGACCAGCGCCTGCAGCAGGTTCAGCTGCTGGCGTAACGCGGCGGCTTCCTCGCTGGACACGCCCTGCACCAGCGCCGCGGGCGCCGCGGCCGAGGGCATCGCCGCCGCGGCAACCGCCGCCGGTTGCGCCTGCGCCTGCGCCTGCGCCAGCGGCGGCGCGGGCAGGGGAGCGGCCACGGACGCCGAGAGGTGCGCGATCTTCTCGGGCGGCGCGGTCGCGAGGATGTGGCTGGCCAGCGCCGTGAGCGTGTTGAACTTCTCCATCAGCTCGCGCAACGCCACGGACACGCCGTAGTTCTTGCCCATCTGCACGCCGATCTGCATCAGCAGCAGCGAGTCCAGGCCGAGTTCGACGAAGGTGGCCTGTTGCGAATTCACGCTCAGTCCGGAGTATTCGCTGAGCATCCGTCCCAGTTCTTCCACCAGCAGCGTCTGCGCATCGGCGCGCGGCGCCATCGCGGCGCCGCTCGCGGCCTGGGAGGCGGCGGCCGCAACCGCCAGCGGCGCTGCAGCCTGGCTGGTCGCGGCGTGCGTGGCAGCGGGCTGGGCCGCAGCAGCGCCTGCCGCCGCCACGCTGGCCAGCGCCGGCACCTCGGGCGCACGGCCCTCCGAGAAGCGGAAGCGCTTGCGGTTGAACGGATACGTGGCCTGCAACGGCACCTTCCGGCCGCCACTCCAGATTTGCTCCCACGGCAGCTCGATGCCGGCGCACCACAGCCGCGCCAGCGCCGCGGCGAATCCACCCAGCTCGGCCTCCGGTTCGCTGGTATCCGACAGCATGGCGATGGCGACGGCATCCACCTTGCCCTGGGGCGCAGCGGCGAAATGCTGGACCGCCAGGCTCGACAGCGTGGTACGCGGTCCCGCTTCCAGGAACACATTGGCGCCGAGTTCCAGCGCCTTGAACACCGCCGGGCTGAAGCTGACGGTGGTGCGCAGGTGATTGGCCCAGTAGGCGGGATCCGTGGCCTGCCCGGCGTCCAGCAGCGCGCCGGTGACGGTGGAGATGATCGACATCCGCGGGGCGCGGTACTGCACGCTGCGCGCCACCTCGAGGAACGGCGCCACCACCGGATCCATCATGGCCGAGTGGAAGGCGTGCGAGGTGTGCAGCGCGCGGCACGGAATGCCGGCCGACTCGAGCCGCGCCTGCACGCGCGCGATGGTGTCGAAATCGCCGGCCAGCACGCTGTGCACGGGGCTGTTGATCGACGCCACGTCGACCGCTTCGCCAGCGGCCGCCTTGACGGCGTCCAGCGCGGCGCGCGCCGAGAGCATGCGGCCGCGGGGCAGCTCGGCCATGAGCCGGCCGCGCGCGGTGATCAGTCGCACCGCATCCTCGAGGCTGAACACGCCGGCCAGGTGCGCCGCCGCGAATTCGCCGATGCTGTGGCCGATCATGAAATCCGGTTGCAGGCCGAAGCCGAGCAGCGTGCGGCCCAGCGACACTTCGATCGCGAACAGCGCCGGCTGCGTGTAGCGCGTGTTCTCGAGCGTTTCCTGGTTGGCCGGATCGAAGATGAAGGCCTGGAAATCGAGGCCCATGTGCTGGCTCAGGAGCCCGCACACTTCGCTGAAGGCGGCGCGGAATTCCGGCATCGACTGGTACAGGCTGCGGCCCATGCCGATGTACTGCGCGCCCTGGCCCGGGAACAGCAGCGCGAGCCGCGGATTCTCCAGCGCCGGACCGGTGGCCTGCACCAGCACATCCTCGAGCGGCGGATCGGCGAAACGGATGCGTGCGCCGCGCACCGGCAGCCGCGCGCGGCCGGTCACGAGCGTATGCGCCACGTCGCGGACCGCGAAGCGCTCGCCCTTGAGCGCTTCCAGCAGTTGGTCGCGTGCGGCCGTGGAGCGCGCCGCCACGGGCCACAGATCGAAGCTGCGCGCCGGCGCTGCCGGCGGCGGCGCCGGCGCGCGCGGGGCTTCCTCGACGATGACATGCGTATTGGTGCCACCGATGCCGAACGAGCTGATGCCGGCACGGCGCCGGGTCTTGCCGCGCGGCCACTGCGTGGTCTTGCCGACCACGTAGAACGGCGAATTCTCCAGCTCCAGGCCCGGATTGGGCGACTGGAAATGCACCGTGGCGGGGATCAGCGCCTGGCGCAGCGACAGCGCGGTCTTGATCAGGCTGGCGACACCGGCCGCGGCGGTGGTGTGGCCGATGTTGCTCTTCACCGAGCCGATGCCGCAGTACTGCAGGCGCTTCGGCTCCGCGCGCGAGGCGAACGCCTGCCGCAGCGCTTCGACCTCGATCGGATCGCCCACCGGCGTGGCGGTGCCGTGCGCCTCCACGTATTGCAGCGTGCCGGCGTCCACGTCCGCATCGGCCAGCGCCTCGCGGATGCAGGCCGCCTGGCCGCTGACGCTGGGCGCCGAGAACGAGACCTTGTCGCCGCCGTCGCTGTTGATGGCGCCGCCCTTGATGAGCGCGAAGATGGTGTTGCCATCGCGCAGCGCGTCCTCGGCGCGCTTGAGCACCACGATGCCCGCGCCGTCCGTGAAATTGGTGCCCTGCGCATGCGCGTCGAAGGGCCGCGTGCTGCCGTCGGAGCTGAACACGCCGCCTTCCTGGTAGTAGTAACCCTCGGGCGTCGGGAAGTGCACGCTCGCACCGCCGGCCAGCGCCAGGTCGCAGTCGCCCGCACGCAGGCTCTTGCAGGCCATGACGATGGCGACCAGCGACGTGGAGCAGGCGGTGCTGACGCTCACGGCCGGTCCCTTGAGGTTGAGCTTGTGGGCGATGCGCATCGCCACGTAGTCCTTCTCGTTGCCGGTCATGATCGAGAAGCGGCCCGCGCGCCGTTCGGCCGCGGGGAACGGGCCGATTTCGGCCTTGTAGTAAGTGTTGTCCTCGACGCCGGCGTACACGGCCACGCGCGCGCCGGCGCTGTGCAGCGCTTCGCCCGCGTGCTCGAGCGCCTGCCACGACAGTTCCAGCAGCACGCGCTGCTGCGGGTCGATCAGCGCGGCCTCGGCGGGCTTGATGCCGAAGAATTCCGCGTCCATCCCGAACGGATCGTCGATCAGGCCGGCCGCCCTGACATAACGTGGGTCGTTGCGCAGTTCCGCGGGCACGGTGGGGCTGAGCGTGGCGTCGTCGAAGCGCGTGATGGAATCGCGCCCGGCGAGCAGGTTGTCCCAGAACTCCTGCACGTTGCGGGCACCCGGCAGGCGGCAGGACATGCCGACCAGGGCAATGTCGTGGTGGGGGCGCACCTCATCGGCAGCGGGCGCCGTCGCAGCGGCGGCGGCCGCGGAGTCCTGGGCGGCGGCGCTGGCGGATTCGCGGATCGGCGCGCCCGGCGGCGCGGCTGCGGTCCCGATGGCTCTGGGCGGGGCCGTATCGGCGACGAGGTATTTCAGGAGCTGGCGCAGCGTCGGGTATTCGAAAATGCGCACCACCGGGACGCGCACGCCGAACTGCTTGCCCAGCCGGGCCACGAACTGGTTGGCCGCCAGCGACGTGCCGCCCTGCTCGGCAAAACCGCGGTCGAGTTCGACCTCATTGGTCTTGAGGACCTCCTTCCACAGTTCGACAATGGCGCCGGTCTGGTCCTTGGGGATCATGGGGTTTCCGCTGCGGCAATCGTGCCCCTGTCATTATAGGGATCGGCCTTGGGGACCATGTTTCCCGGCGGCCGAAACGTGACCGATTGCGCACCGCGAGGTCATGCCAGCCACGGCGTCGGCCAGCTGCGGTTCCAGCGCGGTTTCAGTGGGTCAGCACCACCGCCTGGTGAGGGTACAAATCGCCCTCGGCGGCGGCCACGATGAACTGCGCCACGTCCTCACGGGAAATGGAGCCCCAACGCGTGCCGGCCAGGTTCCACGCCACGCGGTAGTCCGGCGTGGCGCCGGCGAGCCGCAGGTAGCCCGGGCGCACCAGGGTCCAGTCGCGGTCGCTGGCGCGGATCAGCCTCTCCTCCCGCGTCTTGTCCTCGTACATGGCCCGGAATCCCCCTTTGTAGAGCACGTGTTCGTAGTACCACCCACCGTGCCCCAGGCTGTCACCGGCGCCGATGCCGGTCACCGCGATCAGGCGCCGGACCTGCGCCTGCTGCATGGCAGCCAGCACGTTCATCGCGCCGCTCGAGAACAGCGTCACCGGTGCATGCTCATTCCCGGCCGACACCGTGGTCACCACCACGTCGACCCCGGCCATGGCGGCGCGCACCTGGTCGGCATCACGGATGTCGCCCGTGGCATAACGCAGCTTCGGGTCCTGCAATGGCACCGCTGGCGGGTGCCGCGCGAAAGCCACCACCGAATGGCCGCGCGCCAGGGCCGCCTTCACGGTTTCCAGCCCGATGCCGCTGGTGCCGCCGATGACCAGCAGGTGCAGCGCCCGGGGCGGCTGCGCGGCGAGTTTCGGGGGCGGAGCGGAGTTGCCGGAGTTGAATCCCGAACCGAAGTGCAGGTAGCGGTGGAACGCCCAGTTGCCGGCCGCGGCAGCGATGGCCGCGAGGCCCAGCGCCACGACCAGCAGGCTCAGCGCGCGCATGGCGAGGTGAGCGCCCTGGCTGGCGGGTGAGCGGGATTCAGGACAGGTCTCCCGCCGTGTCGTGCGGCCCTTCGGGCAGCTTCGCGGGCACCCGCACCATGCCCTCGGCATCGATGCGCGCGGGCACCGGGATGAGCCACTCGCCCTCGCAGATGCCCGAGATGCACTGGCCACTCGCCACGTCGAAGTGCGCGCCATGCGCGAAGCAGACGATCTCGCCGCCGGGGCAGGCGAGGAACTTGTCCTTGGCCCATTCCAGCGGCCGCCAGTTGTGCGGGCAGGAATTGACGTAGACGTGGACCGCGGCGCCGCGCCGGACCGCGAAGATGCGGTCTTCGTGGTGCCCGGTGGGCAGGAAGCCCCGCGCGCCGCCATCGGGGATTTCTTCCAGGCGGCACAGGACCTGTTCGGAGGAGTCAGCCATGCGGCCATGCTAGCATTAGCTAAGCGCATGAATCTGCAATCCGAAATCGATTATTTCAACGATCTGGCGCCTCCCGACCAGGCGCGCCTGCTGGCGGTGTTCCTCACCGAACTCGCGGTCGAAGCGCGGCTCACCTACGGTCCGCTGCCCGACTCGGTGCAGGACGGGGCGCGGATGCGATTCGTCAATGAAATGGTGGCCCGCCTCGCGCGCTACATCGAACAGCTGTTGGGCGAAGACGAGAACCGTCCTTCGGTGGAAGTGCTGCTGCGCATGCTGCTCGCGCCGCGTGCCGACAAGATCGCCGAACGCATGGTGGCCAACGCCTACCGCCGCGCCATCCAGGGCTTCGACCGCTACGATGCCACCGTGACCATGGCCCCGCGATAAGGGCGCCGTTCCATGGCATCCTTCCTGATCCTGCTGCTGGCTTCGGTGCTGGTGATCGGCGTCGCGCGCCGCCTCGGTCTGCCGCCGGTGCTCGGCTACCTGGTGGTCGGCACGCTGCTCGGGCCGCTGGCGTTCGGCTTCTTCACGGCGGGCGACACCACGCGCGAGCTGGCCGACATCGGCGTGGTGTTCCTGCTGTTCACGCTGGGGCTGGATTTTTCCTGGCCGCGCATGCTCGCGATGCGGCGCGAAGTGTTCGGACTGGGTCTGGCGCAGACCCTGCTCGTGAGCGCGCTCGCGGCCTGCGCGCTGAAACCGCTGGGGCTCGGCTGGACCACCGCGGTGGTGCTCGGCGGTGCGCTGTCGATGTCGTCCACGGCCATCGTGCTGCAGCAGCTCACGGAGCAGTCGGAACTGAACCGCACGCACGGCCGGCTGTCGTTCGCGGTGCTGCTGTTCCAGGACCTGGCATTCGTGCCGTTCCTCGCGCTGGCCACCGCGCTCACCGCTGGCTCGGGCGCTTACAACGCGGCGGGCCTGGTGCGGCTGATCGGCGGCGGCCTGGTGGCGCTCGCCGTCGTGCTCGCGATCGGCCGCTGGCTGCTCAAGCCGGCGCTGCACCTGATTGCGCACAGCCGCCTGCGCGAGCTGTTCACGTTGTCGATCCTGCTGGTGGTGCTGGCTTCCGCGTGGATCACGCGCCAGGTGGGCCTGTCGATGGCGCTGGGCGCGTTCCTGTCGGGCATGATGCTGGCCGAAACGGAGTTCCGCTACCAGGTGGAATCGGTGATCCGGCCGTTCCGCGAATTGCTGCTCGGCCTGTTCTTCATCTCGGTGGGCATGCTGCTGGACCCGCAGCTCCTGTACCGGCAGTTCTTCACGGTTTCGCTGATGCTGGTGGCGCTGCTGGTCGGCAAGGCGGCGCTGACCGCGCTGTGCGTGCGCGCCTTCGTGCCGAACTCCTTCCGCGCGGTGCGCACCGGCATCGTGCTCGCGGGTGGCGGCGAATTCGGCGTCGCGCTGCTCACGATCGTGCTGCGGCAGGCGGGCCTGGTGCCCGAACGCTGGGCGCAGCCGCTGCTGGCGGCGGTGGTGCTGGGCATGATCGTGAGCCCGCTGCTGATCCGCTACAACAAGCCGATCACGCGCGCCCTGCTCGGCCAGAAGGGACCGCCACAGACCGCGGAGCAGCGCGAGGACGCGGCCACCGTCGAACTCGCCAAGCGCGAGCACGTGATCCTGTGCGGATTCGGCCGCGTCGGGCAGAACATCGCGCGGGTGCTGGAGTCGCAGGGTTTCGAGTACATCGCGATCGACCTGGACCCGGCGCGCATCCGGCTGGCGCGACAGGTGGGCGACCCGGTGGTATTCGGCGACAGCTCCGATGAGGACCTGCTGCAGCACCTCGGGCTGGCGCAGGCCAGCGCGGTGGTGATCTCGTTCGCCGACGCCGCGGTGTCGGTCGGCATCATCCGCGCCGTGCGCCGGTTGCGCGGCGAGGTGCCGATCCTGGTACGCACCCAGGACGACACGCACCTGGACGAACTGCGTGCGGCGGGCGCCACCGACATCGTGCCGGAAACCTTCGAAGCCAGCCTGATGCTGGTGTCGCAGGCGCTGCTGCTGCTCAACGTGCCGATGTCGAAAGTGGTGCGCACCGTGGGCGAGATCCGCAACGGACGCTACGCCACGTTGCGCAGCATCTATCGCCACGAGGATGCGCGCGCGGTGGATGGCACGCACGAGCAGCGCGAGGAGCTGCGCTCGGTGCTGCTGCCGCCGCAGGCCTGGAGCGTGGGACGGCGCCTGCAGGAGGTGCGATCGCGCCAGGTGGAGGTCGGCTTCACGGCCATCCGGCGCCAGGGCATCACGGGCCGCGAGCCCGCGCTCGAGACCGAACTGCGCGAGGGCGACGTGGTGGTGATCTACGGCACGCCCGAGGCGCTGGAGCACGCCGAAGCGGTGCTGCTGGCCGGCTGACTGGTACAATTGCGCCCCCGTGAATCGCGAGCAGATCCATTTTCCCCCGCACCACAGCGCGCTGCGCCAGGACATCCACGTCCTCGGCGAGCTGCTGGGCGCAGTGCTGCGCGAGCAGAGTGGCGACTCGTTCTACGACATGGTGGAGGGCGACCGGCTCGGCGCCATCCGCCGCCGCGCCAGCGAGGGTGAGGACGGCGACGCGCTGGCGCGGCGCGTCAGCGGCCGGCCCACGCAGCAGGCGCGCGAACTGGTGCGCGCTTTCGCGGCGTTCTTCCAGCTCGCCAACGTGGCGGAGAAGGTCAACCGCATCCGGCGTCGGCGCGAATACCTGCTCGCGGACCAGGGCAAGCCCCAGCCCGACGGCGTCGAGGAGGCGCTTGGCGAACTCAAGGCGCAGGGCGTCAGCTTCTCCGAGGTGATGCGGCTGCTCGGCGGGCTCAGCATCGAGCCCGTGCTGGTCGCGCATCCGACCGAATCCGCGCGGCGCACGCTGCTGCGCCGCCAGCAGCGCATGGCGGCCATGCTGCTCGAACGCGGCAATCCGGTGCTCGCGCCCTACGAACGCGTGGCGCTGCTGGAGCGCATCCGCGCCGAAGTCAGCACTGACTGGCAGACCGAGGAGCATCCGCGCGAGCGCCTCACGGTCTCGGATGAGCGCGAGCACGCGGTGTTCTACCTCGCCGAAGTGCTGTACCAGATCGTGCCCGCGTTCTACCAGGAGATCGGCACCGCACTGGAGAAGTTCTACGGCGTGCCGGCGGAGACGCTGGAGCTGCCGCGCATCCTGCGCTTCGGCACCTGGGTGGGCGGCGACATGGAAGGGCAGTCCGATGTGCATGCCAAGAGCATCCGCGAGACGCTGCAGCGCCAGCAGCAGGTGATCGTCAACAATTATTTCCAGGATTGCCAGGCGCTGGCGCAGGGCCTGTCGCAGAGCGCGAGCCGCGTGCGTGTGTCGCCGGAACTGCAGCTCCGCACCGACGATTACCGCGTGCTGCTGCCCGGCGCGGAGCGCGTGGCGCCGGCGCGGCACGATCGCATGCCGTACCGCGTGTTCCTGAGCCAGATCGCCGAGCGGCTGCGCTGCACGTACGAAGGACGTCCCAACGGCTACGAAAAGCCCGCGCAGTTCCGCGATGACGTGGCGCTCATCGCCACCAGCCTCATGGCGCACAAGGGTGTGCATGCGGGGCTGTTCCATATCCGGCGCCTGCTGACGCGCATCGATACCTTCGGATTCCATCTCGCCACGCTCGACCTGCGCCAGCACGCGGACATCCACCACGCCGTGCTCGCGCAGGGGCTGGGCGATGCGGCGTGGCTGCAGCGCACGCCCGCCGAACGCCACGCGCGGCTGGTGGACGTGCTGGAGCGCGACGTCGGTCCGGTGGGTGGCTTCGACGCGCTCGGCAAGCGCACGCTCGCGGTGTTCGATGCCATCACGCAGGGTCGGCATCGCTACGGCGCGGAGGCCGTGGGCCTGTACATCGTCGGCGGCGCGCGCCACGCGGACGATGTGCTGGCGCCGCTGGTGCTGGCGCGTTGGGCGCATGCCCATGACCGCCACAGCGGCGCGGTGATGCTCGACGTGGCGCCGCAGTTCGATTCGGTCGCGACGCTCGAAAGCTGTGGCGACGTGATGCGCCAGCTGCTGGACGATCGCGTGTACCGCCAGCACCTGGATGCGCGCGGCTACCGCCAGACGGTGCTGATCGGCTTCTCCGAGAGCAACAAGGAGAGCGGCATTGTGGCGTCGCGGCTCGCTGCCTATCGCGCGCAGCGCATGCTGGCCCAGACGCTGGATCGCGCACGCGACGCGCACGTGCTGTTCTACGCGCGTGGCGGCAGCCTGCCGCGCGGCGGTGGCCGCATCGACGCGTTGCTGCAGGCGTCGCCGGCCGACTCGGTGAGCGGCGTGCTGCGTTTCACCGAGCAGGGCGAGAGCATCAGCCAGAACTACGGCCTCAGGCCCAACGCCATGCGCACGCTGGAGCGCGCCTTCTCGCGGCTGTCGCTGGCGACGCTGGCGGTGAAACGGCGCGTCGCCGTGCAGGAGAGCGCCGCGCTGGCCGAGTGCGCGCGGCGCGTGGCGGAGGCGAGCGCCCAGATGTGGACCGAGCTGCTGGCCACGCCCGGCTTCAATGCCTACTTCCGCGCCGTGACGCCCATCGACGTGATCGAACGCATGCAGATCGGCGAACACGCCGACCGCAGGCACCTGACGCGCGAACTGGCCGAGGTGCGTCCGGCCTCCTGGGTGCACGCCTGGTCGCAGTCGCGGCACATGCTGCCGGGCTGGTACGGCGCGGGCAGCGGCCTGGAGAGCGTCGCGCGCGACCAGGGACTCGACCTGCTGCGCCGCAGTTACCTGGGCTGGCCGTTCTTCCGCCAGCTCATCGACGACATCGAGGCCATGCTGGCGATCGCCGACCTGCGCATCGCGCAGCACTACGATCGCCTCGCGCCCGGCGACACCGCGCCCATCGCCTCACTGATCCGCGCCGAATACCAGCGCTGCCTGCGGCTGGTGCTGGCGATCAAGGAATGCGAGCATCTGCTCGACAGCGATCCGACGCTGCAGCGAAGCATCGCGCTGCGCAACCCCTACGTGGACCCGATGAACCTCATGCAGGTGGATCTGCTGCAGCGCTGGCGCAAGGGCGGCAGCGAGGACCGCGCGCTGCTCGATGCACTGGTGGCCAGCTGCGGCGGCATCGCGCGCGGCCTGCAGACCAATGGGTGAATAAGAACATAACCCGCTTCGCGCTGGTGGCGCGCGGGCGACTCACTTACAGTGGCGGCCGTGTATCAATACGACAACATCGACCAGACGCTGGTGGACGAGCGGGTCGCGCAGTTCCGCGACCAGACCCGGCGCTTCCTCGCGGGCGAACTCAGCGAAGATGAATTCCGGCCGCTGCGGCTGCGCAACGGCCTGTACATCCAGACGCATGCGCCCATGCTGCGGGTCGCGATTCCCTACGGACTGCTGGCGTCGCGCCAGCTGCGCATGCTGGCGCACATCGCGCGCAAGTACGACCGCGACTACGGGCATTTCACCACGCGCCAGAACCTGCAGTACAACTGGCCGGAGCTGGCGCGCGTGCCCGATATCCTGGCCGACCTGGCCGCGGTGCAGATGCACGCCATCCAGACCAGCGGCAACTGCATCCGCAACACCACCTCCGACCACTTCGCGGGCGTGGCGCCCGACGAGCTCGAGGATCCGCGGCCATGGTGCGAACTGATCCGCCAGTGGTCGACGCTGCACCCCGAATTCAACTACCTGCCGCGCAAGTTCAAGATCGCCGTGACCGGCGCGCCCAAGGACCGGGCGGCCACCGAAGTGCATGACATCGGCCTGCACATCGTGCGCAACGAGGCGGGCGAACACGGCTTCGAAGTGCTGGTCGGCGGCGGCCTGGGCCGCCAGCCCATCATCGGCAAGACCATCCGCGCCTGGCTGCCGCAGATGGAGCTGCTTGGCTACCTGGAAGCGATCCTGCGCGTGTACAACCGCCATGGTCGCCGCGACAACATCCACAAGGCGCGCATCAAGGTGCTGGTGAAGGCGTTGGGCGCGGAGGAATTCGCACGCCAGGTGGAGGTGGAGTACGCCGCCAATCGCGACCTGGCGCCGCGGGTGCCGCAGGCCGAGATCGAACGCCTGCGCGGTTTTTTCCGCCCGCAGCCGTACCAGTCGTTGTCCGACATCGATGCCAGCGCCGGCCGCGAGCCCGCGTTCATCGCCTGGTATCGCCACAACACGGCCGCCCACAAGGTGCCGGGCTATCGCGCCGTGTTCGTCTCGCTCAAGGAGCACGGCCAGCCGCCCGGTGACATGAGCAGCGCGCAGATGGACGCCGTCGCCGATCTCGCCGACCGCTTCAGCTTCGGCGAGCTGCGCGTCACCCACAACCAGAACCTGGTGCTGGCCGACGTCGCGCAACGGGACCTGCACGCCTTGTGGCAGGCGTTGGCCGCGCAGCGCCTGGCGACCCCGAACATCGGCACGCTCACCGACATGATCTGCTGCCCCGGACTGGATTTCTGCAGCCTGGCCAACGCCGGCTCGATCGGCATCGCCAGGCAGATCCAGGCACGCTTCGATGATTTCGACTATCTCTACGACCTCGGCCCGATCGAGATCAAGATGTCGGGCTGCATGAACGCCTGCGGCCACCACCACGTCGGCCACATCGGCATCCTGGGCGTCGACAAGCATGGCGAGGAGTGGTATCAGATCACGCTGGGCGGCTCGGCCACCGAACAGGCCGCGCTCGGCGATGTCATCGGCCGCTCGGTGGCCAAGGGCGAGGTCGCCAACACCATCGCGCAGATCCTGGAAGTGTTCGTGGCCGAACGGGCCGAGGACGAGAGCTTCCTGCAGTGCTATCGCCGCATCGGCATCGAACCTTTCCAGGAGCGCGTGTATGCGACGGATCATTCGCCGGCGTGAGATCGTCAGCGACGACTGGCGTTACCCGGGCGCGGCGTCCGACGCGGTGACTGGGCCTGCCGGCGGACACGTGGTGCTGGCGCTGGCGGACTTCCTCGCCGCCGCGCAGGCGGGCTCGCTGCCCGCGGGTGGCGCAGGCGTGCAGCTCGAGCCCGCCGACGAAGTGGAGCAGCTCGCTCCGTGGCTGGATCGGGTGGCGCTCGTGGTTGCACATTTTCCAAAGAATGGCGAAGGCCGCGGCTTCACCCAGGGCCAATTGTTGCGACGGCGTTACCATTACCAGGGCGAGATGCGCGCTGCTGGTGCAATCAAGCGCGATCACCTGTTCCACCTGGCGCGCTGCGGCTTCGACAGCTTCGATCTCGACCCCGCCGAGGACCTCGACGCGGCGCGGGCAGCTTTTGATAGCTTCACAGTCGGCTATCAGCCGGCCAGCGACCTTTCTGTTAATCTGCGGGCCCGCCGGATTCCGTAAAGCCGAGTCCGGCGCTCGCGGGACAGGGGGTCATCGTGCGTCGCAGTGCAGGCCTGTTTGCCATCGCCTGGATTTTCGCCGGGCCGGTCTCTGCCCAGCAGCAGCTGGCGGGCGCGGCCTCCGTGCAATCCGATCCGCTGCAGAGCTTCTATGGCAACACCGTGGTGTGCCTGGCCGCCGCTGGTGGCCAGGATCTCTGCCATCAGTGGTTCAATCCTGACGGCACCTTCATCAACATCGACGGCGGCGGCGCGCACACTGGCCACTACGTCGTGAGCGCGCCGCGTCCCGACGGCAAGGTGCAGATGTGCCTGTACTTCGACAGTGCGCAGGACATCGCGGTGCCGCGCGCGGCCGACGCGGGTCCGCCGCCGGGTGCGCCGGGTCGCGCCGCAGGCCTGGTGGTGGTCTGCCGGCAGAAGGATTTCAAGACCACGTGCGAACGCAACGTGGATCCGAAGACCGTGGCGCCTGCAGACCAGCAGCACATCACGCGCTCGGCCGGCGACGCTTTCTACAAGGGCATGTGCTACCCGATGGGTCGGCATGCGGTCGGCGACGTGTGGTTCGAGACGGACGATCCCATGCCGCGCGAACTGGGTACTGACAAATTGATGCTGCTGGGGGGCCGGCAGTAGCGCCCCGCGCGACGTGCAACGGGCAGTTTGGGTTCAACGATCACTTGAAAGGAGCTGGCATGAATCATCGAGTGTTATGGGCGGGAATGCTGGGCGTGTGCGTCGGCACCGTGCTGGCGGCGACGCCAACGGAACAGAAGGCCATCGTGCAGGACGGCAACGGCGGTCCGGAAGTATTGAAGGAACAGACGGTGCCCGTGCTGGAGCCCGGCGCGAACCAGGTGCTGATCCGCGTGTACGCGGCCGCCGTGAATCCGGTGGACTGGAAGATGCGCCAGGGCATGGGCCGCCCCGGTGGCGGCGCGGGCGGACCTCCGGGCGGCGGCGCTGGCGGTCCTCCCGGCGGTGGCGCCGGTGGTCCTCCGGGCGGCGCGCCGGCGGGCGGACCTCCGGGTGGCGGCGCCCCGGGTGCAGCGCCGGCGGGCGGACCTCCGGGTGGCGCCATGGCCATGTCGATGCCGAGCAAGAGCGTGCCGGGCATGGACGTCGCGGGCGTGATTGAAAAGGTCGGCAGCGGCGTGACCACGCTCAAGGTCGGCGAGGCGGTGTTCTCGATGATCGGTCGCGGTGGCGTGAGCGGCCTGAACGGCGGCTATTCACACTTCGTGGTGGCCCCGGCCGCCAACGTGGTCGCCAAGCCGAAGAACTTCACCTATGCGCAGGCGGCTGGCATCGGCACTGCGGGCATGACCGGAGCGCGCACCGTCAACCAGGTGAAGCTCACGAAAGGCCAGACGGTGCTGATCACGGGCGTGGCCGGTGGCGTGGGCAGCGCGGCGGCGCAGATTGCCAAGGCCGACGGCGCGACCGTCATCGGCACCGCGTCGGCGCGGCACGATGCGTACCTGAAGTCGATCGGCGTGAGCCGGGTGATCGACTACACCAAGGGCAACTTCGAGGACCAGGTGAAGGACGTGGATGTGGTGATCAACACCGTGACCGGTGACACCGCCGAGCGTTCGCTCAAGACGCTGAAGAAAGGCGGCACGTTCGCGAGTGTCGCGGGCAGCGTCGCGGCCGACAAGTGCGCAGCCGCGGGCGTGACCTGCGTGGGCGGTGGCCCGCCGGGCCCCGGCGGCCCGAGCGAAGGCGACCTGCTGGCCCAGGTGGCGAAGCTCGCCAGCGAAGGCAAGTACAAAGTGCACGTCGACAAGACCTTCCCGCTCGACAAGGCGGCCGATGCCCAGGAATACAACCGTGACGGTCATTCCGAAGGCAAGGTGATCCTGGTGGTGGACAGCGCCAAGGCCAACACCAAGTAATCGGCTCCAGAGAGTCGAACAGGGAGTTCATCCCCGGGCCGGCGGTGCGCAAGCGCCGCCGGCTTTTTTTTCCGCGACGTGTCGCGCCGTGCAGCGCGGCCCGGCGCCTGGCTCAGACCAGCTCGCGCAGCGCGTCCGCCAGCCGTTGCACGTGGCTCAGCTCGTGCGCCGCGGACAGGAATCCCACTTCGAAACCGCTGGGCGCGAGATAGATCCCGCGCTCGAGCAGACCGTGGTAGATCGCCTTGTAGCTCGCGCCGGCATCGGCGGGAAAGGCGCGCAGCGAGCGCATCGGCGTCGGCGGCTTCGCCGCCTGCGACAGGCACAGCCAGAAAATCGAGCCGACCCGCTGTACCGCAAGTTTCGGATGCGGCGCGAGTTCGCGCTCCAGCGCCGCGCCCAGTGCGTCGAGCTGCGCGTACAGCGTGCCATCCGCCAGCCGTTGCAGCATGGCGAGTCCAGCGCACATCGCCAGCGGATTCGCGCTCAGCGTTCCGGCCTGGTACACCGGTCCCACCGGCGCCACCAGCTCCATCAGATCGCGTCGCCCGCCATAGGCGCCCACCGGAAAACCGCCGCCGATCACTTTGCCGTAGGTCACCAGGTCCGGCTCGATGCCGCACAGGCCGGCGTAACCCCGGAAGCCGACGCGGAAGCCCGAGATCACCTCGTCGAAGATCAGCAGCGCGCCATGCTGGCGCGCCAACTGCGCGAGTTTGCGCAGCAATTCGGGCCGCTGCGGCAGCAGGCCGTAGTTGGCGGGCAGCGGCTCGATGATGGCGGCGGCGATGCCCGCGCCCTCGCGCTCGAACACGGCTTCGAGCGCCGCGTCGTCGTCGAGCGCGATCACCAGCGTCTCGTGGATCACTTCCCCGGCCAGGCCGGCGCTGTCGGGCACCGGCGCATCCGCGAGGCCCGAGCCCGCGCGCAGCAGCATCGAATCCGCGTGGCCGTGGTAGCAACCCTCGAATTTCAGGATCTTCGAGCGGCCGGTGGCGGCGCGCGCCACGCGCAGCGCGCTCATCACCGCTTCGGTGCCGGAATTCACGAAGCGGACGCTCTGCACCCAGGGAATGCGCTGCGTGATGAACTCCGCGAGTTCCAGGCTGTAGGGTTCCGCGGTGCCGAGGCTCCAGCCGCGCGCCAGCGCCTGCTCGGCGACGGCGCGGATGCCGGGATCGGCATGGCCCAGGATCAGCGGCCCGAAGGCCATGCAGAAATCGAGGTACTCGCGGCCGTCGACGTCGCGCAGCAGCGCGCCGGCGCCGCCGGTCATGAAGCGCGGCGTGCCGCCCACGCTGCGGAACGCGCGCACCGGCGAATGCACGCCGCCGGGCGAGACCGCGCGGGCGCGCGCGAACAGCTCCTCCGAGCGGCTCACGCCGCGAGCCATTCGCGCGCGTAGCGCGCGCCGTAAGTGATGATCATGTTGGCGCCCGCGCGCCGGAAAGCGGTCAGGATCTCGCGATGCAGGGCCGCGCGCGGCGCGAGCCCCTGCGCCGCCAGCGCTTCGAGCGCCGCGTATTCGCCGCTGACGTGGTACACGGCCCATGGTTTGGGAATCGCCTGCGAGAGTTCGCGCAGCAGGTCGAGGTAGGGCAGGCCGGGCTTGACCATGAGGATGTCGGCGCCTTCGGCCGCATCGCGCTCGGCGCACAGCCACGCGTCGCTGGGGCGCGCCGGATCGAGCTGGTAGGTGGCGCGATCCTTGAGGCCGACCTCCACTTTCGGGGCCGAATCGGCCGCGGCCCGGAAC